>Ga0315283_10004327_pt1 | contig 12346 bp, 6 predicted proteins | sample YL17G09_0_MG_FD_204541 | JGI IMG/M metagenome (GOLD analysis project Ga0315283, IMG submission 204541) | Sediment microbial communities from Yellowstone Lake, YNP, Wyoming, USA - YL17G09_0 | ecosystem: Environmental > Aquatic > Freshwater > Lake > Sediment | place: USA: Wyoming | collected...
CAGATCACGGCCTTGGCCTCGAAGCGCTTGCCGTCGTTGGTGCGCACCGTGACGCCGTTCGGATCGGCCGTGATCGAAGTGACGACCTGGCGAAAGTGCAGCTCGCCCTTCAGCCGCTTTGCCATGCCCTCCGGGATGCGCTGGTTGCCGCCGTGCGCCTTGTAGAGCGCCGGCTTCAGCGCGCGTTGCGCGCGAGTGAAGGCCTCGACCCAGGCCAGCATCAACGCCGATACGTCGTCGGCCGACGTCCCGTAGCTGGTGTTCATGTCGAATGCAGTCGCGATCATTGCGTCGGTCGCGCCCTGGGCCCGCAGCCAGTCGTGCATCGAGATATCGAGCGGCACGTTCTTCGCCGCGAACCAGTCGTCGGCGCCGCTCAGCGGCGAGGCCTTGCCCATCACCATCGGCACGTATTGCCACGGCATCAGGTCACGCAGTGGTCCGGCGGGGAACGGGTTGCGCGGCGAGTCGTGCCACTGCGCGCGGGTCACCGCCTTGCCATCGAGCATCAGTGCGACATCCGGGTGCTTGAGCTGCCTCGACAGCACATCGTCGAGCGTCACGCCGCTGCGGGTGGCAGCGTCGATCAGCCGGCCGTAGCCGCTGCCGATGCTCTGGCCACCGGCCTCCGGGAGGCCCGGCACGCCGTAGAACGTCAGGAGCTTGCCGCCGACGCGCTCACGGCCTTCGAGCACCAGCACGCTGGCGCCGGCCTCCTCGAGGATCAACGCGGCATTGAGGCCCGACAGGCCGGCACCGACGACGATCACGTCGGCGCGGGTCGTGGCGGACCAGGCGCGAGTCAGAGGCTGCGCGGCAAGCGCGGCGATGGAGGAGCGCAGCAGGAATTCGCGGCGATTGAGCGACATACGAAGGCCTCGACGTTGGCGAGCGCAAGGGGGCACTCTCGCTGCGGGCGCTACGGATGTCCATCAGTACCGATACCGATCCCACGAGGCACCCGACATGGCTCACTTGCTCACGCTGCAACCCAGTCCGCGGTATTCTGAGATCGGAGGCCGTGATGAGACCGGATGAACCAATATCGAGGCTCATGACCGAGACCGTCGTCGTGATCGACGTCGGTCGCGCCGCCAGTGAGGCGTTGAATTGCTTCGTCCAATACCCGATCCACCACCTGCCGGTCGTCAGCAAGGGCCGGCTCGTGGGCATGCTCAGTTCCGCGAACCTGCTGAAGCTGGAGTTATTTGCGCCGAAAGCTTCCGCGGATCGCGGCGCCTACCTCGACGAGCACTTCACCCTCGAGCAGTTGATGCGCGCGCCGGTCACGAGTCTTCGGCCGCACAGCAGCCTGTCCGAGGCCTGCGAGAAGCTGATCGACGGCGGCGTCCACGCTGCGCCGATCGTCGACGATGCCGATCACGTCGTGGGCATGGTGACGACGACGGACATCATCCGCTGCCTGCTGCAAGGCCCGCCGCGCAAGTCGCCGCTGTCGCTGCCGGATGAGGAATCCGAGCCGGACAAAGAGCGGAGCGGAGAGCCGCCACACTATCATCGCAAGCCGACGGAGGAGCAATACTCCATCGCCATGCGCACGGCAGAAATACTGCACGTGGAGGAGCGCGACCCACGTTATCTCGGCAAGTCCATGCTCTACCTCGACCAGCGCTGCGCCTGCCTTAGGAGCGTGCTCGAACTGGCGGATCGCTTCCTGCGCAGCGGGCAGGAAGCGGAGGTGCACGCGCTGCTGCTGAAGGCAATTCATGCCGCCAAGCGTACCGAAGAGCACGCGACGGGCCAGACACGCGTGCCTTTCCTGCTCGACTAGCGCCTAGAGCCGGGCGGCGAGCCGCGAGCCCTGGTCGATTGCGCGCTTCGCGTCGAGCTCCGTGGCGACATCGGCACCGCCGATGAGGTGCACCGGCCGACCGGCTGCGCCGAGCGGAGCGGACAGTTCGCGCAAAGGCTCCTGTCCGGCGCACAGCACGATCGTGTCCACCTCGATGAGCACGGGCTTCTCGTGCCGATCACCGAAGCTGACGTGCAGGCCGCGCTCATCGATGTGTTCGTAGTTCACGCCGCCGATCATCTCGACTCGCTTCATCCGCAGCGCCGCGCGATGGATCCAGCCGGTCGTCTTGCCGAGATTCCTGCCGAACGCAGCCGCCTTGCGCTGCAGCAGCGTGACTTGTCGGACGGGGGGCGTCACCTGCGGTGTCGCCAGGCCGCCACGTGAAAGCGCGGGGTCGGTCACTCCCCATTCCTTCATCCATGCTTCGAGGTCGAGGGTCGTCGAGTGCGCATCGTTGACGAGGTACTCGGCGACGTCGAAGCCAATGCCGCCGGCGCCGACAATGGCGACACGCTGTCCCACCGGCCGGCGGTTCAGCAGGACATCGACATACGACAGTACGCGTCCTGCGCCGGCTTGTTCCCGGGCGCCCGGGATGTCGGGCTCGCGCGGCGTCACTCCGGTAGCCAGCACGATTTCATCGAACCGGCCGGCCAGCAGGGCTGCCGCATCGATTCGCGTACCAAGATGCAGATGCACACCCGTCGTTGCTATCCGGCGACCGAAGTAACGCAGGGTCTCCTGAAACTCTTCCTTGCCGGGAATGCGTTTCGCCAGGTTGAACTGGCCGCCGACCTCGTCGGCCGCTTCGTACAGATCCACTTCATGGCCGCGTCCGGCGAGCGTCGTCGCGCACGCGAGGCCGGCCGGTCCGGCGCCGACCACGGCGATCCGCTTGCGATGTGCCGTCGGCGCGTAGACGAGTTCAGTTTCATAGCCTGCCCGCGGATTGACCAGGCAGGACACGGTCTTGCGCTGGAAGACATGATCGAGGCAGGCCTGGTTGCAGGCGATGCAGGTGTTGATCTCGTCTGCGCGACCGGCCGCCGCCTTGTTGACGAAGTCCGGGTCCGCGAGCAGCGGTCGCGCCATCGACACCATGTCGGCAGAACCGTCGGCAAGGATCTGCTCGGCGACGTGCGGCATGTTGATGCGGTTGGTCGCGCAGAGCGGCACGCCGACTTCGCCCTTCAGCTTGCGCGTTACCCACGCGAATGCGGCGCGCGGCACCGAGGTGGCAATGGTCGGGATGCGCGCCTCGTGCCAGCCGATGCCGGTGTTGAGGATGGTCACGCCCGCTCTCTCGAGAGCCTTCGCCAGTTGCACGACCTCGTCCCAGCTGCTGCCGTCGGGCACCAGGTCCAGCATCGACAACCGGTACACGATGATGAAATCCGCGCCGACCGCCTCGCGTATGCGCGACACGATCTCCACCGGCAGGCGCATCCGGTTGGCGTAGCTGCCGCCCCAGTCGTCGGTGCGCTGGTTGGTATGCGCGGCGATGAACTGGTTGATCAGATAGCCTTCCGAACCCATGACCTCGACGCCGTCGTAACCCGCTTCGCGCGCGAGGCTCGCGCAGCGCACGAAGCCGCGGATCTGCCGCTCGATGCCGCGCGCCGACAGCGCCCGCGGTGCGAACGGCGAGATCGGCGACTTGATGCGCGAGGGCGCCACCGCCAGCGGGTGATAGCCGTAGCGGCCGGGATGCAGGATCTGCAGCGCGATCTTGCCGCCTTCGGCGTGAACTGCCGCCGTGATCGGCCGGTGCCTGGCGGCGGCGGCGCGGGTCGTGAGGCGCCCCGAGAACGGAACGGCCCAGCCCTCGATGTTCGGCGCAAAGCCACCGCTGACGATCAGGCCCACGCCGCCGCGCGCGCGTTCGGCGAAGTAGGTGGTCAGGCGCGGGAAGCTCTTCGGATCGTCCTCGAGGCCCGTGTGCATCGAGCCCATCAGGACCCGATTGCGTAACTGCGTGAAGCCGAGGTCGAGGGGCGCGAGGAGGTGCGGGTAGGGCGGCATCTCAACTCAAAGCAGCATGCGTCCGGCGTAGTAGGCGAGGGCCGCGATCAACGCCGCCGCCGGCATCGTCACGATCCATGCGATCACGATGTTGCCGGCAAGCCCCCAGCGCACGGCTCGTGCGCGCTGTGCGGAGCCGACACCCACGATCGCGCCAGTGATGGTGTGGGTCGTCGAGACCGGGATGCCGAAGCTCGACGCGAGAAAGAGGGTGATGGCACCGCCGGTTTCCGCCGCGAAGCCGCCCACCGGCCGCAGCTTGGTGATCTTCTGGCCCATGGTCTTCACGATGCGCCAGCCGCCGAACATGGTGCCGAGTGCCATGGCGACGTAGCAGCTGATGATCACCCACACCGGCAGGTGGTCGCGCGTGGTCACGCCGGCGGAGATGAGCAGCAGCCAGATGATCCCCATGGTCTTCTGCGCGTCGTTGCTGCCGTGGCCGATGCTGTAGGCCGCGGAGGACGCGAGCTGCAGGCGGCGGAACCAGCGGTCCACCTTGCGCGGGGCGGAACGCAGGCACGCCCAGGACACGGCGACCATCAGCAGGGCCCCGAGCGTCATGCCGAGGAGCGGGGAAATGAAGATGAACGCCGCGGTCTTGAGGATGCCGGGCATCAGCAGCGGGCCGGTGCCTGCCTTGGCGAGGGTCGCGCCGATCATGCCGCCGATCAAGGCGTGCGAGGAACTCGACGGGATGCCGTAGTACCAGGTGATCACGTTCCACGCGATGGCGCCGATCAACGCGCCGAAGATCATGTAGTGATCGACCGCCGACGGATCGACGATGCCCTTGCCGACCATCGCCGCCACCTTGAGGTGGAAGATGAAGATGGCCACGAAGTTGAAAAATGCCGCCCAGATCACCGCCTGGTGCGGGCGCAGTACCCCGGTGGACACCACGGTCGCGATGGAGTTGGCTGCGTCGTGGAAGCCGTTCATGAAGTCGAAGGCGAGGCCCAGCGCGACCAGCAGCACCAGCACGCTGAACGGCATGGAGAGGTCCATGGTCAGACGTTCTCCACCACCACCGACTCGATGACATTGGCCACGTCCTGGCACTTGTCGATGGCGTTCTCGAGATACTCGTAGACGTTCTTGTGCTTGATCAGCTGGCGGACGTCCTGTTCCTCGCGGAACAGTACGGAAATGCCGTCACGCGACACGCTGTCCGCGTCGCTTTCCAGTACGTCGATTTCCTGGCAGAGCGCCAGCGCGCGGCTCGCGTTGTCCATCGAGGAGAGCAGTCCGACAGCCTCCTGCACCTTGCGGCAGCAGGTGGCGAGCAGTTCCGCCATGGCCCGGGACGCGGGCGGCAGCACCTGGATGTCGAACAGGTGCATGGATTCCGCGGCGTCCTGCATCAGGTCGAGGATGTCGTCCATCGTCGAGATCAGGCGGTGGATGTCGTAGCGGTCGAACGGGGTGATGAACGTGGAGTGCAGCAGGGAGACCGTCTCGTAGGTCACCTTGTCCGCGCTGCGCTCGATGTCCCCGATCTTCTGGATCAGCTCGGCGCGGCGCTGCTGGTCGGAATAACGGTTCACCAGCTCGACGATGGCATCGCTGCCGTCGACGATGCACTGCGCATGCCGGTTGAACAGGGCGAAAAACCGCGCTTCGCGCGGCATCAAGGCCGATAGGAACCGCATACTTGTCCCCAGGAATCCCGGAATCGTTATGCTGCGAAGTATCCGCGATCCCGACGGATCGTGGTAGCTTGACTTGTCCCGGTCCGCGGCCGGGAAACCCTCGCGATCATGAGCCAAACCGACCCAGACTGCATTCGCGTCCGCGGGGCCCGCCAGAACAACCTGCGCGGCCTCGACCTCGATATCCCGCTGCGCCAGCTGGTCGTGGTGACCGGGGTTTCCGGCTCGGGAAAGTCCTCATTGGTCTTCGACACGGTTTATGCCGAAGGGCAGCGCCGGTACGTCGAGACATTCTCGCCCTACGCGCGGCAGTTCCTCGATCGGATGGACAAGCCCCAGGTCGACCGGATCGAGGGCATCCCCCCGGCCATTGCCATCGACCAGACCAATCCCGTACGGACGTCGCGCTCGACCGTGGGCACGATGACCGAACTCAACGACCACCTGAAGCTGCTGTTTGCGCGCGGGGCCCGGCTGCATTGCCGCGGTTGCGGTCGCCCGGTGCATCGGGATTCCCCCGAGTCCATCCTGGCCGCGCTGGAGGAGCGGACCCGGCAGCTGGGCGATCCGCGGCTCGTCGTGACGTTCCCGGTCGCCGTGTCGAAGAATTTCAGCGAGAAGGAGGTGCTGGGGCTGCTGGAGCAGCAAGGCTACACCCGGGTGCACGCGCGCTCGGCCGGGCAACTCGAGGTGGTGCAGGACCGCCTCCGCCTGGCCGGTGCCGATCGCTCGCGCGTGGTCGAGGCGCTCGAGGCGGCACTACGCGTCGGGCGCGGACGCCTGAGCGTCTTCACCTCTCCCGCTTCAGCGGGAGAGGTCGCGCAAAGCGCGGGTGAGGGGGCGGAGCCCTCACCCCGGCCCTCTCCCGCCAAGGCGGGAGAGGGAGTAGAGGTCTGGAAATTCTCGTCCGACCTCCACTGCGCGGACTGCGACATCCACTATCGCGAGCCGACCCCGAGCCTCTTCTCGTTCAACTCGCCGCTCGGCGCCTGCGAGACCTGCCGCGGCTTTGGCAGGGTCATCGGCGTCGACTACGGGCTCGTCGTACCGGATACATCGAAGACGCTGCGCGGCGGCGCGGTGCGGACCTGGCAGACCGAGTCGTATCGAGAATGCCAGGACGACCTCGTCCGGTTCGCGCGCAAGCGCGGCGTCCCGCTCGACACACCCTGGCGCGACCTCACCGAGGAGCAACGCGGCTGGGTGATCGAGGGCGAGGGGCCGTGGGAGAGAAAGGTCTGGTACGGCGCGCGGCGGTTCTTCAAGTGGCTCGAGACCAGGAGCTACAAGATGCACATCCGCGTGCTGCTGTCGAAGTACCGCAGCTACACGGCCTGTCCGGACTGCCACGGGGCGCGGCTCAAGGAAGAGGCACTGCTGTGGCGGCTCGGGTCGCATGGCGACGCCACGCCCGGCCGCAGCGTGCACGACGTCATGCTGCTGCCGATCGATCAGTGCCGGGATTTCTTCAACACGCTTGCACTGCCCGCGCCGCTCGACGAGGCGGCCGACCTGCTGCTGGGCGAGATCCGTTCGCGCCTCGACTTCCTGGTGCGCGTCGGCCTCGGTTACCTGACGCTCGATCGCCAGTCGCGCACGCTTTCGGGCGGCGAGGTGCAACGCATCAACCTGACCACGGCGCTCGGCACGTCGCTCGTCAATACGCTGTTCGTGCTGGACGAGCCTTCGATCGGACTGCACCCACGCGACATGCGCCGCGTGATCGAGGTCATGCACCGGCTGCGCGACAACGGCAATTCGCTGCTGGTCGTCGAACACGACCCGCAGATCATGCTGACGGCCGATCGCATCCTCGACCTGGGCCCCGGCCCGGGCGAGCACGGCGGACAAATCGTGTTCAACGGCACTCCGGCCGATCTCGCCGGACGCGCGGACACGCTCACCGCTCAATACCTGTCGGGCCGCAAGGACGCGGTGGTTGCCGCCGGGCGCCGCGGCCCGCCCGAGCCCGGTGCGCCGCAACTCCTCGTGCAGGGCGCCACCGAGCACAACCTCAAGGGGATCGACGTGGCCATCCCGCTGCGGCGGCTGGTCTGCGTCACAGGCGTGTCGGGCTCTGGCAAGTCGACGCTGGTGCAGGACGTGTTGTACGCAGCGCTGCGGCGCGCCAAGGGCAAGCCTACAGAGACGCCCGGCGCGCACCGCGCATTGCTCGGCGACCAACACGTCACCGAAGTCGTGATGGTCGATCAGAAGCAGATCGGCCGGACGACACGCTCGAATCCGGCCAGCTACGTCGGTGCGTTCGATGCGATCCGCAAGCGCTTCGCGACCGAGGCGGTGTCGATCGAGCGCGGCTACACGGTCGGTACGTTCAGTTTCAACTCGGGCAATGGACGCTGCCCGACCTGCGGCGGCAACGGCTTCGAGCACGTCGAGATGCAGTTCCTCTCGGACGTCTACCTGCGCTGTCCCGACTGCGACGGCCGCCGCTATCGGCCCGAGATCCTCGACGTCAAGATGGCGCAGGGTGCGGGCCCCGCCCGCAGCATCGCCGACGTCCTCGACCTGACCGTCTCGGAGGCCGCCGTGTTCTTCGCCGGCGATGCGGCCGTACAGGCGTGCCTCGAGCCGCTGATCGCGGTTGGACTCGATTACCTGCGCCTCGGCCAGCCGGTGCCCACGCTCTCGGGCGGCGAGGCGCAACGGCTCAAGCTGGCCGGACACCTCGCGGAAGCAGCACAGGGCACGACCCGCGGCCCCTCGCTCTTCCTGTTCGACGAGCCGACCACCGGCCTGCATTTCGACGACGTCGCCAAGTTGCTCGGCGCGTTCAAGCGACTGCTCGATGCAGGGCACTCGCTGGTCGTCATCGAGCACAATCTCGACGTGATCCGTGCCGCCGACTGGATCCTCGATCTCGGCCCGGAGGGCGGCGACGCAGGCGGGTCGCTGGTCGTCGTGGGTGCACCTGACGACGTCAAGGCCTGCGCTGCATCCCACACCGGGCGGGCGCTTATCGACTACGAGCGCGACCGTGCGCGCGCCATGGCGGAAGGCCGAGCCGCCTTGCCTGCCGCCGTCGCCGCAGCACCGGCGATGGTGGCCGACCGTGCGCGCGATTCGATCGTCGTACACAAGGCTCGTGAGCACAACCTGCGCGATGTGGACGTGACGATCCCGCGCGAGGGCATGACCGTCGTCACCGGCGTGTCGGGTTCCGGCAAGTCGACGCTCGCCTTCGACATCGTCTTCGCGGAGGGCCAGCGTCGCTACCTGGAGTCGCTCAACGCCTACGCGCGCCAGTTCGTGCAGCCGTCGGCGCGCCCGGACGTGGATGCGATCTTCGGCATTCCGCCCACAGTGGCGATCGAGCAGCGCACCAGCCGCGGCGGACGCAAGAGCACCGTCGGCACGCTCACCGAGGTGCACCATTTCCTGCGCCTGCTGTACGTGAAACTCGGCGTACAGCACTGTCCCGATTGCGAGTGCGCCATCGAGCCACAGACCGCGGACGCGATCGCGGCCCGCCTGTTGCGCGACTGCCGCGGCCGGCGCATCGAACTGCTCGCTCCGCTGGTGATCGCCCGCAAGGGCTATTACACCGATCTCGCGAAATGGGCGCTGGCCAAGGGATATCCCGAGTTGCGCGTGGACGGCGTGCGCCTCCCGACGGAGCGCTGGCCGCGACTCGACCGCTTCAAGGAGCACACCCTCGAGTTGCCGACCGGAGTAATCACGGTCTCGCCGCGTGTCGAGCCTGAACTGCGCGAGGCACTGCAGCGGGCGCTCGACTTCGGCAAGGGCGTTGCGCACGTCCTGGATCGAGGCAAGGTCCGCGTGTTTTCGACCCGGCGCGCGTGTCCCTCCTGCGGCACCAGCTTCGCCGAGCCCGATCCGCGTCTCTTCTCCTACAACTCGAAGCACGGCTGGTGCGAGACGTGCTTCGGCACGGGTGTGCGCATCAAGGGCTTCGACGCCGAGCAGTCCGGCGAGGAAATCTGGTGGAACGACTGGTTTGCGGGCGAGGCGGCGGCGTGCGCCGACTGCGCAGGCGCGAGGCTGAACCCGGCCGCGCTGAATGTACTGTTTCGCAGGCAGTCCATCGCGGAACTCGCGGCGCTGCCGGTTGCGGATGCGAGGGTGTTCTTCAGGCGACTGAAGCTGCAAGGTCGCGAGGCGGAAATCGCGCGCGACCTGCTGGCGGAGATCCATTCACGCCTCGAGTTCCTCGAGGACGTGGGTCTCGGCTACATCTCGCTGGACCGTGCCGCTCCGACGCTCTCAGGCGGCGAGGCGCAGCGCATCCGGCTCGCCTCCCAGCTCGGCTCCAACCTGCGCGGCGTCTGTTACGTGCTGGATGAGCCGACCATTGGCCTGCATCCGCGGGACAACCACGTCCTGCTCGACGCACTCGAGCGCCTCGGCCGCAAGGGCAACACGCTGTTGGTCGTCGAGCACGACGAGGACACGATCCGCCGCGCGGATCACTTGATCGACCTCGGGCCAGGCGCTGGCACGCGCGGCGGGCATATCGTCGGTGCGGGCACCATCGATGACCTGATCGCGTCGCCGGATTCCGTCACGGGTCACTTTCTGGCGCATCCGCTGCGCCACCCGCTCGCGGATCGCCGCCCGGTGTCACCCAGGGGGTCCGCGCTGGAAATCCTGGGCGCCACGCTACATAACCTGCGCGGGCTCAATGCACGCGTGCCGCTCGGACGGCTGACCGTGGTCACCGGCGTCTCGGGCTCAGGAAAGTCGACGCTTGCCCGCGATGTGCTGTACGCGAACCTGCGCGTCCGGCTCGGCGAAAAGCGCAGCAAGCGCGGCTCGCCCGCATTCGTGGGCTGCAAGCGCATCGAAGGCTGGGAGGCGCTCGCGCGCGTCCTCGAAGTGGACCAGACGCCGATCGGCAAGACGCCGCGCTCGTGCCCCGCGACGTACGTCGGATTCTGGGACGACATTCGCAAGCTCTTTGCCGTGGCGACCGATTCCCGCGTGCGAGGCTACGGCGCCAGCCGCTTCTCGTTCAATACGGCGGGCGGTCGCTGCGAAAGCTGCGAAGGGCAGGGTGTGCAGACGATCGAGATGAGCTTCCTGCCCGACGTGAAGGTGCTCTGCGACGTTTGCCACGGGCGGCGCTTCAATGCGGAAACCCTCTCGATCACCTATCGCGACCGCAACATCGGCGACGTGCTGGCGATGAGCGTGGACGACGCGGTGGAGTTCTTCACCGCCCATCCGCGCATCCATCACTCGCTGCGCCTGCTGCAGGACGTGGGGCTCGGTTACCTGACGCTCGGGCAGCGCAGTCCGACGCTCTCGGGTGGCGAGGCACAGCGCATCAAGCTGGTGACCGAACTGGCGCGGTTGCGGCCCGAGAAAGCGCGCCTGAAGCGCAAGGACGGCAACGGGAAGGCGCTGCCGATCCCGACGCCGTCGAAGCAGACGCTTTACGTGCTGGACGAGCCGACCGTCGGCCTGCACATGGCGGACGTAGAGAAGCTGATTCGCGTGCTGCACCGGCTCGTGGATGCCGGCAACACGGTCGTCGTCATCGAGCACAACCTCGACGTGATTGCCGAGGCGGACTGGCTGATCGACCTCGGGCCGGAGGGCGGTGCCGGCGGTGGTCGAATCGTCGCGAAGGGTTCGCCGGAGACGGTCGCGAAGCAGCTCAAGGTGTCACATACGGCAGACGTGCTCGCAGGATTCCTCGCTGAGCGAGGCCGCAATCCGGCAGCGTGAACCGGTCTTCCGGCTTTGATCCGGCTAGACCACCGCCCTGGAAGACGGAGGCGCCACCCGACACATTCTCAGTGCCCGCTCTTCGCCTCGGCCTTTTCCGCAGCGGCCTTGGTCTTGTGAACCGTGCGCGGCGGGTGATTCGGCGGCGAGTAGACCGTGTAGAGCTTCAGCGTCGCCCGTGAGGCGTTCTGGACGTTGTGGACCGTGCCCGCCGGGACGACGACCGCATCGCCCTCGCGCACCAGCACTTTCTTGCGTTTGTTGAAGATGAACCGCGCCTTGCCTTGCTCGATCCGGAAGAACTGGTCGACGTGTGCATGCACCTCTTCGCCAATCTCCTCGCCCGGCTCCAGGCACATCACGACCAGTTGCGCGTGCTTGCCGGTAAAGAGCACCTTGCGAAAATACGTGTTCTTGAGCGTCTCCCTGTCAATGTGGCCGACATACGCTGCCATGATTGCTTCCTCGCGATCTCGAATGAACTGCACCGATGGTGGCTAGCGTATTCCTCGCGCGCGCAAAGAGGACTACGTAGATTGCGGGGCGGCAGGGCCCGCTATCCCGCCGTCCCCTTGTTCGGGTTGATCAGGTATTTCTCGCCCGTCGTGCGCCGCCCATAGACGGCGATCTCCTGCAGGTGGAGCGCTTCGGCGAGCGAGACCTCCTTCGTGTAGCGGCTTGCGAAGGTCGTCTTGAGTTCCGACACCACGCGCATGCGGAGCTTCTGTGCCGCGTCGAAACCGATCTTCTGGAGGAACGGCGGCAGCAGCCAGCCGCCGAGCCCCCAGACGGCGCCGAAATTGCGCTTCAGCACGGTCGGGCCGACGTCGAGTGCTCCATAAATGTAGACCTGCTTGTGCGTCGTGGATCCGTAGCGCTGGTACGCGCCGGCGGAGCGCATCAGCGCGCTCTCCATGCAACCCAGGATCTGGCCGACGAGCGTGCCACCACCGATCGCATCGAAGGCCAGGGTTGCGCCCGTGGCGACGATCGCTTCGGTGAGGTCCCGCATGAAGGTCGGGGCGCTCGTGTCGCACACGTGTTTCGCGCCCTGTTCCCGCAGGATCTGCTCCTGCTGCGCGGTTCGCACGACGTTCACCAGGCCGATCTGGTCCCGGAGGCACAGGCGATTCAGCATCTGTCC
>Ga0315283_10004328_pt1 | contig 12345 bp, 8 predicted proteins | sample YL17G09_0_MG_FD_204541 | JGI IMG/M metagenome (GOLD analysis project Ga0315283, IMG submission 204541) | Sediment microbial communities from Yellowstone Lake, YNP, Wyoming, USA - YL17G09_0 | ecosystem: Environmental > Aquatic > Freshwater > Lake > Sediment | place: USA: Wyoming | collected...
CACGAATTGCTCGAACTTCACGAAGGCTGCACGACCAGAATTCGTGTAATTCGTGGCTAGTTTCGGGTGTGCTGCGTAAGTCCTGACCTTACTATGTGCTGCGCTCACGCGCTCGCGGCCAGGAACGCGACCGCCCGGCTCTCGTCACCGCTCATCACCAGATCCAACATCTGCCCGCCGGTGGTGGCCGGCACATCGATCACCTTGACAAACTCAGCATAACGGGCGTCACCCGGCAACAGCACCGGCAGGGCGTTAATCGCTGAGGTGAAGAAGCTCTCGTTGAATTCATTGCCCGGCTCGCCAGGGAAGATCGCCAACGGGTAGATCTCCGACTCCACCAGGTCCTGGAAGAAGTGCGTGCCGTACGAGAGGGTCGGTCGGCTCTTGCCTGTCGCCCAGCCGATCTCTACCAGGGCACGCGTGTTGTAAAAGTCCGCGTAGGTCACCTTCACGCCCAGGTCGGGATTCGAGCTGCCCCAGCGTCCGGGCCCCAGCAAGATGAAGCGCTGCCCCTCAAGACGCTCGTTCAACCGGCCGATCAGGCGCGCCAGCTCCAACTTGCGGCTGGGGTCAGCCAGGTTCAGGTAGCGTTCCGGGTCCACGTAGACGATATAGTTGATGCCCCGAACCTGGCCTGTCGGTACAAGCTTCTCGGTGGCGAAGATAACGTCGCTTTCGGCCAGCCGCTCGGGGAACCGGATCTTCTCTGAGTGTGCGGAACCGCTGTGCGGCCGGCACTGGAGCAGGTGCAGTTCGATTACCGGGCGCGGGTATTCGTGGCCCACAACGATCGTGAATTCGATGTCCACTGGCCGGCTGTAGCTAAACTCCAGGGTCTTGAGCACGGTCTTGAGATGGTTGGCGAAGGATGTCTGCGACAGCAGGCCATCGAGGGTGATGACCAGCGAGTGCGGGTTCAGGCTGCGGTCAGTGTAAATCATGGGACTGATGTAGTCGCCCTTGTCCACCGAGGCCAGGTAGCGCAGGCCAGGGTAGTCGCCTGCCAGGACCTCGCTGATAGGGCGGGTTTCCAGGTGGTTTGTTTCCAGATTGAGCACATCCATGAAGTACTGTGAGTAGGTGCGGATTTCCTGCGGACCGCTTTCCGGGCGCAGGTTGGGATGGCTCAGCGCAATCATGCGCGGGTAGTCCTCGCCCACGCGATCGACGGCGCGCGTGCCCAGACCCACCACCATGCGCGTGAAGCCATCCTCGCGGCGCATCTTGGGGCTCCAGAGGAACACGTTGTGGCTGTAGGCCACACCGGCCGCCGCCGGGAAGTGGAAATTGCGGTACCGTTCCCCCTGGACCACCTGGACCAAGACCGCCATCCGCTCATCGTAGTCCAGGAAGCCCCGCTGCTTGCGGTAAAGCAGGACGTCCGGGTTATAGACGCTGGCGTAAACGCGCGCGATGGCTTGTGTCAGCGCGATGAAATTCTCATCCGGAGTGCCCTGGTTCGGACAGAACACGCTCTCATACATGCCGGCGAACGAAAGCTCGAAGTTGTCCTCTAGCAGGCTCGAAGAACGCACGATCAGCGGCTTGCCGCTTACGGCTGCCAACAGCTCCCGCAACTCCTCCTCGATTTCCTCGGCGAACCGGCCCTGGCTGTGGGCCGCCTGAATTTCCGGGTAGTCGTGCTGGATCTCGTCGATGGATTTGTACTTCTGATTCAGGAAGCGGACGAGATCGTTGGCTTGCAGGAAGTCATAGCTCACGTCCGCGCCGACGAAGTAGGTCTCGGGGATGGCCAGGCGGACCGGATCGCGTTCATCGGAGAACCGGGAAATGGTTTGGTTGAGGATCGTCCACGCCAGCACGAGGCCGGCCGCCTTGCCGCCGATCTTGCCCCGACCGACGCGGTGGTTGCGAATCCAGTGCAGGTCATCCAGCGACAGATATTCCTTGGCAACCCGGACGAAATCGAGATCATCGCTGATCAACACCTTGATCAGCACAACCCTTGTTTCCTGCAGGTGGTGTCGGAGGCGCATCTGTTCCTCTTCAGGCAGCGTGACATAGCGCTCAAGCTGCCTGAAAAGGATCTCCAGCGACGCCATTTCCGGGTTTAGGCTCAGCACTTGCTCGGCGGTCGGGCGATGCTGGAGCACCGCGCGCGCGATTTCCTCGAAGAGCTGAGGACTCAGGTTGTAGGCGAAGTAGAACTCAGTCAATTGATCCCGAATGATGGCTATGCGGCGTTCCCAGGCGCCGGCCGATTCCTCACGATACGGGTTGACGATGCCTTCCCGGAGCTGAGATTGCACGGCTTTCTCGCGCACTTCGGTTTCGAAGCGATCCTTTGTGATCACACCGCGGCGAAATAGCTCCTCGCGCATACGCTCGCGCATGGCATCACCCAGGATTGGGTACTGACCGAGCTGAAGTTGGATACGGGACAGCTTCGGGATATGGTTAGGATCGTCGGGCATGGGCAACCTCCTCGGAATTGGCTTGGCAAGTATAATCTGCCGCGGTCATCGTGGCAAGGATTCGGGAGACACCCGACAGGAACCCGCGGGTAGACGCCCGTTTTGACGCACCGTGCTTCTCTGCATTACACTTGCTGGCGGGAGCGTATCATTTCGCTGAAGCAAGGGAGCGGCTCAATGAAGGCAAAGCAACGCGTGCATGCGGCTCTGTGTCGCCAGCCGGTCGATCGGGTGCCGGTGTTCATGTGGTTTCACCCGCAGACGGCCCGCCACCTGGCCGGACGCCTCGAAATCCCTACCGCGCACGTGGCCGAGGCGATGGGCAACGACGTGCGCCAGACCTGGGTCAACAATAACTACGCGATGGAGGGGATCGTCCACCAGGAAGAGGGCGAATGGCACGTGGACGACTGGGGCGTCAAGTGGGTCTACAGGCACGGCTTCAACCAGATCGAGCACTTTCCCCTGGCCGGTGCGGCGCGGGATGAGGTGTTGCGCTATCATTTCCCCGTCGAACGCCAGCCGGCGCTGCTGGAACTGATGGCCCCGGTGCGGGCGGATGCGGCCGATTATTTCATCGGCTGCGACGTCTCGCCGTGTGTGTTCGAGATGTATTGGCGGCTGCGCGGCATGACGGATGCGCTGACGGACATGGCCGCCGACCCGGATCTGGCCCGCGAGATGTTCCGACGTTGCGCCGACTTCTCCGTCCAGTTGGCCGAGCCAGTGTGCGATCGGATGCCTCTGGACTGGCTGTGGGCGGGTGATGACGTGGCGGCCCAACAGGGCATGATGATGAGCCCGCGGACCTGGCGCGCGCAGATCAAGCCGGAGCTGGCGCGCATTTTCGCCGTCGGCAAGGAGCGGGGCCTGCCCGTGGCGTATCACTGCTGCGGCGCGCTGCGGCCGATCATCGGCGACTTGATCGAGATCGGTCTGGATGTGCTCAACCCGATCCAGTGCAACTGTCCGGGGATGGACCCGCTGGAGCTCAAGCGGGAGTTTGGCGCTCGGCTGGCGTTCATGGGCGGGGTGGACACGCAGGAGGTGCTGCCCCTGGGCACGGCCGACGAGGTGCGCCGGGCCACCGCGAGGCTGATCGAGGGTATGACGGCGGACGGCGGCGGCTACATCCTCGCCGCCTCGCACACCATCCCGCCGGAGACCCCCGACGACAATATCTTCGCCATGTACGCCGAAGCAGGGATCAGCCGCGCGGAAATCTTCGATCGCGCGGCGGGCATCCGCGCGCGGCTCAGTGCCGGAAGTGCCGCTCCCCGGTGAACACCATCGCCATCCCCAGCCGGTCGGCCGCGGCGATAGTCTCATCATCGCGCAGCGACCCGCCGGGTTGGATGCACGCGGTGACGCCAGCGAGCGCCGCGGCTTCGAGCCCGTCGGGGAACGGGAAGAACGCGTCCGACCCCATGACCGCGCCGATGGACCGGTCGCCGGCGCGCCGCGCGGCCAGGTAGACCGAGTCCACCCGGTTCATCTGCCCCGCGCCCACGCCCACCGTCGCCGTGCCCTGGACGAAGACGATCGCGTTGGATTTGACGTGCTTGGCCGCCAGCCAGGCGAACGCCAGCGAGCGCCGCTCGGCCTCGGTCGGCTGCCGTCGGGTGACCACCTGCCACGCGGCCTCAGCGACGCCGCGGTCATCAGGGGTTTGTGCTAGCAGCCCGCCGGCAACGGAACGCAGTACCAGCTCGGTAGTAACGACTTCAGTCGTTTCCCGCGCCCCAGAACGACTAAAGTCGTCACTACGCGCCACCATCCCCCGGCCGCACTGTGGCCGGGGGATCATCACCCGGCAGTTCTTCTTGTGCTCCGCCAGCCAGTCCAGCGCATCGGGCGTGTAGGCCGGCGCGACCAGCACTTCCACGAAAAGCGAGCCGATCTCTTCCACCAACGCCCGATCGGCCTCCCGGTTGACCGCGACGATCGACCCGAACGCTGATACCGGGTCGCACGCGAACGCCAGCCGATAGGCGTCCACCAAATTCACCGCCGATGCCAGCCCACTCGGGTTGGTGTGTTTGATGATCGCCACCGTCGGCTCGGCGAACTCCCTCGGCATGGCCCACGCGGCCTCCAGATCCACGATGTTGTTGTAGCTCAATTCCTTGCCCTGAAGCTGCTCGAACACCGGCGCCGCGCCGACCCAGCGGTAGAGGGCTGCTTGCTGATGTGGATTCTCGCCGTAACGCAATAGTTGCACGCGTTCGGCAGCCAAGTTGAGGGTTTCTGGTAGAGACGTTGCATGCAACGTCTCTACGGTACCCGTCAACCACGTTGCAATGGCCGCGTCGTAGGCTGCTGTATGGCGGAACGCCTTCAACGCCAGCCGGCGATTGAGGTTGAGGTCGAGACTAAGGCTAAGCGGCTTAGCCTCAACCTCAGCCTTAACCTTAACCTCAGCCTCGCGCAGCGCCTCCAGCACCGTGGCATAGTCCGCCGGATCGCAAACTGCCGCCACCGACTCGAAGTTCTTGGCCGCCGCGCGCAGCAGCGCCACCCCGCCGATGTCAATCTCCTCGACGGCCTCCTGCTCGGTCACGCCTGGCCTGGTCACCGTCGCGGCAAAGGGATACAGGTTGCAGACCACCAGATCGACCGGTGCGATGCCGTGGCTGGCCAGCTCATCAAGATGCTCCGGTATGCGGCGGGCCAGGATGCCGCCGTGAACCGCCGGGTGCAGCGTCTTGACGCGGCCGCCCAGGATCTCGGGGAAGCTGGTGATTTGGTCAACCTGCGTGACGGGCAGCCCAGCCGCACTGAGCGCACGTGCGGTGCCGCCGGACGCGACCAGCTCGAAGCCAAACTCAACCAGGCCGCGGGCGAACTCGACCAGGCCGGTCTTGTCGTGGACGCTGAGAATCGCACGTCTGCTCATTGCCTGGGCACTCCCTTTCGGGTCATAAGCCGCAAATCTTGTTTAGGGTTCAGCAAGGAATAAGTTTCCGTACCGGTCATTCCCGCGAAGGCGGGAATCCAAGTTCACGCCCTGGATTCCCGCCTTCGCGGGAATGACATCAGCGGGAAGTTGTATTGTTTCGGACCCTTAGAGTTCAGGAAAACAGCCGGTGACCAACTCACGAACCTGCTTCAGCCATGCCTCTCGCTGAGCAGGTGTGCTGGTCACGACAATGCCAAACATTTTGCGCTCAACCCGGGCAACACCGCAAAGGCCGAAGATGCAGTTCCGCCACAGTGTTTCGAGGGGATCACCGAAGTCGCTGAGTTCCCTGGCCGCAGGCGTGTTTGAGGTATTGAACACCACCGCGGTCTGAGCTCGCAACAGCCCGACCGGAACCCCTTCGCCGCTGTCTCCTTCAAGGAACTCATAGGCCACGTCGGGCCGTAGAACCCTGTCCACCCACCCCTTGAGGATGGCGGGCGGCTGTCCCCACCAGTTGGGATGGATTATCACGATCCCATCTGCCGCCGCGATTTCAGCGCAATGCACGGCGAGGGTCGCATCTAACTCAGCATTGCGGGCGATCTCATGGCTCGGCAGGATCGGGTCGAAGTCTTCGGCATACAGGTCGTGAAGGTTGACAGCGTGCCCATCGCCGCTGAGTACCTCGGTTGCGGCTCGAGCAATGGCATGATTGAAGCTGCCAGGCGTCGGATGGGCGAGGATAACCGAGATCTTCATGAGCTTGCCCCGGATTCCAACTGAGCGCGCAACGTATGTGCGAACCGCTGCGAGCGCATCGGCGCGTCGCCGACGTAGTCCGCGGCATCGAGCCAGGCGAGGAGGTGATCACGTGAAGCGTAATGCGTGATGCGTGAATCGGCAAGCAGCGCGTCCACCAGTGGGTTCGACCGGCCGGCCTGCACTTCGATCCAGGCAGCCAGCGCGTGTTCGCGGATGACCTCATGGAGGGTCTGACGGTCACCCCCGCGTTTGACCAACTCCATCAAGAGCCGCTCGGTGGCGGCGAAGGGACCGTACGCGGTCATCAGCCGCTCGCTTGCTTCACGGTTGACCCGTAACCCCTCGATCAGTCGCGTCCCGCGGCGCAGGAGTTCGTCGGTGATGAGAAAAGCTTCGGGGAGCAGACTGCGCCGGTTGGCCGAATCGTCCAGGGTGCGCTCCAGCAGGTTGTGCGCGGCGTTGTCCCACGCCACGCGGGGCAGCGCGGCCAGGTAGCGCGCCAGGCTGTCCATGTTCTCGGCGTGGATCGGGTTGCGTTTGAACGGCATTGCGCTGGAGCCCACCTGCCGGCTGCCGAACGGCTCAGCCCATTCGCCGATCGGCGGCGACTGGAGGATGCGCAGGTCGAAGGCGAATTTGTAGAGGGTGGCGCCCAATCCCGCCAGCGCAGAGACGACCCGGTAGTCCTGCTTACGCGGGTAGGTCTGCGTGGCGACGGGAAAGGCTTCCAGGCCGAGTGACGACATGATCGCGGATTCAAATGAGGTTAAGGTTGAGGCTGAGGTTAAGTTCTCAGCCTTGACTTTAGCCTCAGCCTCAAGCAACTGGGCGTACGACGCCGATGTGCCCACGGCGCCTTTGAACCCTTTGCCACGCAGGTTCTCCCCAGCCCGGCGCAGCTCGTCGTAGTCCGCCAAGAGATCCTGTGCGTACTGTGCGAGCCGGTAGCCCACGGTGGTCGGTTCAGCGGGCTGAAGATGGGTGAAGGCCATGGTCGGCGCGTCGGCCAACGCTTCGATGCGGCTGGCGAAGGACAGCAGCAGGTTGCGCAGCTTCCCCACCACCAGGTCCAGTGCCTCCCGGATGCGTAACGCGTCGGCGTTGTCCTCGATATCCGTCGACGTGGCGCCCAGATGGATGATCCCCCCGCCGGTCGGGCACTGTTCGGCGTAAGTCCGCACCTCCGCCATCAGGTCGTGTTGGATTTCAGCCTCGACCTCCTGCGCCCGCGCCAGATCGACGTCATTCACGTGAGCGCGCAAATCAGCGACCTGCTCCGCGGTCACCAACCCCGCGACCTGCTCCGCCTCGGCCAGCGCGACCCAGATCCGCCGCCAGAGGCGACGCTTATGCACTTCACTCCACAGCCGGCGCATCTCCGGCGAGCCGTAGCGCCAGGTGAAGGGGGAAAGGTAGGTGTCATGGGTAAAGTTAGTCATAAAACGATCAACTGATCGCGCTCCGGTCCCACCGAGACATAAGCGATCGGCACGCCGGCCAGCTCGGCGATGCGGTTCAGGTAGGTGCGAGCCCGCTCGGGCAGCGCTTCCCACGTCCGCACGTCGCGGGTGGCGCTCTGCCAGCCGGGCCACGTCTCGTAGACTGGCTCGACGCGCGCCATATCGGGGGTATCAGGCACGCGGGAGATGATCTGGCCATCCAGCCGGTAGCCGGTGCAGATTTTCAGCTCAGGCAGGTCGTCCAGCACATCCAGCTTAGTGACCGCCAGGCCGGTGAAGCCGTTGAGCCACGCGCCGTAGGCCATGGCGACGGCGTCGAACCAGCCGCAGCGCCGCGGCCGCCCCGTCGTCGCGCCGTATTCCTGGCCAACCTCGCGCAGTCGCGCGCCGATCGCATCGTGCAGCTCCGAAGGGAACGGCCCTGCGCCGACCGCGGTGCAATAAGCCTTCGCCACCCCGATAATCCGGTTGATCGCGGTGGGCGGCAGGCCGGCGCCGGCACATGCGCCGCCCGCGATGGGGTTGGAGGAAGTCACGAACGGATAGGTGCCCCAGTCGAGGTCCCGCATGACGCCGAGCTGGCCCTCCAGCAGGATCTCCTGCCCGCTGCGCACCGCGGCCTGGACCAGCGGCAGGGTGTCGATGATGCGCTCGCCGATGGCCTTGCGCCACGTAGCGGCCTGCGCCAGGAGGTCATCCAGGGCGAGGGGCGGCTGGCCGAAGTGCGCCAGCGTCAGGTTCTTCTGCGCCAGCGTGGCGGCCAGGCGTTCCCGCAGATAGTCTGGACGCAGCAGGTCGCCCAGGCGGATGCCCGTGCGGGCGGCCTTGTCGGCGTAGGCCGGACCGATGCCGCGCTGGGTCGTGCCGATCTGGCTGCCGCCGCGCGTCGCTTCCTCCAACCCGTCCAGCAGGCGATGATAGGGCAGGATCAGGTGGGCGCGTTCCGACAGCCACAGGTTGTCCAGGTTGACACCTGCCGTCGTCAGTTCGCCCATCTCGCCCAGCAGCGTGTCGGGGTTAACCACCGTGCCCGGCCCGACGATGCAGTGAGTGGTCGGGTTGAAGATGCCCGACGGGACAATGTGCAGTCGAAATGTGCCGAGGTGATTGACGACCGTGTGGCCGGCGTTGTCGCCGCCCTGGAAGCGGATCACCATGCCGGCGCGTTGGGCCAGATAGTCTACAATGCGGCCCTTGCCTTCATCGCCCCATTGGGCGCCCACAACTGCGGTAGTTGCCATAACTCTGCCTCTTTTTAGGTTCGGTCGGAACCAAATCCGGTCTTCAAGTCTGAATGGCTTATCAAGCCGCGTTGGAGGGCCACCACGGCCGCCTGGGTGCGGTCGCCCACGCCCAGCTTCTGCAGGATCGTGCTCACGTAGTTGCGCACCGTGCCTGCTGCCAGGTGCACCCGTTGCGCGATCTCCGGGTTGCTATAACCTTGCGCCAACAGCCGCAGCACCTCCAACTCGCGTTCGGTCAGTGCCTCAACCTGTGCCGTAGCGATCGAGCGTGCGGCCGGTTCCTCGGCCATCTGGCGCATCAACTTGCCCGCGACGGCCGGATCCAGGAACGATTTCCCCTCGGCAGTGCCTTTGATCGCCGCCACGAGGTCATCCCGTCGCGTATCTTTCAGCAGATACCCCGCCGCACCGGCCCGGATCGCATCGATGACCCACGCATCGTCGGCGTAGGTGGTCAGAATCAGCACACGCAAGGTCGGGTGGCGATGTCGGAGACGTTGCGTGGCCTGCACGCCGTTCATCACCGGCATGTTCAGGTCCATCAGTACCACGTCCGGGCGCTCTTCGGCGGCCAGGGCGAGCGCTTCCTCGCCGTTGCGCGCCAGCCCGACGACCTCGATCTCGTCGTCCGTGCTCAGGATCGCGGCCAGACCCTCTCGCACAACTGTTTGATCGTCACAGATCAGGACACGAACCATCTTCCTGCCCCTCGACTGGAACCATCAATCGGACGCTGGTTCCCTGCCCGGCCTGGCTGCTGATTTCAAGCTGACCGCCGATCAGGGCGGCGCGCTCCTTCATGCCGCGGATGCCGAAACGATCGTCCGCATCGACTCCCGGTGCCTCCAATGCTTCCAGATCCACACCTTGGCCGTCATCAGCGACGACGAGTGTCATCTCGGTGCCCGTCTGCTCCAGACGGAACTGGATCGTTTGCGCACCCGCGTGACGGATAACATTCTCCAGGGTCTCCTGGGCGATGCGGTAGACGCCCTGCTCGACGATCGGCGACGGACATCTGTCGAGTCGATCCGGCAAAGATAGGTTGAGCTGCGTCCCGGAACGCTTGGCCGCCGCCTCGGCCAACTCCCGCAAGGCCAGGATCAGGCCGAGATCCTGGAGGGGAGAAGCCCGCAATGCTTGCAGCGCTCGCCGTGCCTCGGCCAGACCGGTGCGAGCGGTCTCACCCGCTTGATCCAGCAGACGACGCGCCCGATCAGGATGGGTGCCCCACAGCACGCTGACGGCCTCCAACTGCACCGTCAGGGCGCTCAACGAATGGGCCAGCGTGTCGTGTAGCTCCCGCGCCAGCCGGTTACGCTCCCGACTGATGCTGAGTTCCTCCAGCGTCGTCGCATACTGCTGTAATTGTTCGTTGGCTTCGGCCTGGTGCTGATAGGCTTGCGCCAGGGCCGAGCGCTGCTCGCGCTGAACCGAGATGAGGGTGGCCGTCACATACCCGACCAAGAGCATCATGACTCCCTGGAGCACGAGCCAGCCGACCGGTACCGTCCACGGCACGTTGGTGGGCCAGGGTGACACCAGCGCCTGGTAGAATGTCAACCCGAAGACGTACGCAAACACGTAGCGATATTGGTACTCCCAGGCGATCAGCAGGACTGTGACGAAGAAAAACATGACAAAGGGCGACTGAAGCGGATTCTCGGCCGGCCACCAGTAGTACCCTACCAGCAAGGGCACGATGCCGATCAGAAGCGTCAGCGGGACAAACCATTCTCGCAGGCGGCGCGGGGCCTCCGGCCACGATAGCAGCGCCAGAAGCAACACCTCCAGGACGAGCAGCGGCGCGATGTTTGGTAAGGCCAACTGCTGAATCAAACGCTGGTTGGCCGCTTGTTCGGGCGACAGACTGGGGTTGCCGGCCAGTTCGATGAGAACCAGGACCGGCCCCACCACCAACCAGAACATGATCCGAATCACCACGAACAAGCGGTAGGCCTGCACGAATCCGGGCTCGGGCATGCGCTCTCTCATGGCCGAAGTATACCACACGCGGGCGGCCAACACGCCAAAGGAGAAGCGAACATCCGTCTCGTGACACGCCGAGTGACAGGTGACACTACCGGGTATGACAGCTTGGGGTTTAGTATATTTTGTTTGGTGGCGCCATTCCGGCGCCATCAGTCGTCTTGCGTCGTCGTGCGGTCGACAGCGCATCTGCAAATCGGACTCGAAACCAGCATGCTCACGACACCCTGGAAAAAGGTGCTGATTGACCTGTGGCAGCATCGGATGCGTACCCTGATCGTGGCTCTCGCCATCGCGGTCGGGGTGTACGCCGTCGGTGTGGTGCTCGACACGCGGGAGATCCTGGTCCGGGAATATCATAGCGATCAGGCCGGCGCTCGGGTAGCGTCGGCGGTGCTGTACACCCAGCCGTTCGAGGATGATCTGGCGGCCAACCTGGCGAAACTCCCGCTGATCGCGGCCGCGGAAGGGCGCAGCCTGATCCGGACGCGCGTCTATCCCGAGGCGAAACTCCCGCAGGACCTGGTGCTGGTGGCCGTGCCCCAGTTCAGCGATATGCAGGTGAACGCCATCACCCCGCTGCAAGGCGCCTGGCCCCCTGGCCGCGGTGAGATTGTCCTGGAACGGCTATCGTTCACTGCCCTGGGCGCACAGATCGGCCAAGAGATCACGGTCGAGCTCGACAACGGCGCGGTGCGGACGTTGAAGGTCGTCGGCAGCGTGCATGACCCCGCGCAGGTCAGCCCCGATCTGGCGGGCGCGACCTTCGGCTACGTCACGCCCGAGACGCTGGTGGGCTTGGGTTTCCCTGAGACCCACGCGGAATTGCGCATCCGCGCGACCTCGCCCGCCCACGACGAGCAGCACATCCTTGCCGCGTTGACCCAGGTGGAGGCTCAACTCAAGAGTTCCGGGCGCACCATTCTGAGCCGAGAGGTCATCACCCGCAGCAAAGCCGATCGCCTGATCGAAACCGTGGTGCTGATCCTCACCGGCTTCGGCGTGATCATCCTGTTGCTCTCCGGCTTCCTGGTGGTCAACGCGATGTCCGCGCTCATCACCCAACAGATTCCGCAGATCGGTGTGATGAAGCTGATCGGCGCCCGGCGTCGGCAAATCATCGTGCTTTACCTGGCCACCGTGCTGGTGTATGGCGTGCTGGCGGTTGCCGTAGCGCTGCCCCTGGCGGGGGCGACCGCGCGGTTTCTGATGAGCGGACTGGTGGAGCCGTTGCTCAATGTCATGCCCGAAAGCTACGCCGTGCCGCTGCCGCTCACCGTGATACAGGTCGCGGTGGGACTGCTGCTGCCTGTCCTGGCGGGGCTGGCGCCGGTTCTCCGCGGGACGCGCATCACAACCCAACAGGCATTGAGCGACGTGGGCGTGGGAGGCGGCAACTATGGCGGCGGTCTGATCGAGGATCTGCTCGGCAAGCTCCAGAAGGTGCTCACGATCCAGCGCCCCGTCTTGCTGGCGATCCGCAACACGCTGCGGCATAAAGGCCGGCTGGTCCAGACCCTGGTCGTGCTCATCTTTGGCACGGCGCTCTT
>Ga0315283_10004332_pt1 | contig 12341 bp, 15 predicted proteins | sample YL17G09_0_MG_FD_204541 | JGI IMG/M metagenome (GOLD analysis project Ga0315283, IMG submission 204541) | Sediment microbial communities from Yellowstone Lake, YNP, Wyoming, USA - YL17G09_0 | ecosystem: Environmental > Aquatic > Freshwater > Lake > Sediment | place: USA: Wyoming | collected...
GGTATTATTATTCCAGATGACAACGGCAAGAGCGAAGGTATTCGCCCACGTTGGGGTCGCGTTTATTCAGTAGGCGAAGACATTGTCGATATTAAAGTAGGACAGTGGATTCTTATTGAGAATGGCCGCTGGACAAGAATGCTTAAGGTTAAGGGCGATGACGGAATTGACACTCAGTTATGGGGTGTGGAATGGCCGCAATCTGTTATGCTTGTTTCGGACGAAGACCCAGAGACAGAAATCTTTTCCATATTCAGCCAAGCGAACGAAAGGGCCCCTGTGTGAAAGAGTTATGGACAGAAAAATACAGACCCAAGAACATTAACGATTACGTCTTTAAAGACGAGAAGCAAAAAAAGCAAATCGCAAAATGGATAGCAAGTGGCGCACTTCCACACATGTTGCTATCTGGCGCCCCAGGCACAGGCAAATCCACTCTTGTCAAGGTTCTATTAAACGAACTCGGAGTTGATCCGTTTGATGTCTTAGAAGTAAATGCTTCCAAAGATAACGGTGTAGATTTTATTCGAGACAAGATTACAAAATTCTCCGAAACCATGGGTGTAGGAGAAATGAAGTACATCTTCCTTGATGAGGCTGATGGATTATCTCCGCCCGCACAGGGCGTATTAAGGGGAACACTGGAAAAGTATGCAAGTTCTGTACGTTTCTTGTTGACTTGCAATCATCCACACAAGATCATTGATGCCATTAAATCCCGTTGTGAAACAGGACGTATGCACATTGAAAAACTAGACACAAGTGAATTTTACATGCGTCTTGTAAATGTGCTTGATTTGGAAAATGTTGAGATTGACCCCGATGCGCTAGAAGCAATAGTGCAGAAGACATACCCCGATCTACGTCGCGGTATTAGCATGATTCAGGCGAATTCGTTTGGTAGTAAGCTAGTATCACCGGACGTTGACAGCGAGGTCGTGTCTGACTATAAGCTAGACATGATTGCATTATTCAGGTCTAGGAAGTATAAGGAAGCGCGCCAGCTTATCTGCACAAAGGTAGGTAGAGAGGAATATGAAGATATCTATTCTTTCATGTATCAGAATCTAGAAGTATGGGGCGAAGAAGATGACAAGCAAAACAAGGCCATTCTTGTTATCCGAGATGGATTGGTTAAGCATACGATGTGTGCCGATGTTGAGATAAATCTGTCTGCCACATTGGTCGAATTAGAAATGATTGCAAAGGGCGCATTATGAGAAAAGAAAAAGTATTCATCGTTGTATCACATAAGAACAGTCTGAAGCCAAAGCTTCGTGTACGCACAGGCACATCCGATGACTGGGAAATTACCGAGACTGTTGAGTTTGTAAATCAAATTCGAAATAAACATACCAGTATGTCGAGCGCAATTGCTGATTATGTCAACAGAAAAATGATCACCGGTGCTAGGTTTGATATTACAGATTATGACAAGTTTGAAAACTACGTTAGGTCAAAGTATCCTAAGCAAATGGCAGAATTAGATGCAGCATATAATTCAAGCAGGCCCGTAAAGGAAGAAGTACCTAGCCCGGAAGTATTTGTCGATCCATTTGGCAATGTAAGGGCAAAAACAGTTTTTGATCCTGTATGAAAAGAGAGAAAATTATTCTAACAGATGCTGATGGCGTCTTGGTAGATTGGAATACAGCATTTGATAAATTCATGGCAAGGCGTGGACATCCACGGGTGCCCGAAACTGATACTGAATATAATATTTCTCTCAGGCATAATGTCACAACTCACCAAGCAATGGACTATGTCAAGGAATTTAACGAAAGCTCCGATATAGCACATCTTTCTCCATTTGCTGATTCAGTTCAGCATGTGAGATTATTATCGGAGTTAGGTTTTAGATTCATTGTTGTCACTAGCATTAGCAGTCACCCCGATGCCAAAATTCATAGAACCAATAATCTAACAGACTTGTTTGGTGATGTATTTGACGATGTTCATTGCATCGAACAAGGTGCTAGTAAAGCAAGCATTCTAATGAAGTGGGCCGACACAGGATACTTTTGGATTGAGGATCACATGCGTCAGGCTGAGGCGGGCTATGAAGCCGGCCTCAGAACAGTTCTGATTAACCATCCTTACAATTTCCATTATAAAACAGATTTATTTCCAACTGTAAGTTATGATACTCCGTGGAACGAAATCTATAACATGGTACGAAACGAATACGGAATATAATATGACACAACGAATTTTAGTAATGGGCTTGCCAGGCGCAGGAAAAACGACATTAACTGAAAAACTTGTCGAACAGTTTATTGCAGCCGGTGCAAGTGTAGAATGGTTTAATGCAGATATTGTTCGCAAGAAATATAATGATTGGGACTTCAGCCATGAGGGTAGAATCCGACAAAGTCATCGTATGAGGGAATTAGCCGACAAATGTGGTGCCGATATTGCCGTTTGTGATTTTGTAGCGCCGTTGGTAGAAATGCGTAACAATTTCAAAGCAGATTGGACTATTTGGGTAGATACAATTGAGCGCAGTAGGTTCGATGATACGAATAAAGCATTTGTGACACCCGATGTTTATGATTTTCGTGTAATAGAACAGGATGCACAGAAGTGGTCTGAATTTATTGCAACACACATTATTGAAGATCGTCGTCGACCTGTTTTTGATTGGCAGAAGGAAACAGTTCAAATGTTAGGCAGATGGCAACCCTGGCATAAAGGACATCGTGCATTGTTTGAACGGGCAATAGCAAAAACGGGGCAAGTAGCTATTATGATTAGAGATTGTCAAGGATGGAACGGAAGTAATCCCTTTGCAGCAGATCAAGTAAAAGAACTTATCAAGAGAGACCTTGATCCCGTATATCAGGGTCAGTATGAAATTATTCTTGTACCCAATATTGTAAATATTACCTATGGTCGCGATGTTGGATATAAAATTGAACAGGAAAGCTTTGATGAATCTATTACTTCTATTTCAGCAACAAAAATCAGGAAGGAAATGGGATTGGATAAATAATATATTACGCAGGAGTATATTATGTCAGTAAGAGAAATTATCAAAGAAAATCCATGGAAGGCCCTAATTGGATCAATTTCCATTGGAACAATAATATTTACGCTCGTAGGTACTATCTTCTCTGAAATGAGATACGCAACAGTTGCCGATCTCGAAAAACACAAGATAGAAAATTCTGTTATAATTAGGGAATTGCAGAATCAGATAACCGAATTATCCAAGAAACAAGATAAATAATATACTCATTACGGAGTTTATTATGCCAGTTTCAGACATCGCAAAAAGCAATACAACAAAATTATTATTAGGTTCAGTCGGCTCAATTATTGCCGTTGTGGCAGCGTTATTTACAGTAGATGCACGATATGCACACGCCGCGGATGTTGAGAAGGATAAAGTACAAACTCAAAGAGTTATCAAAGACACAGCAGTAATACTTAGAAAACAATCTCTTGAAGACAAATTATTTGAATACGACGTAAAGAGAGCACAAAGCACAGATAGAAAACTTACACCGATGGACACAGCAATGGAAGCTCGGTATAAACGACAACTAGATGATCTCAAAGCAGGAAAAGCATTAGACTAAAGAAAAAGGGCCCCAAGGGCCCTTTTTGCTTGCTCCTTAAAAGTTAATCTTCTTCTCCGTAAATTTCTAATACTTCTGCAACCAATGGGTCACGCTCAATGTGGCATCTCTGGAATGTGCATACTGCCATAGAGCCCATATTGTTTAATGCAAGACGTTCAAGAAAATCCTTTAGTCCATTCTTTTCGAATCCGCGATCGTGTTGTTTTAGGTCACCCGTAACAATCATGCTACTACCTTCACCAATTCGTGTTAGTAGCATTTTGGTTTGGTCTGGTGTAGCGTTTTGCATTTCATCTGCGATGACATATGCATTTTTAAATGTTCTTCCTCGCATAAAGCCGAGAGGTGCAATTTCAATTGTTCCCTCATCCAACATTCGCTTTGTTTCTTGCAATCCGTAGTATTCTTCGAATACATCAAATATTGGTCTAGTCCAAGGTTCCATTTTTGCATTTAGGTCTCCAGGTAAAAATCCATGCTTCTCATCTACGCTGACTGCTGGTCGTGTTAGAATAATCTTCGTAACTTCCTGCTCACGAAGTGCCTTAATTGCTCTCAATACTGCGAGCAACGTCTTTCCTGTACCTGCTGGTCCTACTGCAAATACCATTCTCTTTTCTAATAGTGCTTCTACGTAATTCTCCTGTGCTGTATTACGAGGGAGCATCTCAACTCTCCTGTAATGTCTATTGCCTAATTTGACAACATTTGTTGCCGGTTGTACGTCTAGTTGACGTGCGCCGCGAGATTGTGGAACTGGCTTAGCCATTTTACGATTTTTGCTCAAGGTTATGCTCCTAAGTGTTGGTTTTTTTGGAGTTAAGGGATTGCTGGGCAGGAATTGCCCTCCCGGTGGAACGTCGATAGAATTATCGAGTGTATTTTGCATACCAAGTTATTTATGAATAACCTTGTCCTAGAGCAATAATAGACATCCTTTTCAAAACTTTGACATTCTTCTATAATACTGATAAATAATCAAAACGAGGTGACAATGACTACCGATTTAGACTCTATCAAAACGACTTTAGTAAACATATCAAAGGGCAATAGCATACTTGATACTTTACTGGAGTTCGAACGCACTCTCGATAATGCAGAACTATTTGCATATAAGAATTGGATTCTGGGCGAACTTGTCGAAGGTCCAGATATTGGCCGCTATTGGTTTAAGACTGTCTGGATGTATCCCTATGCTATGATGCCAGATCCAAACGGCGGCCTGCGCCTAACCAAGCTAGGTGCAAAAGTAAACTTTAGGAAGGGCATATTTAAGAAACCTGTAAAGGTTGAGGGCCCGCAGGATTGGGTAGATCCACAGTCGAAGAGAGCAAAAATGGTAGAGCACGAAATTTGGCTCGTAACCATTGAACTACCATTAAAATACATTAATCGCGGACTGGAAGATACAGACGAGATTATTCAGAGAGACATTCAAGATACCAACGCTGAACTTGCTGATGCATTTGAAGATGAAATGCCGCAAGAGGAAGAAGCACCACAAGACGAAATGGGTATGGAGCCAACAAGTGACATGACTCCCCCAGAGGAAGAAGTATGAGCTTAAAGAATGGCGATCTAGCAGGAACCATACTGCCGGAAGTTTCTATCGATGAGTTTGAGCCAAAAGCCGGGGGCGATCTTGAAGTTATAGTGGTAGCCTTTTATCTCACCGACGAAGCACCAGCAGCGGATCTTAACACATTCATCCAACGTGGGTTTATCGACACCCTGGATGTTGAAGTAAGTCCCAATACAGATGAAGAAGGGCGCTATCTCGTCTTTGTCGAAATGTCGAGAGATGATACTTTTCCTAATAAGTTTCAAGCGTTGCTTAAAGATATAGAAAATCTCACTGGAGATATGGATTGGAAAATTAAGACTTACTTTTCTGATGACAGGACCTTTGCGTTCAATGATCCAGAATTGTATAACTACATAATTATTGATCCAGAACAATATGTGCCAAAGGATAAATTCGAAATGAAAGAAATGACAGAAGGTATTGAGGAATTTTTTGCTGGATCCTTGGCTGCAGGCTTGACTATTGAGGGCAATGTTGTTACACTCACAGGTAACAGCAGAAAGATCGTCGCAGAAGTTGTGGATGTTGGCGATTACGATGTTGTGATTGGTAGAAACTTCTTAAGCGAATCAGCTTTTGGAGTGGGACAGAATCCGTTCGAGGCTAAAGTATTAATGAGCATCCTCGGTAACTGTCAGGTGCTACCTCTCGGAAAATACCTTTGCGTCAATAGGGACGACAGGGTAATGTTACTTAAAAATACACAAATTAATTACGGGAACTGATAACTTGGCAAAGATTAAAGATGACATGATTACCACGAAGGGCCGCGTTACTGATGCAGCACCTGGGGCTCGATTTAAAGTTAAACTTGAAAACGGGCATGTCTTAAATGCAGTTGTCAGCGGAAAGATTCGAAAGAATAACATCCAGATTATTATAGACGATCTGGTTGAAATCGAGATGAGCCCATACGATCTAACGCTTGGTCGGATTACATATCGATTCTAAAGAAAGAACTGAATGAGCAAACGGGATTATTACGAAATCCTTGGCCTTGCAAAAAACGCATCCGACGACGATATAAAAAAAGCATATCGTAAGCTCGCTAGTAAATATCATCCTGACAAAGTACAAGGTGATGCTGAGAAAGCAGCCGTTGAGGTAAAATTCAAAGAAGCCAAGGAGGCATATGAAATACTGAGCGACGCTGAGAAGCGTAACCAGTACGATGCCTACGGCCATAATGGTCCGCAGCCACAAGGCCAACAGTGGACACATACCACCATGCATCCGGGTAATATGGACGAAATGCTTAAATCCTTCTTCTCTAAAAGCCACACTTTCAACGAAGGTATGTTTGGCCAGCAGCCAAGGCAGACAGTACACATTGTCAATATATCATTGGCTGATGCCTATATTGGCAAAACAATCAGGATAGACTCGAAGGCGACCATAAATATACCAAGGGGTGTACGGACCGGCACTAAATTTTATGCAGACAGTAAATTCTTTCGTATAGATATACAACCTCACTATAAATTCAAACGTGCCAATGATGATCTATTGGTGGATATTGAGGTAAATGCTGTTGAAGCTATGCTTGGTATAGGGGCCGAACTTGAACATTTAGATGGCGCTAAGTTACAATTTACTATCCCGGCAGGTATTCAACCGGGGCAAATAGTTAAATTATCTTCCAAGGGAATGAAGAATCCAGAAACAGATCGCCACGGTGATATGTTAATTCGTATTTCAGTTAGTATTCCGCAAAATATAAATGATGTGGAGAAGGCTGCACTTAAGAATATATCCCACAGAGACACCATTACAATTTAAGGAATACAATGGCAAACAAAGTTGAAAAGATGATTGAGAGAGCAGTAGCTATTGCTAACGATAACAATCACGAATACGTAACACTTGAACATATCCTGCTTTCACTACTTCACGAAAAAGAAGTAAATGAACTCATACTTGGCATTGGTGGCCAGCCTTCGAAGATTAAGGCAGATACAATTCAGTTCCTTGGTGATCCGGCACTTAAGAAGCCAGATGCACTAAAAGAAGTACCGGCTAAACGCACAGCAGTTCTAAACAGAACATTTCAGAGAGCACTAACACAACTTGTATTCAGCGGTAGAAATGAACTGAGTAATGTTGGTGTACTCTTAAGTATTCTTAGTGAAGAAACAAGTCATGCCTATTATTTCTTAGGTAAGAACGGTGTTTCCAGAGAGAAGATTATTGCGCATCTGCGCAAGTCAGAAGAAAAGCAAAGTCAGGAAGGCGAAACACCGCTGGACCTCTTTACTCGCAACTTAAACAAAGAGGCAGCAGACGGTTCGATTGACCCTGTCATCGGCCGCGAAAAAGAAGTTACTGATACCATCGAGATACTTGCACGCCGCAAGAAAAACAACGTGGTGTATGTTGGCGAACCGGGTGTTGGTAAGACTGCATTGGCCGAGGGCCTTGCACTTAAAATTATTAGGAAAGAAGTTCCTAAGGCACTGCAAGACAAGGTTGTTTATAGTCTTGACATTGGTGCATTGCTTGCAGGTACAAAATTCCGCGGCGACTTTGAAGAACGCTTGAAGGGTGTACTTGATCAAATCAAGAAGCTCAAGAACTGCATTATGTTTATTGACGAAATTCATATGATCCTTGGTGCAGGTTCAACAACTGGCAGCACAATGGATGCAGGCAACCTACTCAAGCCGATGCTTGCCAAGGGCGAATTAATGTGTGTTGGTGCTACCACATACGACGAATTTCACGAACACTTTGAGAAGGACAAGGCTCTGCTACGTCGCTTCCAGAAGTACGATATCAATCAACCTAGCGCAGAAGAAACAAAGCTTATTCTGAAGGGCATTGCGTATCAATACGAGAAATTTCACGGTGTCACATTTGAGGACGGCACCACAGATCTTTGCGTTACATTAGCCGACCGCTATTTGAAGTCTAAGTTCTTCCCGGACAAAGCTATTGACATTATGGACTCAGCTGGTGCAATTGCCAAGCTTAGAGAAGAAAAATTTGTAAATGAGCAAATGGTTCTATTACAGGCTTCAAAGATTGCACGTATTCCTGTCGAAATGATTGACATGAAGGAAAATACAGCCCTTGAGAATCTTTCACCAAGAATGAAGAATAAGGTGTATGGCCAAGACACAGCAATTGATAACTTAGTTGAGGCAATCTACCTATCTAAGGCAGGATTACGCAATCCATCTAAGCCTATTGGAAGCTTCCTGTTTACTGGGCCAACTGGTACAGGTAAGACTTATACTGCAAAGCAACTGGCTATCCAGCTTGGTGTTCACTTTGCACGATTTGATATGTCAGAGTACATGGAAAAACACACAGTATCTAAATTCATTGGCGCGCCTCCGGGATATGTTGGCCACGGTGAAGGTAAGATGGGAGAGGGGCAACTGATTCAAACAATCGATACACATCCAAATTGCGTATTGTTGCTTGATGAAATTGAAAAGGCTAATCCTGATGTTCTAACAGTGCTATTGCAGGTAATGGACGACGGTCGTCTAACTTCTGCAAAGGGCAAGACTGTTGACTTCTCAAACGTAGTCATTATCCTTTCCTCTAATTTGGGTGCAGCCGATGCTGAAAAACTTAAGGTAGGATTCGGCAATCAGGATAATTCCGGTGCAGTTGATGCCGAGATTAAGAAGTTCTTTAGTCCGGAATTTAGAAATCGGCTGGATGGCACAGTTAAATTCAACAAGCTAACAATGGTTGAAATGAACTTAATTGTTAACGCCGAAGTTGAAAAGACTGAGATTATGCTTGCTCCTAAGAATATTACAATCAACGTAACACAAGCAGCCCGCACATGGCTCGCTGAGAAGGGATACGATCCTAAAATGGGTGCAAGACCTTTTGAGCGTCTATTCGAACAGAAGGTTAAGAAGCCGTTGTCTGTGGAAATGCTCTTTGGAAGACTCAAGGATGGTGGTCGTGCAAATGTGGATGTTACCGGCGATGCCATTGCGGTGTCGGTTCTAGATCCTATTGTTGAGACCATAGTGCTTTAATTTGCCATAATCCAAAAACAAAAAGCGCCTCCGGGCGCTTTTTTAATGGCTGCATTGATAAATATAAACAACGACATAAGGATTATCGCATGGCCATACAATTAAACACCTATTCGAAAACCGGAATAATGACATCAATGAGTCTTGTAGCGGGAATGTTTTCTTCTGGAGCAACTCTTCGAGTTTTTCCATCCTCTGTAGCATTTCCCTCGTCGCCGATCAACACAACAGGAAGTACCCCGGCAGGACATATATTATCCTACACTAGTTTAACATATACATTAACAGGTAATACCATTACCATAACGGCAGGAACAACTTCCGCTAATACAACAGCGGCGGGAACACTAGCATGGTGGGCACTTGTAGGTCAATCGTCAGGAGTAGGCGATATAATAAGTGATTCAATTGGGTTATCGGGCAGTGGGGCTCTACTTACAGTAAATACATTGACTCCAACAAATGGGCAGAGTGTGAGTATTACATTTAATTTCACATTAGCATAAGGATATAAGATGGCAACAATAAGACTTTCGTCAAATCAGGTCCAAACTACCATGGCCGGCGGCACTGGAACCGGTGTTCTAATGGCAGCCACGGGAAATAGTAACCCTTCAATTATTAGCGGATCTGGCACAGCCGGTGTTTCTTTGTTAATTATTTACAAGGGAACAATTGAGAATTTTGCAACATTTACAGATAGAAGCACTAGAGCTGCTGATGTTCTAATTACATTTACTTTGCCGACAAGTGCTGGTTATTCAGATCTAGGAATAGTGAGTGAATCTGCAAGATACCTAGTAGGTAGGCATTTACCTAATCAGGCCGCGTCAGCATCGGGCACTGCATCCTGGTTCCTGCTATGCAGATCAGGAACAACAACCCTAACCGATAAAGGTGCTTTAATAGGGTCAGTGGGAATTACCGGTTCTGGCGCCGATCTCGAAGTCCCTAGTTTAAGCATTGTATCTGCGCAAAATTATCAATCTGCCGGTTTTTATCTGAATATGCCACAAAACTGGACAATGTAAGATGGCGATAAGTCTGGCTGGGATAATTGTCAATGGTGGCACAAGTTTCTCTTATCTTAGTACCACTGCTGGAATTTTTGAGGGTTTTAATCTAACACTTCAACTTCCGATTTCCTTTGCTGGTTCTCCTAATACGTTTATTTCTACCAATTCGACAACAGCATTGCCAATATTCTTTGTTCAGACTTCTCCGTCAGCATTCACTGCTACAACTGATTCTGCTCTACCAATATCCTTTGTTCAAACTTCGCCATCGGCATTCACTGCTACAGCCGACTCGGCATTACCGATATCATGGAGCGGTGCAGTTACACAGGCATATACAACCCCAGGAACATTCTCCTTTATAGTCCCTGCTGGTATCACAACAATTAGTGCAGTTTGTGTTGGAGGAGGATCAGGTGCAGGATCTTCGGCAGCTAATTTACGAAACTTCGGCGGTGGCGGTGGAGGACTCAGATATATTAATAATCTACCGGTAACACCCGGTGAAACATTGGATGTTTTTGTTGGTGCAGGTGGTACAGGCTGGTCATGGCCAAGTGGCTCATTTACAGGGGCTGCTGGAGCAAATACTTCTATAAGACGGGGAGGAAATACGCTTGTGTTTGCAGGTGGTGGCCAATTATCGGCATCCACAACTGCTGCTGCTGGCGGGGTAGGTGCTGTCGGCGGTACTGGATCTACAATTGGTGCTGGACCCTTTGGTGGTACAATAGGTGGCGGAAATGGCGGTGGCACACTAAACTCAGTGCAGGCTTCTAATGCAATAGGTGGCGGCGGTGCAGGCGGTTATAGTGGCACAGGAGGCACAGGCGGATCCAATACCGTTACCACAGTATCAACAGCAGGATCTGGTGGTGGTGGTGGCGGTGGTGGTGGCGCAAATGGCGGTGGCGGCGCGGGCAACAAGGGTGGCGGCGGCGGCGGTGTTGGAATTCTTGGCCAAGGAGCCAATGGTGCTGCTGGAGCCAATTTAGCAATTGCCGGTGGCGGTGGCGGCGGATCTGGCGGACAAGCCGGCTATAATGGTGCAACTTCTGGAGCACCTGGAACACCACCAGAAGCAAGCGATGGTGGACTATATGGTGGTGGTGGTGGCGGTGGCACCGCACCACAAAGCAATGACCCAAACTCCCACGATGGAGCAGGTGGAGCAGTTCGTATTATCTGGGGAGCAGGAAGATCATATCCATCTAACGCAGCATAATTATCTAGAGAATATAAAGCGCCTCTGGGCGCTTTTTAATGGCTCCTTTAGATAAATAAGAGTAATATCAAGGAGCTCACATATGGCAATTTTTATTTCTGGCGTTGGTTATACAGTAAATCCGAGCCCATTAGCAATTTCAGAGGGTGGTACAGGGCAATCAACTGCACCATTAGCAATAAATGCGTTACTACCTACACAATCTGGGCAGAATACAAAGGTATTGGGAACTGACGGAACTAATGTTTCTTGGGTAACAGCAGGAGGTGGTGGAACACCCGGTGGTTCAACAACCCAAATTCAATATAACAATGCTGGAGCATTTGCTGGAAGTTCACGCTTTACCTGGGATAATACTGCTACAGCACCTGTATTGACTCTTACATCTAATGCTGCAACTACGGCGACAATCACTGCCGGCGACACTGGTGGTCAAAATAACCTTAGGGTTAAAGCCGGAACTCCCGCATCAGGCGATGGTGGAAGTCTTTATCTAAACGCTACTGATTGCGGCACAAGCACTTCAAATGGTGGTGATATTCAAATTATTGCCGGTCGGACAGGGCTTAATGCTGCGAATGCAGGAACTGTTATTATTAGATCAGGTTCAGCACCATCGAGTAGCACCACGGGATTTATTCAGTTGTCAAGCACGGTAAATGATACTCCTACACCAAGACTAACTATTAATTATGACGGATCCTGGTCATTAGGTGCAGCTGGTACAAACAAAGGTACATCGGGTCAAGTTCTCACATCAAATGGCACAACAACAGCACCTACCTGGCAGAGTGTATCGGCATCAACGGCAACGAATATTTCAGGTGGTGCTACTGGTCGGATTCCATATCAGACTGCTGTAAGCACAACAGGTTTCGTATCTGCTCTTACATATGATGGAGTGGCAACTATCACTCTTGGTGATGCAAA
>Ga0315283_10004333_pt1 | contig 12340 bp, 10 predicted proteins | sample YL17G09_0_MG_FD_204541 | JGI IMG/M metagenome (GOLD analysis project Ga0315283, IMG submission 204541) | Sediment microbial communities from Yellowstone Lake, YNP, Wyoming, USA - YL17G09_0 | ecosystem: Environmental > Aquatic > Freshwater > Lake > Sediment | place: USA: Wyoming | collected...
GGGGGTTGCGCCGTTAACCTATTATTTCCAGAAAGGGAAACCCGCCCTGTTGGCTTACCGCCTGGATTATAAGCTAACCCTCGACAAAGATTACCAGGACTACAAGCAGATCTTTGTGGATTCGGGTTGGGAGCTGGTTTGCGTGATGTCGAACTGGCACTATTACCGCATCCTGCCGGAAAACGAACAGGTGCCGGAGATCTATAGCGATAATCGCTCCAAGGCGGCGAAATACCAGCGACTATTGGTGTTGTTTCTTATTCTGTTGCCGACGTTAATTCTATTCATACCACCTTCACTAGTGTCAAACCATGCAGACTTCCCCGAACCCTGGAGGTTTATCATCTTTACACTTGGGTTAACAATTAAACTTCTTTTTTTGTATGGCGTAATCCGGATCTCGCTCCGGGTGATTTCACTTCGAAAATCCCATCAGGAATAGAAAAAGCAGCTCTGGAGGTTCTCCAGAGCTGCTTTATTAATGCACTTTCCTCCTTAGGGGATCAACCCCATCTCCCTGCCAACTTTAGCGAAGATCTCGAGCACCCTTGTTAGTTGCTCAACCGTGTGAGTTGCCATGTAGCTGGTACGGAGCAGCTGCCTGCCTGGCGGTGTGGCTGGAGCGAGAACGGGGTTGACGAACACGCCGGCTTCGAAGAGTTTCTTCCAGGTCAACAAAGTGCGCTGGTTATCACCGATGATGATCGGGATGATGGGTGTAACGGAATGACCAATATCGAAACCCAGTTCTTTGAAACCTTTGTGCATCATGGCAGCGTTCCTCTGCAGGTTTTCTACCCGTTCCGGCTCATTACGCATTACATCCAGGGCGGCCAAGGCGGCTGCGGTGGCGGCGGGCGGCATACTGGCACTGAAGATGAGCGCACGGGCATTGTGCTTGATGAAGTGGATGACCTCCTCATCCCCGGCGATGAAGCCGCCCAGCGAGGCAAAGGATTTGCTGAAGGTGGACATGATCAGGTCCACTTCATCCGTCATGCCAAAATGGGCAGCGGTGCCCCGCCCTCCTCCGAGAACCCCCATGGCGTGGGCATCATCCACCATCAACCGCGCCCCATATTTTTTACAGATTGGATAAATGGCTGGGAGATCAGCGAGATCGCCTTCCATGCTGTAAAGCCCATCAACGATCAACAACTTGCCTCGATCCTCAGGAATGGATGCCAGCACCCGTTCGAGGTGCACCGGGTCGTTATGCTGAAAGCGCTCGATCGAGCCGTAAGAAAGCCTGGCGCCATCCACTATGCTGGCGTGGTCGCCCTTATCCATAACCGCTACGTCCATGCGCCCGATGAGCGAACTGACCACACCCAGGTTCGTCTGCATGCCGGTGGAAAAAACGAGGGTCGATTCCTTGCCGACCCATTCCGCCAGTTCGTGTTCCAGTCGTTCATGCATTTCGAGAGTGCCGTTCAGAAAACGCGACCCGGTGCAGCTGGTACCGTACTTTTGGATGGCATCTATGGCAGCCTGGCGCACCTTGGGGTGGGTGGTTAGTCCTAGATAATTGTTTGAGCCGCACATGATCAGACGGTGACCCTCGATGATCGCCTCGGTGCCTTCATTCTTTTCCAGCGGAATGAAATAGGGGTAGAGACCGGTGGCCATCACCTCTTTCGCTTCCGTATAAGCATTGCATTTGCTGAAAACATCCATCAGATCTATTTTCCTTTATTCAATTCGGGAAATGGGGGAGATTACCCTGGACCTTCAAAATACGATTGCGTATATTCGATACCGATTATATTTTATTCGATTTCGAAAACCCAAAATAATCTACAAAATATAAAACCCCAAGATGCGCTGTGGGTACTAAAGATCGGATTTGAATACAAGGTGTGAATGGATTTGACTTGCCAGGAAATGGATCAGGCTACAGGGATCGAGAATGTAATCCTGGTGCCTATTTGCGGTTGTCCATCCGCCGGGAAGATCGGGCTCTCGGCAGACACTTTGCCTCCATGTGCTTCTACCAGTTGTTTTACGATGGCTAAGCCCAAGCCCGAGCCGCCGCTGCCGCGGGAGCGGGATTTATCCGCACGGTAGAAGCGGTCGAATACGTGCGGCAGATTGCGCGGATCGATCCCCGTGCCGGTATCAGTCACAGAAAACACAACTCCTTTGCTTGCAGAAGGGAATACTGCTGCCAAGGTCACGGTTCCCCCCGCGGGTGTATAGCGCAAGGAGTTGACGATGAGGTTGTTCAAAACCTGGATCAGGCGATCCGTATCTCCGAGAACCTGCGGTAGGCTTACCGGGGGAGTCGCGATAACGGTCACGCCCTTTTGTTGGGCAACCGGCTGCATAAGCCCCACAGCCTTGAAAATAAGATCATTTGGTGTGACGGGCTGTAAATCCAGTTCCAGCCTGCCGGCTTCGGCCAGGGAAAGCAGGCGCAGGTCCTCCACCATGCGGTTGAGCAGCACGGTTTCGGAAACCAGCGAACCGATCTGCTCTTGGTCCGTGGGTAAGACGCCATCCTGCATGCCTTCCAGGGTGGCCTGGATGGCCGCCAAAGGAGTTCGCAGCTCGTGGGCTACATCGGCAGCCAGCTGACGGCGCTGATCCTCTGCGTTTGCCAGGTATTCCGCCATATCGTTGAAGGATTCTGCCAGGTCGCCCAACTCGTCGCGGGATTTTACTTCCACGCGGGTCTGAAGGTCCCCATTCGCAATGCGTCCGGCGGCTTTCTGCATCGCCCTCAGGGGGGCGGTGATCTGGTTGAAGAGCAAAAAACCCAGCAGCAGAGCGATGGTACCCGCCACCAGCATGGATTTGACCAGGGCGGTATTTACAGCAGCGAGAAACTCCCTCGCCACCAGGCTGCCAATTCCCTCGGATACAGCCAGCAATGTTCCCGCGCGGAATCCATTGACCTGGATCGGGATACCGGCGTTTAACTCCCGGCGGGAAAGGCGGCTTCCTAACCCCTGGGAGTTCGAATCAGCGACGATGGTCCCATCCTGGTCGGCAAGCGACAGGTGCAGGTTCATTGCCGCGATCATCCCGCTTCCCGGCACCATCCTGCCCATTTGCATCATGCCCCCCTGCCCAGAATTGTTACCAGCCCACTGTTCCAGGGAAAGGAAATCCCCCACCCCCTCCCAGGAACCCGTAAAGGCGTAGTAATCCGAAAGTCTTTCCGCCAGGCGGGTGGCCAGCAGCTGCCCGCTGCGATTGGAAAAACGCGCAAAGGCATTGCGGGTGGAATTGACCAGCAGGACGGAGATCACCAGTGAGCTGATGATGACCACCAACAGGAATGCGCCCATCAGCTTGTAGATCAGGCTGTTACGCATCTTCAACCGGCTCCAGTTTGTAACCAAGCCCGAAAACCGTCTGGATAAGAACCGGGTGTTTCGGATCCAGCTCCATTTTATTGCGCAGGTTCTTGATATGAGCGTCAATAGTCCGCTCGTACCCTTCGAATGCGCTTCCCTGTGCCTGTTCCATGATCTGCAGGCGGCTGAAAACCCTGCGAGGCTGCCTGGCCAGCACCACCAGAATCTCGAACTCGGTGGGGGTCAGATCCACCAGTTTTTCCGCATAATGGACGGAATGTTTTTCCAGGTCAATCGCCAGCCTGCCAACCTGAATCAGGTTCTCCGTGGCCGCAGTGTTCCCGCTGCGCCGCAGGATCACCTTCACCCTGGCCACCACTTCCCGCGGGCTGAAAGGTTTGAGCACGTAATCATCCGCGCCAATCTCCAGACCGATCAACCGGTCGGTTTCCTCCACGCGCGCGGTGAGCATCAGGATGGGGATCTCGGAGGTCTTGCGTACGATCTTGCATACCTCAAAGCCGTCCATCCCGGGCAGGTTTAGATCCAGGATCATGAAATCCGGGTGCTCCTTCTCGAACACTACCAGCGCGGAAAGCCCATCTGCGGCGGTTACCACCCAGAAACCGGCTTTTTCAAGGTATGCCTTGAGCGCCTTGACGATATTGGGCTCATCATCGACGAGCAGGATCTTCTTCGCTGTTTCCGCCATGATCATATTATATGTTTTTCAAGCAGTAATTGGCGCCGAAACAACAGGAATGAATAAACAGGGCTGCCGGAAGGCAACCCTGTCTTTGCAGAATATTTATAAAGGGATCAGGGATTATTCTGAGGTCCGTAATTTCCGCGGAATTCCTGCCAGCGCTGCATCATGCGCATGCCGCGGGTTTTCATCCACTTCGCCTGCTGCTCGGTGATCTTGCCATCCTTCAGCGCCTGGTCGATCAGCTCTGCGCGCGCATCACGCATCATCGTTACGAATTCATCGCGGGAGAGACCTTCGGCGGCTGCAATATCCGCCATCGATTCGCCCTCATCCAGGCGGGCTTCAAGATCGCTTTCGGAAATTCCCAGCTTCCCGGCGAAAATGGAAACCATCTCATCGTGCATCCAGCCCTTATCCCGATCCCCCATTCCTCCACATCTTCCCGGTCGATCGTCCCCGCTCCACGGTCCGCTACCCGGTGAAGGCGGTTCGGATTGCGCGAATACCGATCCAACCGATCCAAGGGCGATGACTACGACTGCCATGATCACGATTCCAAATGTAAGTTTTTTCATATATAGAACTCCTTTTCTCAAATTACCAGAATTTCCATCTCCAGTCGATTTTGATGATACCCAGGAGATGTGAAGAATTTATGAAGAATCAGCGTTATTATGATGAAGGTTTTTTTAGGATTCTTTTCAACCTAATCATTTCTGAAACCCAAAGAAAAGGTGCTTTCCAGCCTATTGATCAGTAAGGATGAATATCATCTTGACTTCTGTTTGATTAACGACTAATCTATTAATATAATTCAAAACGGAGGGGTAATTTGCGGATTGAAGGCAGCTTCATGAAGCCGGACAGCGGGCACAGGACCGAGGTGTCCGTTTTTTATTTCCCTTTGCCCTCCGATGTAGAATTAATCCATATCTGAAACAAGGAGTTTGAGTGATGGCAGGAACGACGAATGCTTTCGAAATGGCCCAGGCACAGTTTGACCACGTCGCCGAGCTGCTCAAGCTGGACCAGCAGGTACGCGAGATCCTGCGGTGGCCGATGCGTGAATATCACTTCCGCATCCCGGTGCGCATGGACGACGGTAGCATGCGCGTTTTTCAGGGTTTCCGCGTTCAGCACAACGACGCGCGTGGCCCGAACAAGGGCGGTATCCGCTTTCATCCGGCTGAAACGATAGACACAGTTCGGGCGCTGGCTACCTGGATGACCTGGAAATGCGCTGTCGCCGATATCCCCCTCGGTGGCGGCAAGGGCGGGGTGATCGTTGACCCGGCGACTCTTTCGGTGAGCGAGAAGGAACGTTTATGCCGCGGCTGGACGGATGTGATGTGGAAGAATATCGGGCCCCGTACCGATGTGCCTGCTCCGGATGTGGGTACCACACCGCAAATGATGGGCTGGATGATGGACGAATACTCCAAGCTATCCGGCAATTACACCCCGGGTGTAATCACCGGCAAACCCCTCGGTGGAGGTGGTTCTTTGGGCCGCACCGAAGCCACTGGTTTCGGGGTCATCTACCACACCCGCGAGGCGATGAAACATCTCAAGATGGATCCCAAAAAATGCACCGCTGCCATCCAGGGTTTCGGCAATGTTGCCCAATATGCTGCGATTGGCTTCATCGAAATGCTGGGAGGCAAGGTGGTTTGCGTCTCCTGTTACGACCGCAACGACAAGACCAGTTACACCTACACGAAGATGGATGGGGTCGACCCGCACTTCCTGATGGGCATCACCGACCAGTACGGCACGATCGATAAAGCCAAAGCCCAAAAAGAAGGCTATGTAATCGAGGATGGTAGCGCCTGGTTGAGCAAAGACGTGGACGTGCTCATTCCATCCGCCATTGAGAACCAGATCACGGGCGAAAACGTGGATAAGATCAGCAAGCAGGTCCGGATCGTAGCTGAAGGCGCCAATGGACCGGTAACGATCGAGGCCGACGAGGTCTTCAAGAAGCGCGGTATCTTTGATATCCCCGATTTCCTATGCAACGCCGGCGGGGTGACCTGCTCCTACTTCGAAGGCGTCCAGAACGATATGAATTTCTACTGGACCAAAGCCGAGGTACTGGAAAAACTGGATACCAAGATGACCCAGGCGTTCCATGGTGTGCTGGAGATGAGCCTGAAGGAAAAGGTCTACATGCGGGATGCGGCCTACATGGTGGCCATCGACCGCGTGGTGAAGGCCATGCAGCTGCGCGGCTGGGTTTAGCCAGGCTGTTAAAATCAATAAACAGAGACGGGCTGATGCCCGTCTCTGGCATTTATAATGTAGGTTCGATAAACCAAAATACTAGATGGATGACCGATGAATAGAATCCTACGTTTATTCCCTGTTTTTATCGTCTTGCTGATCCTGACCGCCTGCGCTAACGCAGAGGATGAATACCGTCTTCAGATTAAGGATGCCCTGGCGGATTATGACGCCTGGAACAAGGAATCGGTCGTTGCCTTCAACCAGATGCAGGAAGCAAAAACCAACGGAAACCCGGAAGTAACCTACGGGCAATTGATCACCAACACCATTCAAAATCATGTCGCGGGCGACCAGCGCCGGGCGGACCTGACCTGGGATGCAGCAGATCTCCAGGTGGTAAAGGGGCAGTCCCAAATGGTCTTCGATGGCGCCCGCCCGCTGCTCACCCAGTTGGAGAAGATGACCCCGCCGGACAATATGAATGACGCCCACCTGGTGCTGCAGGAGTGCGTCAAATACCAGATGAATATTGCAGCCACTCTTATAATTTTTATAAATGACAATAAATTCGAACCGGTGAACTATTCCTTTAAACCCTGCGAAACCGTGGATACTGCCCTGCTGGTCCTGAGAAACTACGCGGAATCAAACCAATAATTCAATATCCAAATTTCGATCATCACTATAATTAAAGAGTTCCATCATCAAATCTCTTTTCAAGGAGAAGGATTATGACCGCGTTGAAATACCTCAGCCCGGAATGGACCGCAGAAGCGCAACAGCGCCTGCGCAGCCAGTTGGACCCGGAAACCATGAAGCACCTCACCTCTTCCATGCTCACCGTTTACCACGCCTGCCCGGATGGCCAAGACCGCGCCTTGTATTACAAGATCGAAGACGGCGTCTTCACGGATATTTCCGTCCGGCAGGAACCCTTCCCCGAGGCGGAGTTCATCATCAGCGGGGATTACGAGACGTTCTCGAAGATCTCCCGCGCCGAGCTTGGCTCGCGGTCCGCGCTGATGACGGGCAAGCTGCGCCTTACGGGAAACATGGTTAAAGCCCTCAGCCTGGCTTCCATCGTGGACCGCTTCAACAAGGTCCTTTCCGAGATTCCCTGCGAGTACTAGGAGCAGCCATGACGAGCGATCCCTATTTCATTGATTTTCAGGCACGGATCAAATCCATCCAGCGCGAGATGGCGAAGGACGGGGTGGATGTGTACCTAGGTTCCCGCCTGCGCACGCTTTCCTGGACGACCGACGCCTTCTTCCCCTGGCGCTCCTACATCGTCATCCCCGCCGAAGGGCTGCCGACAGCTTTTACCTTCGTGATCGACGCCGCCCGCGCGGGGGATGATTCCTGGCTGGATACAGAACACGTGCTTGGCTTTGCCCCCATGGGCGGGCAGGACCAGATCACCGCGGTCAGTGAGCTGATTTTAAAACATCTGAAGGGCAAAAAGGGCGCCGTGGGGGTGGAAGCGGGCATGTCCAACTACCTTCCCGAAGGCAATCTGACCCATTACGAGTACCAGGCATTTGAGAATGCTCTTCCGGGCATCAAACTGACCAACGCGCTGGATATCATCGACCGGCTAGCGGTGATCAAAGAACCCGGCGAGATCAACCGCTTCCGTAAAGCTGGGGCGATGGCGGATGCTGGGCACGTGGCGGTTTACAACGCCATTATCAACGGCGGCTTCAAGAAATACACCGAGACCGAGATCGCCGGGATCGCCGCGATGGGCATGCGCGAGGCCGGCTCCACCTGGGAGTGGTCCTTCACCGGCGGGAACGAGATCGCATCCGGCTACCGCACCGGTTACATGGGCGGAGCCTGTACGCCTCCCACCGATAAGCGCTTGATGCCTGGCGAGGCGTTCACGGTTGATCTGCACTCCACCTACCGCCTGTGCGTGGGCGATCATACCCACAACTACCTGCTGGCTCCCACCACCGTTCGTCAGCAGTGGCACGCCAGGAACTTCGTGGATATCGTTTCGCTGGTCCTAAAGACCTATAAACCGGGGATCACCCCCTCCAGCCTGGCGGACGAGATGCTGATCTTCTGCGAGGAGCGCGGGTTCGCCGAGTACATGGTGCCGGGGTTCGAGCACGGCATCGGCATGCTCGGTGACGAGTGGCGCATCGGGCGCAATGACGGCCCCTTCCCCTACTGGACCAACCCGGGCCACATATATGAACCCAATGAAATGTTGATCTGCGCCATGCAGTACGCCTGCCCCGAGGAACAGATCGGTTTCCGCTATGAAAATGCCATCCTGATCACGCAGGATGGCTGCGAAACGATGTCAAAGACACCGTTGGGGGTGGAAATGATCGAATAAGAAAAAACCGCGGATTTTGCGAGGCGCATGGAGCGCCTCGCTTTTTTATATTTGACTTTGGATCCAACAACCTATTCGATGAAAGTAATCGTTAGTCAACCCTGTATAAACCGGGTGCTTAATCGAAACGAATACAGTTTCGCTGGTCTTTGCGTATTTAAGATCCAGCAAGTCGTAAGGTCTGAAAGGAGAACCGATTACCATCCTCCAATATTCTTCATTCGTCTGGCCATAAAAAACAACCACCTTTGGTTTGTATTCATCGATCAACTTGCGCAAGCTCTTTACGCGGAGGGGTAAAACCTTCGATCGATATGATTCCCTTGACCAAAGCAATGGCAAATTAGTCCAATTCGGATATAACCAGACATTGATATTTGGTGATGAAAGAGGTAAAAGCTCCAGAAGAGCAGTATCCTTTCCAGTCCTACCCAGCTGTTCTTTTTGAAAAACCCGAACATCATCCGTTCCATGACTATACCCGTTCGCAGTAAGATAAATCCGGATCAATTTATTCCAAGTGGATTGCAGTTTTACAGGTTCTTCGAAAAACCTGTTAATTCCAATTAACTCATGATATTCTTTCACATCGACCAGGGTGTTTTTCCCCATTTGATCCCAGGCACTGACTCGTTTTTCGAATTTCTCTGATGAATTTCCCCCGCCTTCTTCCATTCCGATAAACCAGTATTTCGCATTTGGATCACCGAACCCAAAAAAATTTTCAATAAATTCAGTCAAAAGAGCGTGAGTTAGCGTCATTTCACCTTGCATTTCTTACCATTTCGCCTGGTGCTCCTCCGCCCAGCCGACCAGGTCATTGACCTCCAGCAGAAGGTGCCAAGCGGGGGTTATTACTTAATAAGGCCCGATAGAGCCAACACTCGTTCTGACCATGCGAGCGATTGCTCACCGACTTTTCTCCTCTGTGCGGGAATGGACCAGATTCTCGACCAGTTTAATTGCCATTGGGCAAGTTGCACCTGCAATTCAAAGAGTTGAGCTGCAGTGTCGGGCGGAGTTTCGCAAGCTGTCCATTCGATGAAGAACTTGGATTCTTCGATCAGGCTGACAACGGCATCCCGGCTATTGTCTTGGGCTGAAAAGGATTTGATGCGGTGGAGATTGGCCGCCAACCCCCCCAGACGAACCGGGACGCTATCGCGAATATAGCGCTCTTGGATCAGAGACCAATTTCTCATTTATGCCCCAACAAATGTTGAGTGATCTGGGCCACGCGCTCTAAGCGCCAAAAGAAAACCGCTCTTTTCTTACCACTTCGCCTGGTGCTCTTCCGCCCAGCCGACCAGGTCCTTGATTTCAAGCCTTTTCCCGTCGTCGGTTACCAGGGTGCCGTTATAGCGCCCGAACATCTGGTGTACCTCGCTGCGCAGTATGGAAAGGTCCGTCCTGGCATTCCGATCAAAGAAGGGGGTGAAAGTGAGGTCGATGCGCTTATCCGCTGATTTCATCGTCCAGGGTTTCATGAAGTTCTGGTTGGAGTAGGTGAAATCCACTTCGCCCAGTTTATGGATCTTGCCATCCAGGATGAAGCAGTTCTCGGTCGCCGCGCGGGTATTCCCGAAGCCGAAGCCCAGATTCAAACCAAGGGTGTGTTTTCCGCCGGGCAGGAAGCCGCTGGCGGAAGCCCAAACCCAGAACGATTCATATTCCCAGATCCCGCGCCCCCAATCCAGGTTCCCCAGGCAGGTCTTCGGATCCAGATCGTATCGAATTCCTGCTGATTCTACCCAACCTGTGGCGGGCATGCAGTTGGTCTTGCGGTTGTAATAAAAGCGGTTGCCCACAATGGGGATGGTAATGACCATGGATTCCTGCTCCGGCGGGCAGGCAAAGGCAGCTTCAGCTTTCAGGAGCTTGCCATCGCTGAAATCAGGCCAGTTCACCTTGATCTCCCGCTTGCCGGGCAGCACGCTGAACTCCAGGCGTACCTTGCCATCATCAAAGAGACTGAGCCCTTCGGTGCTGTTGCGCGGCAGGCTTACTTTGTGCGAAAAAGGCAGGGTCAGGGTCTTTTCGGTGTATTTACCCGTATTGAACTCCAGCACATAGGCGAAGATGGAGGCCAGGTAACCTACGTGGCTGACGGTGAAGGAAAAGAAATGGGTGGGCGTGGTGATGCCGTAGTAATCCCAGCGCTTGATGCGCATGGGCTGCCAGAATCGCGGCGTGCCCTGGCTGCGCGCAACTTCCAGGTTGCAATCCAGCAGCGGCTGCGGAGACCAGCCCGCCTGTGCCAGGCTGCCATCCTGGTTGAGCAAAGGACCGGGCTGGGTGATCATGCGTTGAGAAGAAATGTTCATTGCGCCTCTTGATAACATTAATTATAGCCTGGATTAAAAAACCTCCCCTTTGTAGGGGAGGCTGATTGAGGTATCGTGCTTTTAGCGGACGATGGTCAGGGTGCCATTCAGGGCGGTGATGTTAGGATCGGAGTCGTAAGGATTGTAGCGGTTATTTCCAAAGAAGAACGATTTGTAGATGAGGATCGTCGCGGGGCTGCCTGATAAGGCATATAGACCTTCCTTGCCGTTGCCGGTCACGACGCTGTTGGAGAGGGTGATGTTCCCGCCATTGACCACGTAGATTCCGGGGACATCTGCACCATAACCATTCCCAACTATGGAAACGCCGCTGATCAGGACATCCGCTGAGGTCGTCAAATGGATACCGGAACGGCTATTATGGGAGAAACTGCCTCCTGTGATGGTGACGCCTCCCCCCCCGCTCTGGTTGATGATATCCAGGCCATGATAGGCGTTATCATTCGCATTGATATTGCTGCCTTTGAATACCCCTTTCGAAAGAACGGTTAACCCGTACTGACCATTGTTATTGAAGAAGTTGCCGCCATAAGTGGACAAAACCGTAACGGTACCCGTACCACTAAAATTATTTATAAACATCCCAGTTACACCTGCAAAAGAGTTGTTCGAAGCTGAGACGTTGTTCAAGATGACGTTTCCACCCAATATTGCGTTGAGGCCGACCCCACGGTTGCCGTCAAATTTACTACGGAGGATGGTCAGGGTAGAGACAGGATTGGAGATATTCACCTGTGCCCCGGAGACGCTGTTCGAGAGGACATTGACCTTATCCAGGATTGTGTTTCCGGCGGTCTGGATCCAGAACCCTATGTATGAATTGGAGATTGAAGTGACATTTACCAGGCTCACCGTGCCTGTTCCAGTAGAATTATCCAGGTAGATTCCCATGCTGAAGCCTCCGTTGTTCCCGTCTGCGGTGGTGTTGCTGATCGAGATTGCTCCATTGGAAAAAATATCTAAACCATTTTCATTACTACCGCCAACATACACACCGCTGACGGTGACCTTTCCTGTTCCACCCGTATTATTGATTATGATACCGTGGTTGGTGGTGGTATATTGGGCTTTTAAGTTCTGAACCACCACATCTCCGCTTGAAATGATCCTCACATTCCCATTGCGATTGGATTTGGCTGTGTTTTGGAATCCACCGGTGGAAAGAATGCTGATAGATGCCGGACTGTTCAGGTTGAAACCGATGCCGTGTGTATTGTTTTCCGCGATCACGTTGGTAAGGACGATCGGTCCGTTTGAAGCGGCGAACAGCCCGCTACTATAGTTAAAGCTGAAAGTGCTGCCGGATACGGCGATTTTCGTAGAACCTGAGGTATTGTCCAGGTACGCCCCCGACCCATCCAAGCCACCATGCCCATTATTCAGAGAGATCACCGAAGAGAGTGAAATA
>Ga0315283_10004334_pt1 | contig 12340 bp, 10 predicted proteins | sample YL17G09_0_MG_FD_204541 | JGI IMG/M metagenome (GOLD analysis project Ga0315283, IMG submission 204541) | Sediment microbial communities from Yellowstone Lake, YNP, Wyoming, USA - YL17G09_0 | ecosystem: Environmental > Aquatic > Freshwater > Lake > Sediment | place: USA: Wyoming | collected...
CTCCCAGAAGCGCGCGACTCGCGCCATCGGCAGGCTGGCGTCGATCTGTGTGACCGTCTGCTCGAAGCGATTGCGGCCCTCGCCGCCGAGATCGGTCTCGAGAAACAGCGGCCACGCGGAGCCATAGAGTGATACCGCCAGTAGCCGGTCATCCGTGGCGGCCCAATCGATGGCGGCGCGCACGTTGTCCAGCTCTGGCTGGTAGCGGTGCAGCCAGACAGCTTCATCCAGCGACCAATACTCCTGGTAGGCCACGTCGAGCAGTTCGAGCAGTGCGCCGGCGACATTGCGGTCTGCGCTCTCCAGCTCGTCGCGCTCCGCCAGCCGTGCGCGTGCGTAGTAACGTGCGGTTTCCAGCAGTGTGTAGCGGGGCGGATCGCTGGGTAGCGCAGACACCAGCGAGCGATCCACGAGACGCGTGATCAGGTCAATGGCTTCGGCTGCATCGATGCTCCCGTCACTCACACTGCGTGCAGCGGCCTGCAGAGTGAAGCTGCCGGCGAACGCACCCAGCTGGTTGAAGACGCGCTGCTCGGCCGCAGTCAGCAGCTTGTAGCTCCAGTCAAAGGCTGCGTGCAGCGCGCCGTGGCGCGCGTCGGCAGCAGCGCCCGAGAGCTTCAGCAGCCGGAAGCGGTCGTCGAGCCGTTCCAGCACCATGGCGAGGCCCAGCGCCGACACCCGCGCGGCTGCCAGCTCAATGGCCAGCGCGTTGCCGTCCAGGCGCCGGCAGATGTCGCTCACCAGCTTGCTGTTGGCAGCGGTCAATTCGAAGCGCTGGTCGGCAGCGCGGGCGCGCTGGGCAAACAGCTCGACGGCGGCATAGCACTGTGCCTCAGCGCTCGGCGTGGCAGCGTCGGGTACCGCCAGTACCGCCAGGCGGTAGATCACCTCGCCCGCAATGCCCAGCGGCGCCTGGCTGGTCAGCAACACGCGCACGCCTGCAGTCTGCGTCACCAGCTCGACCAGTGGCGCGGCCAGCTCAGCCTGCAGATGTTCGGCGCCGTCCAGCACCAGCAGTACTGCGACCTGCTCCAGCGCCTGGCGCAGGGCGACAAATCCGTCGATGTTTTCGGGCAGCGCGAGCCCGAGGGCGAGGGCGATAGCCGAGGGCACACGCCGTGCGTCGTCGATGGATTGCAGGCTGACCCAGGCCACCGCAGCGGCCGACTTCTCTGCCCAGCGGGACAGCAGTTCCTGTGCAAGACGCGTCTTGCCCACGCCGGCGCTGCCGGCCACCGTCACCAGAGTCGCGCTCACCAGCGTTGCTTCAAGCTCGGCCAGCTCGCGATCACGTCCGATCAGCGCGCCCATGCGCCGGGGCCAGAAGCTCCTGGGAACGGCCAGCCGCGGCGCTTCTGGGAGGGGCTGGGCCACCACGGCTGGCGTGGCGCCGGGCAGGAGCACCGGCAGGTCCAGGCGGTAACCAAAGCCCGGCACCGTGCGGATGGCATTCGCGCCCAGCACCCGGCGCAGGCTCGCCACCTGGGCGGGCAGGTTGTTCTCATCGACCACCAGGCGCGGCCAGACGCGCTCGAGCAGCGTGGCCTTGGTGGCCAGGCGGCCGTGGTGCTCGACCAGCACCAGCAGCAGGTCGAAGGCACGGGCGCCCAGCTCCAGGGGTTGGCCGTCCCGTGAGAGCGTCCGTTCTGTGGGCTGGAGTTCGAAGTGGCCGAGACGAATCAGATCCATGCCCTGCTGTCACCGTGTTTCAGAAACATTTCATACGCGTTTCAAGACGCCGCCGCTGCCCCGCGCGATCCTACACCTGCGCGCCGGGTTGTCGGCGCAGCATGAAACATCCACCAACCAGAGTACAGAGAGAAGCACATGCCGAAGTTTGTCATCGAACGCGAAATCGCCGGCGCCGGGAAACTGACCCCCACCGAGCTCAAAGCCATATCACAGAAATCCTGCGGAGTGCTCAGCAGCATGGGTCCCAGCGTGCAGTGGGTCCAGAGCTACGTCACTGCCGACAAGATCTTCTGCATCTACCACGCAACCGATGAATCGCTGGTGCGCCGCCACGCCGAGCTGGGCGGTTTTCCGGCCAACAAGATCACGCGCGTCACCTCCATCATCGACCCGGCAACCGCCGAATAACCCAAGGAAACCACCACCATGAAAGCCCTGATTGCCATAATCCCCGTCCTCATGCTCAGCAGCGCCTTTGCCAGCGACATGCCGGCCCAGCCTGCCAAACCCGCCGTACACCGCTACCTGATCGAGCGCACCTTTCCGGCCGGCGCACTCGCCGGCCTCAATGCGGAAGGCAAGACCAAGATCAACGCCACCAATGCCAAGTACGGCGTGCACTGGAAGATGTCCTATGCCAACGCCGAGCAGACCAAAACGTTCTGCATCTATGAAGCGCCGAGTGAACAGGCGGTGCGTGATGCGGCCGCCGCCAACAACATCCCGGTCGACACAGTCATGGAAGTGCCGGTGACGCTGTTGCCGAAGTAGCCGCCCGGGCCGGTGTGACTGCGTGTCGCTCGCGCAGTCACACCTGGCATTGGCCAAATGTCAGGCTCATAGCGCTACACTAGGCCCGCATGGTTTACCTCATCGACGCTTCGGTCTATATCTTCCGCGCCTGGTTTTCCATGCCGCCAGACCTGCGCGACGCCGAGGGCAATCCTACTCACGCGGTCTACGGCTTCGCACGTTTCGTCGGCGATCTGATCGAGCGGCGCCAGCCGCGTTATCTGGCCGTGGCCTTCGATGAGAGTCACGGCCATGGTCACCGCCACGCGCTGTTCCCGGCCTACAAGGCCAATCGCGAGCCGGCGCCGCCGGAATTGAAGCGCCAGTTCGCACTGTGCCGTGAATTCTGCCGGCACCTGGGCGTGAGTGAGTACGCGAGCCCTGAGTTCGAGGCGGACGATCTGATCGGCACGCTCGCCACGCGGGTGCGCGCCGAGGGCCTGCGCGTCACCGTGGTGACGCGCGACAAGGATCTCTCGCAGCTCGTGGGTCCGGGCGATTGCTTCTGGGATTACAGCGATGCCGCCGAATACGCCTATGAGGAAATCGCCGGCCGTTTCGGCGTGGCGCCCGAGCGCATGGCGGACTACCTGGCGCTCACCGGCGATGCCGTCGATAACATTCCCGGCGTACCGGGAGTGGGGCCGAAAACGGCCGCGGCGCTCATGGGTCGCTACGCTTCGCTCGATGAGCTTTACAACGATCTGGACGCCGTGGCCTACCTGCCGCTGCGCGGTGCCTCGCGTTTGCCTGAGCGCCTGCGCCTGCATCGCGACGCCGCGTTCCTGGCGCGCTCACTCACGCGCATCCATTGCGACGCGCCGATGCAGGCGACGCGCAGCGATCTCAGGCGGCGCGATCCTGATCTGACGGCGCTCGCCGAGTTCTGCCAGCGTCACGGCTTCGGCGCCATGCTGCCGCGCCAGGCCGAACGCATCGCGCGCCTGGCCGCCTGAGGCTCAGGCTTTCTTGACGTAGACCTTGCACCAGCCCTCGGCGTTGACCAGCTTGCCGGGGAACAGGTTGCAGGGCCGCCAGGCCTCGCCATCGGCGCCCTTGACCTGCAGGCAGTTGGCGCACTTCTGTTCAGGCTTGTAGGTCGGGAACTTCGCGGCCTCGACCTTCTTGGCGCTCTCGTGATACGAAAGTGCCACGGCGAGCGGATCGGTTGCGACGACGTGCGGCAACGCGCCAGTGGCGGGGGCCGCCGGTTGGGCGCCCGCGGCAGGTTTGGGGTCGGCGGCATCGGCGCCACTTGCGATTACCAGGGTGCCTGCCACGAGCCCCAGGCTCGCCAGCGCCTCGCGGCGCGTAAGATTCTTCTTCATTGCCCAATACTCCAGGTTCAAACGTGGGTGTAGTGTAATCGAGCGGCTGCTGCCATGGCGCTAGGTAGCATTACTCATGCGCCGCCTGCGCTATTCTAGGACTCTGGAACTGACGCCGGGGGTCGCCGTGAAACAACAGAATATCGAATCTACCCTGCATGAGAACCGGACCTTTCCTCCGCCACCGGCCTTTGCCGCGCGCGCGCGCCTGCGCGCCGCCGAAGTGGCAGAACTGCGCCGGCACGCCGCCGCCGACCATGTCGGCTTCTGGGGCGATCTGGCCCGTAAATCCCTGCACTGGCATAAGCCCTTCACGATCACTCTGGATGATTCCAGGGCGCCAAATTACCAGTGGTTTCCTGACGGGGAGCTGAACGTCTCCTGGAACTGTCTCGACGTGCACCTGGCGGCCCGTGGTCACAAGACGGCGATAGTCTTCGAGGGCGAGGCGGGCGATGTGCGGCGCTTGAGCTACCGGGAGCTGCATGCCCAGGTCTGCCGCCTGGCCAATGGTCTCAAGTCGCTCGGTGTGGTGCGCGGCGACCGGGTTGTCATCTACATGCCCATGATTCCCGAAGCGGTGGTGGCCATGCAGGCCTGTGCCCGTATCGGTGCCGTGCATTCGGTGGTGTTTGGCGGTTTTTCGGCAGTCTCGTTGCGCGATCGCATCGAAGATGCTGGCGCGCGCGTGGTGATCACCGCCGATGGCGCCCAGCGCGGCGGCAGCGTGGTCGAACTCAAGTCGGCGGTCGACAAGGCACTCGAGGGTGCCTGCCCAAGCGTCGAAAAAGTCGTGGTGGTCAAGCGCAGCGGCGCAAAAGTGTCGATGCACGCCGCGCGCGATCTGTGGTGGCACGCACTGGTCGATGATCAATCGCCCGATTGCGATCCGGTGTGGGTCGATGCCGAGCATCCGCTGTTTCTGCTCTACACCTCAGGTTCGACCGGCAAGCCCAAGGGCATCCAGCACTCGAGCGCCGGCTACCTGCTCAACGTCAAGCTCAGCAGCGAGTGGGTCTTCGACCTGCGCGATGACGATGTCTATTGGTGTACGGCCGACGTTGGCTGGGTAACGGGCCACAGCTATGTGGCCTACGGCCCGCTGGCCGCAGGCGCTACGCTGTTGATGTACGAGGGCGCGCCGACCGTGCCCGATGGCGGCCGCTTCTGGAAAATCTGCGCGGATCACGGCGTGACTATCTTCTACACCGCGCCCACTGCGATACGCGCACTGATGAAACTCGGTGACCAGCTGCCGGCGAAATATGACCTCTCGCGCCTGCGCCTGCTGGGTTCAGTGGGTGAGCCGATCAATCCTGAAGCCTGGATGTGGTATCACCGGGTCATTGGCGGTGAGCGCTGCCCCATCGTCGACACCTGGTGGCAGACCGAGACCGGCGCCATCATGATCGCACCGCTCCCTGGCGTGACCACCACCAAGCCCGGCTCCTGCACGCAGCCGCTCCCCGGCATCGATGTGCAGATCGTCGACGATCAAGGTGAGTTGATCACGCGCCCCGACGCCGGTGGCTATCTGGTCATTGCCAAGCCCTGGCCATCGATGCTGCGCACTATCTGGGGCGATAACGCACGTTATCTGGAAACCTACTGGGAAAAATTTCACAACCGCTATTACGTCGCCGGCGACAGCGCCCACCGCGATGCCGACGGCTGCTACTGGATCATGGGCCGCGTCGACGATGTGCTGAAAGTTTCGGGGCATCGGCTCGGCACCATGGAGATCGAATCGGCGCTGGTCGCGCATGCACGCGTCGCTGAAGCCGCCGTGGTGGGCAAGCCGCATGAGATCAAGGGGGAATCGGTGTTTGCGTTTGTCGTCTGTCGCGGAGCGCGTCCTACGGGGAATACCGCGGCATTCGTCCAGGAGTTGCGCGCCTTGGTGGGCGAACAGCTCGGGGCCATTGCCAAGCCCGATGACATCCGTTTTGTCGACGCGCTGCCCAAGACGCGCTCCGGAAAAATCATGCGCCGCCTGCTGCGCGCCATCGCCGGCGGGCAGGAGATTACCCAGGATATTTCCACGCTCGAAAACCCGGCGATTATCGATCAGCTGCGCGGCATCGAGCGCGCACCGGCCGCCGTGCGCGCCAAGGTGCCGGCGAAGCGCACGCCACGCGCCGCCAGGGCGCGTGTGGTAACGAAGCGCAAGGCGGTCGCTAAGCGCAAGGTGGCCACGAAGCGCAAGGTGGTCAGCAAACGCAAGGTCGTGACGAAGCGCAAGTTAGTGACGAAGCGAAAGGTGGTCGCCAGGCGCAAGGCCGTGATCAGGGTCAAGCGTGTTGCCAAGCGACCGCGACCGTCGGGGCGGCGCAAGCAGGTACGCAAGGCGAAACGCCGCTAGCCTGGCCTCGCTGTGAAACCACGACACACGGCAGCAATCTTGTTGCCATCCGGATCGCGCACATAGGCTGCGTAGAAGTCCGGGCCGTAATGCACTCGCAGGCCCGGCGCACCCTCGGAACTGCCGCCGCTGGCGAGCGCCGCCGCATGAAAGTCATCGACCGCTTTCCACGAGCGCGCGCTGAATGCAACCATGGTGCCGTTGCCAATCGTGGCCGGTTGTTCATCGAAGGGCTTGCCGATCCAGAAGGCGAGTTCACGAGCGCCGTCATTCTCGTAAATTCCCCAGCCAGCCGAAATGCGATCCCATGCCGGATCGCCGGTAATGCAGCGTGGCATGCCGAGGGGGATCAGGGTCGCATCGTAGAAGCGAATCGCCCGCGCCAGATCATTGGTGCCGGTGTAGATGTAGGTAAGCATCGCGTGCGCTCCGGCAGACTAGGGTTTGTTCTTTGCGATCCAGTCGTCCACCAACAGCTCGAGCGTGGTCAGCGGCACGCCACCGTTCTCCAGCACCACCGCGTGGAAGTCCCGGAGATTGAAGCTGGAGCCGAGCGCAGCCCTGGCGCGCTCGCGCAGCTCCAGTATCTTGAGCTGCCCGACTTTGTAGGCACAGGCCTGGCCCGGCTGGCCCATGTAGCGCTCCACTTCTGAAACCACCTCGCTTTCGTTCATGCCGGTGGCGTCGACCATGTAGGCAATCGCCTGTTCCCGGGTCCAGCCATCGGCATGCAGGCCGGTATCGACGACCAGTCGTGTGGCGCGAAACATCTCAGCCTCGAGGCGCCCAAGATCACCGAGCGGGTCATCCTTATACATGCCAATTTCGGCGGCGAGGCGCTCCGCGTAGAGCGCCCAGCCTTCCGCGTAGGCGGAATAAAGAGTCTGCTGACGAAGCAGCGGCAAGTCCTTGAGGTTCAGGGCGATCGATATCTGGAAGTGATGTCCCGGAATCCCCTCATGATAGGCGAGCGTCTTCATGCTCCAGGTCGCGGTCTCGGCCACATCGCGCAGGTTGACGAAGAAAGTCCCCGCTCGCGAGCCATCCATTGCCGCAGGCTGGTAGTAGGCGCCGGCCGCGCCCTTTTCCGCGGCGATCGGTACGCGCTCGACCGACAGTCTGCTCTTCGGAACGGTCCGGAAATACTCCGGCATGCGCGCATTCACCTCATCGAGAATTTTCTGATACCGGTCGAGAAGCTGCTGACGACCTGCGTCGGTATTGGGCAGCAGGTAGCGCGGATCCTTGTGCAGCGCCTGCAGGCGGGCGCCAACCGATCCGGTGCTGAGACCCTGCGACCTGAGCAGCGTGTCCATTTCCGCCCCGATGCGCGCCACCTCGGCCAGACCGAGCGCGTGCACCTGTGCCGGCGTGTAGTCGGTCGTCGTCATCTGCCTGAGGGCGGCAGCATAGTAGGCGGCGCCGTCAGGCAGGCGGGCGACACCGGCGGCCTGGGTGGCAGCCGCCGCACGTTGCGTCTCGAGCGCCGCGATCATGCGCTGGTACGCCGGGTAAACACCGGTCTGCAATGCCTGGACAGCCTGGCGGGCGAACCCGGCCTTGTCAGCGGCGTCGATACCAGTTGCCTTGTTCATCCGCGTAACGAACGTGGTTGCCAGCGGATTGTCCTCCGGTCGCGGGCTGAGCGTGTCCCTGATGCCAGACTCGGCCTTTTCCAGCAATGCAATGGGCAGTATCACGCCAGCCTTTGCCTGGCGCAGCATCTCCGCAGTCGTGGCGTCGAGTTTGCCGCCCATGGCCTCGAGGCGCCTGACATAGTTGCGAGCGGTTTTCTCATTCTTGACGACGTGCGCTGACTGCAGGAAGTTAGGCAGCTGCACCTGGGTGCCCCACATCGGTGCGATGGGGTACAGGCCCTCGGATGAGAGCCAGTCAAAGCGTTTGAACGACAGCGCCGTCTGCCACTGGTCGAGCAGGATGTCGTAGGTCAACTGGTCCTGCTGACCGAGCCGGGAGCGGTCAAATCGTTCGACCTCCCTGACGTAGCGCACCATCGTGGCGTAATCCCGGTCGCGCTTTGCTACGCCCACTTCGGCAAGCCGGCCGGAGTGAAAGTCGAGGAAAGTGCCATCGACGATTCCCACCTGGGTGAACAGCTCGGGATTCTTCGCCAGAAAGAGCACTGCCTGCCGGTTGGCGAGCTCATTGATGGTGAAGGGCTTGCCGAAACCGATCCGGTAGGCCGAGTAACCAACCACCAGCAGCAGCGCCAGTCCAACCCAGCCCAATACCTTGAAGAACTTCTTCATTGTCGATGACCCCGGATCATTTTCTTATTGGCCGGGAAGTTATCATAAAGAGAGCTTATCTCTAAGCTCGCGGTAAACTGCTGCCGTGACCGGCCATTTTAATTTCGCCCCGCGCAGACGCCCGGCAGTCCGGCTGTTGCTGGTAGGCGTCCTGCTGGGCGTCGCGATGAGCGCCTGCCAGGCACCCCGCAGCCAGCGGCTCGACTCCAGCGAATTCAAGCCACCGCCGGGCGCGACGCGCTACGCACTCGAGCCTGAGTCCTCGCGTATCTGGCTGCAACTGCAGGCCGACGGGGCGCTGGCGCGGCTCGGTCATACGCACGTGATTGTCGCACAGCAGCTGCGCGGCGATATCTGGTTGCATCCGCAGCCTGAACGCTCAGCGCTGCAGCTCGCGATTCCGGTCGATGCCTTGCTGGTGGATGATCCGCGCGAGCGCGCAGCGGCGGGCGCCGCATTCGCCGAGCCCCTCGATGCCGAGGCGCGTGCCGGTACCCGTGAGCACATGCTGGGTGAAAGCCAGCTCGATGCCGCGCACTATCCTTCGCTCACGCTGCGTTCGCTGCACGTACGCCCCGTTGACGCCGCTGCCACTACCGGTGCCAGCGCAGATCGCGCCGTGGTGATCGAGTTTCAGGTGACGCTGCGCGATCACACGGCGCAGCTGTCGGTACCGGCGCATTGGCAACTGCAGGGCGAGCAGCTGCGCGCCTCGGGTGCGGTGGAATTCAAACAAAGCGATCTGGGTATCGAGCCTTACTCGGCGTTGCTCGGTGCACTGCGCGTGGCTGACAGCATCGCCGCACGTTTCGAGATCGTCGCGCGCCGACCCGCTAAGCCTTAACAGAGCCTGGTTGCCGCACTAGGCTTCGGCGTTCAACAGCAACAACAAAGTGCCTTCGGGCGCTTCGAGCAGCGCGTTCTCGCTCGTGTTGAGCCCACGTGGCAGCCTGCTGGAGCGGGCGATGCCTGCAGCCTCGAGCGCGGCGAGCTTTGCCGGCATGTCGGGGTCGACAAACACCAGCATCGGCTCAGCCATGGTGCGCGCTGCATGCAGCGCCAGCGACAGGTGATCGCCGGTCAGGGGCAGGTGCGTGAAGGGCGAATCCTGCGCGGCCAGCGCCACGAAGCCGACACGTTCCCAGAAATCGCGAGCGGCCTCATTACCGAGCGCGGGCATGCTGTAGGCGGAAAACCAGCCACAGCGCGATTCCTGCTGACGATTCCGCGCTGGCGAAAAAGTGCGCGCCTCGAGCAGTGTTATCGACTGATCAGCTGGGTCGTGGAGTTGCAACTGGTGAAACTGACCCTCGCCCAGCTGCGCCGACTGTTCCGCAAAGCCCGCGGCGCGCAGTTGCCTGGCGTGCGTGGCGAGCTCTGGATATACAAAACTCAGGATGGGCGGATGTGCCGGCCGCTGGTGCAGGCCGATGCACAGGCGACCATCACTGAGCACACCGTAAGGGTGAGTCCAGGTATCGTTGGCGGTGAGTTGGGTGAAGCCGAGTCGTTCGTAAAACTGGACCGAAGCGACGATGTCATCGGTGGCGATGCTGACTTCCAGGAAGCGGCCGAGCATACCTTAAGCGCCAGCCGGCTCTAGCCGTGCAGACAGATTCGGGCCAACGCCTGCGCGTGATCGGCGCGGGCGTTGAGCGCCGGCACGTAGGCGAAGTTCTCGCCACCCGCGTGCCGGAAGATCTCCTGCCCGCCGATGGCAATTTCTTCCAGCGTCTCCAGGCAGTCGACGGCAAAGCCCGGACAGACCAGGGTCAGATCCCGCACGCCACGCGCCGGCAGTTCGGCGAGTGTGCGATCGGTCGCCGGCAGCAACCAGCGTGCTTTGCCGAAGCGCGATTGGAAACTCAGGGTCCAGGCCTGCTGGTCGAGCCCGAGTTCTTGCGCCAGCAGCTGCGCGGTAGTCAGGCAATGACACTGATAAGGGTCACCGCGCTGCACGCAGCGCTCGGGAATGCCATGAAACGACATCAGCAGGTGGCTGCGGCGACCCTGCTGTTGCCAGTGCTCGCGCACGCTGTTTGCCAGCGCGACGATGTAGCCCGCGTCGGCGTGGTAATCGCTGATCAGTCGCACGCTTGGCAATTCACGCAGGCCGCGCAGCGCTGCGCCCACCTGATCATAGACCGCACCGGTCGTGGTGCCACTGGTCTGCGGGAACAGTGGCAGCACCACGATGCGCAGCGCGCCGGCCGCGCGCAGGCGTTGCAGGCTCGCGGCAATGTGCGGCGCCGAATACAGGAACGCGCTTTCGATAGCGACGCCATCGCCCAGTTCCCTGCGCAGCTCGAGCTCCAGTGCGTCGCGCAGCTGGCGCGAGTAAACCGCCAGCGGCGAACCTTCACTCATCCAGACGCGCTGGTAGAGTCGGGCACTGCGCGGACCGCGCAGCGGCAGAATCACGCCGCGCAGCAGTGGCAGCCAGAACAGGCGTGGCAATTCGACCACGCGCGGATCGGAGAGAAATAATTTCAGGAAGCGACGCACCTCGCGCGCGCGCGGCGCGTCGGGCGTGCCGGTGTTGACGGTCAATACACCTAACATGAGTGGTGCGGCCCGCTCATGCGGGCGTGATTCCGCCAATACACAGGTATTTCAGTTCGGTGTAATCGAGTATGCCGTGGTGCGAGCCTTCGCGGCCAAAGCCCGATTGCTTGACGCCGCCAAAGGGCGCGACTTCGGTCGAGATGATGCCGGTGTTGAGACCCACGATGCCGTATTCGAGCGCCTCGGATACCCGGAACGCGCGCGCCAGATCGCGGGTGTAAAGATAAGAGGCGAGCCCGAACTCGGTGTCGTTGGCCATCTGCACGGCTTCGGCTTCGCTCTTGAAGCGAAACAGTGGCGCCACCGGGCCGAAGGTTTCTTCGCGCGCCATGAGCATGCTGCTGGTGGCGCCGGTGATGATGGTGGGTTCAAAGAAGGTGCCGCCCAGCTCATGCGGCTTGCCGCCCAGTGTCACGGTGCCGCCCTTGGCGCGGGCATCAGCCACATGCTCCTGCACCTTGGCGAGCGCGTTCTTGTCGATCAGCGGTCCGATGTCGGTCACGCCCTGGAGTCCGTCGCCGATGCGAAAGGCGCTCACCGCTTTTCGCAGGCGCGCGGCAAACTCGTCGTAGACCGCGTCCTGCACCAGCAGGCGATTGGCGCACACGCAGGTCTGGCCGGTATTGCGATACTTGCAGGCGATCGCGCCCAGCACGGCGGCGTCCAGATCGGCGTCCTCGAAGACGATGAAGGGCGCGTTGCCGCCCAGCTCCATCGAGAGTTTCTTGAGCGTCGGGGCACTCTGTGCCATCAGCACGCGTCCCACCTCGGTCGAGCCGGTGAAGGTCAGCTTGCGCACCTTGATGTTACTGGTGAGCTCGGCGCCGATTTCGCGGGCACTGCCGGTGATGACATTGAAGACACCAGCCGGTACCCCGGCGCGCGCGGCCAGCTCTGCCATCGCCAGCGCCGAGAGCGGGGTCTGGCCGGCGGGTTTGACGACGAAAGTGCAGCCGGCGGCCAACGCCGGCGCCGCCTTGCGCGTGATCATGGCGGCGGGAAAATTCCACGGCGTAATGGCGGCGACCACGCCCACCGGCTGGCGCAGCACCAGGATGCGTTTATCGACCTGGTGGCCGGGAATGATTTCGCCGTATACGCGCCGTGCTTCTTCGGCAAACCATTCGACGAAGGCGGCGGCATAGGCGATCTCACCCATCGCCTCGGCCAGCGGCTTGCCCTGCTCGGCGGTCATGAGCGTCGCCAGGTCTTTCTGGTTCGCCATCATGAGCTCGAACCAGCGCCGCAGTATCGCCGCGCGCGCTCCGGCAGTGCGCGCCGCCCAGGCCGGAAAGGCCGCTGCCGCAGCGTCGATGGCGCGGCGCGTGGCG
>Ga0315283_10004335_pt1 | contig 12336 bp, 14 predicted proteins | sample YL17G09_0_MG_FD_204541 | JGI IMG/M metagenome (GOLD analysis project Ga0315283, IMG submission 204541) | Sediment microbial communities from Yellowstone Lake, YNP, Wyoming, USA - YL17G09_0 | ecosystem: Environmental > Aquatic > Freshwater > Lake > Sediment | place: USA: Wyoming | collected...
GCGATGGCGACCTTGCCGACGCGCCGGCGTTGCAGTTCAGCGAAAAATGCCATGACGTTTGCGGCCGGTCACCTCAACGCGGTCTATTGTCCACGATTCGGGCGCCTGTGCGAGGATCCGGCGTCACTTGCGGCAGACGTTGATGTCGCCATTCATCGTCTTGATGCGAACCTGCGCGGAACCCTGGCCTTCACGGAAGCGCAGTTCCTTGCCCGGGGCATACTCGCTGGTCGAGACCGCCTTCGGGCCGAAACAGTTGCGGATCTCGCCGTTGAAGCTCGAGATGTCGAATTCCGCGTTCACGGCGCCGACGAGTTCCAGCCGGACGTCGCCGCTGATGCTCTCCGCGTCGAGCTTGCCGTCGGCCGCGAGCAGGGCTGCCAGCGTCAGGTCGCCGCTGGTCGAACGGACGCGCGAGCGGTTGGTTTCACCGAGGCCCAACGTAATATCGCCGCTCACCGTGTTCGCGTTCACCTCGCCGGCAACCCTCAATGCGGTCACGTCGCCACTGACGGTCGTGATCGTGAGCAGCCCCTTCTTGAAGGAACCGTTGACGGTAATATCACCGCTCACGGACTTGCATTCGACGTCCTCGCCGGCCGCCGCGGTACGGATGTCGGCGCTCACGGACTGCAGGCGCTGCGCACCGAGCAGACCCTGCACCTCGATGTCGGCGCTCACCGTGTTGACCGAGAGCCGGCTTGCGGCCGGGACATGGATCTGCAGGTCGGTATCCTCGCCGTCGTAGGACTTGCCCGCCATGATCACCTTGATCCTCGTCACCTTGTCCGCAACCGCGAACTCGAGCCTTTCGGCACCCTTGCCAAGCTCGCCGGTGACTTCGACCTCGTCGCGGTCCCAGCCGGTCACGCGGACGGTGCCGGCGACGTTGGACACTTCGACCGAGCCCGCCAGATCGGCCGCCGCACGCTCGTTGATTGGCGTGCCGGCGCGGATTGCAGGACTCGCCGCAAGCAGCGCCGCGGCAGCGTAGAGCGTCATGGCCCGTCCGAAGAAAAAGGTCGCGGAAGTAGTCATAGTTTCACATTCTCCTGGCGCGCCGTTGCAGCGGACGCGCTGGTGCCAGTCAACTGGTTGACGCTCGCGAGCACGCCGAGCTCGTCCTGGTAGGTATTCAGCAGCAGTTCCTCGAGCAGCGGGTCGCCCGGCTGGCGTGCCAGCGCCGCATTGATCTCGGCCGCCGCGCGGTGCATCTCCGCGAGGTTGGCCTCGAGTTTGTGCCGCGCAGACGGCGGCATTCCCGCGAGGCGCTGTTCAAGGTCGGTCGCGAGCTGCCCGCGCGCCTTGTCGTATTCGGCGTTCAGGGAATACGACGGACCAAATGCGGCTGGCATCACAGCCGCTTGTGAAACCGGCGCGGACGCCCGCGCGACGGGTGTGTCCGCGCGCCGCACGAGGTTCGCGGTGATGAGCGACGACACAGCCACCAGCGCGATCGCAGCGGCCGCCTGCCAGACCCACATGTCGCGCCGGCCTCTCGGCTCGAGGCGCGACTCGATGTCGGGCCAGAGGTCGCGCGCCGGCTGCAGTTCGCGCGGCAGGGACGCGAGTGCCGCGTCGATACGCTCGTCTGGCCGCTCGTCTGGGCGCTCGCCATGTCCTCCACCGCTCATCGACTGCCCTCCTCCGTCCCGAGCCGCTGCCCGAGCAACTGGCGTGCACGATGCAGCTGCGCCTTGCAGGTGCCGACCGCGAGGCCGAGCATGGACGCGGTCTCCTCGTGCGAGTAACCGTAGACCCCGGCCAGCACGAGCACCTGCCGCGCGCCGGGCGGCAGGCTCGCGATCGCTACCTCGACGTCGATGCCGTCTCCGGTGTCGCCGACCTCGCCGTCTGCCAGCGTCAACATCAGGCCGTCCTCGACGGAAGCGTCGGCTCCGACGCGCTCAGTGCGGCGTCGCCCCTGCGCCAGCACGGCATTGACGGCGATCCGGTGCATCCACGTGCCGAAGCTGCTGCGCGCTTCGAAGCGCGGCAGGCTCCGCCAGGCCTGCACGAATGCCTCCTGGGTACAGTCCTCGGCCGTTTCACGTTTACCCGTCATGCGTAGACACAATCCGTAGACCTTGCCCGCGTGCAGCCGATAGAGCCCCTCGAACGCCTCGGACGAGCCCTTGACCGCCGCTGCGACCAGCCGCCGCTCGTCGGCCGCCAGTCGTGCCCGCTCCAGCTCGTTCTCGTTCGCCGCCACCGACAACACGCACCTCGTGGCTGCTCCAGCCCGACCCCGTCCGGCCATCCTACACAGACCGTGGCCCGGTCCCGTCGGAAACGCCACCTCTTGACGACTAAGATGCACCGGTCATCGAAAAGGTTTGCAGGAGAGGCCATGCCAGACGCAGTCCGTATCGAAAGGGAGGGCCGGACGGCCACCGTGATCCTGGACCGGCCGAGGGTTCGCAACGCGGTCGACCCAACGACCGCAGCCGCACTGGCTGCCGCCTTCGCCGAACTCGACGCTGACGCGGGCGTGAACGCCATCGTGCTCTGGGGGGCCGGGGGAACGTTCTGCGCGGGCGCCGATCTCTCGGCAGTCGCGGCAGGCTGGGATCCGTCGCGACTAAGCGCTCCGAACGGTGAACCGGGCGACGCGCTCGGCCCGATGGGGCCGACCCGGATGGAACTCGGCAAGCCGGTGATCGCCGCGGTCGCCGGCCACGCGGTCGCGGGCGGGCTCGAGCTCGCGTTGTGGTGCGACCTGCGGGTTGTCGAGCAGGACGCGGTGTTCGGCGTCTTCTGCCGGCGCTGGGGAGTGCCGCTCATCGACGGCGGGACTGTGCGGTTACCGCGGCTGATCGGCGAAAGCCGGGCGCTGGACATGATCCTGACCGGACGGCCGGTCGGCGCCGACGAAGCACTCGCGATCGGGCTCGCGAATCGCGTCGTGCCGTCCGGGCAGTCGCGCGCGGCGGCGGAAGCCCTGGCGCGCGACCTCGCCGCGCTGCCCCAGCGTTGCCTCAGGTCCGATCGGCGGAGCGCGCGGCAACAGTGGGGGCAGTCGCAGGCGCAGGCGCTCGCGGCCGAATTCGACTCCGGCCTCGCGGTACTGACGAGTGGTGAGTCGGCCGCCGGCGCCGCGCGGTTCGTCGGCGGCGCCGGGCGTGGCGGGGAGCCTGCCTAGGGCTTTGCGCCCTGAAGATAATCCACGGCCACTCCGAGCATCGCGCGCAGCCCGAGTTCGAGCCCGCTCTCGTCGATGAAGAATTTCGGCGAGTGGTTGGCCGGCGCCTTTGCCGCGTCCTTCCCGGGAGGCGTGATGCCGACGAAAAAGAACAGGCTCGGCACGCGCTGGCCGAAATAAGAGAAATCCTCGGCGCCCGTGACGAACGGGACCTCGACGACATTGCCCGGTCCCGCGGCGCGTTCGAGCGACGGCAGCATGCGCTCGGTCAGCTTCACATCGTTGAAGGTAACCGGGTTCGCGTCCGCCGCGATCTCGACCTCGGCGGTCGCGCCGCTCGACGCCGCGATGTCCTTCGACGTCCGGGTTATGCCGTCGATGATCTGCTGGCGCACAGCCGGATCGAACGTGCGGAACGTGCCGATCATCTCGACCTGGTCCGGAATGATGTTGTTGCGAATACCGCCCTTGATCGCGCCGATGGACACGACGGCCGGGTGCGCACTGATGTCGATCTGCCGGCTGACCAGCGTCTGCAGGCCCATCACGATCTGCGCCGACGCGACGATCGGATCGATGCCGCTCCACGGGCGCGAGCCGTGCGTCTGCTCGCCCTTGACGAGGATGCGAAAGCGGTCCGACGCCGCCATGAACGGACCGGAGCGGTAACCGATCTTGCCGGTGTTGAGCGCGGACCAGACATGAAGGCCAAAGGCCGCCTCCGGCTTCACGATGTCGAAGACGCCTTCCTCGAGCATCAGAGGGGCGCCGCCCTTCTCGCCTTCCGGCGCGCCTTCCTCGGCGGGCTGGAAGATGAACATCACGGTACCGGGCAGTTCCTTGCGCATCGCCGCGAGCGCCTGGGCAGTGCCCATCAGGATCGCAGTGTGCGAGTCATGGCCGCACGCGTGCATCACGCCGACCTTCTCGCCGCGATACTCGGCCGTCACGGCGGACTTGAACGGCACGTCCACCTGTTCCTTCACGGGCAGCGCGTCCATGTCGGCGCGAAGTGCGATCACGGGCCCAGGCTTGCCGCCCCTGAGCACGCCGACCACGCCGGTATGCGCGATGCCGGTCCTCACCTCGAGCCCGAGCGACTTAAGGTGCGCGGCGACGGCCGCTGCCGTCCGGGTCTCGCGATTCCCCAGTTCCGGGTTCTGGTGGAAATCGCGGCGCCAGTTGATGACCTGCGGTGCAATCGCTTTTGCGGCCTGGTCGAGCTGGGCCTCGGTGATCTGGGCGCTTGCGGCGCCAGCGGCGAGGACCAGCATGGCGGCAACGGAGCAGGCAAGGCGTCGGGTCATGGCGGGATTCCAGTGGAAAGCGAGGCGCGCAGGATAACTTGATCGGCCGGCAGGCGCTCGCCCGCAAGGCGCGTCCGAGCGGGACCGCCTTATACTGCGGCGGGTCGGCCACCCACACCGGCCCGCAGGCACGCATGAACAGAAACAGCTTCGCCACCGCAATCCTCACCGCGGCAGTCACGCTCATGACACAAGCACCGGAAGCGCTCGGCCAGTCCGTCTCGCCCATCGCGAACCGCTCGATCTCAAAGACCCAGAAGCCCCCGCTGTACGGCAGCCACTGGATGGCGATCACCGGCAAGCCGCTTGCCGCCACGGCCGGGGCCATGGTCTTCCAGAAAGGCGGAAATGCGGTGGATGCGGCCTGCGCAATGATCGCGGCGACCTCCACCATGTGGGACACGCTGTCCTGGGGCGGCGAGACGCAGGCACTCGTCTACGACCCGCGGTCGAAAAAGGTGATCGCCATCAACGGCCTCGGCATCGCACCCTCCGGTGCCACGCCCGAGTTCTTCCGGTCGAAGGGCTACGAGTATCCGCCTGCCTACGGTCCGCTCGCCGCGCTGACGCCGGGCACGCCAGGCGGCCTGATGCTGATGCTGGCCGAGTACGGCAGGCTTTCGCTCGGCGAGGTGCTGGCTCCCGCGATCGAACTCGCGGACGGCTACGCGATCGACGCCGAGACTGCGGACCAGATCGAAAGGTGGAAGGAGAAACTGAAGGAGTGGCCGCACTCGAAGCAGGTGATGCTGCCGCGCGCCGGCGAGGGACGCGAAGCACCTCGGGCAGGCGAGATCTTCCGCCAGCCTGACCTCGCGTCGACCCTGCGCAAGCTGGTCGACGCGGAGAAGCACGCGCTCGCCGCCGGCAAGTCCCGCAAGGACGCAATCCAGGCTGCGTACGACCGCTTCTACAAGGGAGACGTCGCGCAGGAGTTCGTGCGTGGTGTGCAAGAGCAAGGCGGGCTCATCACGCTCGACGACCTCGCCAGGTGGCGGCCGCTCGTCGAGGAGCCGCTGCACACGAACTATCGCGGCGTCGAGGTCTACAAGCTCGACACGTGGACGCAGGGGCCGGCGCTGCTGCAGTCGCTCAACATCCTCGAGAATTTCGACCTGCGCGCGATGGGCTACAACAGCGCGAACTATATCCACACCGTATACCAGGCGATGAACCTCGCCTTCGCGGATCGCGACTTCTACTACGGCGACCCCTACTTTCCGCCCGCCGAGCCGAAGCGTGGACTGCTGTCGAAGGAATACGCGAAGGCCCGCGCCGCGACGATCCGTCCCGACCGCAACGACCCTGACGCCGGCCCGGGGGACCCCTATCCGTTTCAGGGCGAGAAGAATCCGCACCGCGAACTGCTCGAGAAACAGCGAGGGGCGAGCGCCGGCGCGACAACCGCGAACGAACTCACGGCGCAGCAGTTCGAGGAGTTCGCCGCCGGTTTCCGCTCCGGCACCACCAGCGTCGTATCCGCGGACGCCGAGGGCTGGCTCGTGTCGGTTACACCGAGCGGCGGCTGGATTCCCGCCACGATCGCCGGCCGCACCGGCGTCGGTCTCACGCAGCGCATGCAGTCGTTCGTGCTGGATCCGGCCCAGAACCCGTTCAACGTGCTCGAGCCCGGCAAGCGGCCCCGCGTCACGCTGACGCCGAGCATGGCATTCCGGGACGGCAAGCCATGGCTCGCGTTCGCGGTGCAGGGCGGCGACACGCAGGACCAGAACCTGCTGCAGTTCTTCCTGAACGTGCTGGAGTTCGGCATGACGCCGCAGGAGGCGAGCGAGGCAGCGAACTTCAACAGCTTCCAGATGCGATCGTCGTTCGACAAGCACGAATCACAGTCGGGTCGCATGCTGCTGAACGACCAGGTGCCGCAGTGGGTGCGCAAGGAACTCGTGCAGCGCGGCTACAAGCTCGAGTTCGAATCGCGGACCTCGGGACCGATCAACGCGATCCTGCTCGATCACGCGCACGGCACGATCTGGGGCGGGTCGAGCAACCACGGCGAGGACTACGGCGTCGCCTGGTGATCGTGCCGACACGCCTGCTGCTTCCCGTTGCGCTCGCGCAGGGCCTCTGGGTCCGCCGAACCACGCCCCGGCTGTCGCCGGCCCGCGGTCAACGCGGGCGATTCGGCGAGGGATCGAGCCCCATCCGCGTAACGGGCGTGGGTGACTCCATCATTGCGGGTGTCGGCGTGGACGAGCAGCGACAGGCGCTGGTCGGCCGGTTCGCGCGCAGGCTGCACGAGCGCACGCGGCGCCCGGTCGAGTGGAGGGCCGTCGGCTTCAACGGCGCCACATCTGCCGAGGTCGCGCGAAACATCACGCGGCGAACGCCGGGTGCCGATGTCTACCTGCTTTCCGTCGGCGTCAACGATGTGACGCGCGCCGTTGCGGTGAAGAAGTTTGCCGGCAATGTCGCGGCCCTCGTGGCCACGCTGCGTAATCGCTCGCCCGCAGCGACGATCCTCTTCGTCGGCATCCCGCCACTCGCCATGTTTCCCGCGCTGCCCTGGCCGCTCGGTGCACTGCTGGGCGAGCGGGCACTGCGCCTGCAGGCGGCGGCACGCGAAACACTGCCAGGCGAGAACGCGCTGTGCTTCGACTTTCCGGAATCGCTGCCCGCCGGCGGGTTCGCACCCGACGGTTTCCACCCGGCTGCAGATGCCTGCGGCGAATGGGCGGAGTGGCTGCTCGACCTGTGGCTCAACCCGCGTCGGCCGGCGGATTATTCGATTGGTTCCGGATCAGCATCGCCACCAGGGTGACGATCGTGATCGGCAGCACGAATCCGAGCATGATCGCCGAGAACTTCGGCAACAGGTCGTGGCCACGCGCGTCGAGCACCAGGTACGCGACGTACGCAACGTAGTACGCCAGGAACAGCAGGCCCTTGCCGCGGCCGATCTCCCGCCCCGCGACGAAGACAGGCAGGCATGCGATCGCCACCGCGATGATCGTGAGGCCAATGACGAGGTCGCTGACGCCGAGCGCGCGTGCGAACGCTACCGACCCATCGACCAGCCAGTTCGAGCCGAGCACGAGCAGCCCGAGGCCGACGGCGATGAGGAGCACCTGCACCGCCCAGTGGCTGTCCCAGCCAGCCGGCCGCCTTACACCCGAGTCGTATTCGTCGCGGATCTCCTTCGTCTCGGCGCGGGACTGCCGGATCAGGAAAACCGTATAACCGATCAGCAGCGCGAGCAGCAGCCCGGCATCGGCGCGCTCGCACCCAGGATGAACAGAACGTTGAAGATGTTGCTGCCGACGACGTTGCCGATGGCGATGTCCGTCGTGCCGTTGAGCACTGCGCCGACCGAGACCGCAACCTCCGGCGCACTGGTCCCGAAGGCGACGATCGTGAGACCGACCACCAGCGACGACACGCCCAGCGACAGGGCGATCTTCGACGCCCCGCGCACCAGCGCCTCGGCGCCGGCGACGAACGCCACGAGACCGAGGACGAAGAACAGCACGTGATTGAGCATGTGGCGATCGTATCGCAACCCGGGACGGATCGGATTCGGCTACGATGGCGCGGCCATGAATCGCATCCCACCCGTCACCCGCGCGCTGCTGATTGCAAACGTCGTGGTGTATTTCATACAGGCCCTGACCGGCGACCTGCTGGTCGGCACCTTCGCGCTCTGGCCCACGGCGTCGGCCCAGTATCCCGGGGCGCCGTCCTTCGAGATCTGGCAACTGCTGACCTACGGCTTCCTGCACGGCAGCCTGACCCACCTGATGTTCAACATGCTCGCGCTTTACATGTTCGGCGGCGAGGTCGAACGGCTGCTGGGCCGTGCGCATTATCTCGAGTACTACCTGGTCTGCGTCGTGGGCGCCGCGGTCGCACAGCTGGTGGTGATGGGCAACATGAACCAGCCACCGCTGCCGACGGTGGGCGCCTCGGGCGGCGTCTTCGGCCTGCTGCTCGCCTTCGGCATGGCGTACCCACAGCGCAAGATCATGCTGCTGTTCCCGCCGATCCCGATGCCCGCGTGGCTGTTCGTCACGCTATATGGCGCGCTCGAGCTGTACCTGGGCGTCACGGGGTCTGGAGCCGGCGTGGCGCATTTCGCGCACCTCGGCGGCATGGCCGCGGGTTACGCGCTGCTGGTCTACTGGCGCGGCCGGGCCCGCCGCTGACGCGGGCGCCGCCACCGCGCGAATGAACCCGTTTCCCACGACCCTCTGAGGTAGATCCCATGGCGAGCAGGCGCAAGACCGTCACCAAGAATGCGGCCGAGGACGCAATCCGGACCCTGCTTCGTTGGGCGGGCGAGGATCCGGCGCGGGAAGGCCTCCGCGACACGCCCAAGCGGGTCGTCGAGGCCTACAAGGACTGGTATTCGGGATACGCCGTCGACCCGCGCGAATACCTGCGCCGCACCTTCGAGGAGATGGCCGGCTACGACGAGATGGTCGTGCTGCGCGACATCGAGTTCGAGTCGCACTGCGAGCACCACATGGCACCGATCATCGGCCGGGCCCACGTGGGCTATCTGCCGACGACCAAGGTGGTCGGCATCTCTAAGCTCGCGCGCGTCGTCGACGTGTTCGCGCGCCGCTTCCAGGTGCAGGAGAAGATGACGGCCGAGATCGCCCGCTGCATCAACGAAGTGCTGCAGCCACGCGGCGTCGGCGTCGTGATCGAGGCGGTGCACGAGTGCATGACCACCCGCGGCATCCACAAGCGCGGCGTGTCGATGATCACGAGCAAGATGCTCGGCTCGTTCCGGAGCGACGCCCGCACACGGTCGGAGTTCCTGACGTTCATCGACATCCGCGACAGGAAATAGCTGGCATGGCCCGTAAGCGCCCTTTGCGCAACGCCGGCACCGTCGTCATGCTCGAGCACCGTTCGCGGATTCTCGCGGACAACCCGTTGGGCGACCCTCATGTCCGCAAGCTCGGTGTCTGGCTGCCGCGGGAGTACGACGATCGCAGCAGCGGACCGGGCCGGCGCTTCCCGGTGCTCTACGACCTCGTCGGCTTCACCGGCTCGGGTCTCTCGCACCTTAACTGGAAGCCGTTCAGCGAGAGCCTGGCAGAGCGAGCGGCCCGCCTCGTGCACGAAGGAAAGATGGGACCGGTGATCCTGGTGTTCCCCGACTGCTTCACCGCGCTGGGCGGCAACCAGTACCTGAACTCGTCCGCCATCGGCCGCTACGCCGACTACCTGGTGGACGAGATTATTCCGTTCGTAGACCGGGAGTTCCGCACGCTTGCGAGACGCGAGCACCGGGGCTGCTTCGGCAAGTCGTCGGGCGGCTACGGCGCCATGATCCACGGCATGCAGTACACGTCACACTGGGGCGCGATCGCCAACCATTCGGGCGATGCGTACTTCGATTTCCTGTACCGGGCGGACTGGCCGAACACGCTGAACGAGCTCGCCAAGTATCGCAGGCCCGCACGCAAGGCCGGGCCGGTATCGGCGCCGCGCGATACCGTTGCCGAGCGTGCGCTGCAGGAGGGCCGCGATGATGGGCGCGTGCGTCGTTTCCTCGAGTCTGTCTGGAGCAGGCCGAAGCTCACTCATGGGGAAACCCACGCCATCATGAACGTGTGCATGGCCGCCACCTACGACCCGGACCCGGCCGCACCGCTCGGCTTCCGGCTGCCCTTCCATCTCGACACAGGCGAGCTGCTGGAGCAGCGCTGGCAGCGCTGGCTCGCGCACGACCCGGCACTGCTGGTGAAGCGTCATGCGCGGAACCTGCGACGGCTCAAGGGCATCTACATCGACTGCGGGTGGCGCGACCAGTACCAGATCCACTTCGGCACGCGGCAGCTCTCGCGTCGCATGGCGGAAGCCGGCATCGAGCATCGTTACGAGGAATTCGACGACACTCACTCGGACGTGGACTACCGCATGGACGTGAGCCTGCCGTTCCTCTACCGCGCACTTCGGCCGTGACACGGGTGCGGCTGGGCCTTGCGCTCGGCAGCGGCTCGGCACGCGGCTGGGCCCACATCGGCGTCATACGCGCACTCGAAGAGCGCGGCCTCCGGCCGGACGTCCTGGTCGGCGCGTCGGTCGGCGCTCTTGTCGCGGCATCGCACGCGGGAGGGCGGCTCGACGCGCTCGAGAAATGGGTCCGCGCACTCACGCAGCGCGAGGTATGGCGACTTGTGGACCCGCACCTGCGCGGCGGCGGCGTCATGACCGGCAACCGGCTCATGGACGCGATTGCAATCAGCGTCGGCGATCCGCTGATCGAACAGCTGGAGTTGGGCTTTGCCGCGGTGGCCACCGATCTCAACACCGGCGAAGAGGTGTGGATCCGGGAAGGCCCGGTGATGGCCGCAGTGCGCGCCTCGAGTGGCGTCCCGGGACTGTTCACGCCCAGCTGGTACCTCGATCGGTGGCTCATCGACGGCGGCGTCGTGAACCCGCTGCCGGTTTCCGTCTGCCGGGCGCTGGGTGCCGACCTCGTCATTGCGGTCGATCTCAGCCGTTCGGTCGTGCACGGAGATCCGGAGGTGCTCCGGCGGAGCCAGCCGAGCCTGCTCGAATCGATGTCGAGCGCGGTCAACATCATGCAGGACAGCATCACGCGCAGCCGCCTCGTGATCGACCCGGCGGACCTCGTGCTGCGACCCGACCTCCGGCGTTTCCAGCTGATGGACTTTCACCGCGCCGCAGAAGCGATCGAGATCGGGTACCGGCACGTGGTGGAGAACGAGGCCCGGCTCGAACCGATCCTGGCACGATTGCGCTCGGCCCAGCCCGCCGGCAGCCCTTGAACGCGACTGGTTCGCCCTCACCTTCGACAATCACGTCACTTACCCGCCGCAGTTTCGCGGACTGACCGGGGCTCCAGGCTTGGAAATCGTCGAGGTCTATCGCTCCTTCTGGCGCCCCTCGTGCGAGGAGCGCGCGCTCGTGCTGCACGCAATGGGTATCGCGTCGCAAACGGTGTCTAACGGGCGCGACTGGGCGCTTTTCGTCGCGGCGGAACAGGAAATGGACGCACGGGCACAGCTCAAGCGCTACGAGCGCGAGAACCCGCCGCGAGCCCGCCCGGCCCCGCCTGAGCCGCTGCATCGCGGTGCGTGGATCGGTTCACTGGGATATGCCTGCGTCGTGCTCGCGGTTGGATTCCTCGCCGGTAACGGCGCGTTCAATGCGGACTGGCTCGATGCGGGGGCGCTGCGTTCGATCCCCGTGCGCGCCGGCGAGACCTGGCGGGCCGTGACAGCGCTGACGCTTCACCTCGACGTCGGGCACATGCTCGCGAACCTCGGGTTCGGCACGGTATTCGGCCTGCTGGCCGGCCAGCTGCTCGGGCCGGGCATCGCGTGGGCATCGGTGCTGCTCGCCGCTGCGAGCGCGAACCTGCTCAACGCCTGGGTGCAGCCTCAAGTGCACTCGTCGGTCGGGGCATCCACTGCGGTCTTCGCCACGCTCGGGCTGCTCGCTGCCTATGCATGGCGTCGCAGGTCCGGTGAAACGGGTGGCCGCGCCTACCGCTGGGCGCCACTCATAGCCGGTGTGTTCCTGCTGGCGTTCACCGGCGTCGGGGGCGAGAACACGGATGTGCTCGCGCACCTGACCGGGTTCGTGATGGGGGCGCTCGTCGGTGTACTGCACGCAGCGTGGCGGGTGCCGCGCGGCCACGTCACCCAGCTTGTTGCGGGAGCCGCCGTGCTCATCGTTGTCGCCGCGGCGTGGGCCTGCGCGATCGCGTAGCCAACGAACAGGCTTCCGTCGTGCGCTCCGTCTGCGACCTCTCTTCCGCGGGACGCCGTGAACCCATCCATGGGGGCTCCGGCCGCGGCGTCCTTGCCGCGGACGGCCCGCGGAAGAGAGGTCGCAGACGGAGCGCACGACTGCGGGCGGCTCTTACCTCGCGTTCGGCTGCACCGC
>Ga0315283_10004337_pt1 | contig 12334 bp, 8 predicted proteins | sample YL17G09_0_MG_FD_204541 | JGI IMG/M metagenome (GOLD analysis project Ga0315283, IMG submission 204541) | Sediment microbial communities from Yellowstone Lake, YNP, Wyoming, USA - YL17G09_0 | ecosystem: Environmental > Aquatic > Freshwater > Lake > Sediment | place: USA: Wyoming | collected...
GGCGCCGACTTCGGCGCCACCTCCGACCGCTTCAACACCACGGGCATGACCCCGCCGGGCGGCGACCTGGGATTCATCACCCCCGGCACGCTGATGCCCATCCTCGACGATGCGTTGACCAGCGGCGCCCTCGGGAAGGTGCTCGGCCCGATCGAGTCGCCGACCGATGGCTGGTTCCTCGTCAAGGTGATCGAGCGCCGGCCGCGTCAGCAAGAGCCCTTCGAGCAGGTGAGCGAGATGCTGCGCCAGGGGCTCCAGCAGAGCAAACAGCGCGTCCTGATGAACCGCGTCCAGCACGATCTGATGACGCAATACCACGTGGCCGTCGAGGCGGGCGCGTCACAGGCGCTCTTCGCGCGCCACAACTCTCCGAAGGACACGGTGGCGGTGGGCAGCTCCCGGATGCCGGTCCCCGCGGCCCCCACACCCGAGGAAGCGCGCCAGGTACTCGTGCGCTACGACGGCGCGGAAGGCAAGCCCGGCACTTATACGCTGGGCGAAGCGATCCTGGACCTGCAGGACGCGTCGAAGCCCCGCCCCAACTGGTCGATGATGCCCATGATCGACCAGTGGCTGAAGAGCGCGGCGCTGCAGCGCGTCGCCCTCATCGAGGCCCGCCGGCGCCGCCTCGGCGAGGAACCCACGCTCGCACGTCAGGCCCGCGCGCAGGTGGAGAACGTGCTGCTCCAGACCGCCTACGAGAAGCTCGTGCTGAACTCGGCCAAGACCACCGCGGACGACGTGCAGGCCGCCTACCTGCGCCACGCGGCGCAACTGCTGGGCAAGGACGGCGCGCCGATCGAGTACGCGAAGCTCGACCCGGGCATCCAGAAGGCGCTCCAGAGCGAGGCGCTCGAATTAGCGCGCGAGCGCCGGCTCAAGGAGCTGACTGACGCCCTCGCGCTCCAGCTGAAGCCGGTCGTCTACAAGGACCGGCTGAAGCGGATCCCGTGGCCGGTGCCGCCGGCCGAGCCGGGGAGGTAGTCCGGCTCCGCCGCCCCGCTACCGCCGCCCCGCCCGCGCTTCGATCCAGGTCGTGATGGTGTCGAGCGCGGCGGGGGCGAAGGTCTCCTCAATCTCCCCATACTCGGCGGGTGACCCGGTCTTCGCGGTCTGGAACAAATGGTTGAGCCCAGGCAGTTCCACGGTCCGGTGCTCCCGGTTCCCGACGGCCACGAGCGCCTGTTCGATGCCGGCCAGGTTCTCCTCGGGCAGTACCTGCAGGTCCTTCTCGCCCGTCAGGGCGAGGACCGGGCAGCGTAGTTTCCTCAGCGTGGGCGCCGGGTCGCAGGACACAAAGGAACGGAACCACCGCGTCGTCATCATGTCCACCTGGCCCGCGAGGTTCTGCGCGCTGACCTGGCCTTGTCGCGATTCGGGCAGCAACGGCAGCGCGACGGTGATGACCCTGGAGAGTTGCCGGTGCAGCGACGCCGAGTCGGGCGCGGTCTTCACCTGCTCGAACATCACGCGCTGCAGGCGCCGGTTCCAGCCGATCATGTCGGCCGGCTCGCCCATGACGCCCATGATGGCCGCTCCCTGCAGCATGAGGAGCGAGTCGCCTGGGACCCCGGGGGCGGCGAGCAGCACGACGAAGGCGACGTCCGGGTCCGCGGCCGCCACGAGCGGGGCCACCAGGCCGCCCTCGCTGTGGCCGACGAGCCCGATGCGGGCGTGGTCCACCTCGGGGCGGGCCGCCAGGAAGCGCACCGCGGCCGCAGCGTCGGCAGCGAAGTCGTCGAGCGTGGCGAGGGCGAGGCTGCCGGTCGAGCCGTCCACGCCACGATCATCAAGCCGCAACACGGCGATTTCGTGGCGCGTCAACTGGTCGGCTAGCACCAGGAACGGCCGGTGTTCGAAGATCTCCTCGTCGCGGTTCTGCGCCCCCGAGCCACCGATCAACAGCACGGCCGGGAACGGGCCGCTGCCGCGCGGCTTCGTGAACGTGCCCGCCAGCTTCACGCCCGCTGCCGGGTTCTCGACCACGACCTCCTCCACGTCGTAGGGCCAGGGCTTCGCGGGGGTCTGCGGCCGGCGCCGCTCCAGCACGGCCTGCCGCTGGAGGTCGAGCATGACGACCTGCGACCCCTGGCTCCATGTCCCGCGGATGCCGGTGGCGTCCGGGGCGACGGTGCCCTGGTAGGCGGCGCCGAGGGAACGCAACTCGAAGCGCAACTCGGCGCCGTTGACCATCACCGTGTCGATCGCCACGCCGGTCACGCCCTGGTTGGGACTGTCCAGGGTGGCGACGAGACCCTGGCCGCGCGGCCGCAAGTGGACGACCAGGGGCAGCGTGGTCGAGCCCGCCACCAGCCGTCCGATCCAGTCCCCGGCCAGCCGGGTGAGATTCGTGTCCGCCACCGACACGGACGCAGGCGTCTTCCGGGCACTCGTCGCGGTGGCGCCCGGCTTCGCCGTCTTCGCGGTGGGAGCGGCGGACGCGGCGGGCGCACCGGCGAACACGCCGGCGATCAGTGCGAGCGACAGGAGCGACACGACGATCGGCAGGGGGCGCATGATGGTTCCTCGTGGTTGGGGACATCCTCCGCGGGGCGTGAGTCTACCTCAAGCGGCGGCGCACCTCGGCGGCGCGCCGTTCGCTGGCCTCGACGCGCGTGCCATCCCGGAGTTTCAGGACCAGCACGCCATCCTCGCCACCGTAGCTCTCGATCGCATCAACGTTGACGAGCGCGGCGCGGTGCACGCGCACGAACTGCCCTTCGGGCAGCCGTTGCTCCAATTCCTGCAGCGTGTAGTCCACGAGGTACTCGTGGGCCTCGCAGCGCGCCAGCACCAGCCGGTCGCGCGAGAAGATGAGCGGCACCTGGGCCAGGTCGAGCAGCTTCACCTCGCGGCGGTACCGCACCGGCAGGCGCCGCAGCGGTGCCAGCTGGCTCGCGATCCCGGGCGAGTCGAGCGCCTCGCGCAGCGCCTCGGCGCGCGCGGCCGGCCGGCCACTTCGGGCCTCGGCGACCACGCGCCGGACGGTCTCCGCCAGGCGCTCCCGCTTGAGCGGCTTGAGGACGTAGTCCAGCGCCGCCACCTCGAAGGCCTCGACCGCGTACTTGTCGTAGGCGGTTACGAACACCACGATGGGCGCCGCCGCCCCGCGCAGGTGACGCGCCACCTCGAGGCCCGAGAGATCGGGCATGTGGATGTCGAGGAACACCACGTCGGGCTTGAGGCTGGCGATCAACTGCAGCGCCTCGGCCCCGCCCCGCGCGGCCCCCACCAGATCGAGCTCCTCGTGCTCTCCCAGCAGCTTCTCCAGGAACTGCCGCGCGCGCGGCTCGTCGTCGGCGATCAGGACGCGCAAGTGCGTCCCGGCGGTCCCACCCTCGCTCGCGCGTGGGCTCATCGGCTCGCTCCCTTCATGACCGGCCAGCGCAGGCGCACCACGAAACCCGGCTGCGGTGTTCCGCCAGCGTCCCGTCGGGCACCGGCCTCCATGGTGGCGTCCGTGCCGGCGAAGCGGCGCAGACGTTGTTCGAGATTGACAAGTCCCACACCCAGACCTGGGGCACCGCTGGACGAGGCGACCCCGTCGTCCGAGAACGTCAATTCGACGAAACCGTCGTCCTGACTGGCCGCCAGCTCGAGATGCAGGCCGGGCGCGTTCGGAGCGCAGCCGTGCTTGAGGCTGTTCTCGACCAGCGGCTGCAACAGCAGCGGCGGCACCGCCAGCGAGAGCAATTCCCGCGGCCCGCGATAGGCAAATTCGAGCGGGGTCTCGTAACGTTCGCGCGCCACGCCCAGGTAGTCCTCGACGAACCCGATCTCTTCCGAGAGCAGGGCGACCGGGCGGTTCCCCGCTTCCACGGTGTAGCGCAGCATGTCGGCCAGCCGCATCGAGAAGCGCTGCGCGGCGGGCGGGTCGGTCTCGATCAGGTAGGCGAGCGCGTTGAGCGCGTTGAAGAGGAAGTGCGGCTGCACCTGGGCCTGGAGCGCCCGCAACTCGGCGCGTGTCGCGGCTTCGCGCAACTCGACGGCCTGCCGCTCAGCCGCCGCGCGGTGCTCCTGGAGCGCCAGGTTCTCGAGGCGGATCCCGGCCTGGAGCAGCAGGTTCTCGACCGCGCGTTGCGCGTGCTCGGGCAGCGCCTCGCCGGCGGCCAGGTGCGGCGGGCCCGGCGCGGGCCACTCGAGCGCCACCTCGCGCTTGAGCCCGCGCGCGAGCCCGGCCTCGACCGAGCGGCGCAACTCGTCGTGGTCGAGTGCTCCCAGCAACTCGCGCCCGGCCTGGTCCAATGCGACGCGCAGCGCCTGCGGGTCGCGCCCGAAGAGCCGGTCCAGGGCGTGCTGGGTCCGCGTCCAGAGCGGCGCGAAGGCGAAGGCCACGACCAGCGCGGCGACGACGTTGAAGATCATCGACTCCTCGCCGGTGACCGCGGCGAAGAGGCGCTGCGAGCCCACCACGACGGCGAGGTAGATCCCGGCCAGCACGATGGAGAGCAGCGCGAAAGGCAGGCTCTGGACCACGACGCGCCGCGGGTCGAAGGCCGGGTCATTGGCGATGAGGAAGGCGATCACCAGGGGTGCGGCCAGGAAGGCGAAGGTGATGGACGTGGAAGCCAGGCGCACGAGCGGGAACGAGAACCAATCCATGAACTGCGGGGATTGCCAGAGGGCCGACGAGGCGGCGTTCAACAGCAGCGTCGCCGCCACCGTCAGCGCCAGCACGCGCTCGCCCGATCGGGGCTGGTGCCCGACCCGGTCGCGGCGGGCGTAGCGCTCGATGAGCGAGAGCGTGCCGAGCGGCAGCGCGATGGTCTGGAACCAGAGCATGCCCGCGCCGGAATAGGCCTTGATTGGCCCGGGCCCAAAGATCCACAGCACCGGCGGCGTGGCGTAGGCGAGCACGACGAGCCAGAACCAGAGATTCCCCGACGGACGGGGCCGATGCCAGCGGGGCCGTGGGAAGACGGTCATGAAGTGCAGGAAGGCCGCCGGATACCAGCAGATGAGCGCGCCGTAAAGGTTCAGGTAGGCGCGGAAGAGCGGGCCCACCTCCCCCTGCGGGAAGCGGAACAGGTCCCAGACCACGGTTACTGCCTGCAATGCGGCGAACCAGAGGAAGGTCCAGGCCGCACTCAGGTCGGGGCGTCGCCAGACCAGCAGGAAGGCCACGAGCGGGGCGGCGACCACCGTGGCAAGCGGGTAGATGAAAAGCCGCACGCGCATCCAGACGCTCAATTGCACGGGCGGGAGCGTCAGCCGGCGAACCCGGCCGTCGCGTTCGATCACCAACTCGATGGGACCCCGCGGGAGCCCGCCCTTGACCTTGCTGAACGCGGCCTGCGTCCCCGGGCGGCCGTCCACGGACAGCAGCAGGTCGCCCTTCTGGAGCAACCCCCGCGATGGCGGTCCAATGATGTTGCTGATGCGCCCGACGTGGTTCGGCGTGTCGTAGTCGAGTTCGGCGCCGATACGGGCATAGGGCGTATGGGTGAGGAAGCGCGGCAGGGCGATGGCGACGGCAAGGGCCACGGCCGCCACGGCGAGCAGCCGCCGGGTTCGGTAACTGGCGTTCACGAGGGGACTCTCCCATACGGGCGAAGCCCCATCAACGGGCACGAAGGAAGGGGGAAGCCGGTCCACGATGGCCCAGGATACCCCGGCCTGGGGAACGGACTCCTGGCAGCGGACGAACGCGGTAGTTGGGGAGGCGAAAGCCCCGGACGAGGCTGCCGGGGGGGGCTCGGCGGCGGACGGGCTCCGGCGCATAGGCTCCGGCCGGAGGAGTCGCTATACTGCCGCGTCGCTCCCAACCAGGGGCTCCGGAGCATCCGCCCGGGCCTCGGTCTATTCGTGCCACGCGGAGTCCTCCGCGCAGCCGGACCGTTATCCCATGGAGGTCACGTTGAAGTCCTCGCGCTGGGCGCTCGCCGCCCTCCTGCTTGCCATCGCGGCCCTGCCCGCGCTGGCCCAGACCGCCAAGCCCCGCTCGACCGGAACGCCCGGCGCAGCGCGGCCCGCAGCCCCGAGGATCGCTCCGGCCGCGCGTCCGGCTGCTTCCGCCGCGAGTGCTCAGCGCCTCGACGGCATCGCCGCGGTGGTGAATGACGACGTCGTGCTGCAGAGCGACGTGGAGGAGCAGGTCTACCTGTTCGTGATGCGCAACCAGTTGAGCCCCGACTCGGCCATGGTGGACACGCTGCGCCGGCAGGTGCTCGCAGAGATGATCAACGAGAAACTCGTCGTGGCCGAGGCGAATCGCCAGGGCCTGGTGGTGAGCGAGGCCGAAGTGGGCCGCGAGGTCGAGAAGGCGATCCAGGCCGCGAAGGATCGCATCGGGCCCGCGGGTTTTCTGGAACAACTCGCGAAGGAGAACCTGACCGAGGAGCGGCTGCGCGCGAAGTATCGCGAGGAAGCTCGCCGCCAGCAGCTCGCTCAGCGCATGGTGCAGAAGGCGCTGCCGCGCAAACCGGTGACCCAGACCGAGGCCGAGGCCTATTTCAAGGCCGACCCGGCCAAGTTCCCGCTGGCCCCCGGCCAGATCCGCCTCTCCGTGATCCAGGTCCCGGTCACGCCCGACTCGGCGACCGACACGGTGGGGCGCCAGCGAACGCTGGGGATCCGCAAGCGGATCGTGGACGGTGAGAAGTTCGCGAAGGTCGCGGCCGAGGTCTCGGATGACCCCGGCTCTGCGAAGGCCGGCGGCGACCTCGGCTTCTTCTCCCGGGGCACGATGGAGCCCGCGCTCGAGCAGGCTGCCTTCAGCCTCAAGCTCGACGAGGTGAGCGAGCCGGTCCGCAGCCCCTTCGGCTGGCACCTCGTGCAGGTGCTCGAGCGGGACACGCTCAAGACCGTCGCGGGCGCGGACAGCCTTGCCCCCGACGGCGGGATCGTCCCCGAGGCGCACGCGCGCCACATCCTGATCCGCGTCGAGACCACAGACGCCGACCACGAACGCGCGAAAGCGCTGGCCGACCGGGTCCGCACCGAGGCCGCCAAGGGTGTGGACTTCGGGACCCTGGTGCGCCGTTACAGCAAGTATCAGGCGCCGACCGGCCCGGATGGCGACATCGGCTTCATCTCCCTGGGCTCGCTCGTGCCCGAGATCCGCGCGGGGCTCGACACGCTCGAGGTTGGCCAGATCAGCGAGGCGCTCGAGAACCAGGCCGGCTTCAACATCTTCAAGGTCGGCGACCGCAAGCCGGAGCGGCCCTACACGCTCGAGGAGATCAAGGAGCAACTCCCCGAGGTGGTCGGGCAGATCAAGTTCAAGGAGCGCTACGACGAGTGGTTGAAGGGCCTGCGCGCCAAGGCCGTCGTCGAGATCCGCGGTCTCTAGCCGGACGATCCATGACCCGCTACTGCGAGCGCGATCTGACCACGGTCTGCCGCGGCCCGCGCCGTCTGCCAGGCTGGCGCCGATGATCACGTTCGACCACGTGTCCAGACGCTACCGGGAGCGCCTGGCGCTCGATTCCGTCTCGTGGCACATGGCCGAGGGCGAGTGCGTGGTCTTCGTCGGCCCCAGCGGCGCCGGCAAGACCACCCTGCTGAGGCTCATCACCCACGAGCTCGCGCCCAGCTCCGGCACCGTCACCGTCGGCACCTTCCGCGGGCCGCGGCTGCCCCGCGCCAAGCGCGCCCTGCTGCGTCGCACGCTCGGCATCATCTACGAGGATTTCCGGCTGCTGAACGATCGGACGGTGTTCGAGAACGTCGCGCTCGCCGTACGCATCACCGGGCGCTTCGCCGACACCGAAGTCGTGCCTCGCGCCCTCTATGCGCTCAAAGAAGTGGGCCTGCAGCAGAAACCGGCCGCCTACCCCTCCGAGCTCTCCGCCGGCGAGAAGCAACGCGCGGCCATCGCGCGGGCCATCGTGAACCGCCCCGCCGTGGTGCTGGCCGACGAGCCCACCGGGGCGCTCGAGCCCGCCAGCGCGAAGGAGATCATCGGGTTGCTGCGCCGCGTCCACGATGAGGGCGCGGCCCTCCTGGTGGTCACCACCCGCCTCGACGTCGGCGAGGCGCTGGGAGGGCGCATCCTCCGGCTCCACGACGGCCGGATCGTGGCCGACGGCGCGACGGTCCGCTCGCCCTACGCCCCGCCGGCGCTGGGAGTCCGCCCGCCAGCCGTGGCGCCGGACCGGGGGGCCTGAGCATGCACCTGTACTACCTGCGCGAGGCGTGGCGTTCGTTCCGCCACCACCCGGGACTGGCGTGGACGGCCATGATCTCCCTCACCGCGACGCTGCTGCTGTGCGGGATCTTCCTGTTGCTCACGCACAACGCGCAGTCGGCGGTGCGCTTCATCGGCGACCGGCGCGAGATGGTGGTCTACCTGCGCGACGAGATCGCCCCTGAACAGCGCGACGCGCTGATCGCGCGTCTCACCGAACTCTACGGGACCGCCACCTTCGTGAGCCGCGAGCAGGCCTGGGAGGAGTTCTCGCAGCAGGTCGGCGACCCGCAGCTGTTGCAGGCCGTGGACCAGAACCCGCTGCCCGCCTCGCTGCGCGTGCGGCTGCGTCCCGAACTGCTCAACTACCCCGCGATGGAGCAGGCCGCCAAGCAGGTGTCGCAGTTCCCCGAGGTCGAGGACGTGCGCTACGGCGGCGAGTGGGTGCGGCGGCTCGACGAGCTGCAGGCCACGCTCGCGCGCGGCTCGCTGGCGGTCGGCGTCACGGTCGCGCTCGCGATCCTGCTGGTCATCTACAACACCATCCGCCTGACCGTGATGGCGCGCCGCCGCGAGGTCGAGATCATGATTCGGCTCGGCGCCTCCGATCGATTCATCGCCACCCCGTTCGCGCTCGAGGCCCTGGGCCAGACCCTGGTCTCGGCGCTGGCGGCGCTGGGCCTGCTCTTCACACTCCAGCAGTTCGTCGTGCAGCAGGTCGTGCACGTGACCTTCCTCCCGCCGGCCTGGATCGCGACCTTCCTCGGCGGGGCCGTCCTGCTCGCGTGGGCCGCCGCCGCCCTTGCGCTCGCGCGCACGCTCCGCTCGGCCGGGCCATGAACCAACGGCTGCCCGCGCTGGCGCTTGCGGCCGCGCTCGCGGTCGGGCAGCTCGCGCCCGCGGCCGTTCACGCACAGCCCCCGCCGGGAGACAGCGCCACGAGCCGCGCCCGCGAACAGCAACTGCGTCTCGAGACGGCCAAGCGGCGCGAGCTCGAGGAGATCAACCAGCAGGCCCGCGAGAGCCGCGAGCAGGCCAGCCGGCTCAAGGGCAAGGAGACCAGGGCGCTCGGGCAGTTGCGCCGCACGCAACGCGAATTCAGCCTCACGCACCGCCGGTTGCGCTCGCTGCAGAACCGCCGCAGCGCACTCGGCCAGCAACTCGGCGTCACGCGCGAGACCCTGCAGCAGACGCTGCTCACGCTCGGGCAGCAGAAGGCGAAGCTCGCGCGCCGCCTGCGCAACATGTACAAGGCAGGCGCCGATCGGGAGCTCGAGTTCCTGCTCTCGACCGACTCGTTCGCCCAGTTGCTGGCGCGCTGGGACTTCGTCGTGATGGTCGCCGAGCAGGATCGCATACTGCTCGAGGACATCGAGGGCAAGAAGGAGCAGGTCCAGGCCGTTCAGCAGCAGCTCGAGCTGAACCTCGGCGAGACTCGCAACAACGAACAGCAGGCCGCGGCGCAGAACCGCAGGCTCGGCCAGTTGACCACGCAGCGCGAGCGGCAGGTCGCGCAGATCCGCACCGAGCGCAAGACCTACGAGGCGGCCGCGGTCGAACTGGAGAAGACCGCGAAGGACATCCAGCGGTTGCTGGCCCGGCTCGAGCGACAGCGCCAGACCGAGGACCAGCGACGCAGGGCGGGCGGACGCACCCCCGAGCCCTACACCGGCGATTTCGCGCGAGCCCGCAAACGACTCGACTGGCCGGTCGAGGGCAGCGTGGTGGGACGCTTCGGCCCGGAGCGCCACCCGCGCTTCGGCACCACCACGCTCAACAACGGCATCGACATCGCCGCCGCCGCAGGCACGGCGGTGCGCGCGGTGGCGCGGGGCCGCGTGGACTTCACCAGCGACGACTTCGCCGCCTTCGGCCAGGTCATCGTGGTGAACCACGGCAACGGCTACTACACGCTCTACGGCCACCTCTCCGAGATCCTGGTGAAGCAGGAGCAGGAGGTGCCCGCGGGGCAGACGATCGGCCGGGTGGGCGACAGCGGAACCTCGCTCAAGGGCACGGTGCTCCACTTCGAGGTCCGCAACGGCGGCAGCGCCCTCGATCCGGAGGACTGGCTGAAGTAGCCGGTCCCGCACCACGCGCCGCGCGCCCACACGCGCGCTTCGCCCACCCTCGCTCCACCGTGTATCCTTCCCGGCCATGACGGTCGTCCGCCTCTCCGAACTGCTCGGCCAGCCCGGTCCGTCCACGTTCCTGCGGGGGGTCGTGGCCGGCGGGCGCTACGCCAATGCCTACCTGTTCCTGGGCGCGGCCGGGGTCGGCAAGGGCACGGCCGCGCTGGCGTTCGCGCGCGCGTTGCTGTGCGCGACGCGCAACGGGCCGAAGGCCCAGGGCGGCCTCTTCGACGAGGCGACCGCCACTACGCGCAGCGACGCACCGGCCGACGACGCCTGTGGCGCGTGCTCCGCCTGCCAAAGAGCCGCCCAGCTCACGCATCCGGACCTCAAGTTCCTCTTCCCGGTCTCGGGCGAGGAGAGGTTGCTGGACGACACCGTCATCAAGACCCAGCAGGACCTGCGCGATGACCCGTTCTTCGTCTTCAATTACGACAAGGCGGCCTCGATCCGGCTCTCGCTCACCCGCGAGTTGCTGCGCGAGTTGGCCTACCGGCCCTACGAGGCGGAGCGTCGCGTGGTGGTGGTGCGCGACGCCGACCGCATGCGCGAGGACCAGTATTCCGCGCTGCTCAAGTCCATCGAGGAACCGGGCGCCTCGACCGTCTGGGTGCTGACCACCGCGCGCGCCTCGCGACTGCCGGCCACCATCCTCTCGCGCTGCCAGCGCGTGCGCTTCGCCCCGCTGCCCGAACCGACGATCCAGCAGTTCCTCGAGCAGCGCGTCGGGGTCGCGAACCGCGAGTCGCGCCTGCTGGCCGCGCTCTCCGGCGGCTCGCTCGCCCGCGCGCTCACGCTGCGCGACGGCGAACCGCTGAAGGAGCGCGACCGGGCGCTGGCGTTGCTCGAGCCCGCAATGCGGGGCGACCCGGCCGCGCTCTGGAAGGCGGTGCAGGGCATGACGAACTTCGGCCGCGCCGGGCGCGAGGTACTGCGCCGCATGGTCGAGTTCCACCAGCTCTGGCTGCGGGACCTGCTGCGCGCGCGCTACGGCGCGCCGCGCGAGGAGCTGGTGAACCGCGACCGCGAGACCGAGATCCGCCGCCAGGCGGAGCAGGTCGAGCCCGCCGAGATCCGCCGCCGCCTGATGGTGCTCGAGGAGATGCTGCGCACCATCGAGGGCAACGTCACGCCCGAGCTGGCCCTGTTCTCGGCGCTCTCGCGCGTGAGCGGCGAGCGCTTCGCCGGCGACTCCTGGCCCCCGCACCCGACTGCGAGGTGGGACTACTGATCCCTCGCGGAGGAGCCGCCAGAGGCGGCTCGGGCGCGTCTCCGGATCCACAACCCCCTGCACCGCAGCGTCTTCAAGATATCGAGCGTCTTCTCGGGCAACGTTCATATCGGGTTCGCATTCTTCGCGAATCGAATGGGGCCGGAATACCGTTCGCCCACCGGGCGGGCGGGTGTATCCTTGTGTCCATGGAGTAGGATCTCGACTCAGGTTGCGGCTGCCGGCCGGACGCCGCGGTGGTCGTCATGCGCATCGGCGTCGCCGGAGAAGCCCCTGGCCGCCCTCGGCTTGCCTCACCGCTCGATCCCGCCTTCCGTTCCCGGCGCGCTGACGAAGGCGCGCGCATGCGTCGGCGCGGGCTTCGCCCGTGCCCGCAGGCGTCCTCTCTGGATGATCGCGGCCGCGCTGATCCTGTGGGCCGCACCGGCCGCGGCGCAGGTGCTGGACAACGACCTGTGGGAGACGAACGAGCCGGTCCTGGCCATCGTGCAGAGCGGCAACATGCTGTACATCGGGGGCGAATTCACGTACGTGGGGCCGCACACGGGGTCGGGTGTGCCGCTGGATGCGACGAGCGGTGTGCCGGTGGGCGCGCACCCGGAGGTTTCGGGAGGCGACGTCAACACCGTGCTCCCCGACGGGGCGGGCGGCTGGTACATCGGGGGGACCTTCACGCGCGTGGGTGGCATGCTGCGAAATCGGCTGGCGCACATCCTGGCCGACAACAGCGTGAGCGCGTGGGACCCCGACGCGAACGGCTCCGTCTCCGTGCTGATGATCTCGGGAAGCACGCTGTATGCGGGCGGCGACTTCACGAGCGTCGGTGGACAGGCCCGCAACCGG
>Ga0315283_10004339_pt1 | contig 12332 bp, 12 predicted proteins | sample YL17G09_0_MG_FD_204541 | JGI IMG/M metagenome (GOLD analysis project Ga0315283, IMG submission 204541) | Sediment microbial communities from Yellowstone Lake, YNP, Wyoming, USA - YL17G09_0 | ecosystem: Environmental > Aquatic > Freshwater > Lake > Sediment | place: USA: Wyoming | collected...
CCATGGATGCGGGGGACCAGTGTCTTCACCCGCCCCTCGAGGATCTCCGGTTGGCCGGTGTAGTCCGAAACCTGGACGACGGGGATGCCGGCGTCGGCGAGTGACTTCGCGGTCCCGCCCGTCGAAAGAATCTCGACACCGTGGCGCCGCAGCGCGCTGGCCAACTCGAGCAGTCCGGTCTTGTTGGACACGCTGATCAGGGCGCGGCTGATCTTCGGCATCGTTGTGCATCCCTCCGTGTTGATGGTCGTGAAACATAGTACGGATCGGAACCCCGGTGCGCAAGACCGACCGCAGGTCGCTGTGCTGCAACTCGTCCGTGAAATCCACTTCAATCCCCCTTTGTCAACGGGGGAAAAGGGGGATTTGACGGGCCTGGTACCGGAGGAACAGTTCCTTGAGGACGGGGTCCGCCCTCGAGGCGGGTGGACAACTGAAAAGGGCCACCTGCGGCGTTGCGAATGTGCGCAAGCAGCGCGTCGAGTTCCGCGAGCGTGGGGGCATCCGCCGGCCGCCCACCATAGCGGCAGGCAGCTGCCGTTGCACCAAAGCGACGCGCCGCGGGGCCGGCCACACGGGCGAGCCGTCCAAAACGCTCCGCGTGGTCGAGGGGGCCTTCGTAGGGTTCCCGGGCGGCGCCGCAGTGTGCGGCGAGCTTTTCGAAGCGCGCGATGCGCTTCGCGAGCGGGTCCGTTGTGCCGCGGCGGACAGCGGCGATCGCTCCCATGACCAAGGCCAATAACCCGAGCGCGGCAGCGGCGGCCCGGACGACACCGCGAAGATCAAGCCGCGCTCCCCGCATCCGCGCCGCGCCTGATTGGGCCAGCGCGAGCTGGGATTCGGCGTCGTATTGCACCACCCAGCTGTTCCAGCGCATGCGCAGGGTGTCTATCCAGAACCGCGGCCGTCCCCCCTGGCGTGACGCAAAGGTGCTTCCGAGTTCGCCTGACGCAGGCGTCGGGTCGAATCTCACCCAGGCGCCGTCGATATGGGCTTCGACCCAGGCGTGGGCGGAGGCCTGCGTGACGAGGTAGTACGCGCCGGCCGGCACATAGTCGCCGCCAAGGTAGCCGCTGACCACCCTGGCCGGGATACCCAGCGATCGAAGCATCACGGCAAGCGCCGAGGCGAAGTACTCGCAATAGCCGGTCCGATGACCGAGGAGGAACGATTCGAGCGGGTCTCCGGAGGCGCTGGGCATCTGCAACGAGTAGGTATAACCGCGCGAAAAATGAGCCAGCAGCCGGGCGGCAACCCCGGCCGGTTTCTGTTCGCTGCCGGCTATGTCGCCGGCCAGGGCGCGGATCGAGTCGGGGAGAGTCGCGGGCAGCCTCAGGTTGAGCGCCCGATCCTCCGGCAACAGGAGCTCGGTGAAGCGGTCCGCGGGGACTGATTCGCCGAGATAGCGAATACGACGAGCCAACGGCAGCGGCAACTGCAACACCCGCGAGGCACCGATCGTTTGTGTCCTCGCTCCTATGGTGGCACGGGCCGGGGTCTCCAGCAGGAAGAGCTGACGGTTGCCGTGCGGTTCGACGAAGTAGGTGATGCGTTTCCCGGCACCCGATGTGACGTCTGTCGCAGGACGGCTTCTTCCCGAACTATCCCAGCGCCGCCCATCGGTCACCTCGAGAACGGCGCCGCGCCAGTAGGGGGTCTGCGGGAGCGGGCCGCCCCCCTCGATTTCGGCTCGAAAAGCCACCTCGCGGCTGAGCGCGACGCGACCGACGTCGCCGAGTTGCAGGTGATCCGAGATGCCGCTGATCCCCTGACGGGGTCGCCCGCCGAGCCCCGCCCAGAACGGGTTCACCGAGCGCGGCAGCAGGACAAACAACAACAGGGTGATCGGTGCCGATGCGGCCACGAGGCCAAGACCGATAATGGCCAGCCGGCGAAGCAGCCCGGGTTCGACCGCTGTCGCCTCCTCGGAGAACGGCAGCCACAGCAGCACGAGCACCCCGCACACGAGGGCGCACGCGAGAAGAACACCGAAGGCGAGATCCGGCTGGAGCGAGGCCGCACCGGCGATCACCAGCAGCGACACCGCGAGGATCTGGAGGTGGTCGCGACGCTTTTTCGCGTCGAAGATCTTGATCGCGAGCAGGAACGTCAGTGCGGTGAGCGACTGCTCGGCAAGCGTCTCGCGGTGAAGAGGCAGCAGGCTGACAAAGAAGCCCGCGAGTCCGACAGTCGTCAGCACGGCGCTCGGGACGCGGACGAGCCCCCTGAGGTCCCAGAGAGCCCCTGCCGCGCCAGCAGTGGCGAGGAGGATCCAGCCGGTGCGCGGAAGAGGCGAGAGCGCGGTGGCTATCGTGGTGAGAACACAGAGCGCGTAGGCAAAAGCCAGGCTGAGCGAGCGGGTACTCATGCCGTCTCACCGAAGCGCGCCAGCGAAGACAGAAGTTCCCGGCGGTGGGTCGAACCGCTGCCCGGCGGAATCGCCCGCCCGGGCAGCACCAGGCCGACGCACCTGCCGCGCCGCAGTCCCGCACGCACCAGCCAGGTCAGCTGACGCAGGCGTTCTTCAGTTCCGGGGCCCGGCATGGCGTCGAAGCGATAGACCGCCGTCAGGGCACCGGCGGATTCGAACTCCTTGGTTTGCAGTCGTCGCAGCCGCAGCCAGCTCGACCACTGGACGCGCGAGAAGCTGTCTCCGGGCACGTAGTCCCGCTGTCCCCGGTAGTCGCCGCCGACACCGAGGCCTCGCCGCGACATCAGCTCCCCTTCGCGTTCGGCTGCCTCGGAGATTTCCCACGGCACGGCGAGTGGGGAGGGATACACCAGGCAGAGGCCGGGGGAGCGCACCAGGCCGCCGCGGCGAATCAGGCCGAACGGGAACTCGGAGGTCACCGCGTGCACCGGCCACGGCTGGACACCGCGCGTCGGGAAGGTCAGGGTCAGCACGACCTCAGCCTGTTTTTCGGGGTGAATTTCGAGAATGGTGCCGGCCGCAGTGCCCGCCCTCTCGCCCAGAGCCAGCAGGAATGCCGGCAGTCGCCGTCGGCGGTTGACGAGCTCTGCGCGGACTGAAACGGGGCGACCGGCCCAGGCTTCGTCGGGTGCAATCAGGCGCAAACCGACCCGGTGCAGGTTGCGGTGACCGAGAAGCCCCGAGAGCGCGATCACGGCGAGCAGGCCGGCGACGACCAGGTACAGCAGGTTGTTGCCGGAGTTAACGGCGACAATGCCAGCGGCAAGCACCAGGGCGATCGCGAATGCGCCGGTCGTGGTCAGGCGGATGTAAAGTTTACCTGCGGTGACTGCGCAGTAATCGGCCGCAGGCGATCGGCCGCAGGCGATCTCAGCGGACGGGGGTGGCGCGGATGAGATCCCTGACGAGGGAGGCACGGTCGACCTTTTCGAATTCGCCGCGCGGCAGGATGCGGTGCGCTATGACCGCGGCGGCCACGCCCTGCACATCCTCGGGCACGCAGTAGTCCCGGCCGCTCAGCAGCGCGAGCGCCTTGGCGGCGCAGACCCAATGCTCCGCCCCGCGCGGCGAGACTCCGACGAGGAGGCGATCAGACTGGCGGGACGCGGCGGTGAGGTCCAACACGTACTCGATGATTGCCGGCGCGACCTTCACGCCGCCGGCCTGGTCCTGAAGCCCGGTCAGTTCACGCAGTTCGATAACTGCCTCGGTGCGGTCGAGCCGGGCGCGGGTGTCCAGATCGGCAAGGAGTGTGCGCTCGGCGTCGCGCCCCGGATACCCCATTCGCAGGGTCATCATGAAGCGGTCCATCTGCGACTCGGGAAGCGGGAACGTGCCGTAGTGCTCGATCGGGTTTTGCGTGGCGATGACAAAAAACGGCGCCGGCAGCGCATGAGTTCGTCCCTCGACCGAGACCTGGCGCTCGGCCATCGCCTCGAGCAGGGCGCTCTGGGTGCGCGGCGTGGCCCGATTGATCTCGTCGGCGAGGACAACCTGATGGAAGACCGGACCGGGCCTGAAGGTCAGCGACCCGGCGGCAACATCGATCACCGAGACCCCGACGATGTCGGTCGGCAACAGGTCGGAGGTGAATTGGATGCGACCGAAGTCCAAGCCGAGCACGCGGGCCAGCGCGAGGGCGAGCGTCGTCTTCCCGACGCCCGGGAGGTCCTCGAGCAGCAGGTGCCCTCGAGCAAGCAGACAGGCGAGGGCGAGGCGCACCACCTCTTCCTTGCCCCGCACGATGGCGTTAATTGCGCCGAGGAGACGGTCGATGAGCTGGCTGTTCGTCACGCGAGTATCCTAGCATCATCCGCTTGCATTTTCAGCAGCGCTCCGCTAGGGTAACGCGCGTTTTCAGCGTTGTGCCGGCGGAGGCGCTCTGACGGCAGGAGAAGATGGGATTTAGTGGACACAGGCAAGGAGGAACGAACATGGCGGTGAAGAAGGTATGGATCGAGGATGGGTGCACGGTGTGCGGCGTCTGCTCGGATCTGGCGCCCGATGTCTTTGCCCAGGGCGACGACACGAGCACGGTGATCGCCGGTGCGAACCTGGCCGCGAATTCCGATGCGATCATCGACGCGGCGCGCAACTGCCCCGTCGAAATCATCAAGTTCGAGGAGTAGCCCCTCTTTCGTTGCGGGGCAGGCGCGGCCGAGCATGGCGACCTGCCCCGCACACTTTCCGGCAGGTGAAGTTTGGTGACCCGACGGACGGGGCGACGTGTTCTCACCGTTGCCCTGGGTTCGATAACTCTTTTTGCCGGCTCTCTTCGTGCGGCGGAGGATCGGCCGGCGGCGGGGGGCACCTTGCCCGCTCCTGCTCTTCGTGAACTCGCCGAGATGCGGCGACTCACCGAGTGCCTTGGCGCGCCAACCGCTGATAGCGGACTGGAACTCGCGTTTCATGGACGGCCGTCGATCGAAATCAAGGGGCGCGATCGCAGCGGCGACGCATCCGGCACCGTGCGCGATCTCGCCATCTTCGATCCGGCTGCCGGTCGGGTCGTCTCCTATGTCTGCTTCACCAACGCCAGCACGCGCACGAGCGGCGAGCCGATCGTCTCGCTGGGCGCAGTCTCGAGCCGCGCCGACACGTTGGCGCGCGCGCTCTTTCCCGGATCGAACCTCGGGCTCGAGAGCGTCAAGCGCCATCGGACGGGCGGGACGGAGAGCATTTACTACGAGGCGCGCTATGCATCAACCGGTGGCGAGTTTCCTTTTCTCGAACCGCCCGTGAAATTGCTTTTCAACGCAACCGACGGCAGGTTCTTCCGGTTGGACATCGATGCTGACTGGCTTCACCCCCCCGAACTGCCTCGTGTCCGGATCTCGCGAAAGGCGGCCGAGCGGATCGCGACGGTAGTTCTGCGGCGGCGAGACCTCGCGCCGGCGTTCGGCTCGGGAGCGGTCTTCGGAAAGGTTGCTGCCGCCGAGATGTTCACGGTGCGCCCCAACGAGAACCTTGGTTTTTTCACAGAAGATGTCGGAGCGCGAGCACGGGTCGCCTGGGTCGTCTCCTTCCGGATCGATGGCGGCGACGCCGCCGGACTCCACAGCCTCTTCGTCGACGCCGCCACGGGTCGGATCCTCGGGGGGGATTACGGTCAATCGGCCGGGCAGATCCCTCGCTGAAACGGGGCGACGGCGCGGCTTCGTTGACAAGAGACCGGCATTCCCTACACTGATACCCATGAAGCGAAACGGATCGATTCTCGTTACCGGGGCGGCTGGTTTCGGCGGCAGCCACCTCGTCGAGCATCTCCTCGGGCACGGCGAGCACGTCGTGGCCCTCGATCACCCTCAGGCGCGGCCGGATCATCTCGAAACGGTTCGAGGCCGCATCGACTACCTGGTCTGCGATCTGGCCGGCGGCGATGCCGAGGTGGTCAGGACTGCCCTCGGCGGACGGGAGTTCAAGGAGGTCTACCATCTGGCGGGGCTGGCGAGCGTGCGTCGCTCCTTCGGCGAGTTGCGCCGCACGCTCGAGGTGAACGCGCTGGCCACCCTCAACCTCCTCGGCGCCCTGTTGCGCCAGGGGACGCCGCCGCGCTTGCTGCTCGTGGGTTCGGCCGAGCAGTACGGAATCGGCCCGGCGGGGGGAGCCGGGTTCACCGAGGATGCCGACCAGCTACCGGTGAGTCCGTACGCCTTGAGCAAGGTCTGGCAGGAGGCGCTGGGTTGTTTCTACAGTCGCACCGAGCGTTGGCCGATCCTGATGACCCGCACCTTCAACCACACCGGGCCGCGGCAGGGCCCGGACTTTGTCTGCGCGGACTTTGCGCGGCAGATCGCACGCATCGAGTTGCGGCTCGACGAGCCGGTGCTGCGCGTGGGCAATCTCGAAGCGGCCCGCGACTTTCTCGACGTCCGCGACGTGGTCGCCGCCTATCGGCTGGTGCTGGAACGCGGCACCGCCGGGTCGGCTTACAACGTCTGCTCCGGACGAGCGTGGCGCATCGCCGACCTGTTGCAGATTCTGCTGGGGCGCGCGGTCATCAAGATCAAGGTCGAGGTCGAGCGAGCGCGGCACCGCCCAGTCGACATTCCCGTGTTACTCGGCGACCCGGGCCGGCTCGTCCGGGAGACGGGCTGGGAACCTCAACGCGCCCTGGCGACCACGCTGAACGACCTGCTCGAGTACTGGCGCGAACGCACCGCCGCTGAGGTCCGTTAGCCGGTCTCTAGTTTGGGCGCCTGCTAGCGGTCTCGGTCGAGGACATCGGCGACGGGGCGGACTGAGGCGCCGGCGGTGCGGTGTTCCCCGGGCAGCCCGGCCAGCGCCCGGCCGGCGGCCTCGCGTGATTCGAAGGTGCCGATGCAGATGCGGTAACATACGCGCCCATTGACCTTCTTGGTGACCAGATACAAGTCCTGAGCGCCGAGCGACCGCTGGGCGTCCCGAAGCGTGTCGTGCTGGCAGGCAGTCAGAAGCTGCAGGGTGAATGCGCCGCGGTGTTCCTCGGCGAGGAGCGCTTCCCAGATGGCGGCCGCCCCGGGGAAATCGCCGGCGTGGAAGATTTCGAGTCCATTGCGGTAGCGGTCCGCTCCGCTCGCACCGGGTGAAACCGCCGCGGGACGTGGCGCCGGACCTCCGATCACGGGAGCGGGTGGCGTGGGGGCGGGAGCAGGCGTCGGGACAACAGCCTGCGTGATCGGCACCGGCGCGGGGGCCGGCAGCGCGGCAACCGGAGCCCCCGCCGTGGGTGCGGGTCGCTTGAGCGGTGGCTTGACCGTGGGCGGAGGCGGCTCGCTCCCGCTCATCCACCACCATCCGGCGAAGCCGATGATCCCGGCGGCGGCGAGCGAGCCGAGGGCGATGCCAACGATGCGCGGCAGGTGAAATCGACGACCAGAACGTTTCGCTGAGGCCAGCGGCTCTTGCTTGTGCCCGTCAGTCGGGTCAGGAGGCAAGTCCTGATGGTCGGGGGTCGCGTCCTGGCCGAAGGACCCGAACGACCCCGGCCCGGACTCGTCCTCGAAGGGATAGCCACCGGGTGGTTGAGAGATGCCCGTAGGGTCGAACTCCGCCCCGGGCGCGGAAGGGGAATCGTACTCGGCGCCGAGCGGCGGCAGGTTCAGGGAAAACTCTGCAAGGCCGGTGTTCACTCCGGACTTTGCCGGAGCGGGCGCCGGAACGGCTGCGGAGACGTCGGCTTCATCGAGGAGGAATCCATGGCCTTCATCCTGCACGGGCGCCGCGACCAGTGCCGCATCTCGTCCTCGCGAGAGTGCGACCAACCCCAGGCACGTGAGGGCGTACAGCAGCCGGCGGGCCTGGTCGGGGTCGACAGAGCCTCCGCCGAGGGCTTCGGCAACCGTGCGTCCCGGCCGGCACTGCTCGAGGAGACGGTGCGCTTCGGGGCTGAGGTACCGGGCGTCGGCAGGCGACACGGGGCCCGCGCCGCAGACGGCATCGTCCGGGGCGGCGTCGAACACCGCGGCCTGCCCAAGAAGACCGACCCCTTTGAAAATCAACGAATGCGCCGGGACCTTGAGCAGGAAGAGTTCTCGCGGCGGATCGCCCTCGTGGAAGCTGTAGTCGCCCTCCTCCCAGCGGAAAAGGTCGTAGCAGAGGTTGACGAAGCGGGACTTCACACCCCAGTTGAGCGTTTCTTTGGGCAGAACATCCGTGCTGCCGAGCGCCTCGCGTGTCTCGGGAAGGTCGGCGATGCGGCGGGCAATTTCGTCGCTGATCTTGCCGTGCTCGAGGAGGAACTGGGCGAGGTGGTCTTGCGGGTCGTCGGAAACGACCGCGACGGGGTTCCCGCCGAGGAACCAGACGGTGCGGCGGCGATTGCCGCTTTCGAGGATCAACTCGCCGGTGCGGCTTTCCTGAACGATCAGGCCGGAGAGTTCGGCAAAGGGGTGGTCTTCCAGACGTCCGGCGCTGAGAACATCGCTCATTGATTTTCCTCCATGTGGTTGATTTTATAGCACAGTAAAGGCGCCGTGAGAAGCAATTGCTGCGTGAGGCGGCACGAACCGGTTGTGAGGCCACTGAGTGCCACTTGCGTCAGTGCGGAATCCGTCGTACAATCTCGCTGTTTTTAATTCACACGTGTCGCCTGCCGGCGAACAGGGTTCCCCCCAGGGGAGGTTCGCGGCGGGTACGGGCGGCGCGGAGGCGGCAAACCCATCGCTAGCAGGAGGTACGTCAGCATGTCGGCAGTGACCATGAAAATGCTTCTCGAGGCCGGAGTCCACTTCGGCCACCAGACCAAGCGCTGGAACCCGAAGATGAAGAAGTACATCTTCGATGCGCGCAACGGCATCTATATCATCGATCTGCAGAAGACGATCAAGCTTTTCAAGGACGCCTGCGACTTCACCCGCAAGATCGCGTCCGAGGGGCAGACGGTGATCTTCGTCGGCACCAAAAAGCAGGCTCAGGACGTGGTGGCCGAGGAGGCCGTGCGCTGCGGCGGCCATTTCATGAACCAGCGCTGGCTCGGCGGGACGCTCACGAACTTCGTGACCATCCACAAGGGCATCGAGCGCATGCGCAAGTTCGAGGAGCAGAAGGCGGCCGGGTATACCGGTCTCAACAAGCGCGAGGTCGCCGTCATCGAGAACGAGCTCGGGAGACTGCAGAAGAACATGAGCGGCATCCGCGACATGGACAAGCTGCCCGGGGCGGTCTTCATCATCGACACCAAAAAGGAGCGCATCGCGGTGCAGGAGGCCAACCGCCTCGGCATCCCCGTGATCGCCACCGTCGACACCAACTGTGATCCCGACGGCATCGATTTTGTGATTCCAGGCAACGACGACGCCATCCGTTCAGTGAGGTTGATCACCGGCACGATCGCCGATGCCGTGATCGAGGGCCGGGCGATCTGGCAGGAGAAGCAGTCCGCCGCCACGCAGAAGGCGCAGGAAGACGCGGATGAGGCGGCCGAGCAGGCCGGCGACGAGGTCAAGCCGAAGGCCCGCCGTGCGAAAAAGGCCGTCGAGGCGCCGGTAGAGGAAGAACCCGTTGACGCGGGTGCCGTGACGTCCGGCGAGGAGGTGTAGGAGCGTGGACGTCAACGCCAACCTCGTGAAAGAGCTGCGGGAAATCTCCGGCTGCGGCTTCATGGACTGCAAAGCCGCCCTGGTGGCTACGAACGGGGACCTGCAGGCCGCCGGTGATTTCCTGCGCAAGAAGGGCGTCTCGTCCGCGGCCAAGAAGTCGAGTCGCAGCACCGGCGAGGGGCTCGTCGAGTCTTACATCCACCCGGGCGGGAAGGTCGGCGTGCTCATCGAGGTCAACTGCGAGACCGATTTCGTCGCGCGAACTGACGCCTTCAAGACGCTCGTCCGCGACCTGGCGATGCAGATCGCCGCCGCCTGCCCCGTCTCCGTGAGCCCCGATGAAGTGCCCGCCGAGCTTGTCGCCAAGGAACGGGAGATCCTCACCGAGCAGGCCAAGGCCAGCGGCAAGCCCGAGAAGATCATCGAGAAGATGGTCGAGGGGCGGATTCAGAAGTACTTCGAGGAGGTCTGCCTGCTCGATCAGAAGTTCGTCAAGGACCAGGATCGCGCGGTCAGGGAAATCATCAACGACGCCATCGCCAAGCTCGGCGAGAACATCCGGGTGCGGCGTTTCGCGCGCTTCCAGCTGGGAAAGTAGGCGCCGGTGGCCAAGGCGAAGCGGAAGGCCGGACCGGAGGCGCGGCGCCCGAAATACAAGCGGGTTCTGCTCAAACTCAGCGGCGAGGCGCTGCTCGGCAAGGGCGAGTGGGGGATTGACCACGACGTTCTCAACGGGATCTGCCGCCAGGTCATCGCGGCCAAGAAGCTCGGCGTCGAGATCGCCCTGGTCATCGGCGGCGGCAACATCATGCGCGGGGCGATCGAGGCCCGCCGCGAGGGCGTCGACCGCTCCACGGCTGATCACATGGGCATGCTCGCCACGGTCATCAACGCACTCGCGTTGCAGAACGCCCTCGAGCACATGGGCACCTTCACCCGGGTGATGAGCGCAATCGAGATGCACCAGGTGGCGGAGTCCTACATCCGTCGCCGCGCCGTGCGCCACCTCGAGAAGGGGCGCACGGTTATTTTCGCCGCCGGGACCGGCAACCCCTACTTCACGACCGACACCGCCGCGGCGCTGCGGGCGATGGAGATCGGCGCCGATGTTCTCGTCAAGGCCACCAAGGTCGACGGGGTGTACACCGCCGACCCCGTCAAGGATCCCACGGCGACGCGCTTCACCGAACTCACGTACCTCGAGGTGCTCAAGCGGCGCCTCAAGGTCATGGACGCGACCGCGATCTCCCTGTGCATGGACAACAACCTGCCGATCGTGGTCTTCAACCTGAACAAGCCGGGGAACCTCCTGCGCCTCATCAGGGGCGTACGGGTCGGGACCCTCGTGCACGGAGGTTAGAGCCTCTCTCATGATCAAGGACGTCGAACACGCCGCCCAGGAGAAGATGCAGCACTCGATCGAGGTGCTTAAAAAGGAACTCGGCACCATCCGCACCGGCCGCGCCACCCCGGCGCTGCTCGACGGCATCAACGTCGAGTACTACGGGGCGCCGACCCCGGTCACGCAGGTTGCCTCGGTTTCGATCCCGGAGAGTCGCTCGATGGTGATTCAGCCCTGGGACCCCACGATCATGGGCGAAATCGAGAAGGCCATTCTGCGCGCCAACCTCGGTCTGACCCCCACGAACGACGGCAAGGTCATCCGGATTTCGATCCCGGCGCTCACCGAGGAGCGCCGCAAGGACCTTGTCAAGGTCGCCCGGAAGTACGCCGAGGAGGGGCGCGTTTCGCTGCGCAACGTGCGTCGGGACGTCAACGAGCAGGTCAAGAAGCTCGAGAAGGACGGCAAGGTTTCGCAGGACGAGATGCACGGCTCGCACGAGCGGGTGCAGAAGCTCACCGACGACTTCACCGCGGTGGTCAACCAGACGATCGAGAAGAAGGAAAAGGAGATCATGGAGATCTGATCCGTGCGGCCGCCCCGGCCCCGGACAGCTCCATTCGCTCCTTTGCCGTGAATCGACAACCCGAACCCTGGCCACGCCACGTTGCGGTCATCATGGACGGCAACGGGCGCTGGGCTCGGCGGCGCGGTTTGCCTCGCATCCAGGGGCACCGCGCCGGCGTCAAATCCGCCCGCGCCGCGATGGAAGTCTGCCGCGATCAGGGCATCGCGTATCTGACGCTCTACACGTTCTCGCTCGAGAATTGGCAGCGACCGCCGGCTGAAGTCGATGAATTGATGCGCCTGCTCCATCGCTATCTCAGTCGCGAGGCGAAGCGGCTCGCCGAGAACCGCATCCGCTTTCGGGCCCTCGGCCGCCTCGACCTGCTGCCGCCGAAGGTTCGCGCCAAAGTTGCCGAGATAACCGCGGCCACGGCGGGCAACGAGCGTCTGAATCTTTGCCTGGCCTTGAGCTACGGCGGCCGCGCCGAGATCATCGATGCGATCAACTCGCACGCAGCAGAGCGGGCGGCTTGCGGGATACCGCCGGCGCCGATCACCGCGGCCGATCTTGCGGCGCACCTGTACGCCCCCGATGTTCCGCCGCCCGACCTGATGATTCGGACCAGCGGCGAGAAGCGCCTCTCGAATTTCCTGCTCTGGGAGTCGGCGCACACCCGGCTGGCTTTCGTTGACGATCTCTGGCCTGATTTTACCGCGCGGCGGTTCTCGGCGGTTCTCGACGAAGAGCGCGCCGGACGGGCTGCGGGGGCCGGCGCGGCGTGAAAACACGGATTATCGCCGCGCTCGTCGGCATTCCGCCCGTGCTCGCAGCTGTATTTCTCGCGGGCCCCGCGCCTTTCGGTGCGATCGTTCTGGCCCTGGCGCTTCTGGCGCTGCACGAGTATCTCAGGCTGTGCGCCGTCGAGCCGCTGATCACGGTGGCAGTCCTGGCTTGCGCGGTGCCGGTGTTGAT
>Ga0315283_10004340_pt1 | contig 12332 bp, 14 predicted proteins | sample YL17G09_0_MG_FD_204541 | JGI IMG/M metagenome (GOLD analysis project Ga0315283, IMG submission 204541) | Sediment microbial communities from Yellowstone Lake, YNP, Wyoming, USA - YL17G09_0 | ecosystem: Environmental > Aquatic > Freshwater > Lake > Sediment | place: USA: Wyoming | collected...
GGGCTGGACGCTGGACTTCGACCCCGAGACCTACGAGAAGCTCCTGCGCGTGAACACCCTGGGCACCTACTTCGGATCCCGCGCGGCGCTGACGACCATGATCGCGCGCGGCTCGGGCACGTTGGTGAACGTAACTGGTCGAGGTGACGATCTTCGGGCGACGAAGTACTCGAATCCGTACGGCGCGAGCAAGGCGTGGGTGCGTTCGTTCACCCGGACCCTGGCCGCCGAGTACAAGGACTCCGGGGTGCGGATCATCGGATTCAACCCGGGCCTGATGAAGACAGGGCGAGTCGCGCATGCGCACTTCATCGGAGAACGCACCGACGAACGGACCCTGAGGATGTTCGCGACCGTGCAGCGAGTTCTTGCCGATCCGCCGTACGTCGCTGCCGAGCGTCTCATGGAGGCACTCGCACAACCGACAACTGCTCGTGCACGCACGGAGCTGCGACTCATCACGCCTGTGCGCGTGGCCAAAGGGCTCGCGGACGAAGCGGGGCGCCGGCTCCGGCGTGAGCCGGTGAAGTAGCGCGGCATGATGCGCGCATGGCTTCTGATCAATCCGCACTCGGCGACCCTGAATCCCGGATCGGCTTCACCATTCCGACCAATGCCCAGGCGATCTACGGGACTGTCCTCATCGCGGGAATCATCGCGGGGGAGTCGATCTACAACCCATCACCGCGAATTGTGCTGATCACGTCAGTGGCCATGCTCGTGATCTTCTTCCTGACCCACGTGTACGCCGATGTCGCCGCAGGAGCCGGAGCCGAGGCACCTCTTTGGGATCGCATCGTGACCGAAGCTCGCACCGAGTCGCCGATGCTGCTCGCCGTCGTTGCTCCCGGCGTTGCTCTGGCCACGGCCGTACTGGGAAGGGGTGACGCCGCAAACGCCATCAGCCTGTCGTTGTGGGTCTGCGTGGCACAACTCGTGGGGTCGGGCGTCCTCTTGGCGCGGCGTCGGCGCTTGTCGTGGTGGGCGACGGCCGCAAACGGAGCGATGTGTGGGGCCTGCGGGCTCGCGGTGATTGTGCTCAAGACCCTCGTCTATTGACCCTCGAACTTCAACGATGTCCGCGGGGCGGCGGGTAGTCTCGCGCCTGCCGGCGTTGCCTTTGGTTGGGAGTCCCGATGTCTGACGCAGGGCCCGTCGCGGCCGGGGCCTCCGCGGCTGGGCCTCCGCGGCTGGGCCTTCGGCCGCTGGGCAGCCTGACTCCGTAGTTCAGGAACGATCGACACCGACACTGGACAAGAAGAAGTCGATCATTCTCGGGATCGTCGGCTTCGTTGTCATCGCGATCATCTTCGTGCGGGTGATTCCGCAGATCGGTTCGTACGCCGACGCGGTGGACGCACTGAAAGCCATGTCGCTCGGCGCAATGATCGCGATCGGCATCACGGTCGTGATCTATCTCGCGGTCTACGGACTTCCGTTCATGGCGGCAACCCCGGGGTTGCCGTACTGGCGCTCGCAACAACTCAATCAAGCTGCCTTTGCGATCAGCAACGGGGTCCCGGCCGGTGGCGCCTTCGGGCTGGGTGTCCAGTACGCCATGCTCGCGTCGTACGGCGTCAGCCCCACAGCGAGTACCGCTGCGATCGTCTCGGTGGGGGTGTGGAGCATCTTCCTGACGCTGGGCCTGCCGATCTTCGGTGCGATCGCCATTCAACTCTCGGGTTTGGCGACCAAGTCCTACCTCGGAATTGCGGCAATCGGTCTGGTCCTGCTCGTGCTGATGATCGTCGTCTTCGCGCTCATCATGCGTTCAGAGTCACTCGCCCGAAGCATCGGTCGCCTCGGCAACAAGATCCTCAATCCGCTGTTACGCCGTTTCCACCGTGACGAGATCGACCTGGTGCCAATGGTCGTGAAGTTCCGCACCGACATCGTGGATCTGGTCAAGCGCCGTTGGGCCGCAATCACAGGTGCGCAGGTTGGCGTATCGCTGACTCAGTTCCTCATCTTCTATGCGTGCCTTCGAGGCGTCGAAGGCTGGTCCAACGGGGGCACTTCGTTCGCCGTTGTGTTCGGTTCGTTCGCCGTCGCGCAGATCGGCTTGATGATCCCGATCACGCCAGGAGGTCTTGGCACCGTTGACGCGGTGATGATCGCGCTGTTGACCTCCATGGGGGTGGATGCCGGCGTGGCCACTGCTGCTGACCTTGTGTGGCGGGCTGCCTCGTTCGTACCGCAGATCACCATCGGCGTGATCGCGTTGATCACCTGGAGCAAGACAGCAGCGCGCGCCTTGGCCGAACGCGATGCAGCGAAGGGCGCAACGACCAAGGGCGCGACTGCGACTGAGTGACTAGCCCGGTCCCATGAAGAGCGCCAGGCCTTTGTTCAGATCGTCCAAGTTCATCACCGGGGTGAGGGCGCACTCGGCGTTCAACTCGATGAAGAACGGCTCGATCAAGGGTGGGATGAGCGAACTGTCGGCCATGTCGAAGATGAATGAAGCAGATCGCTTGCCGTGGTCGGAGTAGAAGTATGCGGCCTCCGGCTTGGCCTGCTCGGCAAATGCGCCGAGTACCTTTTCCATGGTTCCCCCGGTAATTGCGCGGTTTCCTGACTCGGTATCCATTCGGACCCTCAGGAGCATTCTCATGTCGTCACCCTTCGCTGGGTTTCCCACGCTCACCAGAAGCGTTGGCCCGATCAGCGAAGCACCGGGCCGTACTACCGGGAATGGCCCGCACGGGCCCCTCACAACGGAAACCCGACGCGTGATTGTCGGCACGTTCAACGGTGCGCGGCTGCGGCATGCTGGGCTGGTGCCTGGTCCACTGCGCGTCCGCGGCTCGGTCGTCATCCCGGAGGCCGAGCTCTCCTGGCGATTCTCACGGTCGTCGGGGCCCGGCGGTCAGAGCGTCAACACCACCGACTCGAGGGTCGAACTGCTCTTCGATGTGGCCAACTCAACTGCGCTGGGGCCGACGTACCGCGCCCGTGCCCTGGAGCGGCTCTCGACGAAACTGGTCAACGGCGTCCTCAGCGTCACCGCTTCTGAACATCGCTCTCAGTTGCGCAACCGGGAAGCCGCGGAGCGACGACTCGTCGAGGAACTTTCGGCAGCCATCGCTCCTCCGCCTCGGCCACGACGGCCGACGAAGCCGACGATGGGGTCGATCGATCGGCGCATCGAAGCGAAGAAGCGCCGATCCACCGTCAAGCGTCATCGTCGCGATGCCGGATCCGATTGAGCGTGGCCTCGACCGTCTGCTCTCGCGGGGCAGAGCCCTTGTCCTCGTTGACTCCAAACCAGCGTTGCGCGGTACGGTCAACATGAGTCCAGCGTTTCGCCACGATGAATCCGTCGGGCTTGTGCACCAGGTGAGACGTGTCGGACTTCCGTAATCACTGTCGGCGTCGACTGTCCATTCGGCTGGCCGGAGACATTCCTGGCGTTTCTATCCAGTCAACGTGGCGGCTCCCTGAGTCCGGTCCTTGAGTCGGTTTGGCGTGGCGCAGAGACCGGACTGGTTGCTCACCAGATGACGGCTGACACCAGGGCAAGCAACGGAAGCGTTCCCTGAACAGCCGCACCCCGGAGCATCGACGGCTTGGAGATCACGAGAACGAGTGCGGCTCCGATCATGAACAGACACCCGTAGACGACCAAGGTGCTGCCCTGCGGTTCCCAGTTGCGCGCTGACCCCACGACACCAACCAGAGTGCCGAGGCCGAGGAAGAGGTTGTAGAAACCCTGGTTGAGCATGGGGAAGGCGAGCAATTCAACCTCGGCCGGATCGTTGACGCCGAAGGTGCGGTGGGCAAACGGTCGGCGAAAGATCACGCTCTCCAACACGAAGAAGTAGACGTGCACGACGGCAGCAAGGCCAGCGAGGACAAGGGCGATAGTCGGCATGGCCCCACGCTAGGCCTTAGCCCGGCCTGGTGGAGATGATCAGTGTTCTCGACGTGCTCGCCGCGAAACGCGGCGACGGCGTCTAGCCGAGCCAGCGAAGGATGCGGCGACGCACGGCTGCATCCCAGACTCCGTCAAACTCGCGAAGGGCTGTGTCGGCGCGCAGTTGTTGTCGGCCGATGAGCAGGCCGTACGTGAAGCCGTCCTCGATATGGGTTGCGGCAATGTGCGTGGCCTCAGTGAGTGTCGCGCGCACGATCACCGTGTCCTGAAAGGTGCCGAGGCTCGTTTGGATCGCGCTCATACTCGTGATGAATCGCGTAGCGTCCGCTCCGCACACCGGCTCAGCGACTTCGGCCGCATAGCGGGCCCGCTTGGCAGCTCGACGCAAGGCATGGCGTGCGACATCACGCTCGCTGGAATCCTGTGCGCGGACCATCTCCTTGTGCCGGCTCGCAACACGTTTCCATTCACCACGCACCCGGCCCGGGAGTTCTGACTGCGCCGGCAGTGCGGCTCGATCGGACCGGGTGGGCTTGTCGACGAAGGCCTCTAGTGCGTCGAGCAATCGGAAGTAGCGCGCGCTGTCGAGCGCCACGAGTAGTCGATCGTGTGCGGTTGTAGCGCGCGCGGTGAACATCGTGTCAAGGCGACGACGGACCGGACCGACCACCTCATCGGCCGGGAGTTCGGCGACTGCCGCCAGCACTTCTGCGCGTATCACTTGGACATCGCGCAAGGCGCCGAGCAGCCCGCCGATCCACGCGAGCTCGTCGCGGACCGGATCAGTCGTCTCGCGGTCATACAGAACGCGGTAGGTCGCGAGGACACTGCGCAACCGACGGGTGCACACACGCATCTGGTGCACGGCCTCATCGGCTTCCTCTTCGCTGTTCGGGTCGTTTTGGCGTACGTCCGGGTCGAACTCCAACAGCCGCCGGACATAGCGCGTGAGATAGGCCCCGACTGCAGTGCCGGCGTCGCTCTGGGAAGACACCGTGATGGCCGGTGCGCGGCGGCTCGTGTCGACACCGAGCGTGCGAGCCAGTTTGGAGGCGGCGGCCGCTGGGGTGGCTCCGGCGGCGAGCAGTGCCGACTCCGCCGCGTCGAGGATTGCGGTCTCGCCATCGACAAGTTCGACTTCGATCTCGTGCCAGGTGTGGGTTCGCTCCTCGTCATCGGCAAACCGGTTTAGTGCGGTGCCAGTCACCTGATCGTCGGCAACTTCGGCGAGCACGGTGCCGTCGGTCGCGCGGAGCCAATGCGCCGATCGCCGTGTCCTGATCTCGGCGACAGGGATGAGTGCACGGTCTCTGACGTGCACCTGGATCGCGGCCATGAGTGGTGCCGGGATTTCGGTGGCCTTGTCAGCCGATGGGGAGGTCAGTGGAGACTGCAGTTCGAGTCTGGTGGTGTGGCCGCCTTCGCCGCCGGGAAGTTTGAGATGCCAGCCCTCGTCACCCCCTCCGGTTCGCCGACGCAATGTGATGCGATGGTCGAGCAGAAGCAGGTCACCGGTGTCGAAGTAGATCGCGTGAAGGTCGACGGAGGATGCTTCCTGGACCGAGCCGACTCCCTCAATCGTGGAAAGGTCGGGCAGATCCCATGACGACGCCGCGTCGTACTTGCGCTCGATCTCCAGGTGGGACTGCACCCCTGCGACGCTACCCGTGCGCGAGCTCGCACGCGCACCGAAGCAGCACGGTTCCCCTGCCGCGGGACTCGTTCACACGCACTTGTTCTCAATCTCGTTGAATATGGCGTGCGAAAAGCATGCTTGGTCGACGTCGGTCAATCTGATTTCCTCCCCGACCTCGAGTCTCAGAAGGACTCAGCCGGATTCAACTTGATCGTCTTGTCAGTCGCCATCACGCCGTTATCGTTCATGAGTGAACCCGAACGGGAGCACGAGCCGGGGCCATCGAGTTGATGACCCCGGGCCCGCACCGTTCGAACGTTGGACCCGGCCTCGGTGCGCCCCCATCTCTTCCCAGGCTCAGACCTGCTTGATGAGGGTCTGGACCATCGCACCCAGGTCAGGGTTGCTGGCCAATTCAGGGTGGACCCGCTGTGCATGCATCTGCACGTGGTCCATGAGTTCCTCTTTGCTCTCCGTCGTGAAAGCACCGGGGCAGTCCGCGCCGGTGTCGGCGCAGGCGAGCGAGTAGGCCATGACGGTCTCCTTTGTTCTTGCGGGGTTGTGGTCCACTGTTTACCACTGGGGGGATCCACTCAAGAATGATTCGGTCGATGTTCGCGATCAACCACGGATCAGCCGCGATCTCCTCAAGGGTCCACCCCAACAGGTGGACTCTCTGACAACTAGACGACGAACGAGCAACGCCGTTCTCGACACCTCCACCGCAGGCACTTTCATACGGGCGGGAGCCGATAGCCCCCGAGCGCACTGTCGAACGCCGATGAGAACGCGCATCGCAGACGCCTCCGACCCACAGAGGGGCCGCCCGCGAACCGATCGAGCAACGCCAGACCAGTGTTAGCGTCGACGCGCGATCGACCGATGGATGTCCGGTCGGGCGGGCCCATCTCCGACTGGGAGGGCGTGTGAACCAGGTTCGGGCGGCAGACCTTCGCGGGCCGCACTTTGATGCGTATCCCGACCAGCCGAGCCGGTCGCCCTGGATAACCCAGCTCGCCCCGGATGGCCCGCCGCGACCTCTCGACGGGGACGCGAGCACCGACGTCGCGATCGTCGGTGCGGGCATCGCCGGCATCGCGACCGCGTTCTTCACCCTGCGTTCGACGACGAAGCGGGTGATGCTCATCGAACGTGACCGCGTCGGACGCGGTGCGACAGGGCGCAACGCCGGTCAGCTCACAACGTACTTCGAGCGTCCGTTGTACGACATCGCCGACGAGTTCGGGGTCCAACTGGCAGTCGATGCCCAGCGGGCGTTCGACGATGCACATGACCTGCTCGACCTCATGGCCGCTGAGACCGGGGCCACGGTGCGGGTAGAGCGGTTCTTCGGCCACATGGGCATGTTCAGCCTGAACCACGTGCAAGTGCACTTGCGCAACAATCTGATCCGCCGGCTGGGCGGTCTGCGCGAGGAACCCTGTCTTGTGTCGGAGGAAGCGGAGTTCCTTCGGCAGATCCCCGCCGAGTTCGACTCCCTCTACACCGTCGTCCCGCAGGCGCGCATCTGCGAGTTGCTCGAGACGCAGGACGACCGGTACCGGGCGGTGCTATCCGACCGCAAGGGGTGCGCCAGCAGCGCCGCCCTTGTGCAGCAGGTTCTCGCGTACCTCGAGCAGCACTACCCCGACCGTTTCCGGTACGTCGATCACACCGGGGTGGACCGCGTCGTTGTCGGAGTGGACGGAGTCGTCGTGGGCGCTCGAGGCCACACGGTGTCGGCGTCGTACGTCGTGCTGTGCACGAACGGCTTCATCGACCACGTCGTCGAGGATCAGGCCGGGGAGCGCATCGACCTGGCGGCCGATCAACGTGTCACCGGCAGGATCGGTTACATGGCGGCGTTCGTCGAAGAGCAGCCGCGCCCCCCGACGGCGATGAGCTTCATCCGGAACGCGACCATCGGGGGCGACACGCCGTATGTGTACGTCACCCGACGCACCTACGACCGGGCGGAGGGCACCGTCATGCTGACGTGCATGGGCGGTCCGGAGTACCCCATCAACGACACCACCTACGACCCGGGAATCCCATTCCCGGGGCCGATGCTCACCGGCATGGATGAGTTGATCCGCCCATTCGCCCAACCGGCCCGACCGCCGGGCCATCCCTACGACTTCCAGTGGCATGGGCTGATGGGCTACTCCGAAGGAGGGGTCCGGGTGATCGGAGCCCATCCCGGCCACCCGGCGCTGCTCTACAACCTTGGCTGCAACGGTGTCGGCTTCCTGCCGTCGATCTACGGCGGACAGCGTGTTGCTCGCATCCTCGCCGGCGAGCAGGTATCACCCAGCATCTTCGATCCACGCTAGGCGCGACGAACATTGGTCCCGCCAAGGAACGGCGGGGGATACAGAGTGGTGAGAAGGCCCAGTTGTCGAAGCGCCTGGATCAGTCGACGTAGGTGGCTCCGAGCCGGTGGCCGACCTCGGGCCGCGTGATGGGAAGACCGGCCTTCTCGGCATTGGGGAAGTCGTCGTCGACGTGCACGATCCCGACTCCAGCGGCTTCCAGGATCGAGGCGCCGACCGAGGCGCGAAACCCGCTGCCGCAGTAGAGCCAGGCCGGCCCGTGGTCGGCGTTCTCCAATGCCCAAGCTGCAACGTCGTCGATGCGGCCGCTCAGTTCGTGAAGGGGTACGTGCCTGGCTCCGGTCACGAATCCGTCGTCGTACTCGCCGTTGCGTCGCAAGTCGAGCATCGGCAGTTGAGGGTCCGTTGCCAGAGCTTGTGCCATCTCGACGTGAGTGGCACGGCGATAGCTCGAGGTCGTCGCGGTGCTGATCGACCAATCGACAGGCGCGCCGACCGCGTAGCCGGATGGCCGGTCGATGCCGATGCGCACAAGCTCGCGCTGCATGGTTGCGATCTCGTCGGTGTCCGCACCAAGGAGAGTGAGAGGGGTTCCCCAGTCCATCAGCCAACCGAGGTATGTGACGGCGTTGCCGTGCACGTCGAACGACAGCGAGCCCTTGATGTGGTCGGCGGCGAAGATGCGGCGATGTCGAAGGTCTACGACCCATTCACCGCGCGCGATTCGATCGGCGATGTCTTCGGCTGTGACCCGCTGGGGGAGCGTGAGGTCGATCGGGCCCCCACCCAGCTGGTTGGCCGGGCCCATGTGCGCGTAGTACGCCGGGAACGCGTCCAGGCCAGCAATGAGCTCGGATACGAAGGTCTCTTCGTCAACGGAGAACGCCGGATTGCTGGCGAGCTGATCGGCCAGAGTCGACGCGGTGCCGACTGTTGCGGTCGCACTGCAGAACGAGCCGAACCCGTGCGTCGGGTACACCTGTGCGCTGTGCGTCACATCGGCACCGATGCGGCGCATCGACTGCCACTGGGCTCGGGACAACGGCTCGGTGAGATCGGACCCGAGTAGGTCGGGGCGCCCGACACTGCCGAACAGCAGCGAACCACCGGTGAACACGGCGAGATCCTCACCGCCGACGTTGAGTGAGAATGACATGTGGTTGGGCGTGTGTCCCGGCGTGTGGAGGACGCGAATCACCCCGATTTCGGCGGCCAGTTCGTCCTTGTCGCTCACTTGGTTCGCGGTGAAGGAGATGTCCATCCCGGAGGGCACGACGTACTCGGCCTTCTGCGTTCGCGCGAGTTCCAGGCCGCCGCTGACGTAGTCGTTGTGGAAATGCGTCTCGAGAACATGCGAGATGTTCCACCCGCGCTCGTCCAGGATCTGCTCGACCCGGTCTATGTCGCGCTGCGGATCGATGACGATCGCCGAGTTCCCCTGTCCGACCACATAACTGCGGTCACCGAGGTTCGGGGTCTCGATCGAGACAACGTCGAAGGCGTTCATCAGGCAGAGGTGAGTTTCGAGTTGACCTCGCTCATGTCGAGGTCGCGTACTGACTCGATCAGGTCCTCCAGCGCGCGAGCGGGAAGTGCACCGGCCTCGCGGTAGACGAGAACGCCGTCCCGAAAGGCCATCAGGGTGGGGATGGCGGTGATCTGTGCGGATGAAGCGAGCACCTGCTCAGCCTCGGTGTCGACCTTCCCGAAAGTGATGTCGGGGTGTGCTTCCGACGCGCGCTCGAAAACGGGCGCGAAGTTGCGACAAGGGCCGCACCAAGAGGCCCAGAAGTCGACGATGGTGATGCCCGCACCGATCGCCACGCTCTCGAAGTTCTGTCCGGTCAACTCCCGTGTTGCCATTTCATGATCCTTTCCAGAGGTCCGTGTCAACCGTAACAGATACCCTGGGGGGTATATTCCCCAGGTCGGTTGCACCCAACTCGCCGGGGCTGCGGATTCGCTGAATGGATACCCCCTAGGGTATCGTACAGAAGTCAGTTCACCGCCCCCTGGAGGTCACTCGATGTGCAGTCCCGCGCTCTGCCGGACCTGCGGCAAGGTCACCTACTCCGGCTGTGGCATGCACGTGGCCCAGGTCATGGCCACCGTGCCGCCTCAGAAGCAATGCACGTGCAGTTGACCACTCGTACCTGAAGCAACCCTGATGCCCATCGGGCTCTGGTGACTCTCGACAGGATGAAGGAGAACTTCGTGGGATTCCTCAGCATTTTCGCCAAGGTGCCGACGGTCAAAGGCGCCGCAGCCCGCGAACTCGTGAGCAACGGCGCCGTTCTGCTAGACGTGCGGGAGAACACCGAGTGGAACGCCGGGCACGCGCCGGAGGCGGCGCACCTGCCTCTCGGCCGGATCACCGAAGCCTCTAAGAAGGTGCGCAACGGTAAGCAGGTCGTCGTGGTCTGCCGCAGCGGCAACCGGTCGCGCTCGGGAGCCAAGACGCTCATCTCGATGGGTTATGACGCCGTGAGCCTCGCCGGTGGGATGCGTGCGTGGGCAGCGGCCGGTGGCAAGGTCGTCGATCGTTCTGGTCGCGCCGTGTCAGTCTGATCTCATGCATGACCCGCTGGTCGTCCTCGCTGTTGGCGCTGTGCTGGGTCTTGTGCTTGGCACGCTCGGCGGGGGTGGCGGGGTCCTCGCGGTGCCGTTGCTCGTCGCTCTCGGTGAGCCCGTACTCGTCGCGTCGACCATGTCGTTGGTCATCATCAGCAGCGGAGCGGCGGCGGCTCTGGTTCCCCACCATCGAGCCCATCGGGTTGATTGGTCCGTCGGGCTGACTTTCGGGGCGTTGGGTTCGGTCGGGGCGATCCTGGGTGCCCGAGCGGCTCAATTGGCTGCCCCGGGCGTGCAGTTGGCCGGACTGGCCGTCTTGCTCGTGGTCGGTGGCGTCGCCATGCTGCGCGCCGCCGCCACGGCTCGCCGGTCCGATCTGTCCGCGCCGTCGGAGCAGATCGTCATGGCCGGCGGTGCCGTACTTCCGATGACGGCACCAACAGCTTCGGTAGCAGTACAGAGGACCACTGCGACCCGGTGGCGCATCGTGGTACTGGCGACGGGGGTCGGTCTCGTCACCGGATTCTTCGGGGTAGGGGCCGGGTTCGTGGTCGTTCCGGCGTTGGTCTCCGCAATGGGGCTGCCCATCAAACGTGCAACTGCAACCGCCTTGGTCGTGATCGTGATCAATTCCGCGGTCGCGCTCTCCGTACGGCATGCCGATCTCGGACCAACTGCCCTTACGGCGACGCTCGCCGCGACGACCGCAGTCTTCGCGATCCTTGGTGCGCTGGTCTCACGTCGAATACCCGGCTGGCAGTTGTCCGCCGGTTTCGGCGCTCTGATGCTGGCGATGGCGGTCTTCACCGTTGTCCGAGCCATCGCCGGATCCTGATCCCGTGTCACTCGCAGGCTCAGCCCGACAGCGCCGCACCGCGTGGTCGTTCGTGGGTGCCCAGTTCGCCCTTCTCGGATTGGTCATCTTCCTGCCCGGGGGTGACGCTTGGCCGGTGTCATCTCTGTTACTACGGGTGTGTGACGTCGCGTCATGGATTGGCATCGCGGTGATGGTGGTGGCCGCGCTCGGTTTGGGTCGCGGCCTGACCGCGGCACCGCTACCGAACGCCAAGGCCCAACTGCGTACCGGCGGCATGTACGGCGTGGTCCGACATCCGATCTACTTCGGCCTTCTGCTCTTCACGGTCGCGCATGTGATGGCCTCGGGCAGTGCGCTCGTTGCCTTGTTCGGTGTGATGCTCGTCGTGCTCATGAATTTCAAGGCTCGCTGGGAAGAGCGCAGGCTGGTCGAGCGTTTCGCCGGCTACTCCGACTATGCCCGGCGGACGCCGCGCTTCGTCCCAGGACTGCGGGTCCGGACGCGGGCTTGAGAGGCGCGCAGTCAGCGGCTCGTGAGCGCACCCGCGTCCCGGCGCACCGACACCTCCCCCGCTATGACTGCAGCGAGGTGCAGAAGTCATTGGCCGCGAACGCCTGACCGAGGGTGCCCTTGCCGTCCTTGGCTGCTGTCTTGATGGCCTGGGCGGTCGACTACAAGGAGGTCAACGCGGTACTTGCGCCGGCCACGACTCCAGCCAACGCAGTCGCGATGCCGATTCCGGAAGCACTCTGCAGGGAGTTCATCCCTTGTTCGAGGGAATCGATGGACGACTTCAGTTGATCCGACGAGGTCTTTACCGCTTGGAGGTCCGGGTCGCTCTCGCTGCCCTTCGGCACCGTGGCGATGGTCTATGTGAGAGTGGTCGCAGACGTCTTGATCGTGGCGAATTGGGTCGCCAACTTCGTCTTGACGTCTCCGCCTCCGGCGGTGGCCGCCGTCGCCACGCCCTCGATCGAGGTCTTGAGGTCACCGGCAGCCGTACAGACCTGTCCAGCCCAGGTGGTCTGCTCGATCGTCGGCGGAGTTCCCGAGCCTGTGGCCGAGGAAGGCGACGTCGAGGCAGTTGTTGTGCTCGAA
>Ga0315283_10004341_pt1 | contig 12331 bp, 11 predicted proteins | sample YL17G09_0_MG_FD_204541 | JGI IMG/M metagenome (GOLD analysis project Ga0315283, IMG submission 204541) | Sediment microbial communities from Yellowstone Lake, YNP, Wyoming, USA - YL17G09_0 | ecosystem: Environmental > Aquatic > Freshwater > Lake > Sediment | place: USA: Wyoming | collected...
GCGCAACGGCTGTACTCGTCGATCCCGATCCGGCCAGCCACACGCTCGACCCCGCCCAGCTCCGCGGGGCGCTCTCGCCTCGCACGAGGGCTGTTGTGCCCGTGCATCTCTACGGGCAATGCGCAGATATGGGCGCCATCTGCGCCTTCGCGCGCGAGCATGGGTTGGCTGTGGTCGAGGACGCGGCTCAGGCCCACGGAGCAGAGACCGCAGGCCGCCGGGCAGGGGCCTTCGGAGCTGCGGCCGCCTACAGCTTCTACCCGACGAAGAACCTCGGCGCGCTCGGCGATGCCGGCGCCCTCGTGACATCGGATCCCGCAGTCGCGGAGCGCGCGCGCCTGCTGCGGAACTACGGAGAGCGCGCCCGCTACGACTCGGTCCTGCGGGGCGGCAACAGTCGCCTGGACGAGCTTCAGGCTCGCATTCTGCTTGCCCGGCTGTCGAATCTGGAGGCCCGGAACGCCCGGCGACGAGAGGTGGCGGCCGTTTACCTCGATGGGCTCGGCGGACTCGGCCTCGGCCTCCCCGTCGAGATGCCGGGGAACCGGCACGTCTACCACCTCTTCGTCGTCACGGCCGGGGATCGCGACAGCCTTCGCGCCCGCCTCTCAGCGTCTGGAGTGGGAACGATGGTCCATTACCCGCGACCGATCCACCGGCACGACGCCTATCGCGACCTCGACCGCCCGGGGCAGCTCACCGTGAGCGAGCGCCTCGCGGGGCAGGTCGTGAGCCTCCCGCTGCATCCTGAGCTGACAGACGAGGAGGTGCGCTTCGTCGTGGCGGCAGTCGCGGCGAGCGTCTAGCTAGGCCGATTGCTCCGGCAACTCCACGTCGGCGAGCCCCCAGTCCTCGCCGTTCCGGGGCACCGGGCGGTGGCCACGGCGCAGGTCGACGATCCAGCGGGCGAGGTCGGCGTCGGTCGAGAACGGGATGTCCTCCTGGCGCACCCGGTCCAACGCTTCGTGCCCGGCGGTCGGCGCCCGGCCGTAGCTGTCACCGTGGTCGAGGTGGAAGAGCGGGCCGGGCAAGATCTCCTGCGACAGTCCCGCGTAGTGGGCCTCGTAGACGAGGAGCGAGTCGAGGTGCACGGGGTAGATGGGCAGCTCGGGATAGCCCCTGAGCCGCCCCCAGCCCGCGCGGGGAAGAAGCGTAAAGTCCCCGCAAGCGCTCGTGTGCAGATCGACTCGTGCCAGCTCGAGCGCGAGCCGGGCCCGCACGCCACCCGTTCTTCCGGCTGCGGTTGCCACATCCCGAAGAGCGGCCGGCGCGTAGAAGGCCGCTCGGAGCGGCACCCCGATCAGCTTCGGCAGACCGGTGAACCGGCCGTGAATCGGGGTCTCCTTCCCGTCGGAGAGGCGAACCGTCCCGCGGGTGTGGCGAACGGCGATCGTCGCGCCGGCACATCTCCTGAGGAGGTCGTCGAGCGACTCGCCTTCGATCGGCACGATGTCGGCATCGTGGCGGATAGCCCCGTACTGACGCTGTGGGTCAAGTCGCCCGGGCACGAGCGAGCCGGCCAGTGCGTCCGAGAGCACGACGTCGACGTTGGTCGCAAGGACGAACGCACCGCGGGCTCTTCGGAGCCCGACGTTCTTCGCGATCATCTGGTGGAACGGGAGTATCCGCGCGTTGTCGATCCGCGCGTGCACGTCAGGTGGGACGCGGACGATCCGGGTCTGCAGCAGTGCGGCGCTCGGCCAAGAGATCGCCCCTGCGAGCCCGAGCCGCTCCGGTGGAGGATTCCACTCGACGACCACGAGCTCGGCGTCGAGCCCGTGGCGGTCGACCTGCGCAGCCAGTGCGGTCACGAACGCCTGCATCCGGCCGAGCAATCCGCCGCCGTGGTCGTCGTTCCGAGAGGCGACGACGATACTGAGGAACGGTTCCCGATCCACGGCCGGTTAGCGGTGCTCCGTGCGGCCCGCGGCAGCGCGGATCTTGAAGACTGCCTTGCGGGCATTCTCCTTGACGCGGAGTTTCGAGCCCCAGTTACGGCGTAGCCGTCCGTGCGCAAGCCTGTGCGTTGCGTCGAATCTCGTGTAGAAGTGGGACTTCCCGCCCGCCAGCTCGATGTTGCGCCGGCCTTCCTCGCTGCGGTAGCGCGTCGCTTCGAACCCACCGGCGACGTGCCCGTAGTCATGCGACTGGTGGACTGCATGGACGTCTCTGCTCGCATCGACGACGAGCGCGCCGAGATCACGTGCGCGCCAGACGAGCCAGTTGTCGAAGGCGATTCGCCCCACGGCGAATGGTGGTATCTCGCCGTAGAGGCCCTTCGAGAAATGGAAGTAGTCGATCGCCCCGGCGCCGCGCTTGCGTCCCGGGAGGGCGCGGATGTCCGACTCTCCGAACCCATCGCCGAAGCGATGAGGCAAGACGTCGGTGTCCCAGGACTCGCCGACCAGCAGGAACGGCCTGCGCAGCGACGAGACGTGCGCGGCGGCGGTCTTGAAGTCGGTGAGCAGAATGATGTCGGCGTTCGCGAAGCAGAGCGCCGGATGTCGCGCAGAGCTCTCGGCGGTCGCGAACACGCCGTCGAGCAACGGCGTGCCGTGCTCATTGTGACGGACATCCCCGATGTGGTCGACGCCGAGCTCCCGGGCCGCCTCGGCGGTGCCGTCGTCATCGCCGAACAGGATCACCTGCACGTCCTCGTCGAGCGCGAGCCAGGAGGAGATCGCATTCATCTGGATCGTGCCGGCATCACTCATGAACGCCTTGGGGACGGTGAAGAACGTGATCATGCGGCGACCGCCGCCGTGACCGCCGTTACGTACGCGTCGACGCTCGGCCCGTAGCCCCAGGGGCCGATGAGCTCGCGGGACCGCGCCCCGTATCGGGCCTGCAGCCCGGCGTCCGACGCCAGACGGGCGATCGCCGCTCCAGCAGCCTGCGCGTCGCCGACCGGCACGATGCAACCGTTCTCATCGGGTAGGAGGAGGTCGACGGCAGCCCCGACGCCTTCGGAGAGCACGAGCGGCAGCCCGAAGGCCATCGCCTCGTTCACCACGATCCCCCAGGTCTCCCTCCTCGAGAGCAGGGCGAAGACGTCTGCCGCTGCATACGCCTGGAGGAGAGCCTCGCCCTGCAGGAAGCCGGTGAACGTCGCGTTCACACCGCGCGCCGCAGCCTGGCGCACGATCGCCGCTCTTTCGGGGCCGTCTCCGACCACGAGCAGCTGCAAGGGGACGTCGGTCGCCCCGGCGGCGGCGGCCACGGCGTCGACGAGCGTGTCGACGCCCTTGACGGAGGTGAGACGGTTCACTCCGAGGACGACGAAGGCGTCGGGGGCAAGACCGAGCCTCTCGCGGATCGCCGCGCGGCGATCCCTGATCCTCGCTGCAGCATCGATGTAGGCATCGACGTCGACGGTGTTCGGAAAGATCCAGATCCGGTCGCGCCGTGCGCCGTAGGCGAGCTCGTGCTCGCGCGCGAGCGTTCCCGGCACGAGGTGGGCGGCGGCCGGCCGGACGACGAGTGGGACGATCGCTCGCTTGAGCCCGCGCACCCAGGCGCGGCGCCGCTCACCCAGATGGCTTTCGGCGAAGAGGACGTAGGGAACACGATGGCTGCGCGCCCAGACGATTGCCAGCTGCGCCCCGAAGACGCTCCAGCCCCCGATCACGAGACAGTCGAAGCGCTTGCGCTGAAGGAGCCCCCACACGGACGGCGTGATCGGGTAGTCGTGCTGAAGCAGCCAGGAGGTGGGAAGCGTCGGCCCGTCGAGAAACACCGCCGGGTGGTCGATCTCGAGCTCCCACAGGCGACGCTGGATCGTCTGTGCGCAATAGACGACGGTGAGGTCGATCTCCGGCCTCCGGGCGATGAGGTCGAGTTGTGGGACGCGCGAGGCCGTTGGCTCGCCGGCGATGTGCCCGACCCGGATCGGCCGGCTCACGCGATCCACTCCTTCCACCACAGCGCCAGGTTCAGGAGGTACCAGGCGTCGCGGCCGGGCCGGGCCAGGGTCCGCGCCACCTCCGCCTCGTCGAGGACGTCCGTGGCCGCGCACATCTCTGCGAGCTCGGCGCGCGTGCGCTCCCCGAGCCGCTCCTGGAACCACTCGTCCACCGGCATCCGGAAGCCCTGCTTCGGCCGGTCGACGAGGACGTCGGGGATGACGCCGCGTACCGCGTCCTTGAGCACATGCTTGAGCTCCCCGCCGCGCACCTTCGCCGCCGTCGGCATCGAGAGGGCGAGCTCGACGACCCGGTGGTCGAGAAAGGGGACGCGCGCCTCGAGCGAGACGCCCATCGACATCTTGTCCACCCGCATCAGCAGCAGCTCGGGCAGCCGCAGGTTCAGGTCGAGGTAGCTCATCCAGTGCAGCGCCGACGGCTCCCACGCTTTCGCTTCGAACCGGGCTCGCAGCGGCGCGAGCACGTCCCAGGACGAGAGCCCGGCTAGCTCGCCGCGGAGGCGCGGCGACAGCAGCCGCCGCTTGTGCGGCTCGGTGAACGCCTCGGCGCCGCCCCAGAAGACCGGCTGCCCCGCTGCCCCGCGACGCAGGTACTCCCGCTGCCAGCTGTCGCCGGCCGGGCCGATCCCGAGTGCCGCCGCGCCGGCGCGCTTGAGGAGCCGCGGCACCGGCAGCGCGTTGGCGCGCTCGAGCTGCAGCATCACCTTCCAGCGCGGATACCCCCAGAACAGCTCGTCCGCGCCTTCGCCGGCGTGTGCGACGACGACGCCCTGCTCGCGCGCCAGCTTCGAGAGGTAGTAGAGCGGCACGCAGGTGGGATCGGCGATCGGCTCGTCCTGCAGCCGCACCAGCTCCGGCAGGAACGAGAGCACGTCGTCCAGCGAGAGGACGCACTCGTGCGGTTCCGCCCCGACCGCCGCGGCGGCGAGGCGCGCCCACTCGAGCTCGTTCGGGTACGAGGCGTAGTCGGCGTCGTACCCGACCGAGAACGTCTGCACCGGCTGCTGCTCGCCCTCGGAGAAGAGCGCCGCGTTCGTGCTCGAGTCGAGCCCGCCCGAGAGGAACACGCCGACCGGCACGTCGCTGACCTTGCGGTAGCGCACCGACGTGCGCAGCTCCGCGAGGAGACGCTCGGCGAGCTCCTCGTCGCTCGCGCCATCCAGCGGCACCGTCTCGTCCCACGGATCCCACCAGCGCTCGGTGCGGACGTCCCCCGCGGGCGTCGCGCGCAGCCAGGTCGCGGCGGGGAGCTTCTCGATCCCGCGGAACAACGTCCCGGGGGCGGGAACGGTGAGAAACGAGAGGTAGTGGAACAGCCCTTGCTCGTCGATCTCCCGCGGCTGCGCCGGATCGGCGAGCAGCGCCTTGATCTCGGAGGCGAACACGAGCCGGTCGGCGCGGCGGGCGATGTACAGCGGCTTGACTCCGATGCGGTCGCGGGCCAGCCAGAGCGCGCGCTCCCGGTCGTCCCAGAGCGCCAGCGCGAACATGCCGCGGAAGCGGCTCAGGCAGTCGATGCCCCACTCCTCGAACCCGTGGACGATCACCTCGCTGTCGGCGTGGTTGGTGCGAAAGCGGTGGCCGAGCGCCTCGAGCTGCGGGCGCAGCTCGGCGTGGTTGTAGATCTCCCCGTTGAAGACGAGCCGCATCGAGCCGTCCTCGTTCGTCATCGGCTGCATGGCGGTGGGTGAGAGGTCGATGATCGCGAGGCGCCGGAAGCCGAGCCCCACGACGCCGTCCGCCGCCACCCACGTGGCGGCCCCGTCGGGCCCGCGGTGGGGCATGGTGTCGCGCATGCGGGACACGTACTGCTCGTCGACCGCGAAGTGGGCGTCGAGGCCGAGCGCTCCGGCGATGCCACACATCAGAGGGTTGACCCCTCGGGGATCGCGTCGGCCGCGCACTCGCCGGCCGTGCCGTCCCGCACGGGCTCGGCGCCGGCCCGGCGGGCACGGAACGCGCACACGTCGGGTGCCGCCTTCATGAAGGTGGGGCGTGCCCCGACGACGGTGACGCGCTCCTGCACCAGGGGATCGTACTCAGCGCACGAGCAGCACAACGCCCGCGCCGACGAGCACGATGCCGGCGAGGCGGGCGGCCGAGAGGTGCTCGCCGAGCACCCACACCGCGGCCACCGTCACCGTCGCGTACGCGAGGCCGCTGAAGACGGGGTAGACGGTCAGCACGTCGAAGCGGCGCAGCGAGACGAGGAAGGTGAGGAAGCTCGCGGCGTAGAAGGCGAAGCCGAGGTAGAAGCCGGGCTCGGCGACGATATCCGCGAGCGACGAGTCCGCGAGAGAGCGGCGGAGCAGCACGAGGCCCGTGGTCGCGAGTGCGACGTAGACGACGGTGTAGACGGCGAGGGTCACGGCGCGCCGTCCTCGGGGAATCCGTGGCGTTCGCGGACGAGGTACAGCGGCCGGTGCTTGACCTCGTCGTAGATGCGGCCGACGTACTCGCCGATCACGCCCAGCACGATCAGCTGGATGCCGCCGACGACGCCGAACAGCACCATCAGCGACGCCCAGCCGGGCACCGAGAACCCTCCCGCCAGCTTCACGACGACTGCCGACAGGCCGAAGGCGATCGACAGCGCCGACACGACGAACCCGACGTTGAGCGCCTGCCGCAGCGGCCGGTCCGAGAACCCGATGATGGCGTCGGTCGCGAGACGCATCATCTTGCGCGGCGTGTACTTGCTGCGCCCGGCCGCCCTCGGGGGGCTCGAGTAGGGGATGCCGGCCTGCTGGAATCCGATCCAGCTGAACATGCCCCGCAGGTAGCGATTGGACTCCCGCATAGCGCGGAACGCGGCCAGGGCCCGGCGGTCGACGAGGCGGAAGTCCCCCGCCGCCTGGGGGACGTCGATGTCGCTCATGCGGCCGAGCACGCGGTAGAACGCCCCCGCCGTCAACGCCTTGAACCATGTCTCGCCGTGGCGCTCCTCCATCACGCCGTAGACGATGTCGTTGCCCGCCTGCCACGCCGCCACGAGCTCGGGGATCACCTCGGGCGGGTGCTGCAGGTCGCCGTCCATCGTGATCACGGCCTCGCCGGCGGCGACGTCGAGCCCGGCCGACAGCGCCAGCTGGTGGCCGAAGTTACGTGACAGCCGCACCACCTTGACCCGCTCGTCGCGTGTGTGGAGCTCGACGGCGAGCCCGTACGTGCCGTCCCTGCTGCCGTCGTCGACAAGGACGATCTCCCACGGGCCGTCGAGCCCGTCGAGAACGCCGGTGAGCCGCTCGACGAGGGCGGGCAGCACCTGCTCCTCGTCGAGCAGCGGCACGACGATCGAGTACCGGGGTGTGGCCTGCTCCACGATTCGGTGAGCGTACACTGGCGCGGTGCTGCTCAAGACCGTGTTCTGGGGCTCGCTCGGCGCCCTCGCCTGGACTCATGTGGGCTATCCGGTCGCGGTGGAGATCGCCGCGCGGGTGCGCCCGCGACCCGTGCGCAAGGACGACACGGCCGAGCCGCCGGTGACGGTGATCGTCGCGGCCTACAACGAGGAGGCCGTGATCGAGCGTCGCCTCGAGAACCTGCTGGCGCTCGATTACCCGGAGGAGAAGCTCGACGTGGTCGTCGCCTCGGATGCGTCGTCGGACCGCACGAACGAGCTCGTCCTCGCCGTGGCGGCGCGCGACCCGCGCGTACGCCTGATCGACTGCCCGCGCGGTGGCAAGGTGGCGGCCCAGAATCGCGCCGTGCGCGAGTCGTCGGGAGACGTCGTCGCGTTCTCGGACGCCAACGCGACGTGGGCGCCCGACGCGCTGCGCCGGCTCGTCGCTAACCTGTCCGACCCCGACGTCGCCTACGTGTGCGGCCGTTTGCGCCTCGAGGCGGCAACGGGCGGGAACCAGGAGGGCCTCTACTGGCACTACGAGCTGAAGCTGCGCGAGGCGGAGTCGCGGCTCGGGTCGATCACGGGCGGCAACGGCTCGATCTACGCCCTCGAGCGTGGCGCGTACGTCGAGGTCGATCCGCGCTGGGGTCACGACCTCTCGTTCCCCTACCGCATGGTGCAGGAGGGGCGGCGGGCCGTCTACGAGCCGGCTGCGTACGCCTTCGAGAAGCCGACGCCGTCGAACGAGACCGAGTACCGGCGCAAGGTGCGCATGTTCGAGCACTGCTGGGAGATCACCCTGCGCGGCTCGATGCTCCGGCGGCTGCCCGCCGCCTACCTCGTCGAGATCGTGTCGCACCGGCTGCTCCGCTACGGCAGCGGCCTCCTGCACCTCGCGCTGCTCGCGTCCACCGTGGCGCTCGCGGCCGACGGCTGGGCCTACGGGATCGTCCTCGCCGGCCAGTTGGCGCTGCTCGCTGCGGCGGCGGCAGGCGTCCCGGTCGCGCGCTACTACGCGCTCGTCACCTGGGCGACGGTCGTGGCGCTCGTGAACTACCTACGCCAGGGCGTGCCCGCGACGTGGGAGGCCGCGGAAGGGACGCGGTAGGCGCTCTCCGGGCGTTACGACGTGTCCAGAAAGGCGGATATCCAAGCAGCACCTTCCTGGATATACTCGATTCCATGAAGACCACCATTGACGTCGACAAGGCACTTGCCGCTGAGGCAGGCGAGATCCTCGGGACACCAACCCTGAAGGCAACTGTGAACCAGGCACTTCGGGAAGTGGTTGATGCCGAGCTCAGGCATCGTCTGGCTGCGCGGATCCGGTCGGGAACGCTGCCTGTGCCGACTCTCTCGGAACTGGCCCGCGCAAAGGCGCCGAGAGTGCCGATCGGGGCGTTGTCGCCTCGACCCGAGCGTCCTCGCCGCCGCACGGCGTGACACTCGCTTTCGTCGATACGAGCGTCTGGAGCCGCCGGACGCAACCCCTGGTCGGAGCTGCAATCGGCCGCGCCATCGAGAGGGACGAGATCGGCATGATCGACCCCATCGTGCTGGAGCTCCTTCGTTCGGCCCGAGACGCGAGCGATCTCGTCGCCCTCGGTTCCGAGTACAACGCGTTGCACCACATCGAGGTGACGCCTGCGATGAGTGCTCGGGCGAGAGAGATTCAGTGCGCGCTCTCGTTTCGCGGATATCACCGGGGGCCGTCGGCGGTTGATCTTCTGGCAGCCGCGGCCGCCGAGTCGGTCGGCGCCGAGCTCTGGCATTGCGACCACCACTTCGAGCTGATCGCCGAGGTAACGGGACAGCCGGTGCGCCGGCTCGGGGCGTGAACCGCGCCCTCGACAGCATCGCCGCAGCATTCGGGCTCGCCGTTACGAGCCCTCTGCTCGCCGCCGCCGCGCTCGCGATCAGGCTCGAGGACGGCGGCCCCATTCTCTTCCGCCAGACCCGCGTCGGGAAGGACGGCGAGGACTTCGAGCTGCTGAAGCTGCGCACGATGGTCGTCGGCGCCGAGCTGAAAGGGGCCGGGTACGCCGTCGATGCGGGCGACAGCCGGATCACGCGCGTCGGCCGCTTCCTGCGCCAGACCTCCATCGACGAGCTGCCGCAGCTGTGGAACGTCGTGCGCGGCGACATGAGCATGATCGGGCCGCGTCCGACGCTGCGCTACCAGGTCGAGCGGTACACCGCCCGCCAGCGCAAGCGGCTGGACGTGCTGCCCGGGCTCACCGGCTGGGCGCAGATCCACGGCCGCGCCACGCTGCCGTGGGACGCGCGCATCGAGCTCGACGTCTGGTACGTGGAGCACCGCTCGCCGCGCGTCGACCTGAAGATCCTGCTGCGCACCCCGCTCGCCCTCGTCGGCGGCACCTACCGTGGCGCGAGCGGCGGCTGGCGCCCCCCCGGGCCGTCCTAGACTCGCCTGAGCGTGATCGATCAGGTCCTCACGCCGACCCGGCGGCCGCGCCTGCTCGGGCACGGGCGCCGAGGATGTCCTCGTAGACGGAAGTCTGCAGGTCGACCACCGTCTGCCACGACCAGATGCGGGCCGTCTCTCTCGCCCCCTGCCCGAGGCGCGCGCGCAGCGGGCCGTCTGCCAGGAGGCGCCTGAGCCCCTCGGAGATCGCAGCGCCCTCGTAGGGGACGACGAGCGCCCCTCGACCGCCCAGCAGCTCGGCGACGCCGCAGCGATCCGTGAGCAGGATCGCACGCCCGGCTGCGGCCGCCTCGGCCGCGACCATGCCGAAGTTCTCGTGCGCCGATGCGAGAGCGACGACGTCCGCGTCCGCGTACGCCCCCTGCACGTCGTCGTCTGCGAGCTGCCCCACCAGATGGACCCGCTCGGCGACCCCGAGCCCGCCCATCAGCCGGGTCAGCCGCACGGCTGTTCCGTGGCCGTCGTCGGGGCCGACGATCGCGAGGTGCGCTCCAGGCAGGTCGGGGACGGAGCGGACGAGCAGATCGAGGCCCTTCCCGTCCGCGACTCTCCCCACCGCTACGACGAGCGGGGTGCCGGACGGCAGGGCGAGGCGGGCGCGCAAGGCTCCCGGCGGCGCTGTCGTGACAGCGGGAAAGCCGTTTGGACGCAGCGCGATACGGCTCCGCTCGACTCCTCCGGCGACGTACTCGTCCCGCTCGATGGCCGAGCAGGCCAGCAGGCGAGCGGCCCGCGCCGGGACGTGGTGGTACACACTCGCGTCGAGCGCCCGCTTGAGGCCGACCTTTCGCAACTTCGGCCGGAACATGCCCAGTGCCTCGAAGACGTACGGGATCCCCCGTGCGAGACACCATGTGGCGACGATCGTGCCGACCGGGTCGCGGAAGCCGAAGATGTGGGCCACATCGGGCCGCGGCAGGCGCTCCAGCCAGAGCGGCAGTGTGGGTGTGACCCCCATCCAGCGGTAGCTGACGGGTGTCGCCAGATACCGGATCGTCGATCCTTCCTGCAGCTCCGTTCGGGTGCGGCGCGAGCGTGGGCCGTGGGCCGTCGTGAGCGAGGTCGTGACGACATCCACTGCGTGACCCGAGCCTGCGAGACCCGTCGCAAGTGAGCGCAGCACCGGGATCGGCCCTCCGAACGCCGTGGCCGGCCAGTACGCCGGCGCTGCGAAGAGCACCCGCAGAGGATTGTCGGGGGCGGCCACGGGCTAGACGTTAGCCTTGGGCGCATGCCGTCGCCGCCCCCTGCCCGCAAGCGCCTGCTCGTGCTCAATCAGTACTACTGGCCGGGGGTCGAGGCGACCGCGCAGCTTCTCACCGACCTCTGCGAGGGCCTGTCCGAGACCTACGACGTGCGCGTCGTCACGGGCAGCGTCCACGAGCACGAGCACGAGCCCCGTACGCTCAAGCGAAACGGCGTCACCATCCGGAGGGTGCGCTCGACGGCGTACGACCGCACCGGCCTTGCGGCGCGCGCCGCCAACTACTTCACCTATCTGGGCAGCGCGGTCGGCCACTGCCTCGTCGGGCGGCGGCCGGACGTTGTCTTCTGCATGACCGATCCGCCGATGGTAGGCGCCGTCGGGCTCGCCGTGGCTGCGCGCTTTCGCGTACCGCTCGTCGTTGTCTGCCAGGACGTTTTTCCGGAGACGGCGGTGAAGCTGCGCCGGCTCACGAGCCCGCCGGCGGTTGGTGCGCTGCGGCGGATCGTGGGCCTCTATCTCCGTCACGCCGACCGGATCGTGTCGATCGGGGAGACGATGAGCGAGCGTCTCGTCGCCAAGGGAGCACCGCGCGAGCGGATCGTGGTGATCCCGAACTGGGTCGATCCGGGTGAGATCACGCCGCAGCCGCGCGACAACCCCTGGGCACGGGAGCACGGGCTCGTCGGCCGCTTCGTCGTCATGCACTCGGGCAACGTGGGACACGCGCAGGACCTGGAGACGCTCGTGCGCGCCTCTGTGCTGCTCCGCGACCTCGACCGGCTCGAGATCGTGATCGTCGGCTTCGGTGCGCGTCATGCCGCGGTCGCCGCGCTCGCGAACGGCATCGGCGCGACCAGCGTGCGGTTTCTCCCGTACCAGGCGCGCGAGGCTCTCTCGGAGTCGCTCTCGGCCGCCGACGTCCACTATCTCGGGCTCGCGCGGGGCCTTGCCGGGTACGTGGTGCCGAGTCGCGTCAACGGGATCCTCGCGGCGGGGCGGCCCCTCATCGTCGCCGCGGACGAGGAGAGCGAGCCGATCGAGCTCGTCCGTGCGGCCGCGTGCGGCGTCGCCGTGCAGGCAGGCGATCCCGTTGCCCTCGCTGCGGCGATCCGCCGCGCCTATGCGGGCGAGCTCGATCTCGCCCGGCTCGGTGCCTCGGGCCGGGAGTGGATCGAGAGCAACCGGGACCGCAACACGGCCATCACCCGGTACCGGCAGCTGCTCGAAGCGTTGCTCTGTGCTGGACGACGGTGCGCCGAATGATCGCCCGGCACGGTCGCTTGCCATTCGCGTCCCGCGTCGCTGCTCGAGCCCGGCGGCTCGACTTCCCGGGCCGCCGCGTCGAGGCGGTCATGGGTGCTCAGGCCCGGGCGGCGACGGCGATTTCGTCCGTGTCTCCGTGCTTCGCCC
>Ga0315283_10004344_pt1 | contig 12329 bp, 9 predicted proteins | sample YL17G09_0_MG_FD_204541 | JGI IMG/M metagenome (GOLD analysis project Ga0315283, IMG submission 204541) | Sediment microbial communities from Yellowstone Lake, YNP, Wyoming, USA - YL17G09_0 | ecosystem: Environmental > Aquatic > Freshwater > Lake > Sediment | place: USA: Wyoming | collected...
GGCCTTGACGCCCGCCGGCTCGACAACGACGCGCTTGTGCTGGTGCGACCGGTGGCGGTCGACCGCCTGCCGGGATTTGGCGAGGGGGTCGTGTCGGTGCAGGACGCCGGCGCGCAACTCGCGGCGACATTGCTCGATGTCGAGGACGGTATGCGCGTGCTGGACGCATGCGCCGCGCCGGGCGGCAAAACTGCCCACATCCTGGAACTCGCGGACGTCGATATGACCGCGCTCGATGCCGATGCCGCGCGATTGCAACGCCTGCGGTCGAATCTGCAACGCCTGCGGCTGAGTGCCCATTTGCAGGCTGCGGATGCGGCCGCGCTCGACGCATGGTGGGACGGCAATGCGTTCGAACGTGTATTGGTCGATGCGCCCTGCTCGGCTTCCGGCGTCGTGCGGCGGCACCCGGATATCAAGTGGTTGCGCAGACCCTCCGACATCGCCGGTTTTGCCGCGCAGCAGAGGCGTTTGCTGGAAGCATCGTGGAAGGTCGTCGCGCATGGTGGTAAATTGCTTTACGTGACCTGTTCAATTTTCAGCGAAGAAGACCACGAGACCATAGGCAATTTCTTGGCACGTCACCCCGACGCGCGCATTCTGGGAGCAATGCCGGGACGCGACGGCTTGCTGCTCCCCGACGACGAGCACGATGGTTTTTATTACGCCCTCCTGCGCAAAGACTGATTTCTTGCGCTGGCTACCGGCGCTGTGCCTGTTCTGGTGCGGCACGGTGTTCGCGGCCGCTGAGGGCATCCACGTCAACTTCGCCGAGATTTCGCAGAATGGTGGTGAGTACTATCTCGAGGCGAACTTCCAGGTCGAACTGACCCCTACGCTCGAGGACGCGCTCAACAAAGGCCTGCCGCTGCATTTCATCGTGGAGTTCGAGCTGATCCAGCCACGCTGGTACACGCTCTATCTCTGGAACAAGTCGGTTCTGGAATTCGAGCAGCACTATCGGCTTTCCTATAACGCGCTTACCCGCCAGTACCGATTGTCTGTCGGTGCGTTGCATCAGAATTTCGACACGCTCAACGATGCGCTGGCGCTGATGGGTCGCCTGCGACCGCGTTTCCTGGCGGATACCGGCATCCTGGATCAAGGCAAGGCCTACGAAGCGGCAATCCGCCTGCGGCTCGACGTTTCGCAACTTCCCAAGCCGTTCCAGATCAACGCACTGGCTTCGCACGACTGGAATCTTGCTTCTGAATGGTTTCGCTGGACGCTGGCAAAATGAACATGGCCCGCATCATCAGACGCTCGCTGCTGAGCCGGGGAATGCAGTTCCTCATTGTGCTTGTACTTACGCTTGGCGCCGTAATGCTCTATCTGTTGTCCGGCGCCAGCGCCAACACACCGTGGTTTTCGAGCGACCTGCCATTGCTGCTGGCGTTCGGCGTCGGCGTCGTCCTGATCCTGATGCTGGTTGTCGGCTACCAGTTGCTGTTGCTGCGACGGCGCCTGAAGGCGCGCGTATTCGGTTCGAAACTGACGCTTCGGCTGGTGCTGCTGTTCGCGCTGGTGGCCGTGTTGCCCGGCGCGCTGGTCTACGCCGTATCCGTGCAGTTCCTGTCGAGATCGATCGAATCCTGGTTCGACGTGCGCGTGGAAAAGGCGCTCGAAGGCGGCCTGAGCCTGGGGCGCGCGAATCTCGACAACATGCTCAAGGAACTGCGGCGCAAGGCCGAATCGATGACCCTGGTGCTGTCGGATCGCGAGACACCGCGCCAGCTGGCGACGCTGAATAGCCTGCGCGAACAGGCAGCGGTGAACGAAGCGACGCTGTTGCGCACCGACGGGTCGCTGATTGCGTTTTCGAGCGCGGACTCGACCAACTTTGTTCCAGAACTGCCATCGCCATCCGTGGTGCGCAGGGTTCGCCTGCAGCAGCCTTACAGCGCGATCGAAGCGCTCGGCGAAGGCGGCCTGCAGTTGCGCGTGCTGGTCCCGGTCAACGATGTGACGCGGGCGACCTTGCTATTGCAACTGATTCAGCGGGTGCCGCCGGCGCTGGCGCGCGACGCCCAGAGCGTCCAGGAAATCTACCGCGACTACCAGGAATTGTCCCTGTCGCGACTCGGGTTGAAACGGTTGTATGCCTTGACGCTCACGCTTTCACTGTTGTTGGCGCTGCTTTCCGCGCTTCTGCTGGCTATCCTGTTCAGCGAGCGATTGTCCGCGCCTCTGGGCGTGCTCGCCGCCGGGACGCGCGCCGTTGCGCAAGGCGATTTCAGCCCGCGTGATACGGTGAAGTCCCACGATGAACTGGGCTTGCTGACCGAATCCTTCAACAGCATGACCAGGCAACTCGCGGATGCCCAGGCCGACGCGCAGCGCAATCAGGAACAGGTCGCTGCCGCCAAGGCATACTTGGAAAGCGTGCTCGGCAACCTCTCGGCCGGCGTCATGTCGTTCGATGCCGAATTTCGCTTGCGCTCGGCCAACCGTAGTGCAGAGCAGATCCTCGGCGCCGACGTCGGCGAATTGATTTCCACCCATCCGAGCGAATGGGCGGACCGCGATCCGCGGCTGGCGGCAGTCGGCAATGCCGTATGCGAAGCGCTGGTGAAAACGCCTGTGGAACCTTGGGAAACGCAGGTCGAATTGTCCGGCGCCGCTGGTCAGCAGGTGTTGCTCTTGCGCGGATCCAGGCTCTCGGCCGGCGCCGAAACCGGCATGGTGCTGGTGTTCGATGACATCACACGCATGCGCCAGGCACAACGGCTTGCCGCGTGGGGAGAGGTGGCGCAACGGCTGGCGCACGAAATCAAGAATCCGCTGACCCCGATCCAGTTGTCGGCGGAGCGCCTGCAACATCGTCTCGCCGACAAGCTGCCACGTGAGGAAGCTGAGATTCTGAACCGCTCGACACAGACTATCGTCAACCAGGTGGCAGCGCTCCAGGCGATGGTCGACGCATTCAGTGTGTATGCCCGCTCGCCGGTGCCGGACTTGCAGCCACTCGACCTTAATCTGCTGACGCGCGAAGTGATGGGTCTGTACGAATCATCTCGCTCGGCGATGCAGCTGGAGCTGGGCGCGAATCTGCCGCTGGTTTCGGGCGATACCGCGAAGCTGCGACAGGTAATCCACAATCTGCTGCAGAACGCCGAGCAAGCGGTTTCCGAGGTGGCGGTGCCGCGCATTGTCGTGCGAACCGAAGCGACAGACGCGGGCATTCAGTTCATCATGCATGACAATGGGCCCGGTTTTCCCGAGGCGCTGATCGGCCGTGTATTCGAACCTTACGTCACTACGAAGTCCAGGGGCGCCGGACTCGGCCTGGCCATCGTCAAGAAAATCGTTGAAGAGCACAATGGCAACATCGCCGTTGCCAACGATGCGTCGGGCGGTGCGAGTGTGACGATCAATCTGCCGGGCGCGCGAGCCTCGGCACTGGAGTCGCGAATAAACAGGCAGGCCGCAAGATGAGCCAGATACTGGTCGTGGACGACGAAGTCGGCATACGCGAGTTGCTATCGGAAATCCTGCGCGACGAAGGCCACCAGGTGCGCCTGGCGCAAGACGCCGGCGAAGCGCGTCAGATCCGCGGCCACAGCCGGCCGGACCTGGTGTTGCTCGACATCTGGATGCCCGATACCGACGGCATCACGTTGCTCAAGGAGTGGGCCAGCACGGGCCAGCTGACCATGCCGGTGGTCATGATGTCGGGCCACGGTACCATCGATACCGCCGTTGAGGCGACGCGCATCGGGGCCTACGCTTTTCTGGAAAAGCCGATTGCATTGCAGAAGCTGCTGAGCACCGTCGGTACCGCGCTGAGGCAGGGCATGCTGAAGAGCCATACGCCCGCCGTGCCGGTGACGGCCGGTAAATCGCGCGCGGTGGAGCAATTGCGTGCACAGCTCGAGCGGCTGCGCACATTGAAGGCGTCAGCCCTGTTTGTCGGTGAACCGGGCGCAGGAATGGAACAGTGCGCCAGGTTGCTGCATCAGCCCAACACCCTGTGGGTGGCGGCGGAGGATTTTTCAGCGTTCGATCAAGTCGAGTCGAACCTGGTAGGCCAGGCATCGGAAGGCATTCTCTTCTTGCGCGAAGTCGGCGAGATGACGCGCGCCCAACAGAAGAACCTGCTCAATCAGGCGCTGAAACTTGAGCGTTACAATACGCGCATGCTGTCCTCGAGTTCGACCGACCTCGCAGAAATGGTGGCGAAAGGTGCGTTTGATCCCAGGCTGTACACCATTCTGGCTGGCGTGGTAGTGCGCCTGCCAGGCCTGCGCGAGCGCGCCGAGGACGTGCCCGAACTGGCCAATCTCATATTGTCGCGTGCAATCGAGGCAAAAGAAGCGCCGGCACGCAACTTCAACACGGCGGCGCTCAACGCGCTGCGCAATTACCGTTGGCCCGGAAATCTGGTACAGCTCGAAAGCGTCGTCAAGACGGTCGCGCAACTGGCACTTACCAACGAGATTGGCGTGGCCGATGTCGCCAGCGCGATGGCGATCCTGGAAGCGCCCCTGCAGAGCCCGGCGGCGACCTTGCTGCTCGACCGTGAATTGCGCGAGGCGCGCGACGACTTCGAGCGCGAGTATTTCGAATACCATCTGCACCGCGAAGGCGGGAATATGAGCCGGGTGGCCGAACGCGCGGGCCTGGAACGCACCCACCTGTACCGCAAGCTCAAGCAGCTCGGGGTCAAGCTCCCGCGCCGCGCCGATGAATAATCCGCGCCGTCCTCGGCTAAGATAGCGTTGTTCTGCATCCCGGGTTCCCGGGATTTTTTCTGTTCTCCAAAGGAAGCCATGGTTACCAGGACCGAACTTGCCAACGCCGTGCGCGCGCTGGCGATGGATGCAGTACAGAAGGCCAACTCCGGCCACCCGGGCATGCCGATGGGCATGGCCGAAATCGCCGAGGTGTTATGGAATCGGCATCTGCGGCACAACCCGGCGAATCCCAAGTGGGTGGATCGCGACCGCTTCGTGATTTCCAACGGTCACGGCTCCATGCTGTTGTATGCGTTGTTGCATCTCACCGGTTATGCATTGCCGATGGATGAGATCAAGCGCTTCCGCCAGCTGCATTCGATGACGCCCGGACACCCGGAAGTTGGTATGACGCCTGGCGTGGAAACGACTACCGGGCCGCTCGGTCAAGGCATCGGCAACGCGGTGGGCATGGCGCTCGCAGAAAGAGTGCTGGCCGCGGAATTCAACTGTCCCGGGCACGACATTGTCGATCACCGCACCTATGTCTTCCTCGGCGATGGTTGCCTCATGGAAGGCATTTCCCACGAAGCGTGTTCTCTGGCCGGTACACTGGGCCTGGGCAAGCTGATGGCGTTTTACGACGACAACGGTATCTCCATCGATGGCCGTGTCAACGGCTGGTTTAGCGACGACACCCCGAAGCGTTTCGAAGCTTACGGCTGGCACGTGGTGCGCAATGTCGACGGCCACGATGCCGATGCGGTCAATGCGGCCATCGAGGCGAGCAAGAAGATCAACGACAGACCGAGCTTGATCTGCTGCAAGACGGTCATCGGCAAAGGCTCACCCAACAAGGCCGGCAGCCATGACAGTCATGGCGCCGCTCTGGGCGAGAAGGAGGTCGCCGCGACTCGCCTGAACATGGGCTGGAAGCCGGCGCCGTTCGAGATTCCGGCCGATGTCTACGCGGGATGGGACGCGCGAGGCAAAGGAGCGGCGCGGGAAGCCGAGTGGATTGCGAAGTTCGCGGCGTACGCGAAGGCTTTTCCGGAAAAAGCAGCCGAATTTTCGCGCCGCATGGCCGGTGAGATGCCAAAGAACTGGCGCCAGCATGCGCACGGCGTTCTCGCCCGGGTCAACGAGAAGGCCGAGACGATAGCGAGCCGCAAGGCGTCGCAGAACATGATCGAAGCACTGGCGCCAGTGCTGCCCGAGCTGGTCGGCGGTTCGGCCGATCTGGCCGGTTCGAATCTGACGCTGTGGTCGGGATCGAAAGGCGTCGGCAGCGGAAGCGGCGGCAATTATGTTTACTACGGCGTGCGCGAGTTCGGCATGTCCGCGATCATGAACGGCATGACGCTGCATGGCGGGCTGATCCCCTATGGCGGGACCTTCCTCACCTTCTCGGACTATTCGCGAAACGCGCTGCGCATGGCGGCGCTGATGAAGATTCGCAGCCTGTTTGTGTTCACCCACGATTCCATCGGCCTGGGCGAGGACGGGCCCACGCACCAGTCGGTCGAGCACGCAGCCAGCCTGCGCCTGATCCCGAACATGGACGTCTGGCGGCCTTGCGATTCGTTGGAATCCGCGGTGGCATGGATCGCCGCGGTCGAGCGCCGGGACGGACCGGCGTGCCTGCTGTTCTCGCGCCAGAACCTGCCTTTCCAGGTGCGCGATGCCGAACGGCTCAAACAGGTTGCGCGCGGCGGTTACGTGCTCTCGGATGCCGCGAGTCCACAAGCGATCATCATCGCCACCGGATCCGAAGTTTCGCTGGCGATGGCGGCGCAGAAGTTGCTGGCCGACGCCGGCGTTGCGGTGAGAGTCGTGTCGATGCCGAGTACCAGCGTGTTCGACCGCCAGGAGCCAGATTATCGCGAAGCGGTGCTGCCCAAGGGCATGAAGCGTGTCGCGGTGGAGGCCGGCGTGCCGGACTACTGGCGCAAGTACGTGGGGCTCGAGGGTGCGGTAGTAGGACTCGATCGCTTCGGTGAATCGGCGCCTGCCGGCGAATTGTTTAAATTCTTCGGCATTACCGCGGACGCCGTCGCCGATGCCGTGAAACGCGTGCTTTGAAGAGCGTTAAGTTGCGCGCGCGGCGGCTGTAGAGAAAGAGCCATGCAGAATACGATGCGCTTGGTCGTTGACATCGGCGGCACCAATGCGCGACTTGCACTGGTCGCCGCGGATTCACTGCAGCCGGAGCACGAAAAAAGTGTGCGCTGCGCCGAATTCGACGGCCTGGAACAGGCCGTGCGCCGCTATCTGCATGACTGCGGCAATCCTGTTGTGCGCGAAGCGGCGCTCGATGTCGCCACCGGCATTACCGGTGATTTCGTACGACTGACCAATGGGCCGTGGGGATTTTCGATCGAGCAGACCCGACGCAATCTGGGACTCGACCGGCTGTATGTCGTCAACGACTTCACCGCACTCGCGCTGGCGGTGCCGATCCTGCATGCGGATGAACTGCAGCAGATTGGTGGGGGAACGTCAGTTCCAGCAACGCCGATCGCGGTCATCGGTCCGGGCACCGGCCTCGGTGTTTCCGGATTGGTCCCAGTCGGCAACGGCTGGGTCGCGTTGCAGGGCGAAGGCGGTCATACCGCGTTCGCTCCGATGAGCGCGCGCGAGATCGGTGTCCTCGGTTGGTTGCAACAGCGATACGATCATGTCTCCACGGAACGCGTGGTCAGCGGCATGGGACTGGAGAATCTCTATCAGGCGTTGTGCGCATTGGATGGCGTGGAAGCACAAGCGCTCGGCCCGGATAAAATCACCGCGGCGGCGTTGTCCGGCAGCGATGCTCAGTGCGCGCAAGCCGTGGAAATGTTCTGTGCGATCCTGGGCGCGGCCGCTGCGAACCTGGTGGTCACCCTCGGCGCGCGCGCCGGTTGCTACATCGGCGGCGGCATTGTACCCAGGCTCGGGGCCTACTTCGCCCGCTCGCCGTTTCGCGTTCGTTTCGAAACAAAAGGCAGGTTTTCCGCCTACGTTGCGGCAGTGCCGACCTACGTGATTCTTGCACAGACGCCCGCGCTACGCGGTCTCGCCACGCTTTTTGAGGTAGCACGATAAAATCATGAACGCATTGATCGACGGCATCGGCCTGATTGCCGGATTGCTGACCACGACCGCATTCATACCGCAAGTATGGAAAATCTACCGGACTAAATCGGGCAAGGACGTTTCGGCAAGGATGTTTTCCCTCTTGAGCGCCGGCATCGTTCTCTGGCTGATCTACGGCATTCTCGTGCGCTCCGTTCCACTGATTCTGACCAACGCCGTTACCCTGGCGCTTTCGCTGGCCATCATCGCGCTCAAGATCCGCTATCGCCAACGCCCGCGCGGCGAAGTGCAGGACATCAGGCTGCCCTAACCTATTCGCCTCTCTGTCGCAGGATCGAAGAACAGCACCTGGAACGGAATGAAACAGCCGAGCAACAACAGGGTGAAAAACAGGTCGCTGCCGCGGAAGCGTCACAGGGTGAAAACGTAACCGTTGACGGCGCCGATCAGCGTCGAGATCAGCACCGCCTGCACGACGAAACTCACCGAATTCCAGAAGTTCCTTTTCAGCCCGTCGTAATCGACCCCGGTGCAGGCGCTCGACCAGGCCTTGGCCCAGGCCTCGAAGGCGATTTCCGCCGGCAACGCCATCAGGTTGCCGCCGCGAATGTCGTCCAGCGTCTTGAGCGAAGTCGTGATCATCACGAACAGCAGCATCATCATGGCGCTGGCGGCGCCCAGCCCGATCTGGTTGCGCTTGAAGGCGAAGGTGTACATGAAGATCGCCGGCAGGTCCGAGGAGAATCCGGGTCCGCCGCCGGTCAGCGCCATCGGATACAGGTAAACCGCTTGACCTGGATCAAACTCAGGCAGGCTTGTGCGCTGCTGTGACTTCCCGAAAGAAAGCAGTAAAATCCGACCTTTTACAGGGCGGGAGCATCTCCAACATGGCGATTCGGGTGGCAATCAATGGTTACGGGCGCATTGGCCGCAACATCCTGCGGGCGCACTACGAAGGCGCAAAGAAGCATGACATTCAGATCGTTGCGATCAACGACCTCGGCGACGCCAAAATCAATGCCCACCTGACCAAGTACGATACCGCCCATGGGAAGTTTCCGGGCACGGTGGCGGTCGACGGCGACTATCTGGTCATCAACGGCGACAGGATCAAAGTCTGCGCCCAGCGCAATCCCGCCGAACTGCCCTGGAAAGACCTCGGTGTGGACGTGGTGCTCGAATGCACCGGATTGTTTACCAGCAAGGCCAAGGCCGGCGCCCACCTGAGTGCCGGAGCGAAGAAAGTCATCCTCTCCGCGCCCGGCGACAAGGACGTCGACGCCACGGTCGTCTACGGCGTGAATCACGGCACTCTGAAAGCCGCGCACACGGTGATCTCGAACGCCAGTTGCACGACCAATTGCCTGGCGCCCATGGTCAAGGCACTGAATGATCGCATCGGCGTGGTCAACGGGTTGATGACCACGATTCATGCGTACACCAACGATCAGGTGCTGACCGATGTGTATCACACCGACCTGCGCCGCGCGCGTTCCGCGACCATGTCGATGATTCCAACCAAGACCGGAGCTGCCGCGGCAGTGGGTCTCGTGCTTCCGGAGTTGAACGGCAAGCTGGACGGTTTTGCGATGCGCGTTCCGACCATCAATGTATCCATTGTCGATCTTTGCTTCCTGGCCAGGCGCGCGACCACCGTGGAAGAAGTCAACAATGCGGTGAAGCAGGCTTCCGAAGCCGAACTCAAGGGTATTCTCGAATACAACAAGGATCCGCTGGTCTCGGTCGACTTCAACCACAACCCGGCGTCGTCGGTGTTCGACTCGACGCTGACCAAGGTTTCGGCGGGAACCCTGGTCAAGGTCTGTTCCTGGTACGACAACGAATGGGGTTTCAGCAATCGCATGCTCGATACCACGGTCGCGTTGGTGAACGCGAAATAATTCGGGACGTTTTCGGCCAGAGGGCACAGAGACGACAGGGCCGGCGGGACCGATGCATGTTCTCTGTGCCCTCTCGCGTTCCTGAATACTTGTGCGGACTGACTTGATGCCATGACTCTCCTGCGGATGACTGATGTCGACCTGCGCGGCAAGCGTGTATTCATTCGCGCCGACCTGAACGTGCCGCAGGACGATGCCGGCAACATTACCGACGACACCCGTATTCGTGCCTGCGTTGCGGCGCTGCGCCTGGCGCTCACGGCCGGCGCCGCGGTCATGGTGACATCGCACCTGGGTCGGCCTGCCGAAGGTGAATTCAAACCTGAGGATTCGTTGGCACCCGTCGCGCTGCGCCTGTCCGAACTGCTCGGCATGCCGGTGCCGCTGAAGGCGAACTGGGTCGATGGCGTGGACGTCAAACCCGGCCAGCTTGTGCTGCTGGAGAACTGTCGCGTCAACAAGGGCGAAAAGAAAAACGACGATGCGCTGGCCAGAAAAATGGCCGCGCTCTGCGATGTGTACGTGAACGACGCATTCGGCACGGCGCACCGCGCCGAGGCGACGACCCACGGCATCGCCAGATACGCGCCGGTCGCGTGCGCCGGGCCACTGATGTCGGCGGAACTCGATGCGCTGGGCAAGGCGTTACGCGATCCCAGGCGCCCGCTGGTGGCGATCGTCGCCGGCTCGAAGGTGTCCACGAAGCTCACCATCCTCGGCGAACTGGCGAAAAAAGTGGACCAGCTGATCGTCGGCGGGGGAATCGCGAATACGTTCATGCTGGCATCCGGCTTGTCGATCGGCAAGTCACTGGCCGAGGCCGGTCTCGTCGGCGAAGCCAGGAACATCATGGCCATCATCGCAGCGAAAGGCGCCAGCGTGCCGATCCCGGTCGATGTGGTTTGCGCCAAGGACTTCTCAGCCGATGCGAAGGCGGTGGTCAAGGACGCGAAGGATGTTGCGGCCGACGATCTGATCCTGGACATAGGGCCGAAAACGGCCGCTCATCTTGCGGCCATTGTGGGCAAGGCCGGCACCATAGTCTGGAACGGCCCGGTCGGCGTTTTCGAGTTCGATCGTTTCGGCGAGGGTACCAAGGCGCTCGCTCTGGCAATCGCCGGCTCCCCGGCATTCTCTATCGCCGGCGGGGGCGATACCGTGGCCGCAATCGCCAAATACGGGATCGGGAAAAAGATCGGTTACATTTCCACCGGGGGCGGGGCTTTCCTCGAGTTTCTCGAGGGCAAGAAATTACCGGCGGTTGAAATCCTGGAGGCGCGGGCCGCCGGCTACGGCGCGGGAATCTGAAATCATGCAAAGAAGCACGAAGATCGTAGCAACCCTCGGCCCGGCTTCCAGCGACCGCGATATTCTTACGCGCATGATCACGGCCGGTGTCGACGTGGTCCGCCTGAATTTCTCCCACGGCACCAGGGAGGAACATCTGGCGCGCACGGAGATGGTGCGCGAGGTCGCCCGTACCCTGGAACGCACGGTCGGCATCATGTGCGATCTTCAGGGACCGAAAATCCGCATCGGAAAATTCGAGACCGGCAGCATCACGCTCAACAAGGGCGACACGTTCACACTGGATGCGGATTGCGCGATCGGCGACCAACATCGAGTCGGCCTCGACTACAAGGAACTGCCGAGCGACGTGGCTCCCGGTGCCGTGCTGCTGCTCGACGACGGCCGCCTGGTGCTCGACGTGGAGCGAGTGCATGGCAGCCGCATTACGACTGCGGTTCGCGTCGGCGGCGTGTTGTCGAACAACAAGGGCATCAACCGCCAGGGCGGCGGACTGACCGCTCCGGCACTGACCGCCAAGGACATGGAGGATATCAAGACCTCGGTGACGATGAAGGCCGATTTCCTCGCAGTATCGTTTCCCAAGAGTGGCGCCGATATGTACATGGCCAGGGAACTGATGCGCGCCGCCGGCGGCCGTTCGATTCTGATTGCCAAGATGGAGCGCACCGAAGCCATCGTGGCGATGGACGAAATTCTGCATTCGTGCGACGGCATCATGGTAGCGCGCGGCGACCTGGCGGTGGAAGTTGGTGACGCCGCCGTGCCGGCGCTGCAGAAACGCATGATCCGCAAGGCCCGCGAGCGCAACAAGCTCACGATCACCGCCACGCAGATGATGGAATCGATGATCACGAGTCCGGTGCCGACCCGGGCGGAAGTCTCCGACGTGGCGAACGCCGTGCTCGATGGCACCGATGCGGTCATGCTCTCGGCGGAGACGGCGAGCGGAAAATTTCCGGTGGAAACCGTCGAGTCCATGGCGCGCATCTGCCTCGAAGCCGAGAAATCCGCCGACTTCACGCTCGACCGGGAGTTCCTCAATCGCGTATTCACCCGCGTCGATCAGTCCATCGCCATGGCGGCGCTGTTCACGGCCTACCATCTGAAGGTCAAGGCGATCGCCGCGTTGACGCAATCGGGTGCGACGGCGCTGTGGATTTCGCGTCTGAACTGCGGCGTGCCGATCTACGCGCTCACGCCGGAAATCTCGACCCGCTATCGTCTGAGCCTGTACCGCGACGTCTATCCGCTGATGATCAAATATATTGGCCACGATCGCGACCACCTGCTGCAGGAAGCGGAGGATCAACTGGTTGGCGCCGGTCTGGTGCAGAAGGGCGATCTGATCGTCATCGCGTTCGGCGAACCG
>Ga0315283_10004349_pt1 | contig 12324 bp, 13 predicted proteins | sample YL17G09_0_MG_FD_204541 | JGI IMG/M metagenome (GOLD analysis project Ga0315283, IMG submission 204541) | Sediment microbial communities from Yellowstone Lake, YNP, Wyoming, USA - YL17G09_0 | ecosystem: Environmental > Aquatic > Freshwater > Lake > Sediment | place: USA: Wyoming | collected...
CGACCATACAAAGATAGAAAAAGACCTTCAGCAGGCCGCACAATTGATCGACGTGCTGGCGGAAGACCGACCGGGCGATCTGGCGCTGGCCTGGGAGGCACTGGAGCATCGGCACGATGGAAGTGCCTGTACGCTCCGATCCGCCATGACGAGCTTTTCAAAGCAGTTTCAAGACACCAGCGCCGCCTTGCTCTCCGCCGTCCCTTCGCTCCAATCGGAATAAAGATCGTACGCCGCGCCCCGCAACATCCCAAAAAATAGCAGGTATTTGTCATTTGGTGGACACGTGCGCTTGATTTTCGTTCTTGAAGGGGGCTGTTCTTGAAGGGGCTAGACAAGACTGTTTGAATATCAGATAGTCTGATGGTCAGGCATTATGCAGAGGTTCTATGCCCACAGAAATGAGCAAGGTAGGCAAACGGGGGGCCGTGGTTATTCCGGCATCTCTGCGGCGGCGCTTCGGCATCAAGGAAGGTTCGCTTGTGATTGCTGAGGGACGAGCGGAAGGAGTCCTCATTCGGCCGGCTGCAGCATTCCCCATTGAGATGTATGTCCCGGAACGGCAGGCTGAGTTCCTGCTGTCAAATGCGGTCGACGCCAAGGACTATGTGCGGGCGAAAGAGGAAGTGCGTAAGATGGGCCTCGACCCCCGAAAGATCCCTCACTACAAGCCGGTGCGCTCCTAGCCCGTGGACCAGGTCTTTCTTGATGCCACCGGCAGAATATCTCAAATCTAACCCTCTCCCCTCTCCGTTACCCTTCCAAGGAAAACCCTTCAGACCTTGACGTACATACACATCGTATTTACAATGATACTGTGAGGTTCGAATGGGACGAGACAAAGCGAGCCGCCAACCTCGCCAAACATGGGATCGACTTTGTAGACGCGCTGGAGATGTTTGCTGCGCCCATGTTCGTGAGATCGGACGAGCGCAAAGACTATGGGGAACCGCGTTGGCAAGGGTTGGGCTTCGTGCAAGGCCGGCTTATGGTAGTCGCTTACACCAAACGAGAACCAAACACAGTTCGAATCATTTCACTACGAAAGGCGAACAGCCGTGAAGAAGATTTCTTCCAAGACGCGATCAAAGACTAATTGGACACGAGTTGATTCCCTGTCCGATCGCGACATTGATTACTCGGACATTCCGGAATTGGATAAAGACTTTTTCAAATCCGCGACTCTTGTCCTGCCTGAGCCGAAAACTACTGTGACGATTCGGCTCGATCAGCGGGTCCTTGAGTGGTTCAAGGCAAAGGGGCCTGGCTATCAGACGCGGATTAACGCCTTGCTCCGCGCTTACATGGAAGCGCATAAGTCCTGATCAGACTGTTCGGCCGACCCCTTTCTTCATCCACAAGGCTGAGGTTCAGGATGAGGACAGTCAGAACCTTGCTCAGCCTCAACCTTAACCTCGGCCTTCTCCAGTAAGGATCTCGGTAATGACGCAGCCACTCTCCCCTGATGCGAAGAGCCAGCAAGGCACCGACGTCACGCGATCGAGCAAGGCTGAGGCTTCAGACCTGCTCCACTACAAGACGCAGCTGGAGGCGGTCGAACGCGTCAGCCACGCCCTGTTTCAGTCGATCGATCTGGACGAGCTCGTGGAAACGACACTCCGTATCGCCCTTGAAGAGGTCGGCGCTGAAGCTGGCTCCATTCTGCTGGCCGATCCGGAGAAAGAAGAGCTGATCTTTCAGTATTCGATCGGCGACAAGCCTGTCCCCCGGGGAACGGCTATTCCCTGGGATAAAGGTATTTCCGGGTCAGTCTTCCAGTCGGGAGAACCTCGAATTACGAGCCAGGTCGATCACGACGCCGGCCATCTTCACCAGATTGACCAGGCCACCGGTTTCGTCACGCGGAACATGATTACCGTGCCGCTCCGGCGCTGGAGAGGCGAGCCGATCGGCGTCTTAAACGTGCTGAACAAACGCGACGGGCAGCTCACGGACCACGACCTCGGACTCCTCACGATCATTTCCGCATTCGCCGCGCTGGCGATTCAGCAGGCCAAGCAATTCGAGGACGCCAAGAAAGCCGAGGTGGTGACCCTGCTCGGCGACATCGGCCATGACTTAAAGAATCTCTTGACCCCGGTGTGCGCCGGGATGGAGTTACTGAGAGGAGAGGTCACCGAGCTGTTCGGCGGGATGAGCACGGCTGAATTGAGCGAGAAGAAGGTGAGCAAGGAGATCTGCGATGAAGCCGGCGAAATGGCGCAGAACGGCATTCGTCGGCTACATGATCGCGTGAAAGAAATGGCGGACTGTGTCAAAGGGTTGAGTGCGCCTCCCAACTTCGCGCTCTGTTCGGTCGGGCTGGCCATCCTCGAAGTGTTTCAGACGCTGCAGGGCCTGGCCCGGGAAAAGCAGATTACCTTGCGAACTGAGGGCCTTGAATCGCTGCCGGAATTCCACGCCGACGAGCGGAGGCTCTACAACGCCTTTTACAATCTCATCAATAACGCTATTCCGGAAACGCCGCCGGGAGGCTCGATCACGGTGCGGGGGCATCTCGATCAGGACACAGGGGGTATTGCGCTTGCTGTGGCGGACACCGGGCGCGGGATGGCTCCCGAGATTCGAGAGCGACTGTTCTCAGCCAAGGCGGTGAGCACGAAGAAGGGCGGCACTGGCCTGGGAACAAAGATCGTGAAGGATGTGGTGGACGCGCACAAAGGGAAGATCTGGGTGGAAAGCGAGCCTGGTGTTGGCACGACATTCCATCTCCGGTTTCCCCTCGACCCCAGGAGACCGCATGCTTAAAACGTGTGAAGCGTCGTTCGTGAAGCGTGAAGCGCAGGACGGAATGAGACAAGCTGAGGCAGAGGTCACAGGTAAGTGAAGACCTGACTTTCTTCAGCTCAGCCTTGGCCTCAGCCTCAGCCTTGTCTCTCGATCAGCCCTTGCTGACGGCCTTCTTGACCGCTTCCAACAACCGCGCTTGATCAATCGGTTTCGAGAGGAATTCCACGACGCCTTGCTTAAACAGGACGCCTGGCTTAAACAGTCTGGTGGCACTCTCCAGCTTTCCTGATCCGCTCAAAATAATGACGGGACACGACGGAAACTGATAAAGAAAATTGGGGATCGCCTCTATCCCGCTCATCTTCGGCATATCGAGGTCGCAAATAATCGCGTCTACCGCGATTGGGTTATCGCCCGACTTCACTGCCTTGACCCCGGCTTCCCCATCCTCGGCTTCGATAACATCGTACCCGGCCTTCGATAAGATGAGGCGCACGGACGTTCTCACGTCCGCCTCGTCATCCACGACCAGCACTCTCCCTTGACTCATAACGTCCATCACTCCTTGATGAATTCACATTTCGGTTCAACCGTCGAGCCTACGACCCCGCATGCTTAAAACGTGTGAAGCGGCATTCGTGTCTCGTCCGACGAAAAGAGCATATGGCATATAGCCAGAGGACGAAGAGCCTATGGCTTATGGCACGAGATTCGGTCGTTCTGATTTCGAGTATTAGGCCATCAGCTATAAGCTCTTAGAGCCATTCTCTCCAGCTATACGCCATTAGCCATACGCTCTTATCTCCAACGAGATACGCTTCACGAGGAACGCGTTTTCGGATGTCAGAGTATCAGTGATAGTCTGACATTCTCATCTGAGCCTCAGCCTTAGCCTGAACCTCAAGATCATCCGCCCTTCTTGACGGCCTTCTTCACGGCGTCCAGTAATTGCGCTTGATTAATCGGTTTCGAGAGGAATTCTACGCCGGCTTGCTTAAACATGTTGGCGGCTCTCTCCATCTTACTTGATCCGCTCAGCACAATGACCGGACAGGACGGGAACTGGGAGCGAAGATAGGGGATCACGATGATCTCGTTGATCTTCGGCATAGCGAGATCGGTAATAATCGCGCTCAACGGCAGCTTATTGGCTCCCGATTTCACCAGGGCGACTCCGGCTTCTGGATCTTCGGCTTCGTCCACATCGTACCCAGCCTTCGTTAAGATGAGGCGCACGGATCTTCTCACGTCCACCTCATCGTCCACGACAAGCACTCTTCCTTGACTCATAATGTCTATTCTCCTTTCCAGGTTAGGCCCGTAGCAGGATGCTGAAAAAGTCCGCCAGTACGGAGAAGGTTGAGGTTCAGGCTAAGGCTCAGATGAGAACGTCAGATCTTCGCTCAACCTTGCTCGACCGCAGCCTCTCCGGGTGGTCAGGCTATCAGGTATCACGGGATAAAGATATATGCCTATCCCCTCAGATGAGGGGATACCTAGTTTGTGGGGATTACTTGCCGATCCTGGGGGGAGATAATCGCCGTGGTCATACGGCGCCACACCCTGTGGCGCGTGAAACGCGAGACGTGCGAGAAAGGCACGACGGGTGAGACGGACGACGGTTCGAGGTTTTCGGAACTTCGAACCCAGAACTTCGAACCCAGAACTTTGAGTCTCGTCCGTCTCGCTCGTCCCGCATGTCTCGCGCGGCTATCGTGCGGGAGTGCCACACAATGGATGTCGATGAGCATGGAGCAATCCCGGCACAGAGCGTCCTGGTTCAGCCCGGCCGAGATTCCGCGGTTGTTGCCGTACAGCGTACTAACCGTCGCGTTGCTTGCAGGCATTGCCGCACTCGATATCGTGCTCACGCCGACACTCCATGTCGGTGTGTTTCTTTACCCCGTCGCGATTCTCACGGCGCTCTGGTGGGGTGGAAGACGCGCGGTGTTCGCTGCGACGGGTCTCGCGTGCCTTCTTACGGTCCTGGAACAATGGTTCCAGCCGACCGCATCGGACAACGTTGTGACCGCGAATCTCCTGATCGGCACGATTAATCATGTCTCAAGCTTGCTCCTTCTCGTGTTATTCGGAAGTGCCTGCGCATGGATCGCACGCCAGCAGACCCGGTACATCCATGCGCAGGATAGCCTGGCGGATCTCGAAGCCAAGCTGACGTCGGTCGTCCTGTTGACTCCGGACGCGCTCATCCTCGCAAACGACGAAGGGAACATCGTGCTCTGGAACTCCAGTGCGGTCACCATGTTTGGGTACTCAGAGAAAGAGGCCCTGGGTCAACCGCTCACCGTCCTCATACCGGAGCGCTTTCGGGAGTCGCACCTCCAGGGCTTCCGGCGGGTGTGTGAGACCGGTGAAACTCACATGATCGGTCGCCCTACCGAGTTTAGCGGACTTCGCAAAGACAACAGCGAATTTCCGATCGAGCTTTCCCTCGCGACATGGCAGACCAAAAGCACTCGTTTCTTCAGCGCGTATCTTCGCGACCTGACGAGCCGAACGCGCTTGGAAACCAGACAGGCTGTCCAGCTGGTTATCAGTCAGGTGCTGATGGAGGCGGAGACGGTTGAACAGGCCGGCGCTCGTATTCTTCAAGCGGTCGGCCTGTTAACGGATTGGGAAGTGGGACTCATATGGCTCTCGGATCAACGCACCAAGACGTTGCGTTGCGCCACGGTCTGGGAGAAATCAACGCGGCAGGCTCACGATCAGTTTCTCCGGCACAGTCTGGTTACGACGTTTTCGTCCGGCGTGGGATTGCCGGGACGAGTCTTCGCCAGCGGCGAGCCCAGTTGGATTACGAATGTCGCCAAGGACGGGAATTTCCCGCGTCTCGAATTCGCCCGGGAAGCGGGCCTGCATGCCGCGTTTGGATTTCCCATCAAAGGATCGCAGGGAGTCCTGGGCGTCATCGAATTCTTTGCCCCTGAAGTTCGACCACCGGATACGAGCCTGTTGTACACGTTCGCCGATATCGGGATCAAAGTCGGCCAATTCGTCGAGCGCAAACAGATGGCAGAGGAAACAACCGCGCTTGTCCGTGAATTGCAAGCGACGACTTCGGGTACTCCGACGATTCGAGGGTTGTTGCCTATCTGCGCCACCTGCAAACGGATTCGTGATCCGAAGGGGTCGTGGCAGGAGGTGGAGCACTTTATCGAGCAACACTCTGCCGCACACTTTTCACATACGATCTGCGACGTGTGCGCGCGGCAAGCGCATCCGGACTGGGACAAGCCCGGTCTGTCTGGTTGATCTGGTTTGTTTTGTTCATCTGGTTAGTCTGGTTCAACCAAATAAACAAGACAAACCAAATAAACCAAATAACGGTCTTGTTGAACCACGTTCGAACGCTACAAAGAGGCTTACCATGACGACTCCACGACTTGCTGACACCGAATCCTATCAATTGCCCAAACCCGAATCGCATGAAGCGCTTACGCAGCTTCTTGCCAGACGAGAATTGGAGCTTGCGGCTGCGCGGCGAATGTCGGAGGTCTTCTCTCAACACATCAAACTTCAAGACCTGCTGGAACAGGGGCTTCACATCGCACTGGATGTCGTGAATGCGGAAAATGGCTCCGTGCTGCTGGCCGACACCGACAAACGCACCCTCGTTTTTTGTCACTCCATTGGCGAAAAACCCGTGCCACCGGGCACAGAGGTGCCCTGGCATGAGGGCATCGCCGGCACGGTGTATCGGACGGGGCGGCCTGAAATCGTCCCTGACGCACAGGCCGATCACCGGCATTTTAAGAAAGTCGATGAAGCGACCGGCGCCGTTACCCATGACATGATTACTATTCCTCTCAAGCGTTGGGAGGGTGACCCCATCGGTGTCATTCAGGTCATGAACAAGCGCGGGGGGGAATTCCTCAACCGAGACGACCTGGCTATTCTCACCATTATCTCTTCACTCGCTGCTGTCGCGATTGAGCATACTCGTTTGGTGGAAGCCGCCAAGCTTGCCGAGGTGGCGCAGATGATCGGCGACATTGCCCACGACATTAAGAATCTCCTCATGCCGGTCGTGTGTGGCGCAGGAATCTTAGAGACCGAAATCAACGAGCTGCTGGATCACTTACCCGCTATTGAAATCAAACGGGCCAAGGCCAGTCGCGAACTCTGCAACGAAGTGATTCAGATGCTGCAGGACGACGCGCACCGGATTCACGATCGCGTCGGGGAAATCGCGGACGCGGTCAAAGGACTTAGCACCCCGCTTGATTTTTCCCCATGCGAAGTGGCCGGCGTCGTCAGCAACGTGTTTCGCTCTCTGGGGATTCTTGCCCATGAAAAACATGTCCGGCTGCTCACCGAGAACTTGGAATTACTCCCGATGATCGTGGCAGACCAGCGACGGCTCTACAGTGCCTTCTATAATTTGATCAACAACGCAATTCCTGAGGTTCCCGCAGGCGGCTCAGTGACCGTGTGCGGACACCCCCCTACGTCTGACGGCACGATCGTGGTTTCGGTCATCGATACGGGTGGAGGGATGCCGCCGGACGTGAGAGATCGGCTCTTCACCAAACGCGCCATGAGCACCAAGCCAGGCGGGACAGGACTCGGCACGAAAATCGTGAAGGACGTGGTCGATGCGCATGGGGGAACGATCTGGGTTGAAAGTGAACTGGGAGCTGGAACGAAGATACACATCCGACTTCCGCACGCGCCACACACTGTGAAGCGTGAAGTGGAAGATATCTGACGATCTGACGATCTGATGAATTCCGAACATTCAACAGATCAACAGATTCCGGAATTGCTTCACGAACGACTCGGAGTACTACCCAGGAAACGCCTGTTCACCGATAGCCCGCCGGACTGCATCCAACAGCGTGTGTGCCTGGGCCGGTTTGAGGAGATAGTCCACCACACCTTGCTTAAACAGAGAAGCAGCTCCCTGGACATCGGGGTGTCCGGTCAGCACGATGACGGGCACCGTCGGCAGCTTCGCCCGGATGAATGCGATGAGATCATTCCCGTTCACCTTTGGCAAATTAATGTCGCAGATGATTGCATGGACTGAGAAACCAGTGGGAGAGGATTGAATCGCGGCGATGGCTTCTTCACCGTCAGCTGCTTCAAGCACTTCATAGCCACCTTGTTTCAGCGCGAGACCGACTGTTTTTCTGACATGATCGTCGTCATCAACAATGAACACTCTCCCCATGAACATGCTCGTCCTCGCAGCGTTAACTGTGAAATGTTCGCTCACTTGATCGCGTGGGCCTATGTGTTTAGCCGCTCCTGAGGATGCCATACTAGCGCTCTCCGTGGTTGACTGCCACCCCCACACATTAGCAGGATGCTGAAAAAAGTCCGCATGCCTGTCTTGTCCATTCGGTCTGTTCGGTCTGTCTCGTCTGTCCGGTCTATCTGGTCTGTCTGGTCTATCTGGCAGGAGAGGTCTGTTCTGTCTTTCTAGTCAACTGATCGCACGGCCAAGTCTCACCGGACAGACCGAATAGACCAGATAGACCGGATAGACCAGACAGACCGGGCTTGTCCGCCTCTCACCCAGAACTCAGAACCCAGAACTCAGAACTCAAAACTTCTTTGCCCGTCTCGCTCCGACATTCACATTCTCTCCCCGACTGCCAACTCAGAACCCAGAACTTAGAACTCAGAACTCCTTTTCCGGATGATGTACTCTTCCTTCTCCCTCTGGGCTATCCCCTCAAATAGACCCCCCCCTCGTTTGAGTCTATTCACTCCGATCCCGCGACCCAGTACATTAAAACCATAGAAGACCCTTGCAGGATAAACGCGCGAGATGCGCGAGACTGGCGGGAAAGGCGGGGCGGGCTGGTTCGAGGTCCGAAGTTCGAGGTTTTCGGAACTTCGAACCCCGAACTTCGAACGTCGAACTTCGGATCGCGCTTCACGCGCCACGCTGTGCGCTGGGGCTCATCAAGTAGGTCAAGAGGGGCAGCCAATTGACAGAACAAGGCGTACCAACCGAACGACATGCGGCTCCGCGCCGAGAAGATGACCGGCGACGGGTCAGGAAAGATCGGGAACTTGAAGCCGCACGCCTTATCAGCGAAGCCCTGTTCGAGCATTTGACGCCGGATGAGCTGGTGGCCAAAGCGCTCCGTACGGCACTCGACGTGGTACAAGCGGAAAGCGGGTCGATTCTCCTGGCAGATCCGGTTTCACAGCAACTCATCTTCCGCCACTCCATCGGTGAAAGTCCTGTGAAGACCGGGACCGCCATTCCCTGGGATAAAGGTATTGCGGGATCGGTCTTTCAGTCCGGTGTCCCCCTCGTGGTCCGCGACGTCAAGCATGACCCTCGCCACAGTTCCGCGATCGATGAGTTGACCGCGCACACCACCCACGACATGATTGCGATTGCTCTCAAGCGATGGGAAGGCGAGCCCATCGGTGTGCTCGAGGTTCTGAATAAACGTGGAGGACTGCTCGATGACGATGATGTCGCGATTCTGAGCATTGTCTCCGCGATCACGGCGTTGTCGATCGAACAGGCCCGGCTCTACCAAGAGGCGAAGCTGGCGGCGGTGGTGCGGTTGCTCGGTGATATCAGCCACGACATCAAGAATCTCCTGATGCCCGTGATGGTTGGGGCCGAACTGATGCGTGGCGAGCTCCAGGACTTGTTTGGAGACGTCCTCACGCGGGGGGACAAGCAGACCAAGGAAAGTTTCGAACGGTGCAACGAAGTAGCCGGGATGGTGGAGAACTCCTCGCGCCGGATCCAGGACCGGGTGAAGGAGATTGCCGATTGCGTGAAGGGACTCAGCACCCCCCCGGAGTTCGCGCCGTGCCAGCTTGACAAAGTTATCATTGAAGTGACGGACACGCTGAAGTGGTGGTCCGACCAGAAGGGAGTCTCGATTCATACCTCCGGGCTCGGTCGAACGCCGGACATCGTGGCCGATGAGCGGCGGCTGTTCAACGCACTGTATAATCTCATCAACAATGCGATTCCTGAGGTGCCACCAGGGGGCACCATTACTGTGTCGGCCAAGGAAGAACCGATTGGGGTCGGGCTCCATGTGACCGTAGAGGATACGGGCAAAGGCATGCCTCCGGAGATACGCGACGCACTCTTTACAGCGGCCGCCAAGAGCAGCAAGCGGGACGGGACTGGATTAGGCACCAAGATTGTGAAAGATGTGGTGGATGCCCACCATGGCAAGATCACCGTGGAAAGCGAGCTAGGAGTCGGAACGGCGTTTCATATCTACTTGCCCCTTCGGCCTCCGGGGACCTCCCCCAAGTAGACAAGAGTATCGGCAGCCGGCAGCGTCTCGTTGAAAGCGGAGTCCGTACATGCACATACACGTGTTGGGGTGCCACGGAGCCGATCAGCTCGTGGGCGGAACAGCCGGGCTGGTTCGACAGGAGAGTTGTGGATTCCTCATCGACGGCTCCGTGCTCCTGGATGCCGGCACGATCGGAACACGACTCACCTTAGCCGAACAACGACGCATTCGGTTCGTGCTCCTCAGCCACCTCCATTTCGATCACATCAAGAGCCTGCCGACACTGGTTGACAACCTGGCCGAAGCGTTCGATGAGCCGGTGATTGTGGCGGCGACTGAACCGGTTCTTCAAGGGTTAAAGGACCACGTATTTAACGACAAGGTATACCCGAATTTTTTCAAACTGCCGAATCGGACGCGTCCGGTGTTGCAGGCACAGGTACTCGAGCCTGGTAAGCCAGTGACACTCGGCCATCTCGAAGTCATACCGATTGTGGTCAACCATACGGTGCCTACCGTGGGATACGTGGTGAAGGACCGGCGGGCCGCGTTGCTCTATAGTGGCGACACCTATACGACGGAAGACATCTGGAGCCTGGGCCGGACGATCCCGGAACTGAAAGCGGCCTTCATCGAATCCTCCTTTCCCAACGAGCTCGCGGACTTGGCCAAACAGACCAAACATCTCACACCCTCGCTCCTCGCCGAAGAGTGGAGAAAACTACGGAATGACCTCGTGCCCGTGTATGCCTACCATCTCAAGCCGCCACACAATGATCAGATTCTGCGTGAGCTTCGTGCATTACATATCCCAGGTTTACAGGTCCTCGAAGAGGGTCAAACACTCACGCTCTAGCCGGATGCTGAAAAAGTCCGCCAGTCTGTCTCGTTTATTTGGTTTGTTTGGTTTGTCTTGTTTATTTGGTTGAACCAGACCAACCAGATAGACCAGATCAACCAGATAAACCAGTTGGACCCTCAGCTCGTGGCCTGAGAATTCATGGCGTTGGATGGACAATGAATGTTTACGAACACAACGACCCGGACTCCTTGATCCCTCGGTCTCACCCTTGGATAGACGGTGAATCCGATCCGACACACAGGTATTACGATTTTCGCACCAGCCCTGAACTCATCCGGTCGTCGCTTGAGGATATGCAGGAGTGGAGCACCTACCCTGCGACTGAAACTTTCTATCGGCTCCTTGAGTGGCTCAATGGCTCCGAGTCGGTCTTTGAGTCCAATGACTGTGCCTTTAGCGGCGCAACAGTCAATACGAGTGCTCAGTCCTCCAAGCGCCTGCAGTGTTCCGGCCGCCTGATGATTCTCTACCGGGACCTGGCATTGAATACATCGCCGGAGCAGATTCATTGGTTGACCAACGCCGCCGCTCATGCCTTGAGACGAACTGATCCAGCATTCGAATGGGGTGCCATCGGCGCCACGATCATGCCGGTCAGATTTACGACCCTGCCGGGGCCGCCGGAACTGCAGCGGGGTCAGCAGCTCATGTTGTCGTTTTGGGCTTGGGGAGAAGATGAGCGTGAGGTCATGACCAACCTTGATCGCACCTTTCGCAACGTGACGGTGGCACTTCGAGAGCTATCCGATGAGATCCGCCACTCATCGCCGGCCATTACATCGGACGATTAACCCCGCAGTCGCACGTCCCACAGTTTCGTATAGACCGACCCGGTCGGCTTCAACTCACTCTTCATCAGCACGACCGACTCCACCGCCAGTGACCCCAATAAGAGCGGCCGATCCAGCACGCCGCTCTTGGCCAATACAACTCCAACTTGCCGTTCCCCCACCTTGATTCGTGCCAAGGTCAGATGAGGACTGAACGGTTTCGTCTCACGGAGAAAACTTAGGCCTTCACAAGCCTGCTCGATCGCGCCATGGATCTCCGTGACTCGCTTCGCCTCTGCTCCCTTCTCCCAATTCTCCGACGGCCCGATCCACAGCACGCGCGGACTTTGCGGACGAGGAAAGGCCCCGAGTCGTTCAAGCGGCACGTTCACAGCGATGTGACTTCCGATCGCCTGTTCAAGCGCGGCGCGTAACGGATCGATCACCAGTTCATCCATGTCTCCAAGGAACTTGAGCGTCAGATGAATCGAGGCCGGCCTCGCCCAGGAGATGCGCATGTCTCGCTTCATCTCCGGCTCAATTCTATGTTTCAACTCCTGTTGGACAACGGCAAGCTCGGCCCGCAGCTCTTGCGACAGTTCGACGGCAAGGAACGCCCGGATCACTTCAAGCCCGCATTATTCATGACGGTTCGTCGCGAAATCGCGGAGCCGCGTCGCGAGACCGG
>Ga0315283_10004350_pt1 | contig 12324 bp, 11 predicted proteins | sample YL17G09_0_MG_FD_204541 | JGI IMG/M metagenome (GOLD analysis project Ga0315283, IMG submission 204541) | Sediment microbial communities from Yellowstone Lake, YNP, Wyoming, USA - YL17G09_0 | ecosystem: Environmental > Aquatic > Freshwater > Lake > Sediment | place: USA: Wyoming | collected...
CGCGGCCGAGATCGCGCAGGCGCCGCAGGGTCGCAGCGTCCGCACGGCGGGCATCGTCATCGGCCGGCAGCGCCCCGACACCGCGAGCGGCGTGGTCTTTGTCACGCTCGAGGACGAAACCGGCGCGACCAACGTGATCGTCTGGCGCGACGTCGGTGACCGGCAACGCCGGGAACTGCTCGGCGCGAAGCTGCTCGCGGTCTTCGGCAAGGTGGAACGCGAGGGGCAGGTGGTCCACGTGCTCGCCGGGCGGCTGGCCGATCTCTCCCCCCTGCTGGGCGACCTGCAAACCCGCTCCCGGGACTTTCACTGACCGTCGACCTCCCGGCCGATTTCCGCGGTCGTGAGCCCGACTCTGTGTAAGATTCGCCGATCTGGCGCGACGACACAGAGTCATGGCGAAACCGGAATTCGACATCGTGGTCATCGGCGGCGGGGCGGGCGGGCTGGTCGCCGCCGCCGGCGGCGCCGCGCTCGGCGCCAAGGTCGCGGTCGTCGAAAAGCACAAGCTGGGCGGCGACTGCCTCTGGTACGGCTGCGTGCCGTCGAAGACGCTGATCAAGTCCGCGCGCATCGCCCACGAGATGCGCCATGCCGACCGCTGGGCACTTGCGCCCGGCCGTCCACAGCCCGATCTTGCCCGGGTGATGGAGCGCGTCGCCCGGGTCATCAAGGGCATCGAGCCCAACGACAGCCCGGAACGCTTCCGCGGCCTTGGCGTCGACGTCGTTTTCGGCAGCGGAAAATTCGTCGCCCCGGACGCCTTCGAGGTCAACGGTCGCCGCCTCACCGCCAAGGCGTTCGTGATCGCCACCGGTTCGCGACCCGCGGTGCCGCGCCTGCCCGGCATCGACACGACGCCTTACCTCACCAACGAAACCGTGTTCGACCTGCGCGAGCCGGTGCCGTCGCTGCTCGTGATCGGCGCCGGACCCATCGGATGCGAGTTGGCCCAGGCCTTCCGTCGCCTCGGCAGCGAGGTCACGGTCGTCGACGTTGCGCCGCAGATCCTGCCGCGCGAGGACGCCGACCTCGTCGCCGTCGTGTTCCGACAGCTCGCCGCCGAAGGCGTGCGCCATCACCTGGGCGCGACGATCCTCGGCGCCGAGGGGAGCAAGGGCGACGTGCGCCTCAGCGTACAGACGGCGGACGGGACGCCGGTCGTGCTCGCCGGCTCGCACTTGCTCGTCGCCGCGGGCCGCGCCGCCAATCTCGAAGGACTCGGGCTCGAGGCGGCCCGGGTGCGGCTGGACCAGGGCCGGCTCGTCGTCGACGACCGGCTGCGCACGACCAACCGGAACATCTACGCGATCGGCGATGTCGCCGGCGGCTACCAGTTCACGCACGTGGCGGAGCATCACGCCGGAATCGTGCTGCGGCAGGCGCTATTCCGGATGAAATGGGTGAAGCCATCCCCGGTCGTGCCCTGGTGCACGTATACCGATCCCGAGCTCGCGCGCGTCGGCCTGTCCGAGAACGAAGCGCGACAGCGCGGCGTCGCGCATCGCGTCTACCGGTTCGCGTTCGACGAAATCGACCGCGCACGCGCGGAGGACGAGACGGAGGGCTTCGCCAAGATCGTCACCGATCCGAAAGGCCGGCTGCTCGGCGCCGCCATCGTCGGCCCGCATGCCGGGGAGCTCATCGCCGAATATGCGCTGGCGCTGTCGAAAAAGATGCATGCCAAGGACCTGAGCGGTGTGATCCACGCGTACCCCACGCTGGCACAGATCAACCGGCGCGTCGCCGACCAGCGGCTGAAGGAAGGCCTGACGCCGTCGTCGAAGCGGTGGATCCAGCGCATCTTCGGCCTCATGGGGTCGCGCGGATGAGCGCCGCCGGGCCGGGGCGCGGGTGCTCCCTCCCGGAGGGGCGGCGTGCAGCGCCACGGGCGCACCAATGAACAAGGCACCGAATGCCCCGCCATCCGCCGCGGCCGGCAACCGGGGCAAGCTCGCGCTGCTCGCCGCATTCGTCGCGGTCGTGGTCGCGTTTTTCGCCTTGGGCGGCCAGCACTACCTCAGCCTCGACGCGGTCAAGGCAAACCGCGATGCGCTGCTCCATTTCACCCAGGAGCATTTTGTCGCCGCGCTCGCCATCGCGTTTCTCGTCTACGCGGGCACGGTGGCGTTCAGCCTGCCGGGCGGGCTCGTTCTTTCGCTGACGATGGGCTTCATCTTCGGCCGCTGGGTGGGCACAGTGCTCGTCGTCATCGCCGCGACGGTCGGCGCGACGCTCGTGTTCCTCGCCGCGCGCTATCTGTTCGCCGACACGGCACGGCGGCGCATGGGGCCGTTGGGCGCGAAGATCAGCGCAGGATTCACCGAGAATGCATTCAACTACCTGCTGTTTCTGCGCCTCGTCCCGCTCTTTCCGTTCTTCCTGGTGAACCTCGCGCCCGCGTTCACCAACATCAGCCTGCGCACCTACGTTCTTGGAACGTTGATCGGCATCATCCCCGGGTCGTTCGTCTACGCGAATCTCGGCCAGACGCTCGGTCGCATCGACGCGCTGTCGGGACTCGTCTCGACGGAGACCCTCGGCGCCTTCGTGCTGCTCGGAGCCTTCGCGCTCGTCCCGGTGCTCGTCAGGAAATTCCGGTCGTCGCGGCTGAAGAAAGCATGAACCGCATCGTCGACACCGAGGACACCTGCGACGCTACGCGCGCAGTCGGCGGAAATTTCCCGCCGCCTTCCGCGATATCTCCCACCACCCAAGGGGTGCCTCATGCACGCCACGCTGCCGCTGCTCAAAGCGACTGATTTCCCCCGCATCGCCCGCCGCGCGCTCGAGACGCTGCAGGTCAATCTTGGGTACGTGTGCAACCAGGCCTGTCTGCACTGTCACGTCAATGCGAGTCCGGACCGCAAGGAGATGATGGCGCGCGGGACGATCGACGACGTGCTGCGCGCGCTCAGCGCGTGCGGGATCGGCACGCTCGACGTCACCGGCGGCGCGCCCGAGCTCAACCCGCATTTCCGTCATCTGGTCCGCGAGGCGCGCGCCGCGGGCGTCCGCGTGATCGATCGCTGCAACCTCACGATCATCAACGAGCTCGGCTTCGAGGATCTCGGCGATTTTCTGGCGCAGCAAGGCGTCGAGATCACGGCTTCGCTGCCGTGCTATTCGAAGGAAAACGTCGACCGGCAGCGCGGCGACCATGTCTTCGAATCGTCGATCCTCGCCTTGCAGAAGCTCAATGCGCTCGGCTACGGCAGCGAAGGCGGCGCGCTCGTCCTGAATCTCGTCTACAACCCGCTGGGCCCGAGCCTGCCGCCGGCCCAGGACCGGCTCGAGGCCACGTACAAGCACGAGCTCGCGTCGCATTTCGGCATCGTGTTCAACCAACTCTACACGCTCGCCAACATGCCGATCGCGCGCTTCGGCTCGACGCTGATATCGCAGGGCAAGTTCGCCGATTACATGCGGTTGCTGCGTTCCGCGCACAACCCGGACAACCTCGACGGAGTGATGTGCCGGTCGCTGGTCTCGGTCGACTACCGGGGCTACCTCCACGACTGCGACTTCAACCAGATGCTGGGCATTCCCCTCGTCTCCGCCGGCAAGCCGCGGCTCCATGTCCGCGACCTGCTTTCCACCGAGCTCGACGGCACTTCGGTCGCGGTCGCCGACCATTGCTACGGCTGCACCGCCGGCCAGGGTTCGAGCTGCGGCGGCGCGCTGGCCTGATCGCGAATCGCCGGGTTGCGCATGCGGATATCGATCGTCGTCCCGGCGCTGGACGAGGCCCGCGAAATCGTCGCGGCGCTCACGCCGCTGCAGCCGCTGCGCGCCGCCGGGCACGAGGTCATCGTCGTCGACGGCGGCAGCGCCGACGCGACGCTCGCGTTGGCCGCGCCCCTGGCCGATCGCGCCTTCGTCGCAGCGAAAGGCCGCGCGCCCCAGATGAATGCCGGGGCAGCCGCCGCCACGAATGACGTGCTGCTCTTCCTCCATGCCGATTCCCGCTTGCCCGCGGCCGGCGTTGCCGCACTTCTGCGGGAGCTGCCGCGCTCCGGCCGTCGCTGGGGACGGTTCGACGTTGCCATCGCGGGCCGTCCGGCCATCCTCGCGCTGGTCGCCGCGATGATGAACGCGCGTTCGCGGCTGACCGGCATCGCAACCGGCGATCAGGGCCTTTTCGTCGAGCGCGCGCTCTTCGCTGCCGTGGGTGGATATCCGGAGCAGCCGCTGATGGAGGACATCGAGCTCTCGCGCCGCCTGAAGCAGGCCGCCGGGCGTCCCCTCTGCCTCCGCGAGCGCGTCGTCACCTCGGGCCGGCGCTGGGAGCGGCGCGGCCCCTGGCGAACCATCGTCGCGATGTGGCGATGGCGCCTTGCGTACTGGCGCGGCGCGGACCCGGGCAGGCTCGCCGCCGAATACGATGCCGCACTCCGACCGGCACCGGTCGTGCTTCAGATCTTTGCCAAGAATCCGATGCCAGGTCACGTGAAGACCCGGCTCGCGAACGCCATCGGCACCAAGGAAGCGGCCGCACTCTACACGCGCTTTGTCGAAATGACCCTGGCGACCGCGGTGGCGGCACGGGCCGCCGGCATCGTCGATCACGTCGAACTGTGGTGCGCGCCGGACATCGACGCGCCGGCGTTCGCGGCTTGGAGCGAACGCTTCGGCGTCGCGCTGAAGGCACAATCCGGCAAGGACCTCGGCGCGAGGATGCGAAGCGCACTGGGGACGGTGATCGACCGTGGATCGCGCGCGATCCTCATCGGCACCGATTGTCCTGCGCTCGACGTCCAGTACCTTGCGCAAGCCGTGGCTGCGCTCGACGCTCACGATGCGGTCTTCGGCCCGGTCGAGGACGGAGGCTACGTGCTGGTGGGCCTCGCGCGTCGCGTCGAAGTGTTCTCGGGCATTCCGTGGAGCACACCCGACACGATGGCCGCGACCCGCGCGCAGCTGATCTCGCAGGGCTCCACATGGCAGGAACTGCCGCTGCTCTGGGACGTCGACGAGCCGACCGATCTTCTCCGCTGGGAGGCGCTGGCTGATCGTGCCCCGTGTGTGCCGGCGTCGTCCCCGGCCACTGCCGCGTGATCCGGCGTCCAACGCGCCGCTTTGCATCCGCGGCGGTCGTGTTCGTCGCGGCGCCGCTCCTTGCCCTGGCCGCGACCGGTGAAACGATCGTCGTCGGCGATTTCTCGCACGCCGACCCCGGCGCATCGCCGCCCAGGAACTGGACCCCGATCACATTCCGCCAGGTCGAGCGCCATACGCGCTACACGGTCACGCGCGATGACCTGGCAGGCACGGTCCTGTGCGCCGAAGCCGACGCATCGGCCTCGGGCCTCGCGCACCGCCTCGATCTGCCCGCAGAGAGCCATCCACGATTGCGCTGGCGCTGGAAGGCGCAAAACGTGCTCGCCAAGGGCGATGTCACGCGACAGTCCGGTGACGACTATCCGGCCCGCGTCTACGTGACATTCCGATACTCGCCCGAGCGGCTCTCCCTTGCGGAGCGCGTCAAGTACGCGACCGCACGCCTCCTTTACGGCGACTACCCGCCGCATGCCAGCATCGCCTACGTCTGGGACACGCGGGCGGCCGTCGAGACGACGGTGCCGAATGCGTTCACCGACCGCGCGCGGATGATCGTGGTCGAATCCGGAGCCACTCGACTGGGGCAATGGCTATCCTACGAGCGCGACATCGTCGTCGACTATCGCCGGGCGTTCGGCGATGAACCGCCGCCGATCTCGGGCATCGCAATCATGACCGATGCCGACAACACCGGGGAAACGGCGGCCGCCTGCTACGGCGACATCGAACTCATTGCGCGCTAGCGGTCGTCCCGAAGCCGGCGCGCGCGCATCGCCGCCGCCGTCCGGTTCTCGACGCCGAGCTTCACGTAAATGTGCTCGAGATGCTTCTGCACCGTTCGCGTGCTCGCGCCGACAATCATCGCGATCTGGCGATCGCTCTTGCCGGCAGCCACCCACTCGAGCACTTCCCGCTCGCGCGGTGTCAATCGGGCAACCTCGGCGCCCTCGGCCGCGGGGCGGGATTCGCCGCGCACGAGCAGCAACCACGCCGCGTCGCCGCCCAGTTCGGGCAACGCGCGCACCGTGAGACAGTGGTGAGGTCCGGGCACCACCAGCGGCGCCAGCGCGAGTCGCGGCGCCGAGCGGTCCGAGCCACGTCGGAGCCAGTCGTCGATCGGTGCCGGGAGCGTCCCGCCGGGTCGGGGGGGCGGGCCGGGAAAGGCCTGCCCCAGCATGGCCAGCGCGAGCGGTGACAGCTCGCGCACCTGGCGTTGGCGGTCGATACGGATGACCGCCCAATTTTCCGCTTGCGCAATTTCCCGGAGCTCCGCCATCGCATCGGCGGCGCGCTGCAGTGCCACCGCATTGCGATACATCGCCGCGAGCCAGCCGCGCAGCTGGTCGAGCAGCGCGATCTCCTCGTCGGCGAAATCGCGCCCCGCGCGATTCAGGACGAAGCTGACGAGGGTCGTGCCGTCGACAAAGAGCGGCATCGCGACGGCATGATCGACGCCGATCCGCCGGTAATATTCGTTGTAGAGGGCGCTTTTCCGGAATTGGCGCCCTGACACGGAATCCGAGATCCGATGCGTGCCGCCGTCGGGCTGCGCACTGTGGAAACGCACCAGCGGATGGTCGAAGAAATTCCGGTCGAAAGCGGCGATGTCGTCCTTGGAGAGCACCCGCGCCGGGTCGCCGACGACGCGGCGGCGTCCTGTCGCGAGATCGCAGATCGAGAGCGTCGTGAGCTCGGAAGCGACCAGCCGCGGCAACTCGGAGACACCCAGGCGCGCGAAGCGCTCGGGGTCGACGCCGCCTTCGCCTATCACGTGCAGCAGCCGCGCGGCCTGCTGCCGCGCGCGGCGTACGCCTTGGGCCATCGGTCCTCCTCGCCCATCGCTGGACGCCGGGCCGCGTACGCGGAAATGCGTATTTCCGAAACGCTGCCCGAGGCGGAAAAGTATACGCTGCGCCCACCGTGCAGCAAGATGCGGCGCACCAACGCCCTACCCACGGAGACCGCCATGCGCAAGTACATCGATTGTCGTGAATTTCCGAGCGAAATGAATTGCACCGTGGCGTTGTCGGCCAGCAGCGAGCAGGAGCTGCTCGACGCTGCGGTCCAGCACGCTGTCACGGTCCACGGGCACAAGGACACACCGGAATTCCGCCAGCAGATCAGGCAGGCGTTTCGCGACGGCACGCCTCCGCTCTGACCGTTGCGCCGCCGAGGAGTCCGCCGCGCTCCTCCGCTCCTCGTCACGAGGTCGAGAAGTGGCGGCGCACGACGGTGAAGGCGACAGCCGCGAAGCCGCGCCTTTATCGACGACCCCGGTCGATGCAGCGATTCGGGCTCGTCGATCGCGGCTAGAGGCTGTCGCCCGACTTTCGTTGCGGCGGCTTGTCCCCCGGGTGAAATTCCGCGATCCTTCGCGGCCCGCTGTCGCTCGTCTCGCCCGGCCGCGCGGCGCGGCCCGGACGCGGTGGCTTCTCGCGCACCGAGAACTCGCCGAAGTCGGCAAGGTTGACGCTTTCGCCGGACTCCAGCGTCGTGGCGATTTCGCCATAGAATCGTTCGATCATCTCGCGGGCTTCGCGCCCATTGAGACCGATCTGCTTGACGAGGAGCTGCGCCAATGCGTCCCGGGTGAGTGTCATGGTCGGCTCAATTCGAGGTGCGCGATGTAGTGTCCGGCCGTGGGAACGCCCGTCCCGAAAGGCGCTTCCTCTTCCGCCGCCGCAGTGCATCCTCGGCTTCGAACTCGGACACCTTCATGATCAGGAGCTCGAGTTCCCGTTGAAGCAAGTCGAAGTCGGCACCGTCGATGCCATACCTCGGATCGGCCCGAATTTGCGCCAATTCGCGTTCGATCATCGGACCGGCTGGCATCGCGCTCTCCCATCAACCTGGTTCAAATGCCGCCGTTACGCGGCGAATTCGCCCAACATCAATAAAAGCGCAGCGATTCGTGGCGATAACCGCAACGTGGGCAGAAGAATGTCACGAGCTCGACCTCCGGTTGCCGACGCGCAACATGGCAGACCTGCACCGAGCGAAAGTCGAATGGCTCGCCCGTGCATTCCAGCCAGACCTTCGTGCGGCGGTCCGTGAAACAAGACTCTTGTGCGGCATGCATCACTCACCCGACCCCGTCCCCATTGCATCTTTCGGGTTCCCTCGGGGCCGTTAGTTGTTGTCAACACCGTCGGAAAAGCGAAACCTCGACCCATCTCCCGAACGGGCACGGCGGCGACCTTTCCGAGCGATGTGCGGCCCGTCGGACTCACCAGAGCAAGAATCACGCAAGGACAAAATTGCTCCACGCATTCAAAGGGATGTGGCCGCGCGCGAACCTGGCTCGGCGACCGAATGTAAAGGACGTCGACGGATTCCATCGCCGCCCAACCAGAACAACCTTTGTGAGCTGACAACCGCTTCGGCCCGCCTCGGAAAGATCGGCACCGGCGCCCGCATCCTGGCGCGCGTCCTCGAACCATCCGTTCCCCGGCGCTCCTGAACGCGACGGCGGCCGGATCGCGCGCACCGACCGGGCGGAACATCGCGTGACTCTAATCCGCCCACTCGCCGTTTGCATCAACCATTGGTCGGTGAGGCCCTCCCGGCCAAGGAGGCGCGCATCCCGCGGTTCGGCGAAGGTCGCCATTTTTTTGGTACCCTGAAACTGCCGGGTACGGGGCATTTCGCGTGACGGCGGCGTGGCACGCAGAGGAGGAGTCCGGGGTTGACGCAGCCAGGAGGCAGAAACGGGGCACGACGTCGGAGCGCTTTTGCGCCGATGCGCTTCACGCTGGTCCTCTGCGCCCTCCTCTCCGCCTGCGCCGCGAACCCCACGTTTCCGCCCGCCGCGCCAGGCGCCGGCAAGCGGCCCCCGCCCTCCGAACGCGACTTCCGGACCTCGGATCTGGCGAAATCGGATATCGACGTGGCGGCGGAAGTGCATTCCAGGGAAAGCCTCGCGTCGGCGCGCCTGGTGATGGAGAAGCTCTACCGCCGCAATCCCCGCGAGTGGCGCAAGGGCAGTTACGCGAACATGGACGAGGCGCTCGCTCGCGCCTTCGATGCGCGGTCCGGCTTCCGCTTCGCCGAGCTCGGTCAGGTGCGTGGCGCCGACGCCATCCTGCTCGCACTGAAGCCGGACTACGCCGGCGACCGCGTGTTCGCGTTCGGGGTCGGGCTCGCGAGCATGATCTTCCTGTCCTACAACGCGAAGACCGAGTTCTACATCACGGACTCGCTCGATGCGCAGAAGCTCTACAACGCCGCACGGAACATCGAAATCGCTGCCTGGAAGCTCGCGAACGCCCGCGACGCGCAGGGCGATCTCCTGATCCTGTCGAACGAAATGACGGCTGACGTTCGCAACCTCTCGTTCGAGCGCGAGTTCGGCAAGATGATCGCCTACCAGGACGTGATGGCCCAGATCGCCGCGCAGCGGATGAACCGTACGATTCGCCGCATCGTGCAGAGTCTCGCGACGGCGGTGTTCCTGCCGATCTAGGGTCTGACCACACCAAGTCCGCAAATGCGTGCGGACCCTGGCCTAGACCGGCGCGACCTCGGGCGATGCCATCGACAGTGCGGTCGCCATCGCATCGTCGACTTGCCCGACCCACACGATCTCGAGCCGCTCGCGCGCCTCGGCGGGAATGTCATCGAGGTCTCGACGGTTTCGGGCAGGCAGCATCACCGTGCCGATGCCCGCGCGCAGCGCGGCCAGGACCTTCTCCTTGACCCCGCCGATCGGCAACACGAGCCCGCGCAGACTGATCTCGCCCGTCATCGCGACGTCGCTGCGCACCCGACGTCCGGTCAGCAGCGAGGCGAGCGCGATGAAGATCGCCAGGCCCGCGCTGGGTCCATCCTTCGGCGTCGCCCCGGCCGGAACGTGAACGTGAATGTCCGATTTCTCGAACAGTTCCGGCTCGATGCCGAGTTGCAGCGCGCGCGCTTTGACCAGCGACAGCGCGGCCTGCGCACTCTCCTTCATCACATCGCCGAGCTGACCGGTCAGGATCAGCCGGCCCGCACCCGGCATCCGCGTGGCTTCGATGAACAGGATATCCCCGCCGACCGGCGTCCAGGCGAGTCCGGTGGCGACACCCGACACACCGCTGCGCATCGCGACCTCCGCCTCGAACTTGCGCGGGCCCAGAATGGCTGCCAGATCGTCGGGGCCGATCTTCAGGGTCCGGGCGCCGCCTTCGGCGATGCGCACCGCGACGTTGCGGAACACCTTGCCGATCTCGCGTTCCAGATTGCGCACGCCGGCTTCGCGCGTGTAGTCGTCGATGATCGCGGCCAACGCGTCATCACCGACTTCGCACTGCTCCGCCGCGAGCCCGGTCGCCGCGAGCTGGCGCGCGACCAGGTACCGGCGCGCGATCTGCAGCTTCTCCTGCGCGGTGTAGCCTGGCAACTGGATGACCTCCATCCGGTCGCGCAGCGGGCCCGGTATCGTGTCGAGCACGTTGGCTGTGCAGATGAACATCACGCCCGACAGGTCGAAGGGCACGGCAAGGTAGTTGTCGCGGAACGTCGAGTTCTGCTCGGGATCGAGCACCTCGAGCAGTGCGGACGCCGGGTCGCCGTGAAAGCCGCCGGCGCCGAGCTTGTCGACCTCGTCGAGCATCATCACGCAATTGCGCGTTCCGGCCTTGCGCAGGCTCTGGACGATGTTGCCCGGGAGCGATCCGATATAGGTGCGCCGGTGGCCGCGGATTTCCGACTCGTCGTGGACTCCGCCCAGGCTCAGGCGCACGAACTTGCGTCCCGTCGCCTTGGCGATACTCTGGCCGAGCGAAGTCTTGCCCACGCCGGGCGGCCCCGCGAAGCAAAGGATGGGGCTCCTGCCCGAGGGATTGAGCTTGCGCACCGCAAGGTATTCGAGAATGCGCTTCTTGATCGTTGCGAGCCCGTAGTGATCTTCCTCGAGAACACGCCGCGCCTGCGCAATGTCGATCGCCGTCTCCGGGTCGGCGGCCCAGGGCAGCTCGATCAGCCAGTCGAGATACGTGCGCGTCATTGAGTACTCGCCGGCGCCTTCGGGCATGTGTTCGAGGCGCTTCAATTCCTTGCGCGCCTGCTTTTCCACGTCCCCGGGCATCTTCGCTTCGGCGATCGCCTTCTCGAGGTCCGCGATCTCGGCTGCGCTCTCGTCCCCTTCACCCAGTTCCTTCTGGATCGTGCGCAGCTGCTCGCGCAACAGGTGTTTGCGGTTCCTGTCGTCGATCGATTCCCTGGTGCGCTCGTCGATCTCGCGCGACACCTTCAGCACCTGGATCCGGCGCGCCACCAGTTCGAGGAGCTTGTCGAGCCGCGTCTTCAGGTCGAAGGTTTCGAGCAACGCCTGCTTTTCCTCGGCGCCGATGTCCATCAGTCCCGCGATGAAATCGGCAAGCCGCGCCGCGCCCTCCACGCCCTGCAGCGCCGACACCATCTCTTCCGGCACCTGCGGCAGGAGTTGCAGAATCTCGATGGCGCGCTGCCTGAGGTTGAGGGCGCGACCCTCGATGTCCGGCTCGACTTGCTCCGGGTCCTCGACGAGCTGGACCCGCGCAACGGTGAACGGATAGCCTTCGAGGAACTCCAGGACGCGGAAGCGCTGGTTCCCCTTGCAGATCGCATGATGCAGGCCATCGGGCCCCGTGATGTACCGAAGCACGGTGGCGGTGGTGCCGACCCCGTGGAGGTCGTCCCCGCCCGGCTGCTCGACCTCGGGCTTGCTCTGCAGCAGCACGCCGAGCGGACGCTGCAAGCGCGCGGCCTCCTGGGCCGCCGCGCGCGAACGCTCGCGACCCACCGTGAGCGGAAACACCATGCCGGGGAACAGCACCACATTGCGTACCGGCACGATGATCAGCGCGTCTTCGGGCAACGGGCGCGATGCGCCCTCGCCCGGCAGCTGTCGCTCGCGCACGGCGGCTTCGGCATGGGTGCCGGCGTCGGCCGTGATCGGTTCGGTGGTGGCCATCGCGTGTTCGTTCATGAATGCCCCGTCTATCCCGTCTTGCGCAACCTGAGAATCAGGCAGCCGTCGATCGACTCGCGGATCGCGGCGTCGAGCTGCGCTTCCGGCAACCGGATGCGGCGCTCGAAACATCCGTACGGAATCTCGAGTCGCCGCAAGGCGCGGCGAAGGCCGGAGAACGGTGGGCGCCGTTCGGCGCGCACGACCAATTCGCCGGCCTCGATCGCGACCTCCGTGCGCTCGGCAGGGACACCGGGCAGAGCGACGACAATGACGACTTCGCGCTCGTCCTCGAACACGTCGACGGGCGGCTCCCAGACGGGCTGGGCCCG
>Ga0315283_10004352_pt1 | contig 12322 bp, 19 predicted proteins | sample YL17G09_0_MG_FD_204541 | JGI IMG/M metagenome (GOLD analysis project Ga0315283, IMG submission 204541) | Sediment microbial communities from Yellowstone Lake, YNP, Wyoming, USA - YL17G09_0 | ecosystem: Environmental > Aquatic > Freshwater > Lake > Sediment | place: USA: Wyoming | collected...
TTGTTCTTGGGGATGGCAGAGCAGTTTACGAGTCTCCCGTTTCGATCATGGCGCTTCGGATGGTGTCGATGACCGTCGAGGAAGAGGCGGAGATCAGGATCAGGGTTCCCGACTACCCGGAGGTCTTGGCCAGGATCGCCAGGGAGATTCCGCTTCCGAGGTTCGCCAGGATTCGGGTGGGTGGGGCTCCCCTTAGGATTGAGTCAACGACGGCGTTCCATGCGGAAATCAGGCTCCAGAGGCCCTGGAGCGAACCTTCGATCTCGTTTCTCGTAGCGATGCACGGTATACTTTATTCATCAATATAGGAGGAGAGATGACGGACGAGTGCAGCGGCAAGGATCGTTTCGGGTTGTCTCCCTGCGAGCGGGGGAAGCTGTCCTCGACAGGGGAAGTGTGCGGGATGATGGATTGCGGCGTCCCGCCTGAGCAGGTGTGCAGGAAGTGCGGCTTGTGGTACTGCGTGAAACACTTTGAATTCCACTTCACCGGGTACCCGGATCACAAGGAGAAGAAAGCTTGAGATCAGACCCTATCCCTTAACCCTCCGGGATGGGGGGCCCTCCAAAAAGGGCCCCCCTCCCGGCGTATGCCGAGGAGGAACGGATGAAGGAAATCGAGATTCCGTGGATGGGCGAGGTAGTCCGGGCACTCGAGAAGTGGTTCCTGGGGCCGATTCGGGACCTGTCCGGGTTTCCGAACGTGCCGGTCTCGATTCCGGACGTCTTCGTGCCTTATGTTCCAGTGCTTCCCGTGGCTCCGGAAGCTCCATGGATCATCACGACTACTCCTGGAACCGGGCAGACTCCCTGGTACGGGCAGGGTACGAATGGGGGATACGGAAGGATGAACGTGTACACGACCGACACTGCCTGCAGTCCCGACCTGACGTACGCGATAGACTTTACCGAGGCCTGATCTCGACTGGAGGGTTTTATGCCCAAGAGCGGTTATAGTCTCGAGGTGAACGGGAGGGAGATGATTCTTCCCGTTTCGATGGTCAAGCCGAAGGCCGACTTCGGGGTCGAGATGAAGCCGAGAAGGAAGAGGAGGGCCAAGCCTGTTCAAAAGGACGAGTTGGCCGGTCTGGATCTCGACCACCTGGACCTGCCTCCGTTGCCTTCCTTCTCGAGTTTACCCGCCTTGACGACGCCCTTGTTCGGAGAGCAGGACAGCAATTTGATGGGGATTATTGCAGGTGGGATGATAGGGGTTGCGGCAGCTCTTATATTCGGGAAGAAATGATCTCCAGGAAGAGGGGAATGAAATCGGTAGCCGTCCTGGTGGACAAGGGGTGGATCACTCCGGACCAGGGGAAGTTCTACGAGTCCACGGTTGAGGAGGGGGTGTCCTTCAGGACGATGGCGATGGGGGAGTTGGGCAAGATCGCGGGTGAGCTTTACCTGCGCGAGGAAGAGGCCCAGTTTCGCATCTTGAACAGGATTCGCGTGTCCTTGGACAGCGTCTCGGTCCCGGAGGTCCTGGTCCTGGTCGATTCAACCGAGTCGTGGCACCAGGAGCATTTCAGCGAGAAGAGTACCCGGGGTCGGTTCTCTCAGGAGGCCGCGGAACCGTGGCACCCGTCACTCCTGGAGGGGTTCAGGCCGGACCCCGCGGTGATCGCGTATTTCAGGGCCCACCATGAATTCTACCGGTTCTCTCCGGCGATATTGAAAGAAGCGTATGTCGTATGATAGAATTCGAGCGTCACCCCCTGGAAGGCGGTCCTCGCGGGCCCGACGTGGAGGCTGTGGAAGACGTGGTCGGCGACATCACGAGCATCATCGAGGCCATTTCGAACGGCACCCTTCCGTTGTTGATCCCGGACCTTGAGGGGAAGGGTTGGCGGCTCAACGGGCCGTTTTGGGACTTCATCCTTGGGAGGAACGATGGATCAGGACCAGCGTAACGACGCTCCGATCAGGAAGCCCGCACCTCCGCAGATCGACCCGAAGAAGTTCGTCGGGGGGGACCACCTGGAGAAGATCAAGTCCATCCTTCGGGACGTGGACGAGTTCGCGGCGGGGGTGAAGGAGAGGGGCAAGACGTTCGGGGAGACCATGGACATCTTTCGCGAGAAAGTCGTGAAGTTCGGGGAAGTGGTGGACCTGTTTCAGAAGGTGGTCGAGAAGCTGGAGGATGGAAATGGGAAAGTGGCTTAGTATCACGGATCGGATGATCGACGTGAATGCCATCGTGTTCGAGAAGTGCCTGGACACGGTGACCAGGATCGTCTCGAATCAGGGGGTACCCCAGTTGTACGGCCAAGAGCAGAACTTGGCGGCTTCGGATGGCGTGCTTCTGGCGGCATCGAACCTTTATTGCAGGGTTCACGACATGCTCTTGGAAGACGGGATAGATGAAGAGGAGTTCCTGGCGGAGTACGTTGCGGAACGTGAAGAGGAGAAGCGCCTGGCCCTGGAGGAAAGGAAGAGTGCGGCAGAAGCGCAGACGAAGGTAAGCGTGACGGGGGTCGAGCCGAGGAGGATGCCGTGAACGCGATTCCGGTGCAGCGGGTCCAGGGGACGTGGATCGACCTGGCGGAATCCACGGAGTACCCGAAGCTCGCCTACGCGATGAACGAGGTGAAGAAGGTGGCCGGGGGCGTGTTCCCGGAACTGGCCGACATGAAGCTCTTTGTCGGATGTCCTCACTGCATGGACAAGCACAGCCATCACCAGTGGAAGGACTCCGACCGCACCGGGAAGAACTGGCGGGCGTTCATGCACACGAACCACTTCCCGAAGACCATCTGCGTGCATCCTCATGCGGAAAAAGAGCTGGAGATGAGGAATCTCCTGGCTATGCTGTTCCATGAGTTCGGGCACAGCGTCTGCGACATCGTGGGGTGGAAGAACACCCAGGAGAACGCCGACAGGGCCTCGTTCAGGTTCTTCGGAGTGGAAATCTTCTACGAAGGGCCCGGCAGGGTCCAGACCATCAAGGTGTAGAAAATCCCATCCCGTTCCGGGCATGATCGGAGGGTTCGCCCGTGGTTGATCCAGTCAAGGACTTCGACGAATTCCGGGAAGATCAGGAGTTCAAAAGCATCGCCCGGGAGCAGCGGTCCATTCAGAAAAACGAGCCTCCCGTCGTGACCCAGGTTCGATCCGAGGTCCGAGACTACGTCTGCGGATATTGCGGGGCCAGGGGTAGGGCCGAGGTCTTCTACCGGGCGGACCTGTCGGGTGATCGTGAGGCCGTCGTCGAGATCGAATGCAGGGCCTTCGTGAATGGGCAGAAGTGCGAGCATGTGGAGACGAGATTTTATGGCAGGTGAGAAAGAACGCGTTTGCTGGTATGCCATTCCCTCGGCCAACGTCGACCGGGCCAACTCGTGTCTGGATGCCTGGAAGAACATGGGTTACAGGACGTGCGTCCTTCTCGATGAGGGAGCGCCCAGGCCGGAGGCCGATCTGACCGATCTTGTCCTCGAGGTCAAGGCGTACGTGGGGTACTACAAGAGCTTCAACCACATGGTGGGACAGATTGGCCGGGGGGCCGACGTCATCATCACGGGCGGGGACGACATCTATCCGGACCCGAAGAAGATGGCTCAGGAGATCGTGGAGGAGTGCTTCGAGAGGTTTCCCGACGGGTTCTTTATCATGCAGCCCATCGGGGACAAGATGGACGGCGTGGACCGCATCTGCGCGAGTCCCTGGTTCGGCCGGGGATGGCTCGACCGCGCCTACGGGGGCAGGTATCCCGTGTGGCCGGGGTACTCCAATTTCTTCGGGGACCAGGAGCTGAAGGAGGTTTCCACGAAGCTCAAGGTTCTCTGGCAGCGCGAGGACTTGGTCCAGTATCACGATCACTGGGCCCGGCCGGGAGGGCCCGAGAAAACCGCGTACCAGAAGAAGAACGACGCGTCCTGGAAACGCGACGAGAACTTGTACAAGTCCCGCATGCTGGCGAAGTTCCCGGGCATGTGGCCCCTGGCCCAGAATGACCTTGACTACAAGAAGGCCATCGAGGGTGAGGGCATCGTCGGCAAGGACAGGATGAAGCTGAAGGGGTAGGCTATGAAGGCGCTTGTGACCGGCAGTGGCGGCTTCATCGGTCACCATCTGGTCAAGCGCCTGAAGAAGGAAGGCTTCAGGGTCCGGGGGGCGGACCTGAAGATGCCGGAGTTCGAGCCCACGGAAGCCGACGAGTTCCTGGTCACGGATCTCCGGTCGGAAGCCAATTGCCGCAAGGCCGTGGACGAGTGCGATTGGGTGTACCACCTGGCAGCCGATATGGGGGGGATCGGATACATCGAGACCCACAAGGCAGAGATTGTCCGGAATAACACGCGCATCGACCTCGGCATGCTCGAAGCGGCCCGCAGGGCCAAGGTGAAGATGTTCTTCTACGCGTCGAGTGCGTGTGTCTATCCCGATTATAAACAGAATCAGACGGATGTGCCGCCCCTCCGTGAGGAAGACGCCTATCCTGCCATGCCGGAACCCGGGTACGGGTGGGAAAAGCTGTACGCGGAGCTGATGTGCCGGTACTGCCGGGAGGACTTTGGGTTGGAGACGAGGGTAGCCCGGTTTCATAATATTTACGGCCCCTTGGGAACGTGGGAGGGCGGGAGGGAGAAGAGTCCCGCCGCGATCTGCCGGAAGGTCGCCCTCGCGAAGGACGGAGACGAGATCGAGGTGTGGGGAGACGGATGCCAGACCCGGTCGTACTGCTACGTTTCCGACTGCGTGGAGGGCATCTTCTGCCTGTCCCGGTCGGACTACCGGGAGCCCTTGAACATCGGTCGGGACGACGTGATCTCGATTGATGCCATGGTCGATCTCGTGGCCGGGATCGCCGGAAAGAAGGTCCGGATCAGGCACGATCTCTCGAAGCCGGTCGGGGTCAGGGGGCGCAACGCCGACGTGACGAAAATGAAAAAGGTCCTTGGGTGGTCTCCCGGGACCACGATGCAGAGCGGGTTCAAGGTGACGTACGACTGGATTGCCGGGCAGCTCAAGAAGGCGGGAAGGATTTCGTGAAAATCTGGCCCGTCGTCTTCACCTGCGAGAGGGATCTCGACCTGGTCTGGCTCCAGCGGTATTACATGAAGAAGGCCGGGATCGACTTTGAGGAGTACACCCTGGTCGTGGACCGGGCTTTCCTGCCTTCGGTGGTTCATCACGAATGGATCAAGAAGGAGGGAATCCGGCTGGTCGAGAGGCCGGATGGATACGTACCGTGGCCCGCGGAAGCGAATTGCGATTCCAAGGTGGGAGGGTTCAAGGCGTTTCTGGAAGCCGTCCGTCCGGATGACGGAGACTACGTTTTTGACTTCGATTCGGATGCCTTCCTTGTAGGAACGAAGCTGCTGGAGCATCTCGGCAAAGCCGATCTGATCGGCTTCCGGTTCACCAACCGAGCCAGGTGGATTTCCCGGTTTGGCGAGAACTGGTCCCACTGCATGGGTGCGCTTCAGATTATTAGAGCGGGGGCCCTTCGGAAAGCCGTGTCCCTTTCGGGCGGGGACGTGTTGTGGGCCAAGGAGTGGATCAAGGCGCATGGGTCTACCTACGAGTTTGTCCATGATCAGTATTTTCCTCTTCTTCTAAGAGTAGCCGGGGCTTCCGCATTTTATCCGGACAGCGGGTATACCTATTGCGAAGGGAAGCAGGTGGAGGAATTGATCCTGAATGGGTGGGAAGGTCTTAGCCTGCTTCATCTTTATGAAACCTGGAAGTCCTTCGCGGGTATTCCCATCGAAGGCAAGTGGCAGATTCCGGCGGTCTTGAGAAAGAAGGGACTTGCATGAGCGTGTCGGTTGTCCATGGCGGAAGGTTCGGGAATCATGTCTTTCAGTATGCGTGTGCCCGTCTTTTCGCAGAGAAGAACGGGCTTGAGTTGAAGGACTGCCTGGATGGCGAGGGGATTCTTACGACTACCTTCCATACAAAGGGAAGGTCGGTCGATTTACCCGTGGTCACCTTTGAGGATGGGCAGAACGACATTCTTGATAAAGAGTTCCCTCCTGCTTGCTACGTTTTCCGGGGGTACTTCCAGAAGGCCAAGTGGTACCACGACAGGAAGAAGGACGTCCTTCGGTTTTTCCTTCAGACGCGTCTCCCGGCGCCCGCCGATCCGAAGGACATCGTGATCCACCTTCGGCTGGATGATTACCTTCGAGACGGGCTTTCGATCCATCCGGAGTGGTATCTGAAGGTCCTGGAGATGGAGAAGTTTGACCGGCTTCACATCGTCGCGGAGGAGTATCACGAGAAATACTTTTCCTACTTTAAGAAATTCGACCCCGTGATCCACGTGAAGGATAAGATTTCTGACTGGTACTATGTTCAGGGATTCGACCGAATTGTCTGCGCGAACGGGACGTTCTCGTGGTGGGCGGCGTTCTTGAGCAGGGCTTCCAGAATATACACTCATAAGCGTTGGGTAAAAGCCTTTCCGCATGCGGACTTGAGCTTTTTTCCGAACGGGGTCCAGGTAGACGGGCCGTTCGTAGACGAGAAATCCCTATGAGAAACCTCATTTCCTACTGCCTGTTCGGGACCCACAGGAGGTACTGGCATTCCGTCCCGTTCGTCGTGTCCGCGAACTCGATCATGAATCCGGACTTGAGGATGCGGTTCCACGTCCACAAGAGCTACAGGGAGACGCCGGGGTACGCGCTTCTCTCGGTTTTGGCGGCTGAGGAGTTCGTGGACCTCGTCGAATCGGGGGTCGACTTCCCGGGTTCCAGTGCAATGATCCTTCGGATGATGCCCCTGTTCGATCCGGAGGTGGATGTCTTCTTCCTGCGGGACATCGACGCGTCTCCCTGCACGGAGGACGTGAGGGCGATGCGGATTTTCCTGAAGACGAACCTGTGGGTCCACGCGGGTCGAGGGCACCGGGCTCACACCCTGCCGATCATGGGATGCTTGGCAGGATTCCGGGCATCCGTCCTTCGGAACGAGATGAGAATGGGTTCCTTTGACGAGTTCGTGGAAACGGCCTTCGGGATTCTCCCGTATATCGGCCATAAGGAGTGGGTCTGGAATTCCGATCAAGAAGTTCTAACCAGGATGATGGAGCCGTTCACGGCCAGGACCCTGGACACGCCTATGGGACCTGCTCCGGTCTTGGAGTGGTATAAAGCCGTGCGGTTCTCGCCCGATCTCTATAAGCTGGAAGACGTGAGCGGCATCCCGGTGGAAGTCCGTGAGGCGTGCGATTCGATCTCGAAGGAGCCGGGTATCCCGACCGTCATCCCGGACGCCCTTCTCCGACGGTCGATCTGGTGGGAAGGCCCTGTCCAGAAGCGCATCCGGAAGTTCATGGAGGATCATCCGAAGCTGGACAGAGAGTGGGTGTGGGAATGACCGGAGAGATTTCCCAGGGGGGTCACAGCTACTGGATTGAGCCCAATACGTGGTTCACTACGTCGAACATCCGGATCGGGAGGTATACGTCTATTTCCGGAAACGTTCATATGGACTGTGGGGCCCAGCATCGCACGGAATGGGTGACCACGAGCCCGTTGAACTTCCACTTTTTCGGAAGCAAGGAGGATGCCTTTACCTTCGGGGACATCGAGATCGGGAGCGACGTGTGGATCTGCGAGGGGGCCGTCATCATGGGCGGGGTCCATATTGCCGATGGCGCGGTCGTGGCGGCCAGGGCCGTGGTCACGAAGGACGTGCCGCCCTATGCGGTCATGGCCGGGGTCCCGGCCAGGGTCGTCAAGTACCGCTTCCCGGAGGACGTGATCCGGCGGCTCCTCAAGCTCAAGTGGTGGGATTGGCCCGACGAGAAGGTCAAGGAGAGGATTCCCCTTCTTCTGTCGTCAAACGTCGAGGAACTCCTCAAGGCAGAGGGTGTGGAATGAAGATCGTCGGTCTTACGGTCGTTCGGAACGAAGCCTGGATCATCGGCTTGACCCTTCGCACGGCTCTCAGGTGGGTCGACGAGGAGGTGGTCCTCCTTCATGCCTGCTCTGACGGGACCAGGGAGATCGTGGACAAGGTGGCCGCCGAGAACCCCGGCCGGGTCACGATCCTTGAGGAAAAGGACCCGGTCTGGATGGAAATGGACCACAGGCAGAGGACCCTGGACCGGGGCAGGGAGCGCGGCGGGACGCACTTCGCCATCATCGACGCGGACGAGCTTCCGACCTCGAACATCATCGGGCAGCTTCGCGGGTGGTGCGGCAGGCTCCGTCCGGCCCAGCTTCTGGACCTGCCCATGATCCCGGTCTGGGACGGCCTGGAGATGTACAGGTGCGACCCGGGGGGCATCTGGAGCGGGACGTGGATCACCTTGGCTTTCAGGGACTTCGAGGCGCTTTTCTGGAAGGCCAAGGATGACGGCTACCAGTACCACAGCCGTCCGCCGTACCGGTCCCTCTGCGAGGTCCCGGACCGCCTGCGCTTCCTGGACCGGGAGACCGAGGGCGGGATCATGCACTTGCAGTTTGCGAGCAAGAGGCGGTTCCTGGCCAAGCACGCCCATTACAAGATGGAGGAGGTCGTCAGGTGGCCCGGTCGGGAGCCGAACATCGTCATCGACAGGAAATACTCGGTCGTGACCAAGGAGGACGGCGCCAAGCTCAAGGAGTGCCGTCCGGAGTGGTGGGAGGGGTACGACAAGCAACTGGTTGACCTGGAACACGTTCCGTGGCACGAAGCGGAGTGCAAGAAGATGTGGAAGCAGTACGGACCCGGGAAGTTCAAGTGGATGAACCTGTTTGAACTCGTACCGTAGAGAAGGGACCAGACCCAAGTGTGGGGATCTGGCCCTCCTGGAGAGAGGAAGGATTGTTGATAAAACGGTACCTCGGAACCCCGTGAATGTCAAGGAGATAAAACGTGGACCTCTTTAAGATGTTGGGCAGCAACGTGAACCTTGAGGAGATCGAGAAACGGGCCCTGGAAGCCAAGGTGACCCAGGAGGCCATGCTGTCGGAGATGCGGGTCCTCGTGGGGGAGCTGCGGGACCTCAACAGGAAGATATCGGTTATCGTCTTCGCGGCGGAGAAGATGATGGCGGACAAGTAGTTACGCGTCTTCGCCGGGTTCCTCTTCCGGTTCCTCGTACAGGTCGGTGATGCTTTTCCAGTCCCTCTCGGCAGGCCTCACGTTCTCGTAGTAGTCCATGTCGACGAATCCCTGGCTGTTCTCGGAGACGATGATGACCCGGGTTTTCATGATCTCCTGGCATTCCTCGTCCGTGAGTGGAGCCGTCCCTCCGCCCATCTCTACCGCGGTTTCGTGAAGCGTGGTCAGGAAGTCCTTCGACTCGTTCTCGTCTTTCAGGTTGATCCTGCCGTACCAGCCGGATTCGTCCACGTTTCCGATTTCCTCGTCGAAAGGGCTGACGGCGTAGATGACGCTGTTGAGGATCGTGTTGAATTTGCCCGATCCGTACGGTCGGATCGGGCCGGGGATGCACGGGACCTGGACGGGTGTGGACGATCCTCTTCTTCTGAACCGCCTTTTCGGGTAGATGGGCATGGTCACCTCAAAGGCAGGAGCCTGGTTTCCCTGACGAAGGTTGACCCACCCTGATCGAGGGTGATCTTGACGAATCTCTCGCCCCCCGGGAATATCGATAAGTCCGGAGTCGAGATGCCGAAGATCGTCCCGGTCTGCCCGGCGTAAGGACCATTGGCAAGTTTGACGCGACTTCCGACCTTGAGCCCGCCGGGAGGAGGTCTTCTCTTTGGGTAGACCGGGTTCTGCGCGAATCCCGGGCGTGACTCGGGAATAAGCTCATACAGTCGGGTGAGCTGCCATCTGGACTCGGCTGCCCTGGCCGCGTACCCGGCTGCCTCGGCCGCGTTTTCGGCTGCCAAGGTCGCGTACATGGCTGCCCTGGCCGCGTTCCAGGCTGCCCTGGCCGCGGCCCCGGTTGCCCAGGCCACGTTCCCGGCTGTCCAGGCCGTGGTCGCGGCTGCCAAGGCCGCGTACATGGCTGCCCAGGTCGCGTTCTCGGCTGCCAAGGTCGCGCCCCCGGCTGCCCGGGTCGCGTTCCCGGCTGCCCAGGCCGCGGTCGCGTTTGCCCTTGTAGGCTCTTTAGCCCATGCCCTGGCTGCTGCGATGGCCTGGCGAGGATGCACGTTTCCTGGATACTTCTGTTCATAAAGACGAAGGACGCGTTCGGCAATTTCACAGGTCCAGAGGACGAGTCTACGATGGACGTCTGAACCCTGGGTGATCGGCTTCAGCCTGTTAATGGCGGCTTCAATGAGATCGTAAGAACTGGGCAGAGGACGCGTCTTGGAGTAGATCGGGTTGGGCGCGAATCCCGGGCGTGACTCGGGAACAAGCTCGTATAGACGGGAGAGCTGCCATTTGAACTCGGCTTCCCCGGTCGCGTCCACGGCTGCCATGGTCGCGTACCTGGCCGCGTGCCCGGCTGCCCAGGCCGCGTTCTCGACTGCCCAGGCCGCGTACATGGCTGTCCTGGTCGCGGCCACGGCTGCCCAGGTCGCGTCCCTGGCTGCCTCGGCCGCGTCCCCGGCTGCCAAGGCCGCATCCCTGTTCTTCTCCGTAGGCTCTTTAGCCCATGCCCTGGCTGCTGCGATGGCCTTCCTGGGACGCATATCCCCGGGATACTTCTGTTCGTAAAGACGAAGGACGCGCTCGGCAATTTCACAGGTCCAGAGGACGAGTCTACGATGGACGTCTGAACCCTGGGTGATCGGCTTCAGCCTGTTAATGGCGGCTTCAATGAGATCGTAAGAACTGGGCAGAGGACGCGTCTTGGAGTAGACCGGGTTCGGAGAGAATCCTCCAGGATGCCATCTCTCCGATTCCGGCTTGAGGTCATCCAGAGGGATGTCTACCCAAATGTCTTTCAGGAAGGCCTGTCTGAATCCGACGCTGGCTTCCCAAATTCCCTGCCGGTTCTTGCTGAACCCGGCGATGCGTCCGGTTTTCATCCAGAGGCTTGGGCCGACACTCGAAAGCTTGTCTACGAAGACGTACTGTCCAACGCGGAATTTCCCGACCTGGGACGGAGGACGCTCCTTGGGGTAGACCGGGTTCTCGTCAAACGTTCCGGCAGATTGAAGTTCGTCCTCCTTGAGGTATGACTGGAATCCTCCAGCTGTCTCGACTAGATAGGCCCATTTCGTTGTTAGGCCAGTAAGAAGTTTAAAGACTTGCTTCACCTTGCCGAATCTGCGAACTTTTCCAAGGGGTCCTGGAATAGAGACCCGGATCATGTCTCCTATCCTGAACTTTGGCTGGGATGATGGGCGTTTCTTGGGGTAGACCGGGTTCTCGGAGTAGAACGGACCCTCGATTTCGTTCTCCGAGATCCAGTAGCCGAATCCCGTCTTCCACGAAGTTACGTAGTATCGCGGCCACCCCATACTGGTCGCCCCGGGCACGAACTGTATGATTCCTTTCGTCCCGGAGAGGTGTGGCCAAGTCTCGCTTTTCCCTACTTTGACGACGTCTCCAAACTTGAACTTGGGAAACCGCAGGCGTTTCTTGTCGTAGATCGGATTGTCAAGAAGCCCTTTCGGCATCGGGTCATCGGCGGGATCGTTGAGGCAGTCCTTGGCCGCGGCCCACACTCGATCTCCTGTGTCTTGATCGTGAGTCAGGATCGAGGCTTCCCCGAGGCCGGGGTAGTCCACGACGACGCTGAAGTCCTTCCGGTCGAAGCCCTTTTCAACGAGGCAGTCCAAGGCGCGTTCAGCGTAGAACGATCCGGACGGGAACACCTTGACCATGAAGTTGAAGCTCACTTCTTTTCCCCTTCGGTCGGCTTGAACCCCAGAAGCGGCATCCGCCGGATCTGCAGGGGAGTGCGCCAGGACTTCTCGCCTTCCGGGAAGCGGAGCAGGAACATCCTTCCCTGCGGGGTGTTCCGCTTCTCGATCAGGATGGCCGTCTTCCCGTGAGTGTACGACTTCGGGTGGCTGTCGATCACGACCTCGCCCAGGGGCGGGTCCTCGCCGGGCCACGCGCCCCAGCGGCGGGGGGAACCCGGGTTGTTCCCGAACGACTCGTCGACCCTAGAGATCAAATCAAGCTCCTCTTCTGCAAGCGAACACGATTTAAGTGAAGAGGTGTGCCTCACGAAGTACCAGTAGCGAGGTTCTCCAAGGTCAAGTCTTGCTGGACCTGGAGTGTCCCATCTTACTTTTTGTACCGTTACAGTAGTGCTTGCCGGAAGACTGTAGAGGTTGACTTTTGTGCGTACCACATCTCCCACTTTGAACTTGGGATTCGGGAGACGCGTCTTCTCGTAGATCGGATTGTTCTCGAACGACTCGTCGACCATGCGCTCGAAGGGCGTCCTCCCGATGCGTCTTCCCCGGAACATCCTCCGGTAGCGCGGGCGAAACTTGGGCCAGAGCCGGATG
>Ga0315283_10004354_pt1 | contig 12320 bp, 8 predicted proteins | sample YL17G09_0_MG_FD_204541 | JGI IMG/M metagenome (GOLD analysis project Ga0315283, IMG submission 204541) | Sediment microbial communities from Yellowstone Lake, YNP, Wyoming, USA - YL17G09_0 | ecosystem: Environmental > Aquatic > Freshwater > Lake > Sediment | place: USA: Wyoming | collected...
GATTCCTCGGCGGTCGACGGCGTGTCGTTGCCGACGCCGAAGAATTTCTGGGGCGTCCTCTCGTAGCGGAGGTTGCCGCTCAGGAAGAAGCGGTTGCGCTCGAAGTAGATCTCGGGCTTGACCACGATCTGGAACTGCCTGGCGAGCGTGTAGGTGCCGAAGGCCCAGATGGTGGATGCCCGGGTCTGCTCTTTGTTGCGGCCCGCTCTGAAATTGAGAATACCGCCGCCGCCGAAGGCGAGTTTCGTCTCGGGAGAGTAATAGATAAAGGGCAAGGCGATGAGATGGGCCTTGAAGGCGTCCTTGGAATTGTCGGGCTCTTTTTCCGAACCCCCGGCCTGGACGTCCTGGGCGGCCGCGAAATACGGCGTCAGAACACAGACGCTTATCAAGAGGGCAGAGAGGAAGGACGGACGTTTGATCATCTCATTCCTTTAGTCGTTGGGGCTATGATAGCGTCCGGGTCATGAAATGTAAACCTCGGCCCTTGACCGGCGCCGGAAACGGGGCTATCCTCCCCGGCGCGGGAGGAACGATGACGTCGAAAGAGAGAATGGCCGCGGCCATGGCCGGGTCTGTTCCGGACCGGGTGCCGGTGATGTGCCAGATGAGCATCGGGCACATGCTCCTGCAGACGGGGACCGAGCCGGCCCGTTTCTGGCATGCGGCGGACGCCTTCGCCGACGGTCTCGTCAAGTTGAGGTCGCTCTACGGCTTCGACGGTATATTGGTCAGCCTTCACGGCCATTCCGCCGGCTGGGAAGAGCGCATCGCATCCTTGGAACGGGGGCCGGACGGAGAGCGCGTCCGCTGGAAAAACGGGGACACGACGTTCTTTCCGTTCGACGACCTCCCCGTCGTCCAACCCGCCCAGCCGGCTGTCAGGCCGGAGTTCGGCCGGTTCGATCCCGGATCCCTGCCTGCCGAGGCCGCCTATATACCCGTGTCCCAGGGGCTTAGGTTCGCCCTCGACCCGGAGCATCTCTTCGACGTCCTCTCCATCGTCCGGAGCAGGGCCGGAGGGGATTTCTCCATCCACGGCGAGGTGACTTCGCCCCTCGATTACTTCCTCGACCTCTTCGGCTTCGAACAGGCCATGATCGGGTTCCTCGAGGACCCCGGCCGGGCCGCCGAGGTTCTTGGGAGATTCAGCGATGGGATCGTCGCCGTCGCCGAAGGGCTGGTCGATGAAGGGGCGGATGCCGTCAAGATCTCCTCGCCGTTCGCCGGCGCGGGCTTCCTGTCGGCGGCCTTCTACCGGGCTTTCGTCCTTCCTTATGAGGGGCGCATCGTCCGGGCCGTCGAAGCCCGCGGCGCCCGCGCCTACCTCCACACCTGCGGCGACATCCACGACCGGCTCGAGCTCATGGCCGGCTCCGGGGCTTCGGGGATCGAGTGTCTCGACCCGCCGCCCCTCGGCCGCGTGGACCTCGCCGACGCCAAGAGGCGCATCGGAGGAAAGGTCTTCATCAAGGGGAATATCGACCCCGTCAACGTCCTCCTTTCCGGATCGACGGAACTCGTCCGCGCGGACGCCCTCCAACGTATCGCGACGGGGAAGCCGGGCGGGGGATACATCCTCAGCACGGCCTGCTCGATCGCCCCCCGCACACCCCGCGCAAACGTTCTCGTCCTTGCCGCGGCCGCTGCGGCGGGCGGCGCTTATTAGGTTGAACGCGCGTCTTTCCTGATATATAGTAGATCACCTAATTCGTTTCTCGAGGAGAATACATGAAGAAGGTCATCGTTTTAGGTTCGGGAATGGTCGGCCGCGTCATGGCCGCCGACCTCGCTATGGATTTCGAGGTCACGGCCGTCGACGTCAGTCCGGCCAACCTGGACGGGCTCAAAAAGACTCCGGTCAAACGTCTGCGGGCCGACTTGTCTGACGCCGCCGTCGTCCGGGAGGCCGTCCGCGACTGCGATCTCGTCGTCGGGGCCGTGCCCGGGTCCATGGGCTTGGCCACGCTGCGGGAGGTCATCGCCGTCGGGAAGGACATCGTGGACATCTCCTTTTTCCCCGAGGACGCCTTCCTCCTCGACGAGGGCGCCCGGAAGGCCGGGGTGACGGCCGTCGTCGACTGCGGGGTGGCTCCGGGGATGAGCAATATGATCCTCGGCTATCACGCCGCCCGGATGTCGGTCCGGAGCTTCGAATGCTATGTCGGTGGGCTGCCGTTCCTGAGGGAATTCCCTTTCGAATACAAGGCGCCTTTTTCTCCGGCCGACGTCATCGAGGAATACACCCGGCCGGCCCGCTACGTCGAGAACGGCCATGTCGTCGTCAAGCCCGCCCTCTCGGATGTCGAGAACATGGATTTCCCCGAGATCGGCACGCTCGAGGCGTTCAACTCCGATGGCCTCCGCTCGCTCCTCGCGACCATGAAGGTCCCGAACATGATCGAGAAGACCCTCCGTTATCCCGGACATGTCGGGCACATCAAGGCCCTGCGCGACAGCGGCTTCTTCGGCGGGGAAGAAGTCGAGGTCCGCGGCCGCAGCGTCCGGCCTCTCGACGTCACCTCGGCCATCCTCTTCAAGCATTGGCGCCTCCACGAAAAGGACGACGAGTTCACGATCATGCGGATCATCGTCGAGGGCGAGGAGAATGGCCGTCCGAAGAAGTACACGTACGGCCTTTTCGACCGGCGGGACAGAACGACCGGATTCTCCTCGATGGCCCGGACGACGGGTTTTCCGGCGACCGCGGTCGCCCGCCTCGTCCTGGCCAAGAAATTCAACCGCAAGGGCGTCTGCCCACCCGAATTCGTCGGGGCCGACGAAGCGTCCTTCAGGGCCGTCCTGGCCGAACTCGCTGCCAAGAACGTCGTTTACCATCAGACCGCTGCTTAGGGATCGTCTGAGAAACCGAAATCCATCAAGGAGCATACCCCATGAAAAAAAAGTTATCCCTTGCTAGCCTGGTCGCGGTTCTTATCCTCCTCGGCCCCGTGGGCGTTGCGGCCCAGGGCCGAGCCCCAGGCAAGACCAAGACACCGGTCGCGGTTCCCCTCGACGCCGCGGAGATCCTGAAAACCATCGACTATCGCTCCATCGGGCCGACCCAGCAAAGCGGCCGGTTCGTTGATTTCGCCGTCCCGCTCCAGCGGCCGAACACGTTCTACGCGGCCTCGGCTTCGGGCGGGCTGTGGAAGACGGAGAACAACGGTCAGACGTTCGAGCCGCTTTTCGAGAACGAAAAAGTTTTCTCGATCGGCGACGTCGCCGTGGCCCCGTCCAACCCCGACATCCTCTGGCTGGGCTCGGGCGAGGCCAACAACTCGCGCTCGACCTACTGGGGGGACGGCGTCTACAAGTCCGCCGACGCGGGCAAGACCTGGCGCAACATGGGCCTCAAGGAATCCCATCATATCGGGCGGATCGTCATCAACCCGTCCAACCCCGACACGGTCTATGTGGCCGCCCTGGGCCACCTCTATACGGAAAACGCCGAGCGCGGCGTCTACAAGACGACCGACGGCGGCATCCTGTGGACCAAGGTCCTCGACGTCGTCACCGACGGTCGGACGATCGGAGTCGTCGACCTGGTCATGGATCCGGTTGACCCGGAGACGCTCTATGCCGCTTCCTATGACCGGCTCCGCAAGCCCTGGACGTTCCAGCTCGGCGGGCCCGGTTCCGGCGTCCATAAGTCGACCGACGGCGGCCGGACCTGGACGAAACTCGCCAACGGCCTGCCCGGCGGCATCCTCGGCCGCATCGGCCTGACCATTTCCCCGAAGAACCCGAAGACGCTCTACGCCATGGTCGAGAACGCCAACAAGCCGGGCATGTCCTCAGAGGTCCGCTGGAAGGAGATCGTCGACGGCAAGTCCAGCCAGGGCATGATCGACGGCGAGATCTACCGGACGGACGACGCCGGGTCGACCTGGCGCAAGGTCAGCCCGGACAAGCGGAGCATCGGCGGCGCGCCGGGATATTACTACGGACAGATCATCATCGACCCCGCAAACGACGAGAACGTCTTCATCTTGAGCGTCGGCGTGCTAGCCAGCCGCGACGGCGGGAAGACGTGGATCTCCGCCTTCGACTTCGGCGGAGACAACCACGCCCTCTGGATCGATCCCAAGGACAGCAGCCATATGCTCCTCGGCTACGACCACGGTCTGGGCGTGACTTGGGACGCCGGCAAGAACTGGTACCATCCGGATTTCCTATCTCTGGCCCAGCTCTACGCCATCGACTTCGACATGTCCTATCCCTACCGGGTGGCCGGCGGGCTCCAGGACAACGGCTCTCTGATGGGACCGAGCACCAAGCCCGGCGCCGGTTCCTCCGGCAGGCGGGGCGTGACCGGCAGCGGCATCCCGCCCGGGCCGCCCATCCGCCTCGAAGATTGGTCTAGCGTGGGCGGAGGAGACGGAATGTACAATGTCTTCGACCGGGCCACGAACCGTTACCTCTACAACGAGTCCCAGTTCGGGCCCCTCTCCCGGATCGACCTCGTGACGGGGGAGGCCAAGGGCATCTCTTACGGCCGGTTGAAACCCGAGACGCGCTGGAACTGGTGTGCCCCCATCCATGTCTCATACCATAACAGCGACACGATCTATCACTGCGGCAATATCGTCGTCATGTCCACGAACCGGGGCGAGTCCTGGACGGAGATCAGCCCGGACCTGACGACCAACGACGCGTCGAAGCTCACCGTCGGCGGCAAGGGCGGCGACGGCAACATCCAATATTGCACCATCACGACCTTCGACGAGTCGCCCCTCGTCCCCGGACTTCTCTGGGTCGGCACGGACGACGGGAACGTCTGGGTGACCAGGGATAACGGCAAGGCCTGGACCAAGCTCAACGACAAGATCACGGGGAATCCCGGATACTGGGTCAGCCGCGTCGCTGCTTCCAACTTCGACCCGGGGACGGCTTACGTCAGCTACACGGGCCTCCGGAACGACGACTTCCGCCCCTTCGTCTACAAGACGACCGACTACGGGGCCACTTGGACCTCGCTCACCGCAGGCCTGCCCGAGGGGTCGGTCAATGTCGTCCGTGAGGACGCCAAGAACCCGAACCTCCTCTTCGCAGGGACGGACAACGGTGTCACGTTTTCGATTGACGGAGGCAAGGCGTGGATGAATTTGAAAAAAGACTTGCCGACCCAGCCCGTCCACGATCTCAAGATCCATCCGAGAGAGGCCGACCTCATCGTCGCGACTCACGGCCGAGGCGCCTATATCACCGATATCAAGCCCCTTCAGGAGCTCTCCCCCGAGGTCCTGGCCAAGGACTTCCATCTATTCGCGGTCGAGTCCAAGGTCCGCTGGGTCGGCGCCGACTTGCGGGAATCTAGCTCGTCCAACTTCGCCGGCAAGAGCGAGCCGCTGGGGATGCTCATCTACTACAGTCTCAAGGCCAAACCCAAGGGCGAGGTGAAGATTTTCGTCTTCGCCGGCAACCTGATGATCACCGAGATCAAGGGCACTGCCGACATCGGGCTGAACAAGGCCTTCTGGAACATGACCGGACGGCCGGGCGAATACAGGTTCGTCCTTTCGGTCGACGGCAAGACGGAGACCGCGTCCGCCTCCGTTCTTAAGGACCCGCGGTACTAGCCCGAAACCGCCAGCTTTCACAGGGCCGGTCCCTCCGTGTGAGGGGTCGGCCCTTTTATTTGTAAAATCGGTTTACATCGATGAAACCTGTTTTGGCCGTGGTAAGTGTTGTTCGCTGATACCTCCTGCCTGTCCGGGGCCTGGTGTCCCTCTAACCCTGAAGTGGCATACAAGTTGCATGGGCGGGGGATAGGGCCATGTTGGAACTCAAGGGGATCTCCAAAAAGTTCTCGGCCTTCACGGTCGTCAAAGACGTCAGCTTCACCGTCCGCCCGGGCGAGGTGTTGGGTTATCTCGGGCCCAACGGGGCCGGGAAAACGACTACGATCAAGATGCTCGCCGGGCTTCTCGAGCCGACGAAAGGGGAGATCCTCTTCGAAGGCCGAAGGATCCAATGCGACCTTCACGCTTATAAAAGCCGCCTCGGCTATATTCCCGAGCAGTCGGAGATCTACCCCCACCTGAGCGCCTATGACTACCTCGTCATGGTCGGCCGGCTCCGGGGCCTGGAAGAGGCGGCGCTCAGGGACAGGGTCCGGACGTTCCTCCGGATCTTCGACCTCGGTCAGGATATGCACGGACCGATCGCCTCGTATTCCAAAGGCATGCGGCAAAAAGTCCTCATTTCGGCCGCGCTCCTCCACGACCCTGACATCCTGCTCCTCGACGAACCGCTCTCGGGCTTGGACATCACTACGGCCCTGGTCGTCCGGGACCTCATCCGGAAACTGGCCGCGGAGAACAAGGTCATCATCTATTCCTCCCACGTCCTCGAAGTGACCGAGAAGATCTGCACCAAGGTCATCATCCTGCACAAGGGCGAGGTCGTCGCCAACGATTCCGTCGAGAACCTACGTCATCTCATGCACCTGCCCTCCCTGGCCGACATCTTCAGCCAGCTCGTCCTCCACGAGGACACCGACGCCGTCGCCGGCCGGATCGTCGCGGCCATGAAGGGATCGGCCTAGGGCGATGAGCGGCCTGCGGACCGAGCTCGGCCAGCTGAACATCCTTTCCCGGCATTTCTTCGGCCGGATGTTCCGGAACGAAACCGTCGACTTCGAAGACCAGATGAAGGAAAGGCTCATCGTCGCCCTGACCCTCCTGGCTGTCTTTTTCGCCTGGAGCTCCCAGCTCCTAATGTTCAAGTACCATTTCGTCCCCGACGCCAACAGGTCCTGGCAGGAGAAGAATTACATCTTCACCCTGATGATGCTCGTTTTCGCCGTTGTCACCCTCCTCGAATGGGATGTCCTGTTCCCCGACCGGCAGGACTTCAGCAACCTCATGCCCCTGCCCGTGCGCCTGCGGACGATGTTCGCGGCCAAGCTCGTCTCCTTCGTCCTGTTCATCGGGATGTTCTCCGTGGCCATGACGAGCGTTTCTTCGGTCCTTTTCGCGTACTATCTGGCCGAATGGCGGGCCCACCGCGCGGTCCTCGTCGTCGTCGTCCGCTACATCCTGTCGCATATCCTGGCCGGTTTCGCGGCCAATTTCGCCGTATTTTTCAGCTTCGTTTTCCTCCAATCCTTCCTCATGGCCGTTATCCCTCCCGGCCTCTACAGACAGGTCTCTCTTCTCGTCCGCTTCGTCCTCATCACCGCCCTCGTCTTCCTTCTTTTCGGTTTCGTGGCTCAGCCATCCATGCTGGGCGGCTCCTTCCGCTCTTTGGAAACGCTCAAGGACACGGGAGACCCATTTCTTCTCAGGTACCCGCCCCTCTGGTTCGTCGGGCTCTACGAGGTCTTCGTCGGCACGGGGGACCCCCTTTTCGAGGCCCAGGCGTGCACCGGAGGTCTCGTCCTGCTTTTGTCCTTGGCCGCGTTCGCGGCCTCGAGCGCCTTGAGCTACCATCGGCACGTTCGCAGGACCCTTGAGGTCCGAAAAGGAAGACCGCCGCTCTTCCGGTTCCGCGAAGTGTGGCGGAGTTTCCTCTCGCGGACGGTTCTCCGGGCCCCGGAGGAGCGGGCGGTTTTCGGCTTTTTTTCGGAGACCCTGAGAACGAGCGGGAAGCACAGGATGTCGCTCGCCTATTATCTGGCCGTTGGTTCGGCCATGATCCTCATACTCGCAGTCTCCTACAGGGAGAGTTTTCGCGCCTTGACGCCTGCGAACGGCTTCTTCCTCGTTCAGCCCCTTTTGCTCGTTTTCGCCCTCGTGGCCGGGATCCGGGTCCTGGTCGACCGGCCGGCAGCGCCCGAAGCCAATTGGGTTTTCCGGCTGACCGAGACGCCCCGGATTGCGAAATACCTCACTGGCCTTAAAAAATCCGTTCTTATCGGTCTCATCCTACCCCTTTTCGGCTTGGTTTTTGCCCTCCACGCCTGGCTCTGGGACGCCCGAACGGCGTTCCTCCATGCCGGCTTCGGACTGGTCATCTCGGTCCTGGCCGTCGAAGCGGCTTTCTATCGCTACCGCAAGGTCCCCTTCGCCTGCACCTATGTTCCGGGAAAGCTAAAGCTCCAGTTCACGGCCATCCCGGTCCTCATCGGTCTCCCGCTCGCCATGATGGCCCTGGCAGCCATCGAAAAGACCATCCTGAGGGATCCGGGCCGGGGGATCGCCTTCCTGGCCGTCGCAGCCGCCGCCCTGTTCGCCATGCGGTTCGGGAACAGGACTTTCTATAGAACAAAGCCGCTCCTGTTCGAGGAGCACCCCGATGCGGCGATGGTCACGTTCCCTGAGAGCTGAGGATCCGGGCCGGCGCTTTTTTTCTTGCCTCATTCGTGCTAACCTGATTTCCGGAGGCGCGATATGGCCTACAAGATCCACGAAGTCCTCGGCCGGGTCGACCGCTTTCCCCGGGTCGACCTCATCCACCGCCCGACACCTTTGCGGAAGCTCGAGCGGCTGACCGCCCGTCTCGGCGGTCCGGAGATCTATGTCAAGCGCGACGACTTGACGGGCTTCGCTTTCGGAGGGAACAAATCGCGCAAGCTCGAATTCATCGTCCGGGACATGCTCGAAAAAAGGGCCGATGTCGTCATCACCTGGGGCAGCCTCCAGTCCAATTGGTGCATGCAGACCGCGGCGGCCGCCTGGACCTTCGGCATCAAGCCGGTCCTCGTCCTTTTCAAGACCTACGACCTGCCGGCGGCGGCCGACGGCAACCTGCTCCTCGACGTCATCCTAGGCGCCAATATCCGCATCCTGGAGGCAGAAAAAGGCAAGGTCGTCAAGTCGACCCAGGCCATGTCCATCCTTGAAGATGCGGCCGGTGAGGTCAGGGGACAGGGACACCGCCCTTACCTCGTGCCCGTGGGAGGGTCCCTTGTCCGTGGCGACATGGACAAGCCTCTGGGCGGGGTGAGCTATGTCGCAGCTTTCGCCGAACTTTTAGAACAGATGAGGGCCGGCGGGGCTGAGCCCGATTATATCGTCCATTCCAGCGGGTCGGGCGGGACGCAGGCGGGGCTCGTCGTCGGCGCCAGGGCCCTCACCGAAGACTGCCGGGTCATCGGCATCAGCGTTTCCGACCCGAAGGGGCCCTTCGCCGAAGACGTGCTCGAAATAGCCCGGGCCACGGATGAGGTGCTCGGGCTTGGCCTCGACGTCAGGCCGGAGGATATCGTTGTCTTCGACGAGTATCTGGGTGAAGGCTACGGGGTCGTCGACAAGGGCGTCTCCGAAACGATCCGGCTGGTCTTCCAGACGGAAGGCATTGTCCTCGACCCGGTCTACACGGCCAAGGCCATGATGGGCCTCATCGACCTCGTCGGCACGGGCTTTTTCAAGAAGACGGACAAGATCGTCTTCCTCCACTCAGGAGGTACGCCGGCCCTCTTCCCCAACCGGGAGACGATCGTCAGATGCCTGGCCGGAAAATCCTGAACGGCAGACGTTCCCAGCCCTATCGGCCCGCGCTTTTCAGGTACTTGAAGAACTCGCTGTCCGTCGACAGGATGAGCCAGGTGTCTTTCTCGAGTGCCGCCCGGTAGGTCTCCAGGGTCTTGAGGAACTGGTAGAATTCGGGGTCGAGGTTGTAGGCCAGAGCGTAGATCTTGGTCGCCTCGGCGTCGGCCTTGCCCTTGATCTCCTGGGCTTTCCGGTAGGCCTCGGAGACGATCCGCTTCAGCTCCCGCTCCTTTTGGCCGCTGATCTCGGCGCTCTTGCCGTCGCCCTCCGACCTGTATTTGGAGGCGATCCTCTTCCGCTCGGCGATCATTCGATCGAAGACTTTGCGCTGGACTTCGTCGACGTAGTTGACGCGCTTGACCTGGACGTCCTTGAGCTCGACGCCGAACTCGAGGGTGATCTTGGCCGCACGCTCGAGGATGATCTTGGCCACCTTGTCGCGGCCCGTCCCGATCTTGCCGACGACCTCGGAGAAATCGAGCAGCGCGGCGTCCTCGGTCAGCTCGAAGGCGCGGTTCGAGCTCCGGACGATCTCGATGAGGTCGAAGTTGGCGATGGCGTTGCGGGTCTCGCCGTCGACGATGTCGTCCAGGCGGCTTTGTGCGCCCCTCTCATCCCGGACGCGTTGGAAGAAAACCAAGGGGTTGCTGATCCTCCAGCGGCAATAGGTGTCGATCCAGATGTACTTCTTGTCCTTGGTCGGTATCTGGTTGGGATCTCCGTCCCACTCGAGCCAACGCTTGTCGAAGAAGTGGGTTTTCTGAACGAACGGAGTTTTGAAATGCAGGCCGGCGGTCGTGACCGCCCCGCCCTTCGGCTCGCCGAACTGGGTGATGATGACCTGGTCCGTTTCGGAAACGACGTAGACGGAGTCCAGGATGACGAGGAGCCCGAGGAGGAGCGCCCCGATGATAACGATAAGGAGGGTCGTGTTCTTGGTGTTCACTTTTTCACCTCCTCGCCCAAGTTAAGAAGGGGCAGGACATTCCTCTGGTTCTGGTCGACGACGATTTTTTTGGTGATCTTGGGCAGGATGTCATTGAGGGCCTCGAGGTAAAGCCGCTTGCGGGTGACCGCGGGGGACTTGGCGTATTCTCTGTAGACCGCGGAGAAGCGGCTGGCATCGCCGGCGGCGTTATTGATTCTTTCCGTGGCGTATCCCTCGGCGCCGCGAATCACCTGCTCGGCCTCGCCCGACGCCCTGGGGATGACCTGGTTGTACTCGGCCCAGGATTCGTTGATCTTCTTCTCTTTCTCCTGGAGGGCTTCGTTGACGTCGTTGAATGAGGGCTTGACGGTTTCGGGCGGGTTGACGTCCTGGAAGATGAGCTGGTTGACTTCGATGCCGATCTCGTAGGCGTCGCAGAGCTGCTGGAGGAGGGACTTGGCTTCATCGGCGATGCGGGTCCGGCCGACGGTGATGACCTCGTCGACGGCGCTGTCGCCGACGACGCGCCGGACGATGGACTCGGTCATGTCGCGGAAGGTCGCCTCTGCCTCCCGCATCTTGAACAGGAAGAGATACGGGTCCTTGATCTTGTACTGGACGATCCACTCGGCGTCGACAACGTTGAGGTCGCCGGTGAGCATCAACGATTCACCCTTGGTTTCGGCGGTGGTGGCGTACTCGGAATTGATCCCGGCGCGCACGGTCCTGAAGCCGAACTCCTGCTTGAGCTGTCGCTGGACCGGGACTCGAGTCAACCTCTCAATGCCCAGGGGGAGTTTCATATGAAGGCCCGGCTCGGTGGACCTTACGAATTTACCCAAACGGAGGATGACGCCCAATTCCTCTGGAGCGACCTGGTAGAAGGACCCCCAGAGTAGAGTGATCGCGGCGAGTCCCAGGAGGACCCCCTTCACGACCTTGGGCGGGATCTTCGGCCATTCGGGCCGTGGAATGGATTGAAAGTCATAAGGCATGTCGACCTCGCTTGAAGGGATTCAATTCCCGGTACAAATCCGGGTTGGCCGGCCCTAATTATAACACATAACTGGCTAACTCAGGCGCGAAAGGCACGACTCGAGCCCGGATAGGGGGATTCTGTGGACTTCTACGGGGACGGATTCGAGGAGGTGGAGCGTCTTGAGGCCGCTCCCGGTGAGGAGGAGCACGGCGTCTCCGCTCTTTTCGTCGATCCGTCCGGCCGCGACGAGCTTTTTCAGGGCGGCGAGGGTCGTTGCCGACTCGGGCTGGCAGAAGAGGCCCTCGTCGGCGGCCAGCGCCCGCTGGGCCTCGAGCATTTCCTCGTCCGTCACGGCGAGAAGAGTGCCCCTACGCTCTCGGATCATGCGAAGAACGGCGTTTCCGGCTGGAGGGGTGGGGTTGGAGATGGCTTGGGCGATCGTGCGGACTTCGGGCGATCTTTCATATTTATCGAGCCCTGCGCCAAACGCGGCGGCGAGAGGGGCGCAGCCCTGGGCCTGGACTCCGACGAAGGTCGGATAGGTCTCAATCAGTTTTTCCCGCTCAAGGTCGTCGAAGGCCCGCATGAGGCCGAGGAGGTGGCCGCCCGAGCTCAAGGGCACGAAAAGGAAACGGGGCGAGCGTCGCCCCATCTGGAGGTAGATCTCGAACGCGGTGAGCTTGTAGCCTTCCATGCGGTAGGGGTCGATGGAGTTCATGAACGAAATGCCGAGTCTCCTGCCGACATCGAGGCTGGCCCGGAAGAGGCTCCCGTAGTCCCCTTCGACGGCGATGATCCGGGGACCGTGAATGCCGGCGGCCTTGAGGCTGGCCACGGCGGTGCCTTCCTTGAGGAGGACAAACGTCTCCAGGCCGGCCCGGGCGCCATAGGCGGCCGTCGAAGCGGCCATGTTTCCCGTCGAAACCGTCCCGATGCGCTTGAAGCCCAGGGAAACGGCCTTTTGGACGGCCACGGC
>Ga0315283_10004359_pt1 | contig 12314 bp, 12 predicted proteins | sample YL17G09_0_MG_FD_204541 | JGI IMG/M metagenome (GOLD analysis project Ga0315283, IMG submission 204541) | Sediment microbial communities from Yellowstone Lake, YNP, Wyoming, USA - YL17G09_0 | ecosystem: Environmental > Aquatic > Freshwater > Lake > Sediment | place: USA: Wyoming | collected...
CCTGATGCAGGAACTGCACCGGGAAGCGAACACGCTGGGCTCGAAATCGGTCGACGCCCTGCTCTCGCAGGCCTCGCTCGAACTCAAGGTGCTGATCGAGCAGATGCGCGAGCAGGTGCAGAATATAGAATGATTCTGGCCTCGCAGGAGAAGCCGCCGGAGGACTCGGTTCCCGGCGGCAACCTCTACGTGATCGCCGCGCCTTCGGGCGGCGGCAAGACGAGCCTCGTGCGCTCGCTGCTCGAGCGCGAGCCGGGCATTCGGCTCTCGGTGTCGTACACGACGCGCCCGCCGCGCCCGGGCTAATTCGACGGCGTCCACTACCGCTTCGTCGACGAAGCCGGCTTCGTCGCGCGCCGGGATCGCGGCGAGTTCCTCGAGCACGCGCACGACCACGGCAACTGGTACGCCACCTCGGCGACCTGGCTGCGGCGGGAAGTCGCCTCCGGCCACGACGTCCTGCTCGAAATCGACTGGCAGGGCGCGCAGCAGGTGCGCACGCTGTTCGCCGCGGCCGTATCGATCTTCATCCTGCCGCCGTCGCTCGCAACGCTTCGCGAGCGGCTCGAAAAGCGCGCGCAGGACGCCCCTGCCGTCATCGCGCGTCGGATCGACACTGCGCGCGAAGAGATGCGCCATTGCAGGGAGTTCGATTATGTTATTATTAATCAGGACTTTGCGGCAGCGGTCGCCGACCTTGCCGCAATTGTCCGGGCGAGCCGCCTGCGCGCTGCCCCGCAAGTGGCGCGCCACGCGAAGCTGCTGCAGGCGCTGCTCGCGCCCCCTGACCCGACTTGAACCCACCGGTACCATGCCATGGCCCGCATCACCATCGACGACTGTCTCGCCAGGATCCCCAACCGCTTCGAGCTGACGCTTGCCGCGACCAATCGCGCGCGCCAGATCACCGCCGGCTCGACGCCGCTGCTCGACGCAGACCGCGACAAGCCCACCGTCATCGCGCTGCGTGAAATCGCCGCGGGCAAGGTCGGCATCGAAATGCTGCTGAAGGGCCAGGGCTGACGCGGCCGCGCCAGCGCGGCGCCGATGAGAGCGGCCGGGAATGTCCGAAATAGCGGAGTTCACCCGGCATCTCGGCAACTACCTGCCGCCGCCTGACATCGCGCTCGTCGAGCGCGCGTTCGAGTTCTCCGAATCGGCGCACCGCGGCCAGTTCCGCAAGTCCGGCGAGCCCTACATCACGCACCCGCTGGCGGTCGCCAGCATCCTGTCGCAATGGCGGCTCGACGCGCATGGCCTCGCCGCGGCGCTCCTGCACGACGTGACGGAAGACACCACCGTCACCAAGGCGGAGATCGAATCGTCGTTCGGCAAGCCCGTGGCCGACATGGTCGACGGCGTGTCCAAGCTCGACCAGATCGAGTTCACGACGCGGGAGGAAGCGCAGGCCGAGAACTTCCGCAAGATGCTGCTCGCGATGGCCAAGGATGTCCGGGTCATCCTGATCAAGCTCGCCGATCGCCTGCACAACATGCGCACGCTGGACGCCATGGCGCACGCGCACCGGCGGCGGATCGCGCACGAGACCGTCGACATCTACGCGCCCATCGCCAACCGGCTGGGCCTGAACGCGCTCTACCTCGAGCTGCAGGACCTCGCGTTCAAGCAGCTGTACCCGATGCGCTACCGGGTGCTCGCCCAGGCCGTCAAGGCGGCGCGCGGCAACCGGCGCGAAGTAATGAACCGGCTGCTCGACGTGATCCGCGACGGCCTCGCCAAATCCGGGATCGCCGCGCACGTCTCCGGGCGCGAAAAGACGATCTACTCGGTCTACAAGAAGATGCAGGAGAAACGCTACACGTTCTCCCAGGTCTTCGACATCTACGGCGTGCGCGTGCTGGTGGCCGACGCCACCGCAAGCTACGCCGCGCTCGGCGTGCTGCACAGCCTGTACAAACCGATCCCGGGCAAGTTCAAGGACTACATCGCGATTCCGAAGGCGAACGGCTACCAGTCGCTGCACACGACACTGTTCGGGCCGTTCGGCACGCCGCTCGAGGCGCAGATCCGCACCCATGACATGCATCGGATCGCCGAGGCCGGCGTCGCGGCGCACTGGCTCTACAAGACCGGCGGCGAGCTCGACATCGCCAAGGCGCAGCAGCAGACGCACCGCTGGCTGCAGAGCCTGCTCGAGATCCAGTCGGAATCCCGCGACTCGAAGGAATTCCTCGAGAACATCAAGGGCGACCTCTTCCCCGAAGAGATCTACCTGTTCACGCCCAAGGGCAAGATCATGGCGTTGCCGCGCGGCGCGACGGCGGTCGATTTCGCCTACGGGGTGCACACCGACATCGGCCATCACTGCGTGGCTGCCCGCATCAACTACGACCAGATGCCGCTGCGCACCGAGTTGAAGAACGGCGACCAGGTCGAGATCCTGACGTCCCCGACCGCGCGGCCCAACCCATCGTGGCTGCAGTTCGTCGCCACCGGCAAGGCGCGCTCGCGGATCCGCCATTTCCTGAAGGGCCTGCAGCAGAAGGAGTCCGCGGCGCTGGGCGAGCGGATGCTGGAGCAGGCGCTGGCCACGCTCAAGGTCGAGCCGGAATCGATCAAGTGGGAGCGCTGGGAATCGCTGCAGAAGGAGTTCGGCGCGCGCAGCCAGCTCGAGATTCTCGCCGACATCGGGTTGGGCAGGCGACTGTCGTTCGCCGTCGCGCAGGCGCTGACGCGGCCGCCGGGGAAGGCGGCCGACGAGACAAAGGGCAGCGGCGCCGGCGGCATGCCCGCCAAGCCGCCGCCGTTGACGCTGCGCGGGGTCGAGGGCGTCGCGATCCAGTACGGCCGCTGCTGCCGGCCGGTGCCGGGCGACACGCTGATCGGCCAGTTCCGCAAGGGACAGGGCCTGCTCGTCCATCTGCGCGACTGCGTGACGCTGAAAAAACAGCGCGTCGACCCGGAACAGCTCGTCGATGTCGAGTGGGCGGCCGACGTGCAGGGTGACTTCGACGCCGGCATCCGGTTGCTCGTCGCCGACCGGCGCGGCCTGCTCGCGGACGTCGCCACCGCCATCGCCGACGCCGCCGCGAACATCGACAACGTCTCGATGGAACGTCCGGACGGCGGCGAGGTGCTGGCGATGTTCTTCAGCGTGCAGGTGCGCGACCGGCGCCATCTCGCCCACGTGATGCGCTCGGTGAAGCGGGTCCCCGACGTCAGGCGGATCCAGCGCGCGCGCACCTGAGCGCGCGCCAACGGGCCCGCGGCGGCGGCCCCGCCGGCATCACCACGACGCTTCGCGCTCCGGCGTCGCGGTGATCTTGTGGATGGTGAGGTCGGCGCCGTTGTATTCCTGTTCGGGGTCGAGGCGCAAACCGACGGCGGCCTTGAGCCCCCCATAGACGACGAGGCCGCCGATCACGGCGACGAGCACCCCGCCGAGCGTGCCGACCAGTTGCGACCCGAGCGCCACCCCGCCGAGCCCCCCCAGCGCCTTGCTGCCGAAGATGCCGGCGGCGATCCCGCCCCAGGCGCCGCAGAGGCCGTGCAGCGGCCACACGCCGAGCACGTCATCGATTTTCCAGCGGTTCTGCGTCTGCGTGAACAGCACGACGAACAGCCCGCCGGCAACGACGCCGGTCGCGAGCGCGCCGAGCGGATGCATGACATCGGAGCCCGCGCACACGGCGACAAGACCGGCCAGCGGCCCGTTGTGGACGAAGCCCGGGTCATTGCGCCCCGCGATGAACGCCGCCACGGTGCCGCCCGCCATCGCCAGCAACGAGTTCACCGCCACCAGCCCGGAGACCTTGTCGATCGTCTGCGCCGACATCACGTTGAAGCCGAACCAGCCGACGGTGAGAATCCACGCTCCCAGCGCGAGAAACGGGATCGACGACGGCGGGTGCGCCGAGATCGTGCCTTCCTTCGTGTAGCGGCCGCGGCGCGCGCCGAGCATCAGCACGGCCATGAGTCCGATCCATCCACCCATCGCGTGGACCACCACCGACCCGGCGAAATCGTGGAACTCCTCGCCGAACGCGCCTTTGAGCCACGCCTGGATTCCGTAATGCTGGTTCCACGCGATGCCTTCGAAGAACGGGTAGACGAAGCCGACCAGCAGGAACGTCGCCGCGAGCTGCGGGTTGAAGCGCGCCCGTTCCGCGATGCCGCCGGACACGATCGCCGGAATCGCGGCCGCGAACGTCAGCAGGAAGAAGAACTTGACGAGCTCGTAGCCGTTCTTCTGCGCCAGCATCTCGGCGCCGGAGAAAAAATTCACGCCGTAGGCGATCGTGTAGCCGATGAAGAAGTACGCGATCGTCGAGACGCTGAAATCGACGAGGATCTTGACCAGCGCGTTGACCTGGTTCTTGCGGCGGACGGTGCCGAGCTCGAGGAACGCGAAGCCGGCGTGCATCGCGAGCACCATCACGGCGCCCAACAGGATGAACAGCGTGTCGTTGCTGTATTTCAGTGCTTCCATGGACCCCCCTTGTGGCGCGGCGGCCGCGGCTCGATGCGGCCGCGATCACACCACGGGTGCCGCCGTCATTCGTGCATGTACCGCCGCGAGCCCCTTGCGGGGCCCGGAATCTCCTGCAACACGCGCGAGGCGGCGGCCGGGCAGCGCCCGGCGCCGCCGGTCAGGCCGTCTCTTCGCCGAGGAGCTGCTGCAGCTCGCCCGATTCGAACATCTCGCGCATGATGTCGCTGCCGCCGACGAATTCGCCCTTGACGTAGAGCTGCGGAATCGTCGGCCAGTTCGCGAATTCCTTGATGCCCTGGCGGATCGCGGGGTCGGCGAGCACGTTGACGGTGAAGAAGTCGCCGACGCCGCAGGCCTTCAGCATCTGCGTCGCGGCGCTCGAAAAGCCGCATTGCGGAAACTGCGGCGTGCCCTTCATGTACAGCACGACCGGGTGCTTGGTGACCTGCTCGCGTATCGTGTCCTGAATGCTCATGGATGCCTCCGTGGCGCGGGGTGCGGGAATCGCGGATTCTACCCTATCGCCGTCGCCTGCCAGACGGGCTCGGCGGTCGCGTTGGGGGCTACTCCTTCACCGCGCCCGTCAGGCCGGACACGTAATACTCGACGAAGAACGAATAGAGCACTGCGACCGGCAGCGACCCCAGCAGCGCGCCGGCCATCAGCGAGCCCCAGTGGTAGACGTCGCCTTCGACCAGCTCGGTCACGACGGCCACCGGCACGGTCTTCACCTCCGACGACGACACGAACGTCAGCGCGTAGATGAATTCGTTCCACGACAGCGTGAACGCGAAAATGCCGGCCGAAATGAGCCCGGGCACGGCGAGCGGCAGGATGATCTTGACGAGGATCTGCAGCCGGGTCGCGCCGTCGATCAGCGCGCACTCCTCGAGCTCGAACGGAATGGACTTGAAGTAGCCCATCAGCAGCCACGTGCAGAACGGGATCAGGAACGTAGGGTAAGTGAGGATGAGCGCGAGCCGCGTGTCGAACAGGTTGAGCTTGTAGACGATCGCCGCCAGCGGAATGAACAGGATCGACGGCGGCACGAGGTAGGCGAGAAAGATGCTCATCCCGATGTAGCGCGAGCCCTTGAAGCGCAGGCGCTCGATCGCATACGCCGCGAGCACGCTCGCGAAGATCGACAGCGCCGTCGCGACCACCGAGATCAGCACCGTGTTGAACAGCCAGTCGGGATAGGCGGTGTCGAACAGCAGCTTCTTCACGTGCGCGAGCGTCGGGTTCTTCACCCAGAACGGGTTTCCTTCTCGCGAGAGCAGCTCCTCGTTCGGCTTGAACGTCGTCACCACCATCCAGTAGAACGGGAACAGCAGCACGATCAGGAACGTGCCGAGCGGGGCGTAGACGGTGACGACTCGCCGCGGCAGCGAGACGAGGTACGTCATCCCCTGCGAGTCGACGACGTCCGGCGTGGCATCGGCAGGCGTCGCGCCGCCGGCTTTCATTTGTCGCCCCCCCCTTGCTGCCAGGCGCGGCGCTGCAGGCCGAAGTAGGAAACGAGGATCGCCGCGAGCAGGAACGGCACCATCGCCGTCGCGATCGCCGCGCCTTCGCCCAGGCTGCCGCCCGAGATCGCCCGCTGGAACGACAGCGTCGCCATCAGGTGCGTCGCGTTGAGGGGGCCGCCGCGCGTGAGCACGTAGATCAGCTGGAAGTCGGTGAACGTCATCAGGACGGAGAACGTCATCACCACGGCGATGATCGGCGTGAGCAGGGGCAGCGTCACGTAGCGGAACTGCTGGAACGGGGATGCGCCGTCGAGGCTCGCCGCCTCGTAATACGACGGCGAGATCGTCTGCAGCCCGGCCAGCAGCGTGATCGCGACGAAGGGGACGCCGCGCCAGATGTTGGCGGCGATCGTCGAGAACCGCGCCATCCAGGGCTCGCCCAGGAAGTCGATGTACTGGTGGATCACGCCCATGCGCATCAGCGTCCAGCTGATGATCGAGAACTGCGAATCGTAGATCCACCAGAACGCGATCGCCGACAGCGCCGTCGGCACGATGAACGGCAGCAGCACGGCGGCCCGGAAGAACGCCTTGAACGGAAGGTGCTCGTTCAACAGCAGCGCGAGCCAGAGGCCGAGCGCGAACTTGATGACGCTCGCGATCGTGGTGTAGAAGAGCGTGTTGAACAGGGCGAGCCGCGTGACGTCGTCGCCCCAGAGAAAGACGAAATTCTCGAGGCCGATCCAGACCCCGTCGCGGCCGATCTTGGTGTCGGTGAAGCCGAGGTAGGTCCCGAGTCCCAGCGGGTAGGTGAGGAAGAGCAGCAACAGGACCGCCGCCGGCAGCATGAAGACCAGCCCCAGCAGGTGCCGGTCGTCGAGCGCGCGCGACAGTGCCGATTGTTGCGAAGCCATCAGATACCCGAAGCAGGAGACCGGGAGACGAAGGCGCGATCAGGAAGCCCTCTGCGCCGTCCGGTACGAAGACGCGGCCAACGCGCGGATTGAACGGCGCCGCGAGGCGCCGCTCGAATCCGCGCAGACAGTGCGCCGCCGCGGCAGGTCAATGGCCGGAGCCCGTCCACCAGACCGCGGCGACGCACTATCAGACCTTGTAATACCGCTCCGCCCGCTTCTGCGCCCGCTCGGCCGCTTCCTTCGGCGTCTTCGACCCCGACGCCGCTTCGGCGACCATGTTGACGACGATGAAATCGGACAGCGCGCCCGCGGACGCATAGCCCATCTTGCCGGCCGTGCCCGAGGGCAGCATGTTGATCATCGAGTTGCGGTAGGGCGTGTGCTTCGGGTCCGACGTCCAGATCGGATTCTTCTCGTACGCACGCAGCGCCGGGGTGACATAGCCGATCGACGCCTGCACCCACGGATCGATCTGTTCGGCTTCCATCATGAACCGCAGGTATTCCTTCGCCGCCTTCGGATACTTGGTGTACTTGAAGATCATCTGGTTGAAGAACAGCTGGAACTCGGTGGGCCGGCCCACCGGCCCGATCGGCATGTTGGCGTGGTTGATGTCCGCCGCCATCTCCTTGACCTTGGGGTCGGCCGAGGTTTTCGCCGCGTAATAGATCGAGATGCCGTTGTTGGTGAGCGAGATCTGGCCGTCGAGGAACGCCTTGTTGTTGTTCGGATCGAGCCACGACAGCGTCCCGGGAACGAACGTCGCGTAGAGCTCCTTCGCGTACTCGAGCGCCTTGATCGTTTCCGGGCTGTCGATCACGACCTTGTTGTCCTTGTCGACGAGCTTGCCGCCGAACGCCCAGACGAGCCAGTTGCACCACGTGTTGCCGTCGCCGGTCGCGTTGCCGAGCGCGAATCCGGGCGGCGTTCCCTTGTCCTTGAGGGCCTTGCACAGCTTGAGGAAGCCGTCGGTGTCCTTCGGGTAGCTGTCGAACCCGGCCGCCTTGACGTGGCTTTCGCGGTAGACCATGCAGACGCCGGCCACACCCAGCGGGACGCCGATCCATTTCTTGCCGTCCGGGCGCAGGTACGGATCGCAGACCGGATACCAGCCGCCGTACTTGGCACCGAGGTACGCGCAGACATCGGTCACGTCGACCAGTTTCTCGGGATAGAGGTTGGCATCGTCGTTGGTCGACAGGATGATGTCCGGACCCGCGCCGGTATTGGCGGCCACCGCGGCCTTGGGCCGCACGTCCTCCCAGCCCTCGGCGTCGACGCGGACCTCGATGCCGTACTTTTCGCTGAACTTCCTGACGTTGGCCATGTACTGGTCTTCGTCGCCCTGGACGAAGCGCTTCCACCGCAGGACGCGCAGCTTGGCGCCCTTCTCCGGGATATTGCTCCACTGGGCGTTGGCGTCCTTCACCCAGACAAAAGGCCCGACCGCGGCGGCGCCTGCGACGGCCGCCGTCGATTGCAGGAACTTGCGACGCTTGCTGTTGCTCATGTCTTCCTCCTCGGTTGTGGGCACGCCGCCGGTGGGCGCGGCCCGATTCTAGGCTCGTGCGGCGAGTCGTACGCCGCTCGCCGCATCGAACAGGTGCGCCCGAGCGAAGTCGGGGACGAGATGGATGCGGTCGTTGGGGCGGCAATCGGTGCGGTCGCGGATCGTGGCGGTGATCTCGCGGCCGTTGAAGCGGCAATAGAGCTGGGTGTCGGCGCCGGTGGGCTCGACCACGACCACGTCGACGGGCACCCCGCCGCCGCCGGCCTGCGCGCAGTGTTCGGGACGGATTCCGTACACGACCGCCTGGCCGTCGCTCGCGCGCGCGCTCGCCGGCAGCGGCAGCGCGACACCGCCGTCGAACGCAACCTCCAGCCGGCCGGCGACGGCACGCGCCGTGCCCGGAATCATGTTCATCGCGGGGGAGCCGATGAAGCCGGCGACGAAGCTGTTGACGGGCCGGTCGTAGAGATCGAGCGGGCCACCGGTCTGCTCGACCACGCCGTCCTTCATCACCACGATCTTGTCGGCCATCGTCATCGCCTCGATCTGGTCGTGCGTGACGTAGATCGACGTCGTCTTGAGCCGCTGGTGGAGCTCCCTGATCTCGGTGCGCATCTGCACCCGCAGCTTGGCATCGAGATTCGACAGCGGCTCGTCGAACAGGAACACCTGCGGATCGCGGACGATCGCGCGGCCCATCGCCACCCGCTGCCGCTGTCCGCCGGAGAGCTGCCGCGGGTAGCGGTCGAGGTAGGGTTCCAGGCCGAGGATGTCGGCGGCCTTCTTCACCCGCGCGCCGATCTCGGCCTTCGACTGCTTCGCGAGCAGCAGCGCGAACGACATGTTGTCGCGCACCGTCATGTGCGGGTAGAGCGCGTAGTTCTGGAACACCATCGCAATGTCGCGCTCCTTGGGGAGCTTGCGGTTCACGACGACGCCACCGATCGAGACCTCGCCCTCGGTGATTTCCTCCAGCCCGGCGATCATCCGCAACAGCGTCGACTTGCCACAGCCCGAGGGCCCGACCAGCACGCAGAATTCGCCGTCGGCGATGTCGACGTCGACGCCGCGGATCACGTGCGTCGAGCCGAAATGCTTGTGCACCCCGCGGATGGTTACGGCTGCCATAACCGATAGTGTAGCCCGTGTTGAGCGCAGCGAAACCCGGGCGGGTGCCAGGATGGGCGATGGCCACCACCGACGGGGGAGACGGGGTCAGATGCGTAGCCAGCCCCAACGGGGTCGGGTCCGCAACAAAGGTTGCGGCTGCGGCCCCGGCCTTTGTTATCGATCTGACCCCATCGGCCGCAACCGCTCAAGGCTTGCGGGTGCCAGCCACGACCACGTAATCCGGCCGGCCCGTCCGCACCCAGGTGACGAGGTTCTGCGCGGCCTTGCGCCGCAGCTCGCGCTCCGCCTCCACCGAATAGAACGCGGCATGCGGGGTCAGGATCACCCGCGGATGGCCGAGGAGCGTCGAGCCGGCCGGCACCGGCTCCACCGGCAGCACGTCGAGGGCGATGCCCGCGAGCGTGCCACGTTCGAGCGCTGCGAGCGCATCGTCGACGGCGACGACCGCGCCCCGCGCCGTGTTGACGAGAAAGGAACCCGGCTTCATCAGGGCCAGCACCCCGGCATCAATCATGTTCCGGGTCTCGGCGGTGAGCGGGACATGCAGCGACACGACATCGCTCTCGGCGAACACGTCGCTCAATGTCCGGCGCTCGACGTAGGCAGGAAAATCGCCGTCGATGATGTAGGGATCGCAGGCGATCACGCGGCGGAACACGTTGCGGCCGATGTGCGCCATCCGCTTGCCGATGCGACCCAGCCCGACGATGCCGAGCGTCATGTCGCCGGCGCGGCGCAACTCGCCCGACGACAGGTAGTGCCACTGTCCGGCGTGGATGTCGCGGTGATAGGCGACGATGTTGCGGATGAGCGCCAGGGCCAGCCCCAGCGCGTGCGTGGCCACCTCGCCCACACCGTAGTCCGGCGAGTTGGCCACCCAGACGCCGTGCTTCGCGCAAGCCCCGGTATCGACGGTGTCGAAGCCCGCGCCGATCCGGCTGACGATGCCGAGCGCGGGCAGCGCGGCGACGACCCGCTCGGTGATGGGCGCGTACTGGAGCAGGATGCCGGCGCAGTCGCGCGCCGCGGCGATCACGGCGTCTTCGGTCCGGGCTTGCGCCGTGACCAGCTCGATGCCGGCGGCCGCGAACAGGCTGCGCTCCTGTTCGATGTCGGGGAATTCGTTGTCGGCGAACAGAACCCTGGACATGGCGATCGGGACGGCAAATTGGGAACGCGCAACCGTACTTGGTCACGGGTGATCGGTCAAGGACTCGACCGCAGCCCGGGACCGTAGCCCGGGTTGAGCGCCAGCGAAACCCCGGGCAAACGCCACATCGGGCGACCCCGCGGACTTCTCCGCAGACCGCGCTGCAGATCGCCGCTACAATTGCCGACTCCTTGCCCGTGGCACCCTTGCGCCATCGCCGCGGCCACCGGCACCCTGCCCCGGAGCAACCGATGAAAAAACTTTTCCAGACGACGATCGCCGGCAGCCTGCCCAAGCCCGGCTGGCTCGCGACACCCGGCCAGCTGTGGGCGCCGTGGCTGCTCGAAGGCGATGCGCTCGCCGACGGCAAGCGCGATGCCGTGCGCCTCGCGCTGCGCGACCAGGAGCGCGCCGGCATCGACATCGTCACCGACGGCGAGCAGACGCGCCGCCATTTCGTGACGACCTTCATCGAGGGCCTGGACGGCGTCGACTTCGAGCACCGGAAGACGGTGCGGATCCGCAATCGCTATGACGCCGATGTCCCGATGGTGGTCGGCCCGGTCGCGCGCCGGCATCCGATCTATCTCGAAGACGCGCGCTTCCTGCGCGGCGAAACCGACCGCAAGGTCAAGTACACGCTGCCCGGACCGATGACGATGGTTGATACGCTCTTCGACGGGCATTACCGGAGCCGCGAGAAGCTGGCCTGGGCCTTTGCGGAAATCCTGAACGAGGAAGCGCTGGCGATCGCGGCGGCCGGCATCGATGTGATCCAGTTCGACGAGCCGGCCTTCAACGTCTACTTCGACGAGGTGCGCGACTGGGGCGTGGTCACGCTGGAGCGCGCCATGCAGGGTCTGGCGTGCACGACGGCGGTCCACATCTGCTACGGCTACGGCATCAAGGCGAACAACGACTGGAAGAAGACGCTCGGGGCCGAGTGGCGCCAGTACGAACAGACGTTTCCGCTGCTCGCCGCCTCGCGAGTCGACCAGGTGTCCCTCGAGTGCGCGAATTCGCACGTGCCGATCGAGCTGATCGGGCTCCTGACCGGCAAGGATGTCCTGGTCGGCACGATCGACGTCGCCAGCGATCGCGTCGAGACGGCCGAGGACGTCGCGGCGACGATCCGCGCGGCGATGAAGCACGTCCCGCCCGAACGGATCTATCCGTGCACCAACTGCGGGATGGTGCCCCTGGCGCGCGCGGTCGCCCGCGGCAAACTGCACGCGCTGGGCGCCGGGGCCGCCCTCGTCCGGGCGGAGCTTGGGGCGCCCGCGTAGGACCGAAAAGACCAAAACCGCGACAGTTGCCCGGCCGCGGGGGCGCCGAATCTGGTTCGCTGGCATTTGCCGGGCAATCGGCGTACACTTCCAAAAGTGTTTTGTTTCAAGTAAGTAGTAAAGCACGCGCTGTTCGACCGCATTGCAGTCGTTCTACGTACTTTCCTTTCCTTGAGATCGAAACATTGGCCGGGTTCATCCCGATTTTTTTGTTCTTGAGGAAATACAGAAATGGCAACTGGAACTGTAAAGTGGTTTAACGACGCCAAGGGCTTCGGCTTCATCACGCCGGACGGCGGCGGCGAAGATCTGTTCGCGCACTTCTCGGCGATCAACATGCCGGGGTTCAAGACGCTGAAGGAAGGCCAGAAGGTCTCCTTCGAAGTCACGACGGGCCC
>Ga0315283_10004360_pt1 | contig 12314 bp, 12 predicted proteins | sample YL17G09_0_MG_FD_204541 | JGI IMG/M metagenome (GOLD analysis project Ga0315283, IMG submission 204541) | Sediment microbial communities from Yellowstone Lake, YNP, Wyoming, USA - YL17G09_0 | ecosystem: Environmental > Aquatic > Freshwater > Lake > Sediment | place: USA: Wyoming | collected...
CAGAAACGGCGGAACGACACAGCGGTGCGTCAGATAGAAAGGGCGGGGGCGGGACTTCTTCCGGGGGGTTTGCTCCAGGAACGGCAGCTGAATGCGGTCACCTTTCTCAACAAATTCGGTCCGGCTTTCGTGTCGTGGCTCGCCGGGCACATCGACATCACCGGATTCAAACATCAGGTGCTCACGCCGTAAGACGCGTCCCCTCAGTGCCCCGCCGCAGCCTGCGACGGAGCGGCCGGCACCATCGGTACGACGGCCGTGAACCGGAGCCAGCTCAGAACGAACGCCCCCGCAAAACCCAGGGTCACCGCCAGCTCGATGACGCCGAAGGGGACCGTCGGTTCGATCCAGATGAAGGGGACGACCGCGATGAAGCGCTCCAGGAAGAGCGCGCCCAGAATGATCGACGTGATGACCATGAGGGCCCCCGGGACTTCTTTCACTCTCCTGCTCAGAAAGACCGCAAGGGGAAACAGATAGGCAAAAATGATGTACGCCCACATCAGCGGCTCCCACGGCTGCGAATAGAAGCGCCTGATGAGATAGGAGGTCTCTTCCGGAAGGTTCCCGTACCAGATGACCAGGAACTGGGACCAGAAAAAACCCCCGGACAGGAGACAGATTCCGAAAACGAACCGGCCCATGTCATGCCACTGTGCTTCACGAAAGGCGGAGAGCGTCCCGAACCATTTCCTGGACACGACCGCGAGCATCGTGATGACGACGAGCCCGGCGTAGAACGCGTGCACAAAGTAGAGCCACCCGTACAGGGTGCTCGACCACCGGGGGTCCAGCGCCATCACCAGATCAAACCCGATCAGGCTGTAGAGAAGGGCGAAGGCAATGAGGAGTCCCGGCGTGATTCTGGCGAGCCGGGCGACGCTCTCGGCCTTTTCGATCTCCCACCCTCTCCAGTTCTTCGTCAGGCGCCTCCCCCACCATGAGATGTCCGCTTCCCCTGTCCTGTCACGGAGCAGACCGAGATCAGGTCGCACCGAGTGGTACACGAACCTGTAGCTCAGCCACATCAGGAAGAGGAAAACGAGTCCGTCCCTTCCGAAGAGAAACGGTCCGCTGAGCCAGAGGTCCTTCCCCGGAAAGCGTTCATGAAGCCACGGGAACAACCCTCCTCCCCCGGCGACCAGAATCACGTAGAGGACAAAGCTCAGAGGAAGGAACGCGATCATCCCCTCCCCGATGCGGCGGAAATGATCGCCCCAGTGCGCGTTGGTGATTCGGTACACCGCCGCCATGATGACCCCCCCCTGCGCCAGACCGGACCAGAAAAGGAAGTTCACAAAATAGATCTGCCAGGTCCTCTGACTTTCCCCCAGCAGGAGCCCCGCGACAAATCCTACCAGACCCGCCAGCGCGCAACCCCGCAGCAGCAGCTTCACGCGGGGAGGGGGAGCGACGGGCGGGTAAAGGATCTCGGGAACGGCCTTGCGTGTCGGGATCATTGTCTCTGCAGGCTCCGGAGGTGCGAGAGGATGAGCCAGCGCTCGCGCGCTGTTGTGTTTTCATCGTACGGGGGCATGATGCGGATGCCGTTGCGAATCACGCCGTAGAGGTACCCGTCGGGTGCCCTGATATACTTCTGCGTCGTGAGGTCGGGGGGGATCTGAAACTTCGACGCGACGGGACCGTCCCCCTTCGCGGCGATCCCGTGGCACGGGAAGCAGTAGGTCTCGAACAGGACACGCGCGGTGTCGGCCGACGCACGCTCGAACATGAAGGGGTTCTTGAGGCCGGCTGCCAGCGTGGAGTCTTTCACCACCGGTTGGTAACCCTCCCTCTGGACCGTCCCCTCGACCGGCGGACGCGGGTCCTCATTGTGTCTGAAGGAGGGCTGCGTGTACATGTCCGTCCTCAGCTGGTTGTCCTGCCCGGGCTGGTTTCCGGTGCACCCGGTGACGATCGCCGCGACAGCGGACAATGCAAGGAATGCGGTGATGGGTCTCATCGTTCAATCCGCGTTACTTCGATGGCACCTGTCCGCTTGAGAAGACGAGCGACCCGATCGCATTGGTCGGGCGGGCACCGGACCTGAAGGCCGAAATGGTCGGAGGAGAGCCTCTCGTCGTATCCTTCGACAAGGGAGATCTGTGGCAGGCGCGTGTGGACGATCATGCCTATGAGTGTCGCGACCGCGCCGAAGAGGATCGTGCAGATGTATGCGACCACACCGAACGGGGGGATCGAAACCAGCGGTTTGCCCCCCACCTGGAGGCTGAAGTTCCCGAGAGGGCCGATCGTGATTCCCCAGCCGACGGCAAGTCCGATCAGCCCCCCCGCGAGCGTGAAAGCACGCACCGGACTCGGCGCGGCCCCGAGGGCGTGCGTGATGGCATGGTGGGGGGTCGGAGAAAACACTTGGAACTCCTTTTCTCCCGCCTTCCTGAGGGCCGTGATCCCGCCGAGAAGTCCGTCGATATGTGCGTAGACCGCGAACAGAGAGGGGCCTTTGACCATGAGCGTCACATGCCCCCTTTCGACGGAGCATCGAGCTGCTCCTTCACTTCCCACATCGACACCGCGGGAAGTACCTTCACAAAAATCATAAAGAGGAGGAAAAACCAGGCGAAGCTGCCGATCACGATCATTGAGTCCGTCGGCGTCGGCCTGTAGAGTCCCCATGCCGACGGGAGGTAGTCGTGGGCGAGGGATGTCACGATGATCACAAAACGTTCGAGCCACATCCCGATCTCAACGCTGAGGCAGATACCGACCAGCCACGGGATGCTTGTGCGGATCCTCCTGAACCAGAGCAGCATCGGGACGACGACGTTCGTCGTGATCAGCAGCCAGAATGCCCAGGCGTAATCCCCGACCATGCGGTAGAGAAAAATGGCCTGTTCGAACTTCGCACCGCTGTACCACGCGACGAACAGCTCAACGGTGTATGCAGACCCGACGATCAGCGCGGTAAATATGATGAATTTGGCGAGACTCTCGAGATGGTGCATCGTGATGTACTTCTCGATCCCGAACGCTTTGCGCATCGGGATCAGGAGCAGGACGACCATCGCCAGACCCGAGTGGATCGCGCCGGCGACGAAGTAGGGGGCGAATATCGTGCTATGCCACCCCGGAATGATGCTCATGGCAAAATCCCAGGAGACGATGCTGTGTACCGAGATGACGAGCGGCGTGGCCAGCGCGGCCAGGAACACGTAGCCGGCCGTGTAATGCCGCCACTGGGTGTCGGTCCCCTGCCACCCCTGCGCCAGGAAGCCGTAGACCTTCTTACGCCACCCCTTCGCCCTGTCGCGCACGATTGCAAGATCCGGCAGCATGCCGACGACGAAGAACGTGCTGCTGACCGTGAGGTACGTCGTGATTGCCAGGACATCCCAGGCCAGCGGAGAGCGGAAGTTCGGCCATAGCCCGCCGAAATTCGGGACCGGCAGAATCCAGTGGGCGACCCAGACCCGCCCCAGATGGATGAACGGGAAAAGCCCCGCCGTCATGAGGCCGAACACCGTCACCGCTTCGGCGCTCCGGTAGACGGCGGCTCGCCAGCGGACACGAACGAGGAAGAGAATGGCGGAAATCAGTGTGCCCGAGTGCGCGATGCCAACCCAGAACACAAACGTCGTAATGTACATCGCCCATCCGACCGGACTGTTTTTGCCGGCAAGTCCCATGCCCGTCTGGATCTGTCCCCACCAGGCCCATCCCCCCATGAGCACGAGCAGGAACAGGAACGCGAGGAGCGCCCAGTATCCCTTCCCCGCCGGACGCATCGTCCGCATGAGATCGATGTCGGTGTCGGTATAGTTGAGACGGTAGTCCATAGCCCTCACTTACACGGTAATCTTCTTCAGGTACGTCACGGCAGGGAGCGTGTTCAACTCCCCAAGGAGATGGTAGGGACGGGGCTGGTCTCCGGCGGCAAGCCTGCTGACAGCACTCTGCGGATCCTTCAGGTCGCCGAAGGTGATTGCCCGGGCCGGGCATGACTGCTGGCATGCGGTCCTGATGTCGCCGTCGGCGACCTTCCGGCGCTCCAGCCGCGCGTTGTTCTTCGCCTCCACGATGCGTTGCACGCAGAAGGTGCATTTCTCCATGACTCCGTTGGAACGCACGGTCACGTCCGGGTTCAGCTGCCAGTTCAGCGGTTCGGGGATCTCATGATCGAACCAGTTGAAGCGGCGGACCTTGTACGGACAGTTGTTCGCACAGTAGCGGGTGCCGATGCATCGGTTGTATACCTGACCGTTGAGCCCTTCGTCCGTATGGTACGCGGCGTACACCGGGCAGACGGTTTCGCACGGAGCGCTCCCGCATTGCTGGCAGAGCACCGGGATGAAGTTGACCTCTTCCTTCTCACGCGTTTCTTCTCCCCGGTCTTGGTAGTACCGGTCGATGCGTATCCAGGCCATTTCCCGGCCGTTCATCACTTCGTCCTTGCCCACCACCGGTGTGTTGTTTTCCGCGTAGCACGCGGTCACGCACGCGCCGCACCCGGTGCATTTGTCCAGATCGATGACCATCCCCCACCGGTGCAGGGGATGGTCCTGCTCCGGGTAGAGCGACGGTTCTTCCTTCGCTTCAACGTCCGGAGAACCTGCCAGCACGGCAAGCGGTATCTTCTGGATGATCCGGCGGTCGTGTTCCGATTCCGCCTCCTGGACCGATGCGATGCTCGCGGTACCGGGGAGCTTCAGAAGATCGACCTTCGTCCCGAACCATACAGGTCCTTCCGATGCGTCGGGCGAGGGTTTCGGATCAAGCAGTGCCATCACGCTGGCGCCGACGCCGGTGGCATACCGGCCGTAAAGGGTGTGCCCCTGGCCGATAGGAATCGCCACGCAGCCCGTGCGCAGTCCCCGATAGACGTGTGCGGGGAGCTCGCATTGCCCGTATGGTGACGTGACCTGGATCCTGTCGCCGCTGGCGACGTCGAGCCTCGCGGCATCCCCCGGGCTGATTTCGATCCAGGACCCCCAGACGAGGCGTGTCATCGGATCGGGGAGCTCCTGGAGCCACGGCCTGTTCGCTCCACGGCCGTCGTACTGGGCAACGGACGGGTACACCATGAGCGTAAAGCTCGTTCCCCTGCGCTCGGGAATTTCCTTCGGCCCGGCGACATCCCGGGGCGAAAGGGAAGGGGACAAACGGACGGGCCGGTGCCGGACCTCCTGCCAGACCCCGCCCCGTGCCAGCGATTCGATCCAGAACGACTCGAAGGCGATGCCCGGCCGGAACCGGGCATGATGACTCTTCCATCGCTCCTTCACATAGGCGTGGAAGTCGGGAAGGGCGAACCGGGGTCCGGGCTTGAGACGACGGCCGGTCTCCAGCAGTATGTCGCCGAGCATCCTGGTCGGGAAGACGGGCTGCATCACCGGCTGCATCAAGCCGTACACCCCCTCACGCCCTTGGTAGTCCCCCCAGCATTCAAACGGGGTGTGTATCGGGAGGACGAGGGTTGCCCGTGAGGCGGTCTCGTCCATGACGCTCGAGCAGGCGACGACAAACGGCACTTTCGAGATCGCGGCAGCGACGCCGGAGGCGGAGGGCATCGCGAACGCGGGGTTCACCTCGGAGAGGAAGAGCGCGGCGATCTGGTCCCCTTCCATCCGTCGTGCGAGACGGTCCATGTCGCCGTAGGTGCTGAGGGCCGAGGCACTCTCCGTCGGACCGAAGCGGACCGAACGTCCGATATTCCCGCAGACGTAATTGAGAAGATTGACCGCTGCCAGGGTCTGCGCACCGTACTCCCCCTCCACGACCGGCCCCCCCGCCACAGCGAGGCTGGCATGCGACGTGCCGAACGCCCGCCCGAGGTCTGTGATCCGGTCAACCGGCAGCCCGGCCGGCCATGATATCTGGTCGGGGGCAACCTGCTTGACCAGCGAAGCGACGCGCGATGATTCCGCGGGGGAAAGTTTCGCCAGTCCCCCGTCCAGAATCACCCGCACGAACGCAAGCGCCAGGTTGCCGAGCATGTCCGGATGCACGTCGACCCATCCTGCCGCATTGCTCGCCGTCATCGACAGACGGGGGCCGAGGTACGTGAAGCGCCCTTTCCCTTCCTCCCTTCCTCGCATTGCTGCAAAGTCGCGGGCGAAGGCGACGGGCGAAAGCCACGTCTCGAGAAAGTCGGCGCCAAAGGAATAGATAACCTCGACTTCCTTGAAATCATACGTGGGGATTTCGGCCCTGCCGAATAGACGCTGGTTTGCCTCCCTGAGCGCCTCATGGCCGAAAGGTTCGTACCTGAAACGATTGCGGGATCCGAGCGCCGCCAGCCAATCATCGACGAGAGCGTCAAGACTTCCCGTGACGTGCGGGGTCACCCATGCCACGTCCTTCCCCCTCCCCTCCCGGAGGATTTCCTCCAGCTTCGCCACCAGCAGGTCGTACGCCTGATCCCAGCTCAGTGCCTCCCACTGGCCGGCGTCGGTCTTCCGCAGCGGCGTCTGAAGGCGGTCGGGGTTGTAGAGACCCTGCAGGGAGGCCTGTCCGCGGGCGCAGAGACCTCCCCTGTTGATAGGGTGCAGGGCGTTTCCTTCCGCTTTGGTCCCCCTCCCTTCGCGAACGCGGATGTTCACGCCGCAGCCGGCCGGGCATTCCCGGCAGACGGTGGCATACCAGACCGAACGACCCGGTATGATCTCCTCGTGAGGGATGACGTACGGGATTAGACTCTTCGGCGATCTGGGTGTGCAACCCGGCAAAGTCGTTGCAACCGTCGTCGCACCGAGGAGCTTCAGAAAATCCCTACGCTTGAGATCCATCGCCCTATGATTTTTCGATGTGATTGGCGAGTCGCGTGAAGTGGTCCGCGCGCTGGTGAAATGAGACGCCGAAGCCGATCGTCGCGGCGAGCCATGGCAGCAGAACTAGCACCATCCTCGGGAACGAACCGCCGCCGAAGGTCTGCTCCCCGATGAGGACTTCATACCACAGGTAGAGGTTCACCAGTCCCAGAATCCCCAGCGAAGCGTATTTGGCCTGGGTATACCGGTGAGCGATCTTTCTGCAATAGGCGCTCTGGACGGGGTCGGGACTCTTCTGGACAACGATCGGCAGATCCCAGCGCGAGGTCCTGTCAGGAGCACGGTGGCGATCCGAAGGTACCATGGCAGCTCACCTGTGACAGGTGTAACAGTCCACCGGTGCGGCGTTCTCCCGGTGACAGTTGACGCACAACGCCATATTGGCGAGGTTCACCGAGGGCCAGACCTCCGGCATGGTCTGGATCTCTCCGTGACATTTCTGGCACTGAATCCCCCGGGCGACGTGGGGATAATGATTGAAGTAGACAAAGTCCGCGATGACATTGACCCGCATCCACGGGACCGGCTGGTTCTCCTGAAACGTGGTCCGCAGCTTTACAATCTCGGGCTTGTTCGCTGCCACAATCTGGTGGCACCCCATGCACAGGCGCACGGAGGGAATCCCCGCCGCCGCCCCGCGGCGAACGCCTCCGTGGCAGTATTGACACTGCATCTTGTTATCCCCGGCATGAATCTTATGACTGAAGGCGATCGGCTGTCGCGGGCGTATGTCGGGACGGTCGCATCCGGCAAGCAGAAACGCGCCGACCAAACAACCCAGCAGGAGAGCGAAGACCGGTGTCCGGGTCAATCGGGTTCTCATGACGGTTTTTTCTTTCTGAGTGCCTCCAGTTCGCCGGCGCTCCAGGGGCCCCGCCCCGCGGCGCCGCTCCGGAGTGAGTCCACGTCGGCCGCGCTGATCGCTCCTGCTCTGTTCCCCCAGGACGAACGCGCGTGGGTCAGGACCGCGGCGATCTCGTCATTGGCGAGCTTGTCCTGGAACGGCGGCATCCTGTTGTTATACACGTTCCCCTTGACCGTGATCTCTCCCTGAAGGCCATGGAGCAGGATGCGGATCGGCGTCTCTTTGTCCTGGAGGAGCCACTCCGAGCCGGCAAGCGGCGGGTACTGGCCGGCAAGACCCATACCGCTCGACTGGTGGCAGGGCTGACAGACCCCCGCGTAGAGGAGATCCCCCTTGGCCTCAGGCCTCGTCTGGACGCCGAGCGCGGCCTGGGGTTGTTCCACTTCATGTGCCACAGCGCTGAAACTGCCGCTATAGCGGCCGAGATAGAATCCCATCGCGAAGAGGAGGACGACGCTGGCGCTCCAGACCCACCAGGGGGTCGTTTCAAATCCCTCGTCGGGTTCCATCTTCTCGCGGCCGACGATATTCATGTGGATGCGTTGCACGTCGACGGCGTCGCTCGCTTCATCGACGAACGCACCGCGCTGCTTCGGGGCCGGAGGTTTACTTTTGGGTGTGTGCGGTGTCATCGGCGGCGACAACCTGGCTGACCGGATAGGTGTGATCGAGACTCAACAGATACGCCACGAGCGCCCTCCCGTCGGCGTTCGGGACCACGACTCTTCCGCGGGGGGGGTCGGGAAGGAGGAGCGCCTTCTCCCCCGGCCCGGCGGTCACTTTTTCGTCGAAGAGCCACGGGTAGGGCGGCATCAGCGAACCTTTCATGACGAGCCGGGGATTATACAAGTGAAGCACATGCCATCCTTCGCTTGGCTGGCGGGCCGCGATATTGAAGAGATCCGGACCCGTACGCATCGTACCGAGCAGGTGAGGCTTGTCGTAGAGGTAGTCGGCCGGCACGGAGGGACGGCCCCAGAAGCGGGCCTGGTCGGCGCCGAACCCCACCGCCCGCACCTGCTGGCTGTGGCAGTAAAGGCAACCCTCCCGGATGTACACGTTCCGGCCGTAGAGCTGCTCCCCCGTGTAACGTTTCAAATCGGCGGGAGGCTTCACCGTGGCCAGCATGAGGTCGGGCATCCCCACAATCCCGATCCATCCGAGCGCAAAGGCGGCAAGAACCCCGAGGAAGAATACAAAGGAGCGCATGAACATCATTCGGCGACGACCTCCTCCGCCTTGCGGAACCAGGCGGGCGCAAATCGTTTCGGCCCCGCCCTGTAGATGACCAGAGCGAAGTGATACGCAAAGACGCAGTGTGCGACGGTCATGAGTGTGCCGCTGATCGACCTCGCCCACAGGTACGGGCCGGTCAGCGCGACGGTCTCGATGAAGGGGACACCGGCGGTGTTCATGGCAAGCCCCTGCAGCCATCCACCGACCGTGAGGGATCCGAAGTAGGCGACGATGCCGATGGCACTGAGCCAGAAGTGTATCTTGATGAGATGCGGATACGGCCATTCCCACTTCGCAATGCGCGGGAGGATGTAATAGATGGCGCCGAAGAGGATCATGGTGACAAAGGCGTACATGCCCAGGTGTGCATGCGCGATCGTATAGTGCGTGAAGTGGGTCACTTCCTGGACCGACCGGGTGGCCTCGAGCGATCCCTGGAAGCTCACCGCGGTATACGACATCGCCCCGAACACTACGAAGCGAAGCGTCGGGCTGTAGGCGACGATGTTGAGATGCCCGAGCGCGGTCATGTGGTGGTTGACGGCAACGGCGAGCACCGGCACGAACATCATGAGGCTCGCGACGATGGAGACGGAAATCGCCCATGTGGGCAGCGGGCCCCCGACCAGGTGATGCAGCCCGTTCCAGTTGTAGAAGAGGGCGAACGACCAGAAACCGAGGAGGCCCAGGTAGTAGCTGTAGATCGGGCGGCCGATGACTTTCGGTATGAAGTAGTATGCGCCCGCGAGACCGATCGGCGTGAACCACACGGTGATCGCGTTGTGGCCGTACCACCAGTTCATCGCCGCCTCTCCGACCCCCTGGTAGAGACCCGCGTTCGCAATGACGTAGAGGATCGGAAACCAGGTCATCGAGGCGAGGATATACCAGAGGCTCACGTACACGTGTTCGACCTGCCGGGCCGCGAAGGTGCGGAACATTGACGCCGCAAAGAGAACGAATGCCAGCGCGATGATGACCGCTGCCGGGAGGGGGAACTCGAGCCACTCCATCCCGCCGCTGTAGCCCAGGACGACAAGGACCGAGCCCAGGAGCAGGCCGGTATTCCAGAGAACGGCAGAAGCGTACAGGAGGCCCGGCCAGCGGATTTCGGTCCGACAGAGCCGCCCCATCAGCCAGACGATCATCCCGCTCCCCGCCAGAGATATCCAGCCGTAGGTGACCGTGTTAAGGTGAACCGGGCGAACCCGGCCGAAGGTGAGCGGGGCGTACGTCCCCAGCCAGTCGGGGAGATCAAGCTTGAACGAAGCGATCACGCCGAGAAGCGAACCGACCACCAGCCACGCAATCCCGGACGCCAGGAAAAGGACGGTCGGACTCGTGGCCGAGGCGTCGATGCCGATCCTACGCCGTTCATCATTGACGCGCTCAGCGGTGGTGACGCCCTCCGGCGAGAGCTGCTTTTCAGTCCGGAATCCGCTCATCGGCGCTGGGGTGTGGTTTCTTGAACATCTGATCGGTCGGTGTCCCCACCTCGTCCCCGCAATCGAAGATCACGTAGGCTCCTTCGTTCATCTGCTTCACGGAAAACTGTTTCGTCCGGAGCGCCCAGAAGAATGCCGCGAGCGCCAGGGAAGCTCCGAGGAGGGCAACAATGACAATGGCGACCGCCGCGGGAAGGAGTGTCATGGGCAACCGGGTGGACGGTGGGCCGAGCGCGGTCTGGGTCTCACGTGAAATCCGAAAGTGCCTGTGGAAGGGATCGGACGACGGCGATAGAATATAGACGCTAAGGAACACTTTTTCAAGGCCCCCGCGGGGGTCAGAGCCACCTGTTTTTCTTGAACAGCCAGAGCATACCCCCGCCTACCGCCATCATGAAAAGGGCGGCCGCGGCGACACCGTACTCCCACTCGGCCCCCGGCAGGTACTTGAAGTTCATGCCAAAAAAACCCGTGATGACACTGAGGGGGAGGAAGATGGTCGATATGATCGTCAGAACCTTCATCACCTGATTCAGCCGGTTCGATGTGACGGAGAGGTACGCGTCCAGCAGTCCGGCAGTGATATCCCGGTACGACTCGGCCAGGTCCGTCATCCGGACCAGATGATCATAGACATTCCGGTAGTAGATCATTTCATCGGCCGTGATCAGAACGAACTCTCCGCGTGAAAGGCGATGAAGCATTTCGCGCTGGTAGACGGCGACGCGCCTGATCGTCATGATGTTCCGCTTCAGCCGGAGAATGCTCACCATGGTCCGCTGATCCGGGACGCCGAACACCTCGCTCTCCATGGCGTCCACGGAGACGTCGAGCGCGTCGAGGATGGGATTGTAATTGTCGACGATATCATCAATGATGATATGGAAGAGGTAATCCGGACCCCTGCCGAGAACCTGAGGGTTCTTGGAGAGCAGCTGAACGGTATTAGCGATCGAACGCTGGGGCCTGTAATGGTGGGTTATGAGGGCGCGCTTCGACAGGAAGGCGCTCAACTGGGTGGTCCTGATCTCCGGAAATTGGCCTGTCTTGAGCGCGGAGGGGGGAAGACCGTTTTCGATCGGATTGAAGATGATGAAGAGGCAGTCATCGTATTCCTCCACCTTCGGAAGATGCCCTTCCTCCTCCTTCCCATTCTGGCAGTCTTCGATGGCAAGCGGATGGACGTCGAAAAGAGAGACGAGGATAGTCTCCTCCTCCGCCTCTATCGGGTCATCAAGGTCGACCCAGAAGATTCCCTCCGGCTGCCGCAGACTTGCGGCAAGTTCCTTGAGGGAGAGCCTTCTGATTTCATTGTTCAGGAAACAGTAGATCGAGACCATGCAGGCAGGGCGTGGTGTGCTCGTAACGCCGGAACATATGGAAATCCCCCGCGATCATTAACGAAGATGCGCCCCGGTACGGGGGCGACTCACCCTTCGCCGTTTCCGTCGGGGACAGCGCGTATCCAATCGCCGAAGTTGATCAGCTCCTCCATCCGGCATGACCAGACAAGCTTGTCGTCGTAGACAGTGATGTCGGGACAACCGTCGCACATGCTGAGCGCGCCTCCCTGCATGAAATCGGCGGGCTGGATGATCATCACCGATTGCATATGGAGCTTCGAGAAGAGCGCCCGGGGAGAACGCATGGCGTGGTGGAAGTATGCCGAGGCGGTCCGTGCAAGGCCCCGGTCAAACGGTGAAAACGCCAGCAACGACTTCGCCCTGCCGAGGGTTTTCGGGTGGGTGTACGCCAGATACGACCCCGTCGTCAGATGATGAAGTGTCTGCGACATCTCCATGAATTTCGGTCCCGTGTATCCGTAGATCCTGTCCTTCGTCCCGATCCTCATTGTGAGCAGCCATTTGAAATGGTCCGGCCGCTCGGTTCCGTTGAGATACGCCGAGGGCTGGAAATCGGGATACTTCGTACGGATCGTCGCCACAATGTCGGTCGACATGATCGTGATCTTCCTCTCCT
>Ga0315283_10004362_pt1 | contig 12312 bp, 9 predicted proteins | sample YL17G09_0_MG_FD_204541 | JGI IMG/M metagenome (GOLD analysis project Ga0315283, IMG submission 204541) | Sediment microbial communities from Yellowstone Lake, YNP, Wyoming, USA - YL17G09_0 | ecosystem: Environmental > Aquatic > Freshwater > Lake > Sediment | place: USA: Wyoming | collected...
TTCAAGTGGATCAAGCAGCATCTGCGCATCAAGGCGTTCTACGGCACCAGCGAGAACGCCGTGAAGACCCAAATCTGGATTGCGCTGTCGGTGTACGTGCTGGTGGCGATCGTCCGGAAGCGGTTGGACCTCGAGGTCAGTCTCTACAAACTCCTCCAGGTGCTGAGCCTGACCCTGTTCGAGAAAATGCCCATTTCTACGGCCGTTTTCGACACAGGCTCCCAATTCGATGAGGTGGACGCCGGTAATCAGTTGCAATTGTTCAACTTATGACCGGACACTACTGGGTCAGACCCCAATTTCGAAGGAGTAAACAAGGATCGCCCGAGGTCCGTATAGACTCTGTAGGGTTCCGCATGCTCGCAGTGTTCCCGGAGAAACCGCTATGTCCTTGATTCGACGCGTGTTGCTGTGGACCGGTGCGGCGCTGCTGCTGCTGGTCGCGGTCGCCTACCTGCTGCCCCGCCAGGTTCACGTGGACCGGTCGATCACCATCAACGCGCCGCGCGAGGCCGTCTTCGCCCAGATCAACGGGTTCGGGACCTTTAACAAATGGTCGCCGTGGTTCGAGCTGGATCCGAACGCCAAGTACACCTTCGAAGGCCCGGCCACTGGCCTCGGCGCGAAGATGATCTGGGTCGGCGATCCGTCGACACTCGGGTCGGGCAGCCAGGTAGTCACCGCCGTTCAGGCCGACGAGCGCGTGGCCTGTGATGTCGACTTCGGGCAGGGCGCTCCTGCGAAGCAAGTCATCAGCCTCGCCGCGAACGCCGCGGGCACCACGGTGACCTGGGGCATCGACGTGGATCTCGGCATGAACCCGGTCAGCCGCTACTTCGGACTCGGCTTCGACGCCATGATCGGGAAGGACTTCGAGAAAGGGCTCGGGTACCTGAAGAAGGTCGTCGAGAGCCAGAGCCGCTAAGCGGTCAGGTTCCTGAGCAGCGTCGTGCGCAGGTCGCCCTTTACGACTTTCCCGTAGGCCGTGCGCGGGAGGGCGTCGAGGAAGAGCCAGCGCCTGGGGATCTTGTACTTTGCGAGCCTGACCGCCAGAAACGCCGCCAGTTCATCGCCCGCGACGCTGCCCGGCTCCCGCAGCACCACGCAGCCCGCGCCCACCTCGCCCCACGTCGCATCCGGAATCCCCACCACCGCGGCGTCCTGGACGCCCGGATGCAGCAGCAGCTCGGCCTCGATCTCGGCCGGATAGACATTCACGCCGCCCGAGATGAGCATGTCCTTCTGCCGGCCGGCGATGTAGTAGAACCCGTCCTCATCGCGCCTCGCGAGATCGCCGGTGTGGAACCAGCCCTCGGCATCGAGCGCCGCGGCGGTCGCCTCGGGGTTGTTCCAGTAGCCGAGGCACACGTGCGGGCCGCGCAACCACAGTTCGCCGACTTCGGCGGCCGGCATCTCGCCCCCGCCCTCGCCGGCCGCGCGCGCCTGGGTGAACATCATCGGCTTGCCGATCGCGCCCTTCTTGCGCGTCGACTCCTCGACGGTCATCGAGAAGCAGTTCACCCCGACCTCGGTCAGCCCGTAGCCTTGCTTGAAGACGACGCCGCGCTGCTGGTAGGCCTCGATGATGTAGAGGGGCAGCGGCGCGCCGCCGCTGATGAGCCAGCGCACGTGCGACAGGTCGGCCGTCGCGAACTCCGGCGCCTCCATCAGGATCTTGTAGATGGTCGGCACGCCGAGCACGACGGTGCAGCGCTCGCGCTCCATCGTGCGCCAGATCTCCGCCGTGTCGAACCCGGCATGCAGCACGATGGTGCCGCCGATGGCGAAGATCGGAAGCAGGAACGCGCCGAGCCCGCCGGCGTGATACAGCGGCGTGAAGATCGGGCTGACGTCGTCGTCGCGCAGTTGCCAGCACATCGCGGTGTTGTAGGCGTTCCACGCCACCATGCGGTGCGGCACCATCACGCCTTTCGGCCGGCCGGTCGTCCCGCTCGTGTAGAGCAGGCTGCAGACATCCTCCGGGCCTCGGCGCGGCAGCGGGCGGCCGCTCACCGGCAGCAGGTCCTCGAGTCGGGCATGTCCGACGACCGCCGGATCATCGAGCGCCAGCCAGGTCATCGGCGGCAGCGTGGATGCGAGCGGGCGCACGACGTCGGCGAACGGGCCGTCGTAGATGAAGCCGGCGAGGCCGGCGTCGCGGGCGATGTACTCGATCTCGTGCGGCGTCAGTTTCGTGCCGAAGGGCACCAGGATGATGCCGGACTTCGCCGCGGCGAAGAATGCGTCGATGAACTCGACGCGGTTGTGCGCGACGAGGCCGACGCGGGCGCCGGGCTTGAAGCCGCACACGTCGATCCACGCCGTCGCGAGGCGGCTCGCTCGGGCGTCGAGCTCGCCGTAGCTGTAACGCGCGCCGGTCGGCACCCAGACGAGGGCGGTCTTGTCCGGCGTCAGCCGCGCGCGTTCGCCCAGGACGTCTGCGTGCAGCATGGTTCACCTCTCCGCCTGAGGCGCCGGCTAAAGCCGGCACCCACGACAGTCACTTCACGGGCGGCATGGGCGGCGGCATCATCAGCACGTCGAGCAGCGACGCCCGGAAACGCGTGGGGCACTCCTGGTGCGGCACATGCCCGCACGTCGGAATCGTCGTCAGGCGCGACGCCGGCAACTGCGCCATCATGCGCTGCGCGTACGACAGCCCGAACAGCTTGTCGGACTCGCCCCAGATCAGATCGACAGGCACCGCCAGATTGCCAAGCTTGCCGTCGAGCACGAACTCGCCCGCGCTGCCTGCGGCCGCGTAGATTCGCGCGATCGGCCCCGCGTTCGCCTCGCGCACGACATCATCGAGCACGTATCCGGGGATGGGGTCGGCCGCCGGATCACGCAACTGCGTCATCAGCGCCGCGGCTTCTTCGCGCGTTTTCGGCATCAGGCTCAGATCGGACCGCTCGCCGACCAGCGCACCACCATTGACCAGCACCACACGCGCCACGCGATCGGGGTGCTGCTTCGCATAGAGCAGCGCCACCCATGCGCCAAGCGAGTTGCCGACGATGATGACCGGCTCCTGCGGGCCTTGACGAAGGACGGCCTCGAGGCCGGAGAGCATCTGGCCCACTGAGAGAGGGCCGTCCGGCGGACCGCTGTGCCCGTGGCCGGCCAGATCTGGAATCACGACCCGGTAGCGCGGCACCAGCTTGTCGACGATCGATGCCCACGTGCCGGCAGAGTCGCCCGCGCCGTGAAGCAGCACCAGCGTCGGACCTGCGCCTCCGGTCCAGAAGGCCTGCTTGCCGATTGGGGAGTCGGCCGTGGTCTCGGTGAGGCCCGCGCCAGCCAGCGTCCGCCGATTGAAGGCTGCGTAAACGCTGAGGGGCCTCTTCCAGACGTACCAGACGCCGACCGCCAGGACGACGAGAACGAGTGCGGCCGCGCCGATACCGACGCGTGCTCCGACGCTCATACAACCTCCGGTGACCGCTTCATGACCTGCATGGGCGCCCAGGGGGCGCGAGAACGGGTCCTGAAGCTCATTCCTGGTGCAAGGGGCGAATCAGGTCGAACAAGGCTCTTGACCGGACTCCAATGCGGGGCTATTCTACACCAGTCGGAAAACATATCAAACGTTCGGTATGTTGATTCAGCCCACGAGACCACGCCCCGGATACGTCGACAGCGGCGGGATCTTCTCGGGCTGGCGCTCCCGCTGTTTTGACGGGAACGCTCGACCGGCCAATCGTCCGTCTCGGTAACCAGTCGCCCCATCCGGGGTCTTGCAGATGCGCGTCGTCGCCGGCGCGCGCCGAAGGAGGCAGTTATGCAGAGGAAGTGGGCGGCGTTGATCGTCGTCGCGTCGGTGATGTTATTCCCGGCCCTGGCATCAGCGCAGATCGCCGATGCAACCATCGAGGTGCTGGCGCAGGACGAGTCGAAAGCTGTCCTGCCGGGCGTGACGGTCACGGTCCTGCGTCCCGACACGGGCTATACGCAGAGCAACGTGACGGACGGTAGCGGGACGGCGCGGTTCAACGCGTTGCAGCCCGGCACCTATACCGTGAAGTTCGAGCTCTCGGGCTTTGCGACAATCAACCAGGAAGGCGTCACGCTGCGCGTCGGCCAGACGGCGAAGCTCTCGGCCACGCTCAAGGTGGCCAAGGTCGCCGAAACGGTGAACGTCACCGCCGAGGCGCCGCTCATCGACATCTACAAGACGGACTCGTCGACCAACATCACGCCTGAACAGATCCAGGAACTGCCGGTGGCCAACCGCGACTTCCAGTCGCTGGCCTTCCTGGCGCCCGGCGTGCAGCGCGAGCGCGGCGGCAACCGCTTCATCGGCGGCGGCCCGGTCATCGGCGCGGCCGGCAACGCCAGCCAGTCGACGATCATGGTGGACGGCGTCGACTTCACCGACCCGACCCTGGGCCTCGCCCGCGCCCGCTTCAGCCAGGACGCGGTCGGTGAGTTCCGCGTCATCGCGAACCGCTTCGACACCGAGATCGGCGGCTCGGCGGGCGGCGCGCTCTCGATCGTCACCAAGTCGGGCACCAACGACATGCACGGCTCGGCGTTCGGCTTCTTCCGCGACAAGAGCCTCCGTGCGAAGGGCCATCTGGACCTGTCCAAGGTCGACTACTCGCGCCAGCAGTTCGGCGCGACCCTGGGCGGGCCCATCGCGAAGGACAAGACGCACTACTTCCTGTCGTTCGAGCAGGTCGGCGACAACAGCTTCGCGCTCTTCCGGCCGGGCGGCGCGTACGCGTCGTCGGCGGCGGACATCCTGGTGCCCTTCGATCAGTCGCTGCTGTACGGCGGTGTCGACACGCGGATCAACGACAAGCAGAACCTCCGCATGAAGTTCGTCTACGAGTACTTCCGGCAGAACAACTTCCGGGTGGGCGGCGTGGCCGCCGAGTTGGCCGGCATGAAGCTGAACCGCGACAACTACAATTTCACGGCCACGCACTCGTGGAGCGTGAGCAACAGCTCGGTCAACAGCCTGTCGATCCAGTACGGCCAGCGCAAGTTCGACGAGCCGAACAACAGCGCGCTCATCGGGGAGTACTTCTCCAGCGGCACCACGCTCCAGACCGGCGGGAGCATCCTCGGGAACCAGAACGACACCGGCAAGATCTTCGAGGTCCGCGACACGTTCTTCATGCGCCTGGGCAGCGGGAAGTGGGCGCAGGATCTCAAGTTCGGCGGAGCGTGGCAGGCGGTGAGCGATGACTGGACCTTCCCGGTCTATGCGGGCGGCCTGCTCATCTACGTGACCGACACGAAGGCCCTGCCGCTGCTCTACGTCGGCACGACGGGGAAGGGCCAGTCGAAGATCTCCACCAACCTGATCTCCGGTTTCATCCAGGACGACCTGCGGCCGTCGCCCCGGATGACGATCAATCTCGGTCTTCGCTACGACCTCGACACCAACAGCAACAACCCGAGCTACACCGACCCCCTCAATCCCGAGGCGCGCGGGCGCGACATGAACAACTTCCAGCCGCGCGCCGGCTTTTCGTGGGACATCAAGGGTGATGGCCGGCATGTCATGCGCGGCGGCGTGGGCATGTTCACCGGCCGCTTCCTGCTGGTGCCCGGGCACATCGAGCGCCAGCAGAACGGCTACACCGGCCTCATCATCCAGCAGCGCATCAACGGCGCGCTGCTCGGGCTGCCGGCCTTCACGCTCGACCCGAACAACCCGACGACGACCGGCCTACCGCTCACGCGCGACTCCGGCCGCATCGACAAGTCGTTCGTGAACCCGTTCTCCACGCAGGTGACGGGCGGCTATACGGTGAAGATCGGCAACGCCGGTCTCTACGCGGACTTCGAGGGCGTCTACGTCAAGGGCAGCGACGAGGCGATCATCCGCGACTTCAACTGGTCGGGCAACAGCGCGACCGGGTGCAACGTCGCGGCCGCCAACTGCCGTCCGAACAAGGCCTTCAACCAGATCAACGTCTACACGAACGAGGGCCGCTCGACCTATAAGGCGTTCGTGACCAGCCTCAACGGCACGCTGAAGGGCGGCCACGTTGTGACCGCGTCGTTCACCGTCGCATCGAAGCAGAACATCAACGACGACTTCAGCCCGGCACTGACCGATTACCCGAGCGACCCGGCCAACATCGGGGCCGAATGGGGCCGGTCGCGCGCCGACGAGCGGTACCGCTTCACGACGTCGGCCGTCCTCAGGCTGCCGGCCCGCTTCACCCTGGCGCCGATCTTCGAATACGGATCGGGCCAGCCGTGGAACCGCCGGTACGGCTACGACTACAACGGCGACGGCAAGTCGTCCGACCGCATGCCGGGCGTCGCGAAGTTCTCGGAGAACGGCCCGAACTTCGCCAGCGTGAACGTGCGGCTCACCTACGGGCTGCCGCTTGGCGCGAAGGCGAAGGTGGATCTGATCGCCGAGTTCTTCAACCTGCTCAACCGCGTCAACAACGACGTCAACTCGCTCACGGTCAACGGCGCGCAGTACCTGAGCGGCCCGACGCTGCAGAACGCGGCGCCGGTGGCCGTCGCCAACCCGAACTACGGCAAGTACACGTCCACGCTGCCGCCATTCGAGGCGCAGCTGGGCTTCCGCATCGTGTTCTAGCTGCGGTCCGTCCGGTCCCGGAGCACCCGCGCTCCGGGGCCGGCACCATCCCCCTGGAGCGCCCGGACCCGGCTCACGGGCCGGGCAAGCCCGGAGTGTATCGATGACACGCTACGCCTCAATCGTTTCGACGGGGCGATACCTGCCTGAGATTGAAGTCTCGAACGACGAACTGCGGAAGCGCTTCGCGCACCTGCCCGAGTTCGTGGACAAGATGGAAGCCTCCAGCGGCATCCTGTCCCGGTGGCACGCGCCGGAGACTTGGGCGACGTCCGACGTGGCATTGCCTGCCGCGGTCCAGGCCCTCGAGCGGGCCGGCCGGAAGCCCAAAGACGTCGACCTCATCATTCTCGGCACGGATTCGCCCGACTACATCACGCCCGCCACCTCGGTCGTGCTCCAGCACAAGCTGGGCGCGACAGACGCGGGCACCTTCGACATCGGTTGCGCCTGCGCCTCGTTCCCGACGGGGCTGACGACCGCCGCCGGCATCATCGCCACCAATCCTGCGTTCAAGACGGTGCTCGTCGTCGGCGTCTACCTGATGCACAAGCTCGCCGCCGCCGACGACCCGATGAGTTTCTTCTACGGCGACGGGGCTGGCGCTGCCGTGCTGGAAGCGTCCGCCGAACAGGGCTTCATCAACGGCTCGTTCATCGCCGACGGCGCCTACCACAAGCACTGGGGCATCTACTCGGGCGGCACCTACGAGCCGGCCTCCGAGGAATCCGTAAAAGCGGGGAGGACGACGGTCAAGATCCTCGACCGCTACCCGCCTGAGATCAATCACGAGGGCTGGCCGCGCCTCGTGCGCAAACTGGCGAAGGAAGGCGGCTTCGCCGTTGGCGACATCGACTTCATCATCTTCACGCAGGTGCGCAAGCCGTCGATCGAGCTGGTCATGGGCGACCTCGGCATCCCGATGAGCCGCACGCACATGGTGATGGATAAGTGGGGCTACACCGGATCCGCCTGCATCCCCATGGCGCTCGACGATGCGCGCGAGAAGCACCTGATCGGCAAGGGCGCGCTGACGGTCTTCGTCGGGTCGGGTGTCGGCTACAACCAGGCCGCCGCCGCGTTTCGGATATGAGGCATTCATATGAGTCTTGATACCGGACTGGCAGGGAAGGTCGTGATCGTGACCGGCGCGGGCGCCGGCATCGGCCGGGCGACGGCCGTCGGGTTCGCGAAGGAGAAGTGCCGCGTGGCGGCGTGGGACGTGCAGGACACAAATGCGTCGGCCGTGGCCGATGAGATCGCCGCCGCGGGTGGCGAGGCGTTCTTCCAGAAGGTGAACGTCGCGGATGCCGCGAGCGTGAACGAGGCGATGACGGCGCTGGCGACGAAGTGGGGCCGCATCGACGTCCTGGTGAACAACGCGGGCATCGTCCGCGACGCGCAGTTGATCAAGTGGAAGGACGGCGCGCAGACGGGCATGATGTCCGACGAAGGGTTCGACCAGGTCATCGACGTGAACCTGCGCGGGCCGTTTCTGTGCGCGCGCGCGGTGGTGCCGCACATGATCAAGGCCGGCGGCGGCGCGGTGCTGAACGCCTCGTCTGTGGTGGGCCTGTACGGCAACTTCGGGCAGACCAACTACGTGGCGACCAAGGCCGGCGTCATTGGCATGACGAAGACGTGGGCGCGGGAGCTGGCGAAGTACAAGATCCGCGTCAACGCCGTGGCGCCCGGGTTCATCGCCACGGAAATCCTCAAGGCGATGCCGGAGAAGGTGCTGGAGGGTATGATTGCCCGGACCCCGCTCGGGCGGATGGGGCGCCCGGAGGATATCGCCAACGCCTATGTATGGCTGGCGTCGGACGCGGCGGCCTTCGTGACCGGCACGGTCATTTCCGTCGATGGCGGGCTGGTGGTAGGAACCTGAAGCCCGCGAGCCGGGATTCGGGATTAGGGATTCCCGCCTTCGCCCTCGGGCTACGGCGGGCAAGCTGGGATTCGGAGAGAGCCATTATGAACAAGCCGGTCTACATTGCTGCATATCACCAGTCGGAGTTCGGCAAGCTGATGGGCATGACGGTGCCCGACATCATCAAGGCGTCGGTCGCGAGCGCCTGCGGCGAGATCAAGGCGGATCCGTCGTCCATCGACGTCGGGTCGGTGGGCGCGACGTGCACCTACACGCTGAACCAGCAGGGCCTGCTCGCGGGCCTGATGGCGGCGGTTCCGGGGCTGGGCGGCAAGCCGATCGAGTCGGTCGAGAACGCCTGCGCGTCGGGCGGCCAGGCCATCCTGTCGGTCATCTACAAGCTGCAGCTCGGCATCGGCGACGTGGGCATGGCGGTCGGCTTCGAGAAGATGCGCGATGCCGAAGGCAAGATGGACGGCAAGCTCATTGGCCAGGCGCTCGGTGTGTTCTCGCATCCGGACGATCGCCCCGGCAAGGTCTACATCTTCCCGCACATCTTCGCCGAGGTGATGAGGGACTACATGCAGGCCAACGGCGTGACGGAGCGCGACCTGGCGCACGTGTCGTGGACGGCCTATGGGAACGCCAACAGCAACCCCTACGCGCAGATGCGCAAGATCAAGGTCACGCTGGACGAGTGCGCCAACATCGGCGATCGCAACAAGTACATCGTCGAGGGGCTGCCGCTGAAGACGTACGACTGCTCGCAGATCACGGACGGCTACGCGGCGCTCATCGTGGCGACCGAGGAAGGGCTGAAGAAGCTCGGCGTCGCAAAGGCCGACTGCGTGCAGATCGCGGGCTACGCCCAGGCGACCGACAGTCTGCTTCGCAGCGATCGGGACGTCCTCAAGGCCGAGGGCGCGAAGGTGGCCATGAACAACGCCTACCGGATGGCCGGGCTGACGCCGGCCGACATCAACGTCGCCGAGCTCCACGACTGCTTCACCGTCATGGGCGCGATCGGGACCGAGGTGATCGGCAAGGCGCCGATGGGCCAGGGCGCGAAGTACTGGGTCGACGGCAAGGCCGCGGTCGGCGGGGAGTGCGGCATCAACACGTCGGGCGGCCTCATCGCCAAGGGCCACCCGGTGGGCGCGACCGGCATCGCCATGATCGGCTGGTCTGCGTGGCAGCTGCTGGGCAAGGTGCCTGCGCCGCTCCAGGTGAAGCACGCGAAGGCGGCAGCCACCTTCAACATCGGCGGGCCGATCTGCGCGTCGGTCTGCACGGTGCTCAAGCCGGCGGTCTGACGCATGGCTGACCTGGTTCCCGACCAGAGCGGATACGTCGAGGCCGACGGGCAGCGGATCTTCTGGGAGCGGTTCGGCACGGGCGACCGCGAGACGATCTGCCTGCTCAACGGCCTCGCCATGCACACGAAGGCGTGGTACGGGTTCGTCCCGACGCTGACCGACGAGTACGACGTGCTGCTCTGGGACTACCTGGGGCAGGGCGAGTCGTCGGCGGAGGACGTGCCGTACGAGATTCCGCGGCTGTGCGACTTCCTCGCGATGATCCTCGATCGCGTGGGCCTGGAGCGGGTCCACCTGATGGGGATCTCGTACGGCGGGTTCGTCGGGCTCGACTTCGCCCGGCGCTACCAGCACCGCCTGCACACGCTCACGATCTCGGGCATCCTGCTCAGCCACGAGACGCTGTTCCAGATGTACGAGGACGTCTCGCTGCGCTTCTACCGCAGCAGCCTCGAGGTGTTCGAGCTCTACACGCACTACATGTACGAGAAGATCTTCGGCGAGGCGTTCGTGCTGAAGGTGCAGGCGAACCTCGACGTGATGCGCCAGCGGTTCTATGAGCGGTTCAAGGACCGGCGCCACTGCCTCATCCGGCTGACCCAGGCCCAGGACCCGTTCTTCGCGGCCCTGGACGAGCGCCTGCCGGAGTACCGCGCCATTCAGACACCGACGCTCATCATGGCGGGCGCCGAGGACCGCGCGATTCCGCCGTGGGTCCAGCAGAAGCTCTGCGCGATCCTGCCGAACCACCGGTTCGAGCTGGTGGCCGAGAGCGGGCACTGCGTCTACATCGAGCAGCCGGCGGTGTTCTTCGGGAACCTGAAGCGATTCGCGCGGACGAAATCGCTCGCATTCGAAGGCGCCGCGCCCGGCGCCTGAGCGGGACCACGGGCCGTTCATGATCCAGGAAGAACGTTCGCAACGCAGCCGCGCCCAGGTCCTCGACGCGGCGCTCGCGCTGTTCTCGCACCAGGGATACCGCGCCACCAGCATGCGCGAGATCGCCGAGAAGGCGGGGGTGTCGACGGGGAACGTCTACCACCACTTCAAGGACAAGGAAGCGATCTTCCTCGAACTGCTCGACGTCTACTGGCGGGCGATCGACGACCCGGACTTCCCCGTCAACAAGGCGCTGCGGACCGGCGGCTTTCCCGAAAACCTCGAGGCCATCGGCATGGCCGCCCGCGAGAGCGTGGCCCAGTACCGGCCGTACGTCACGCTGATCTACGTCGACGTCGTCGAGTTCGAGGGCAGCCACATCCGGAAGTTCTACCTGGAGATGGCCGGCCGGTTCGAGCGTTTCGTCGAATTGCGCAAGGACGAGGTCAAGCTCGAAGGCAAGCTGCGCCCGGACGTGCAGCCCGCCTCAGCGGTCATGTTCGCGTTCCGCACGTTCCTGCAGCACTTCGCGGTGGAGCTGATCTTCGGCGTGCCGGATCACTACGGCAAGAGCACCGACCAGGTTGTCGGGGAGATCTCCAACATCCTGCGCCACGGCATGCTCAAGCCCGGGGCCTGAGTCCGGAGACGCTCTCGAGCGCTTCCACGAGCAAGTCCTGGAACAACCCGACCTTGTAGCGGTTGTCGGCCAACGGCTGCGCGTCCGCAAGCGCCGCGTCGGCGGCCTCGCGGATGGCCTGCGGCGTGGGCTGGCGGCCGATGAGGGCGGACTCCGCTTCGCGCGACCGCCACGGCGTCGGCGCCGCCGACCCGAGAATCACCGAAACCTGCGCCACCCGCCCATCCTGCACCAGCATCGTCGAAGCCACGCTGGCCAGCGCGTAGTGAGTCTGCGGCTCGGTGACGCGCATGTAACTGGAGGCCCAGCCGGCCGGCGCCGGCGGCAGCAGCACGTCGGTCAGCACGTCGGCCTGGCCGAGCACGTTCTCCCGGCGCGGATCGAGGCCGGGCGGCAGGAAGAACGTCTCGAGGGGCAGCACGCGCATGCCGTCGGGGCCGACGATGCGCGCGCGGGCGTCGAAGGCCACCAGCACCGGGGCGAGGTCAGACGCGTGCACCATGTGGCAGTCGGTGGCGCCCAGGATGCTGTGGTAGCGGTTCTCGCCGTCCACCGCGAAACAGAGGTCGCCGCCCTTGCGGACGCAGAGCGAGTCGCCACGCAGGTACCAGCAGCGGGGCCGCTGGCAGAGGTTGCCGCCCAGCGTGGCGCGCGCGCGAAGCTCGGGCGGGCCCGCCACCAGCGCGGCTTGCGCCAGGGCCGGGTACGTCGCCTGCACGGTGGCGTCCGAGGCGAGTGCGGCCAGCGTGGAGAGGGCGCCGATGCGCAATCCGCCGTCCGGCGTGGCCGCGAACCCGCGCAGTTCGTCGATCTCGCTGATGTCGACGACTTTCACGGGCCGGCGGCGGTCGATGTGCATCGAGCCGGCCAGATCCGTCCCGCCGGCCACCACGTGCGCCCCTCGCGTGGAGAGGTGGGCGATGGCCTCGGGAAGCGATCGTGCACGAATGAGCGGGAGGTCGTCCGCCATACGGAGGTTGAGTATAGCAGCCTCAATTGGGGTCAGACTCGAACTGGCCTCCAACGAGCAGTTCGA
>Ga0315283_10004363_pt1 | contig 12311 bp, 9 predicted proteins | sample YL17G09_0_MG_FD_204541 | JGI IMG/M metagenome (GOLD analysis project Ga0315283, IMG submission 204541) | Sediment microbial communities from Yellowstone Lake, YNP, Wyoming, USA - YL17G09_0 | ecosystem: Environmental > Aquatic > Freshwater > Lake > Sediment | place: USA: Wyoming | collected...
CCATGATGACGGCCACGGTGATGGTATCGATGCCGTAATTGTCGCAGTGCCAGTTAGCCTCCATGATGAATTCGGGGTGCCATATTCCCAGATTGGAACCAAAGGCGGCGGCGGTTTCGTACTCCGGACCGTCGACCCAAACCCGTTCCCGGTGTCCTCCGGAGGTCAGGGTCACGGAGCCCCCCTTGGTGCAGCGCAGATTGCAGCCCGGAAAACAGCCGTCCATGCCCCGCTGCTCAAACAACCGCGCCGCATAGGTCGTGCCGCAGATCTGCTCGGCCCTGGGGTCCGACCCCAACTGGTAATTTTTAACCGGCAGAGACTGAAAGCCTTCCTTGTTCATAAAAGAGATTAGGCCGGCCGAGCCCTTGCGGTGCATCTGCAGCGAATTCGGATCGACCTCCTTGACCACCTGGTGGAGTCGGGCCCCGGCCTTTTTGACCCGGTCCCAGTCCTGGGCGCCGTAGGGGTTTTCGCCTTTGGGGTAATCGGCCAGGATAACCACGGCCCGGAGTTTCTTGTCGCTCATGACCGATCCCAGACCGGTCCGGCCGGCCTGCTTAGTCCGGAAGATCCCCCGGCTCCCATTGACCGGCTTGGTGGGATCATAGTAATGGCTGTTGATACAGCCGTAGGTCGTCCGGGCGGCGCCGATACCGGTGCTTAAGAAGACCAGGTCTTTTTTGGAATAACCCCGGCCCAGGAACTGATCAATCAGAATTTTTTCTAGTTCAAACACCTGATCAACGGCCGGCGCCTGCTCCAGGGTGATCTCGTTCTTAAAACCGTCGATGACGATCATCAGGCCGTCGTCGGCCTTTCCGGTGATTTCCAGGGCATCGAAACCGGCATACTTGAGGTAGGCCCCGAAGTGTCCCCCGAAATTGGAGACGCCCGGCAAGTGCGTGATCGGCGAAAGGGAGATGGCCATGCACTTGCTGGTTCCAGGGAAGTGCGGAATGCCCCCCAGCGGCCCGGGAGACAGAATCAGAGGGTTTTCCGGGTCATAGGCCGTGGTCTTAAGCGTAATCCGCCGATGCAGGAGATACAGACCCAGGCCCCGGCCTCCAATAAAGAAGTCCCGTATCTTGGGATCAAGCGGATCGACGCTGACGGCGCCGGTGCCTACATCTATATTCAAGAGTTGATTGGCATATCCATGATTGAGGTGCGATTGGGTGTATGAAAACATGTTGCTGTTCGATTCCTTTTCAAATTTATTTAAGTCCTTCCGGGACGGGCCGAGTATAGATGAGGACAAAAATGAGAGTCAAGGAGAAAATGGAGTTCCGACAACGCGGCGGGGCCGAGGAATTCGGCAATATCGGTTCCAACGGCGGCGGCCTCAGCAGTATCGGCGTTTCCTATACGGTGATCAATTCGCTGTTTTCCCACAACCGGGCCATCGGCAGCGGGGCCAACCCAGCCCGGGCGGGCACGCCCGGGGGCGGGAGTGGCGGCGCTATTTATAATGAAGGCAATACCTTCACGCTGAGTTTGTGCGGGACCCGAATCGCGAACAACCAGGCCAACGAAGGCGGCGGCGCGATTTTTTTTGTCAGCAACGACCGGACCGGTTCGCTCCGGATAGAAGATTCCTTCTTGTCCCACAACCCCAGCGGCCGGTTTGAGACGCCCGGTTACCCGGGCATCTATTTTCTGGGGGCTGGACTGCCCCTGGCAATCAACTCCACCATCGAATAACCTGCCGCCGCCGATCAATCCAAACTGAGAAGCCCTTAGCCGGTTTTTCCGGGACCCTGGTGCGCAGGCGGCCGTGGATTCGAGATGCGCAGTCCCTCGGAAAAGCCGACTATAGGAAATGCCTCTTCGTTTTGCGACCTGCGTTACAACCAGGAGGACCGGAGGTCGGATGCCCAAAAGGTTTTCCTGCCGCAACTATCCAGAATTAATTACCTATTTCCGGGTCAGTTGTTTTTTGGGGGGATTGGGGGTATAAAATGGCATGGGAAATGCTATAATAAAAGAATCATCGTTATTGGTTTCACCTTGGAGGAACAAACCTCATGAGATCAGGCAAAGTCGTAATTTCAATGGTTCAAAACCAGGAGGATATCATTGGATCCCGGATATAGATTAAAGCCATACCCTTCCGATCCGGATTCACAAGACCTGCCGGACCGTATCCCCGTTTCGACATTCATTCCTTCCGATTGGCTGAAGGCCCTGCAGCGGGTCTTCGGCTTTCAGGAATTTCGGCCCCACCAGGAGGACATCGTCCGGGCCATTCAGGGCGGCCGGGATGTTTTTGCCGTCATGCCTACCGGAGGAGGGAAATCCCTCTGTTATCAGTTGCCGTCCCGGATACTGCCGGGGACCACCCTGGTCATCAGCCCCTTGATCGCCCTGATGAAAGACCAGGTGGATGCCGCCTGTAAAATAGGCCTCCGAGCGGCCTACCTCAACAGCAGCCAGACGGAGCCGGAAAGGACAGAGGTCGTTGGCCGCCTGGAAAAAGGAACCCTGGATCTGCTGTATGTGGCCCCGGAACGATTGGCCCAGGAGGCCTTCCTGAATCGGATCAAAGGGGTGAAGCTTAATCTGACGGCCATCGACGAAGCCCACTGCATCTCGGAATGGGGACATGATTTCCGGCCTGATTATCTCCAGTTGGCTAATTTAATCGATTATTTTCCGGAAGCGCCGATCGCCGCCTTTACCGCCACCGCCACCCTTCGAGTGCAAACCGATATCATCGAGCGTCTCCGGCTGCGCGACCCGCTTCGGGTGAGGGCCTCTTTCGACCGCCCCAATCTCTTTATTGAGGTTCGGCCCAAGGAGGATATCGAACGTCAGATCCTGGCCTTCATTAGAGAGTACCCCCGGGAGGAAGGGATTGTCTACCGTACCACTCGGGAGAGTGTGGAGCGGACCGCAAGTCACCTGGCCGCACAGGGCATCAAGGCCCTTCCCTACCACGCCGGACTCGACGATGCCCTGCGAAAGGCCAACCAGGAGGCCTTCAACCGCGATGAGGTTGAGGTGATGGTGGCCACCATTGCCTTCGGTATGGGGATCGATAAGTCCAATATCCGATATGTCGTGCACGGCGACCTCCCCAAGAACCTGGAGAGTTATTATCAGGAAATGGGGCGGGCCGGGCGGGACGGCGAGCCGGCCCACTGCGTCCTTTTCTACCGCCGGGGGGACCTTCCCAAAATCCAATATTTTATCGATCAACTCGCTGATGAAAGCGAGCGGCGGCGCCAACGGCAGGCCTTAGCCCGCATGACGGCCTATGCCCAAAGTTCGGTCTGCCGGCGCCGGCAGATACTGGGGTATTTCGGGGAAGAATACGAACCTGAAAATTGCCGGACCTGTGACCACTGCACCACCGAGAAGGAAACCGTCGATGCCACCGTGGAGGCCCAAAAAATTCTTTCTGCGGTTTTTCGAACCGGGGAGCGTTTCGGCGCCGGCCAGATCATCGACATTGTCACTGGAGCGAATACGCAAAGGATCCGTCAGTGGCATCATGATCGACTCAAAACCTATGGGGTGGGAAGCGACCGGCCGAAAAAATACTGGCTGCAGGTTATCGATGGGCTGATCGCCCAGGGCGCGCTGGCGCAGAGCGAAGGTGAGTATCCGGTGCTGCAGTACGGCGATGAGGGAGAAGCGCTGCTGCAGGGGAAACGCCGCTTTTTAATGGTCCAACGGGTCGCCTCGGAACAATCACGGGACTTGGAAAAGGCCGTTTTCGAGACAGGGTTCAATCAGGAGCTTTTTGATCAACTCCGCAGCCTTCGAAGGTCTCTGGCCCAGACTGAAAGTGTTCCGCCCTATATCATTTTTTCCGACCGGACCCTCCATGAAATGGCCGCCCGTTTCCCGGCTACCTCCGAGGACCTGCTGAAGATCTCCGGGGTGGGCGAATCCAAGCTGAGCCGCTACGGGTCGGTTTTCATCGAGGCGGTCGCCGCCTTTCTGAAATCGCACCCGGACCTCAGGGCCTCCCGGCCGAATGATTCCCCGGCGCCGAGAGTTCTCGAGATCTCTCCGGTTTCTTCGGCCGCCCGGGCAGGAACCGGAACGGTCGAAACGACTTGGGACCTGGTCCGGCAGGGGTTCAGTCTGGAAAAGATGGCGGTCTGTCGGAAGCTTTCCCCGAAAACGATCCGATCCCATCTCGAAGCCCTGATTCTCGCCGGGCGGCCGGTCGACCTCAACCGGCTGGTGGAACCGAAAAAGCAGGCCTATCTGGCCGAGCTTTTTGCCGGGAGATCGGCGGCCCGGCTGCGGGAAATCATGGAGGCCTCCGACGGTTCCTTGTCCTGGGATGAAATCGCGCTGATGAAGGCCTGGCTGAACCGGCCGGACAACTCCCCGCTGTAGGGGCGACCGGCTTGCGGGGGTGACCGCTTTACAAGACTTACCAGGGCGAGGGCCGGGGGAGGGCGACCAGCCGGTCGCCCCTACCTCAAAAGGATGGGGAGGTAGAGGGCATACAGGCCGGTTTGGTAAATCTCCCGCTTTGGAGATATATTAATGCCGCGGCAAGGTCAACAAAAAACAGAGAGGCCGTCCCATTTTTTTATGCCGGGCGGGAGCGTTTGTACGTTAACTGGTTTTTCTGGGTGTGGTGGAATGAGTAACCACGTAACGGTGGTATCTTGAAATAAGGGTGACCGGAGGCTAGGTCAAAAAAATAAACGGGGGCCATTCTTGGGGGAACGGATCCCAGGGAATATTCCCCGTTCATTTGGTTTAAGAACAGGTTTCTCTATCCCTATCCCTCAAGCCGGGTAGTCCGGAATCGGCCGTGGTCCAATGCCCCGCGGCTTACTTATCCGACAACGGATTCTCGGCGACCAGCAGAAAGGTGGGGTTGGAGTGCCCGTAGCCGAACTGGTGAACGGTCAATTCACCCGAGAAGCCTTTCAGTTCCTTCTTGAGGTATTCGGCCCGGGCCTCCCTATTGAGCCGGTGGGCTTCCCGGACGGGAATGATCTCTTCTCTTGGTGTCATTTCATCCATTATTCCAAAGACCCGGGCAGCACAGATTCTTACATCCATTGTTCTGAGAATTTGTCTCTAACAATAGATGTAAGAATCTAAATAAAGAGACGTTATCTTTAAACCTTTTAAAGTGGTTTTTATTATAGCCAAAAATATTTCAAATATTTTTGGCTAGGCCTGTTTCTTCAGCTCCAGACGGGTGATGGTTTCCAGGTGGACCTCATCCGGGCCGTCGGCCAGGCGCAGGGAGCGGATATGGGCCCAGGCCGCCGACAACCAGGTATCCGAAGAAACGCCCTTGCCACCGTGCACCTGAATGGCCCGATCCAGCACCTTCAAGGCCATGTTGGGGGCCACGACTTTGATCATGGCGATTTCGTTGCGGGCCACCTTGTTGCCTACCGTGTCCATCATCCGGGCGGCCATCAGGGTCAGCAGACGGGCCTGGTCGATTTCCAAACGAGACCGGGCGATGTCCTGGCGGATCGAGCCCATTTCCACCAGGGGCTTCCCGAAGGCCACCCGTGATTTGGCCCGTCGGATGAGCTCTTCCAAGGCCCTTTCGGCCACACCGATGGTCCTCATGCAGTGGTGGATGCGTCCCGGCCCGAGACGCCCCTGGGCGATCTCAAAACCCCGGCCCTCTCCCAGAAGGATATTCGAGACCGGGACCCGGACGTTTTCGAACCGGATATGGGCATGGCCGTGAGGGGCGTCGTCGAAGCCGAATACGGGCAGGTTACGGATGACGGTTACACCGGACGTATCCCGGGGCACCAGGATCATGGACTGCTGTTTATGCTTCGGCCCCTGGGGGTCGGTTTTTCCCATGAAAATGTAAATTTTACAGCGAGGGTCCCCGCCGCCCGAGGCCCACCACTTGTTGCCGTTGAGCACGTATTCGTTCCCGTCCCGAACGATACTGGCCTGGATGTTGGTGGCGTCCGAAGAGGCCACCTCGGGTTCGGTCATGCAAAAGGCGGAACGGATCTTCCCCGCCAGCAGAGGCTGGAGCCACTGCTCCTTCTGGGCTTCATTGCCGTAGCGGACGAGGGTCTCCATGTTGCCCGTATCGGGCGCCGAGCAGTTGAATACCTCCGGCGCCCAGGGGGAGCGGCCCATGATTTCGCAGAGGGGCGCGTACTCGTAATTAGTCAGCCCGCCCCCGTATTCGCTCTCCGGCAGGAAAAGGTTCCAGAGGCCTCCCGCCTGGGCCTTCTGCTTCAGTTCTTCCATCAGGGGCAGGGGCTCCCAACGGTCACCGGCATCGCGCTGTTGAATAAAAATTCCCTCGTTGGGGTAAAGGGTTTGGTCCATGAAGGCCTTGACCCGCATTTGAAGCTCTTTGGCCCGGTCGGAAATTTCAAAAAACATGCTGGTTCTCCTCTCTAAATTAAAAAACTTTTTGCTACCCCGTATAGTACACAAACGGATTCGGATGGAGCAAGGAAATACCCCCTGGCGGTTCGGTTTTAAGGAAGGGGAAAAAGAAGTTGCTCCTGGAACCCAAATTGGTATAAATTTCAAGAGGGGGGATATATCTATATGCGCTGGGAAGGGGGGTTAGGCATGGATCTTTTTGAAATGTTAATGGGGAGCGGCAAAAATCGAGAGGAACACCAGGACTATGTGAACCGGTATGAGCAGGGGCCGGCCTGGGAAGGATACTCCGATCAGGAAGTCCTGGACCGTTACGATTCAGTGGCCCACAAGGTTTCACCGCGGGAATACGAGCAGGCGACCCGGGAGGCTTTCGACCGCCTTTCTCCGGAGGAACGGGCGGAATTTTCCCGCTATCTGGAGGAACGGGCCCGAACCCGGAACATACGAATTCCACCCCGGGAGACCGAAACGGCAGGAGGTCCGGGGGACTTGGACTGGCTTTCAAAGGTTACCGGACAAATCCATCAGGAACCGGGCGCCTTTCGTGACATGATGGGGAAGATGGGTAAGGCCCAGGAAGACCCCTCCGGGGGATTGGGAGGCCTTTTTTCAAGTCCGATAGCCAAAGCGGCGCTGGCCGGTATAGGAGCCATGCTCTTCAAACGTTTTCTGAGTCCAAAATAAGCCAGAAAAGTTGACCTATTTGATAAAAATACGGGTATGCCTAAGAAAAAGACAAGAAGAAGACTCAAACTCCAAGAACAGACCTCGCGGGCGGAATTCCTCGAAAAGGTAAAGAGGTATCCTATCGCCAAAGGAAAAGAGATCCTGGTCAATCCCACTGATCGAGACAAGATGTCCCAGGTGCTGCTGGATTTTGTTGACCCCCTTTTAGAAAACTATGGTTCTGAAGTCCCGGTGAAAAAAATTATCGGGGTAGGGATTATGGCCTGGAATTTATCCCTGTTCCCTGAGGGGGAACGCCGTAAGTTACTCGTTCAGGTGGTTGAAGACCTGTCGCCTGAAACCGAAGACGTCAAGGCAATGCATGAAACCATGACCTGGCTTATTGACAGGAAAATGCAGTACTTCGACAGACATAAAAGACATATTCTGGAGTTTAGACTGTCCGACCTTGGCGACCGGTATGGTCTGCAGGTCTTTTCACTCGACGTTCCCGGAAATCGGTAGTTGGGCTTGGGGTGAAGTAGTGCAGACGTTATTGTTTAAAGAAGCGGAGGTATAGAAGGGTTTCACGATTTTCTGGAGGCGGCCCTGGTTCTTGGACATAAGGATCGCAACGAGACTCTGGCCTGGGCCGGCGGAGAATTCAATGTCAATAAATTCGATCCCCAAGAGGTCATTTTCGATGATCCCCAGAAGAGGTGGAAGACCGCGTTCCTTGTAAAATAGATCGCCAAGTATCCAGGTGGGAAGGAAGTTAAAAGGCTCGGGCCTTTCCCGGGGACTCCCTCTCCCCCACGCGGGCGGGGGTGTGGGGGATAAACGTAGTTCAAAGCTATTTTTGGATTAAGGGGTAAGCAATGGCCAAGGAGCCGAAAGCCGGGGAAAAGCCGATTGAGCAGTACGATCACAAGGATAAGAAGCGGGTCAATAATCCGCCGGTAGGGCTGGTAACGCCGGAACTAGACCGGGAAAAGGGGGTAAAGGCTTATGCCTATGATCCCCACCTGGATCCGCAACTGCAATGGTCCGGCAAGGCCGAGCATACCTCCTTTGAAGTCCCTACCGTTTCCCTCCATGTCCATGAACGGATCGATCCGCGGACTATCATCGAAGCGGTCCGCAAGAAAAACACCGTCAATTACGAACAGATCTCCCTTTTTAACTCAGCGGAGGAAAACCCGCCGCTGCGGGAGGCCATCGAATTTTATAAACACCGGCACAACTGGACCAACCGCCTGATCGCCGGCGACAGCCTGCTGGTCATGAACTCCCTACTGGAAAAAGAGGGACTGGCCGGCAAGGTTCAGATGATCAATATAGATCCCCCCTATGGTATACGCTACGGCTCCAACTTCCAGCCTTTTGTCAACAAGCGGGATGTCAAGGACGGCAAAGACGAGGACCTGACCCAAGAGCCGGAGATGATCAAGGCTTTCCGGGACACCTGGGAACTGGGGATCCACTCCTACCTGACCAGCCTGCGGGACCGTTTGCTCCTGTCCCACGAATTGCTCACAGATAGCGGGAGCGTTTTTGTCCAGATCTCCGCTGAAAATGTCCATCATGTTAGAGAATTGCTGGATGAGATTTTTAAAGTTGATAATTTCGTTTCTCTGATTTCTTATGTTACAACGAGTGGGTTTTCAAGCAGCAAAACCTTGGCGCGCGCTGGTGATTATTTACTCTGGTATGCGAAGGAAAAAGAAAAGTTAAAATATCACAACCTTTTTGTTGAGGCTAAAAAAATGCGAGGCGAAGAGGGTTATCGCTGGATTAAGTTTCCCGATGGTACATATAGAGGGATGACAGCTCAGGAACTCCGAGGTGAAAAACCATTGCCTGAAGGAGTGAGACTTTATACTCCGGATAACCTAAAATCCCAAGGGGCAGCCGGGAGCGATCAACTATTTGAATATCAAGGGAAAAAATATTCTCCTGGACCTAATGCACATTGGAAACCAAAATTTCCCGAGGGGATGCATAGACTCGCAGCCATCGGCCGAATTCATGTCGCCGCAGATAGTTTACGTTATGTTAGGTTTGCAGATGATTTTGAATGGAAAGAAAGAACAAATTATTGGGACGACACTGCTACTGGAAATTTTACTGAAGATAAAATTTATGTTGTTCAAACGGCCCAGAAAGTAAATGAACGTTGCCTCCTCATGACCACCGATCCAGGAGATCTTGTCCTTGATATCACCTGTGGGAGCGGTACCACGGCCTATGTAGCCGAGCTATGGGGCCGCCGGTTGATCACCTGCGATACGTCGCGGGTGGCCATTACCCTCGCCAAACAGCGGTTGATGACCGCTCTCTTCGATTACTATGAACTGGCCCACCCGGATCAGGGCGTTGGCAGCGGATTCAAATACAAAACGGTCCCCCACATCACCCTGAAATCCATCGCCAACAGCGAACCACCGGCTCAGGAAACCCTGTATGACCAGCCGATAAAAGACAATTCCCGGCTGAGGGTAACCGGACCTTTTACGGTGGAGGCGGTCCCAGCGCCGATCGTGAAGCCGCTTTATTATGAGGCTAAAGGGCCGACGGCCGACAAATCCATCGCAAGATCCGGGGAGACGCTGCGACAGGCCGAATGGCGGGATGAGTTGTTCAAGACCGGCATCCGGGGAAAGGGCGGTCAAAAGATCGAGTTTTCCCGGGTCGAGCCGTTGCCCGGAACCCGCTGGCTCCAGGCCGACGGGGAGACCAAAGGAGGATCGCCGCAGCGGGTAGTTGTTTCCTTCGGGCCGCAGCACGCTCCTTTGGACAAAAAGCAAGTGGAGCAGGCTATTCAGGAGGCCCGCAAGCTGGTCCCCCGGCCGGAGATCATCGTTTTCGCCTCATTTCAGTTCGACCCCGAGGCCGCCAAGGATATTGACGAAACCAATTGGCCCAATGTGGTCCTCCTGAAAGTCCAGATGAACACCGATCTGCTGACGGAGGACCTGAAGAAAAAACGGTCCGGCAATGAAAGTTTCTGGCTGATCGGCCAGCCGGACCTTCGCCTTAAGAAGATCAAAGACAAGAAGAACGGGTTTAAGTACCAGGTCGAGGTCCAGGGCTTCGATTATTATAACACCCGAACCGGGGCGATTGAATCCGGGGGCCCGGAGAAGATCGCCCTCTGGATGCTGGATACGGATTACGACGGCCGGAGTCTATTTCCCCGGCAGGTCTTTTTCCCCCTGGCCGGGGAAAAGGAAGGCTGGGCCAGACTGGCCAAAAATCTGAAGGCGGAGATCGACGAGGAATTGATCGAGGCCTACCGGGGCACCGTTTCCCTGCCGTTTCAATTGGGGGATTATAAAAAAATCGCCGTCAAGATTGTAGACGACCGGGGGATCGAAAGCCTGAAGATCATGGAGGTGGCCTGATGATTATCTCTAAAATTGAATTGAAAAATTGGCGGAACTTCCAAAAGGCCGAGGTTAATTTGGGCAACCGAGTTTTTTTAATCGGACCGAATGCTTCCGGAAAATCCAACTTCCTCGATGTCTTTCGCTTCCTGAGAGATATTACCAAGCCGGGAGGAGGGCTTCAAAAAGCGGTCAGTAGTCGCGGGGGAATGTCCAAACTGCGCTGTCTGGCCGCCCGCAAGGACCCGGAAATTGAAATCGCGGTCCATCTTTCAGAAAACAACGGTGGGAATAATACCTGGCGTTATGTCATCGGGTTAAAACAGGAAAGCCGGGGGCATCGCCAGCCCTATTTAACCCGCGAAATGGTCTGGAAGGGCGATGAATTAATTCTCAATCGGCCCGTGAAAGAAGACCGGGAAGACCGTCTCCGCTTGACTCAGACCTATCTTGAGCAAATCAATGCCAATTATCCATTTAGAGGGATTGCCAAATTTTTCGAATCGGTCTGCTATCTGCATTTGGTCCCCCAGCTTCTCCGACATCCGGAGGCTTTTGCCGGTCCGGCAATGGAAGAAGACCCTTTCGGGAGGAGTTTTCTGGAAAGGATCTTCCAGACCCCGGAGAAAACGCGGAAAGCCAGGTTGGGGAAGATTGAAAAGGCCTTGCAATTGGCCGTCCCCCAACTACGACAGCTCAATGTGACGAAGGACGATCGGGGCGCACCCCATTTGGAGGCCATTTATGAACATTGGCGGCCGCACGCCGGGAAACAGCGGGAAGAAGAGTTCTCCGATGGGACCCTGCGCCTGACGGGTTTTCTCTGGTCGCTTTTGGAGGGGGATTCTCTTCTGTTGCTGGAGGAACCGGAATTATCCCTTCACGCCGCCATTATTCGCCGGTTGCCGGGTTTGATCTGGCGGATTCAAAGCCAAAAGAAGAGGCAGGTCTTGATCAGCACTCATAGTTTCGATCTCCTTATGGACAAGGGGGTCGGCGCCGATGAGGTACTTTTGTTGATACCGGATGTGGAAGGAACAAAAATCGTAACGGCGGCTTCTATTAAAGAGATAAAGGATTTAATGGAAAAAGGATTCAGCCTGGCCGAAGCCGCCATACCCCTGACCGAACCGAAACAGATAAGCCAACTAAGTCTTTTCAATGACTAATATAATTCCGGTCAATCTGGCCGTTGAGGATCTGCTCAGCGAGGCTGTTTTAAGGGGTATGCTGAAACAATCAGGCAGACCTTATGCGGTGGGCGCCTGTTTCAGTTCCCGCGGTTTTGGTTATCTAAAGAAAAAGTTGGAAGGGTTTAATCATGCCTCCAAAGGGACCCCTTTTCTGGTTCTGACGGATCTCGACCAATCTGAATGCGCTCCCATCCTGATCAAGGAATGGCTTCCCTATCCCCAAGAAAAGAACCTCCTGTTCCGGGTGGCGGTTAAGGCCGTGGAAGCCTGGGTGCTGGCCGATCGCCAGGCCGCCGCCGGATTCCTAAGCGTTCCCGAAACCCAGATACCCCTCACGCCGGACGAAATAGACAACCCTAAACGGTTTTTAATTAACCTGGCCGCTAAGTCTAGAAAAAAGGAAGTAAGGGAGTCCATAGTCCCCCCTATAAAAAGTTCGGCCGCCATCGGTCCTGATTACAACGGGAAGCTGACCGAATTTGTGCAGGGAAGTTGGAGGGTGAAGGAAGCCATGAAAAATTCTCCCAGCCTGAAAAAAGCCTTTCAGGCCATACTTTCATTTTCCCCCAGGTACCCCAAGGATCGTTGATGGCCAAAACGACTATTGACCGCCTGATCATTAATTCCCCTTACGAAGAGCCCGGGCAGTATTGGAGCTATGACCGGGAGAGCCGGTTGTTTGATCGCAAGGAAGGCCGGAGGC
>Ga0315283_10004364_pt1 | contig 12311 bp, 14 predicted proteins | sample YL17G09_0_MG_FD_204541 | JGI IMG/M metagenome (GOLD analysis project Ga0315283, IMG submission 204541) | Sediment microbial communities from Yellowstone Lake, YNP, Wyoming, USA - YL17G09_0 | ecosystem: Environmental > Aquatic > Freshwater > Lake > Sediment | place: USA: Wyoming | collected...
GCATTCAATAATAACTAAAATATCATCTAGAGATGTTTGGAGACATCTTAAAGAAGGATTACCAATTGAAGATTTGTTGCATGATGTTCCAGATGAATTTGACAAATGGGTTAAAGAACAAACTCAAACGTTTTCTATCACATATCAAATAATTGATGGTAATTGTCAGATAAAATATTTTAACGAAATTGAACCAATTAAGAATTTATCAAGAAAAGAAGTTGCGGCAAAGATCCTGACATTTGATAAAAGTCTCCAACCAATATTTTTTCATATGTATGATGGAAAAGATTATTCACATTTAATTTGGGATAAATTATATCCCCCATATTCTAAACCATTTAATAAAAACGATGAAGAAGGTGATAATTAATAAATAAAATGGATATGAAACAAAAGTATAAAATATTTTGTGATTTGGATGGAGTCATAGTGGATTTCATTAAAGGATACCGAGACCTGACGGGAATTGATATCTCAGGTTCATTTCATGATGATCCTAAATTTTGGGATCCAATAAATAGAGCGGGATATAATTTTTGGATAAATCTTGATTGGACAAAAGACGGTAAAAAATTATGGAATTACATTGAAAAATATAATCCCGAAATTCTATCGGCGCCGTCAAAAGAAAATGATTCAAGAATCGGAAAACATGATTGGGTTAAAAAAGAGTTACCTGGGGTGCATTTAATTCTAAGAACTGCTGAGCATAAAACAGAATTTGCCAATCCTCGCGCAATTTTAATTGATGATTTGCCCACAAACATCAAAAATTGGACTGAAGCTGGCGGCATTGCAATTTATCACACATCAGCCGACAACACTATTAAAGAGTTACAAAAATTGTCATTATAAATACTTAAACCTATGTGTATAATTGAAAATGAGGTTATAAACCTTGAGGATCTGATGAATTATTATCTCCAAAGATTAAATAATGATCAGACAAACATTAACAGAATAAAGAGATTATATAACGATGATGAATCGTTTGATTTGTTAATGAATAAAATAATCAATAAAGATGGCAAAAGATTTGAAAAATTAATTGCTGGAGAAAAAAATCCAAAGAACCCGTGGAGAAGCTTATTTATTATTCTGGATATTGCTCAAGAAGAAGGAACAGAAACGGATCCGTTTGATACTTTAACAAAAATGCTACCTAGTAAAACGGTAATATATCATGGGTGGACATTTTCATGGGTTCATGGCGAAGAAACCTCAATTTCTGTTTATAATAGAAAAAACGAATTAATTTATAGATTTTAGTAAAAAAATTTGGAAATCGTGAAATATTTTATTATCTTTGTAATATTATTTAATAAATAAAACTATGGGATGGGGAATAGAATTTAAAGCCGACATTTATTTGTCGAGACAGTCTTATTCATCTAAAGGTGAAGTTGAAGACAGAATCGCCGAAATTGATAAAGTAATTTATGATTGCGAGGCGGAATTAAAAATGTACGCATCGGCAACGCCAAAAGACATTGTTTCTCCTGACGACTCAGAAGCCACAGTTAATTGGTTGAATACACGAATTAACGAGGTATTGGAAATGTATCAAGAATATCTAATAGAAAGATACCGATTGGCTCTCTATTTGGAGTATTTGAATGATGGCGGAGAAATCATTAAATCGGAATAAAATTTTGGTTTAATAATTAAAACCGTTCCTGTTTTCGACTCAAGCATGTAGAAGATTCATGATAAAAAAATCGTCCAATTTTCCGCACATTAAGATTACCTCCATAAGATAAAACATATATTTTATTTTTTTTATAAATTTTAGTTTTAGAAATCTGACAATTCTTTATTAAAATTTCTTGATACTTTAATAAAAAATCGTAATTTCCTAATATGGCGATTTGTTTATTATTCTTTGATCTCGATATCGTTCCGTCCCCGTCAAAATATCCTCTCATAAAATGACTATATAGTTTTTCATTTATTTGTGGAAATCGAAGTAAAAAAGTTTTATTTGGAACACATCCGATATTGATTAAATCTTCAACCAAATTTTTTGATGTTAATCGAATCATAGCCGATTCAAACCCCCCACCAAATCCATTTTCTTTTTTTAATTTGATTTCATGTGGTAAATTAAAATCAGTTTTAAATTTATATAAATGATTAATGTCTTTAGATGATAGTTTAATTCCTAAATGATTTGATCTATTGTCTTTAGATTTATACACACAACCATCAGCACATATAAATCCAAACCAGTATGCTTTTTTTTCGGTATCAATATTTTCAAAAATACGTCTATTAAAGTCGTATTTGTGATTTTGATGATCAACGACATTGTTTTCTTTTAATAATTTAACAATTCTTTTTCTATCAATTGAATATTTTTTACTTATTTCTCCAATTGTTATTCGATTATTATAATCTTCGACGATATTAATAATATCGTCGCTAATGTCTTTTTTAAATGGTTCAATATAACAATTACCTTCCACTAACACTTTTTTTAATGTTCTACGGTCATGTCCATATTTTTTTTGTAAATTTTTTAACGATTTTATTTGGATATAATCTAAAATTATATTATCTTTGTCAAGAATTAATTTATTCATAAATAAAATATACATAATATAAATATAAAAGTAAATGAAGGAGGATCACGATTTATCCAATGAGCATAAAAGATTTGTGTTTTTAGACGACACTCGGTTTCCTATGGATGTATATGAATACACATTTCAGCATATCTATCTTGATACCGAATGGGTAATTGTTCGTAACTATGATGAATTTATTAATGACATATTATTAAATGGAATATCAGACGGGTACTCATTTGACCATGATTTAGGACCTGAACATTATAATCATCAGAACGATGAAGATCTAAGAAAATTGCCGTATGATCAATATATGGAGAAAACCGGATATCATTGTGCAAAATGGCTAATTGATTATTGCATGGATAACAAATTATCGCCGCCAAAACATATTTTAGTTCATTCAATGAATCCGATTGGTGGCGAAAACATAAAATCATTATTTAATACATACAATAAAGTATATGGTAAATAATACAGAACAGATAAGAGAAATGTTATCTTTTGTTGATAAAGATGATTTTTATTTCCTACAGATATTCAAGCGTAGGAAAGATAATCCTGATCTTGGAAAAGACCAGATAGTAATCGATAACTTTTATATTGATTCTTTGGAAGATTATGATAGAAAGATTCCTCAGATTATTACTTTATGTGATGCAGAAAACGCAAGAGCATATATAAGAGTGAATAAAAGGAATTATAATCATTTAGCTAAACACATGCTTAAAAGAGTTGTTGATATTGTCTTTACTGAAAATTGTAGGTCGTTAAGAAACGCTTTTGATTCTGTCGCTGGAGAATTTCATTCAGATCCCGATAAGAAATGGATTGTTGATCTTGATTGCGTGAATAATGAATATAAAAATGAAGTAGTGTTATATCTCAAAGACCTACAATATGAAGCCAATAGAGAACCATTGTTAATATTAGTTCCAACAAAAAATGGCGAACATGTCATCACTCGGCCATTTAATCTACAGGTTTTTAAAAGCTGGCATCCAGAAATCGATGTACATCGTGACAACCCCACATTATTATATTGTCCTTGATATGATAGCATACAAACTTTGCAGACAATTGAAGAACGGTAATATAACATCTCTTTTTATTAATAAAAAAGAGAATTTACCGTTTAATATATGGATTGAAGCAAGAGAGCATCCAACAAAAGGTTTTAAACTCAGACCATTTTGGCATTGCACATCAAATCCTGTTGCTCCACATTTGTCAATGAGAAACAGAGTTTGGGTTAAACTTGAAATGGAAGATTTTGTAGAATTTAAAAGACCAACATCCCAAGGTGGATTATGGTATCTGGCAAAACGAATAAAATTAATTGAAGTTATTTAACAATAAAAATTTAAAATTATGCCAACATTTAATGAAAATGTGGACGTTGATATCGAACCACATGAATATCTGGAAAATTGTACAGATAGAGAATTAAAAGAATTATATAATTCTCTCGTAGAAGTTTATGATATGGAAAGAGAGCAGGAGACAGAAGATGTTCGAAGTGAAGGACAACGAAATTTTAATCGTTACCTTAATACTCTGAAAGAAAACTGGATCTCGATAATTAAAGAAGACGCTCAAATAATCGAAGTTCTAGGAAAAAAATATGGGGCAGTTTAATTTTTAAAATTTATCATATATTTATGATAAAGTAAAAAAAAATGAAAAAAGTATTATTTGTAATTATGATTATTGTCGCATTTGCTATTGCATCTTGTGGTAATAAGAAAGCCGTTGTAGATGAACAAAAAGTCGACTCAATCGCAGTGAAAGTAGAAGTTGATGATTCAACTGCTGTTAAGTAATAGGATAGGATTCTGTTATTTTGAATTATAATGGGAAATAATATAAATTATTGTCCCATTTTTCTTGCATTATTATATATTTATAGTAAAATCATATACATATGAAAAAAACCATAAGATTAACCGAATCTGAGCTTCATAGAATTATTAAGAAAGTCATAAGTGAGGCCGACCCCACCTATAGAACATCAAATTTATCGAATCCAGAAGAATTTTTACCGACAGCTAATCCTTCTGCGGCGCCTGCAGCACCTGCTTTAAATGTACCTCGTCCCGATGTAAATTTTCCGGACATTCCACAACCTAAAACGGCGCCAGTTGCCGCTCCAGCGCCAAAAACCATTTTTGGTGTAGGGGATTCTGGCCCCGAAATATTGGAGTTTCAAAAATATTTGAGTACTTTAGGATATAATGTCGGAAAGAACGGTCCTGATGGAAAATTTGGACCATTAACACAAGCGGCAGTAAAAGATTTCCAATCCAAACACGGAATAAAGGTTTCAGGAAGAGTTGGACCTCCAACAAAAGGAAAATTAGCAGCAGCAGCAGCAGCAAAACCAATGGCTGACAAGGCAAACAGAGATCCAAATGCCGAATGGAATCAAGATAGAAGAGAGACTGGAAATCCTCCAACCACAACAACACAAACGGACACTACCCAAACGCCAAAAACTAAACCCGCAAAAACCAATTGGGGAGTAAATCCATTAGTGGCTAATTCTCCTGGAGGTAAAGCAATATCATCAATAGGGCCCAGCGTGAGGGCGTCAAGAGAAAAAGCAAAAAAAGATAGAGAAGCTCGTCAGGCATATTATAAAGCACATCCCGAACAGGGATATGGCGGTGGTGGAATATTTAGCAAAAAGGGATAAATAAAATAGGCTATTTTTAAACAAACCAAATATATAATGGTATAACATAGTAAATGTCACAAATAGCCGAGTGGTAAACGTAATTTACCAATACCCCCTAGTATAAAACGGGGGTATTTTTTGCTTGGACATCGTCACCAAAATACGGAATAAAACGATGCCAAAATACGGAATTAGTACCCCCAGTAGAAATCGAATCTACATCTGAATTTTAGGAAAATCCCATCCTATCCGTTGAACGATGAGGGTAAAGAATAAATTTATTCGGGAATTCTTTTCGGCCTTCTTCTCATCCAAGCAAGAGGGTTTATATTAGCTAAAAAGAAATATAAGATAAAGCAAGATGCCGAGACAAGGTAAAAAATAGAAATTGAATACCAATAACTTCCTGTGGTATCTATTAGGTATTTTAGGACGACATCGTACCCCAAGGGATTGAAGAAAGTCCCCAGAAATAGGAATAGAGTTGACAATTTTTCTTTCTTTACTATTTTCATTACAATTATTCATATTTCTATAATTTATCGTTTATCCTGTGTGGGGTTTTTGAAATATAAATATATGCAACTTGTGAAAGAGTACCCCTGCCAGGGTTCGAACCTGAATCTGTGCTTTAGAAGAGCGCTATTCTGTCCTATTGAACTACGAGGGCGTTAGAATAATATACGGAGTTTCTTTATTTTTTCTAAAATAAAAATATTGTCGATACTCAGATTATTATCAGACTTGTTCTTTGGTCTCCTCCGTTTAGGATTACGAAAAATACAACAATGTTTTAAATCAAAACCAAATATTTTCATCGTTTTGTTTAGTATATAAATATCGCATTTCCCCATGAATTGTTGTGGCGAAGGGACTCGAACCCCCAACCTTGTGTATATAAGACACCCGCGCCGACCAATTGCGCCACGCCACAAAATGAGCCTGTAGTTAGATTCGAACTAACGCGTTCTTTCGAAATTGGGTTACGGATCCAACGCAATCGGCCAACTATGCGATACAGGCATTTGAATGAGATTAATTTTGAGCTTGCGGTTAGATTCGAACTAACGCGTTCTTTCGAAACTGGGTTACAAATCCAGCACAATCGACCAACTATGTGACGCAAGCAAATATCTTTTTATACAAAACACACAAAAACTATGTGTTTTTACACAAGAATATGTGTTTTTATACAAAACACACAAAAACTATGTGTTTTTATACAAGAATATGTGTTTTTATTTTTTTATTACTTTAATGGTATGTAATATACTGATATTGTTTTTATCAGTAAACACCAGAATATATATGCCAGAAAGATATGATGACATATTGATTGTTGTTTCTTCCGAATCTATTGGACCCTCATATCTTAATGCTGATCCAGCATTATAAATTCTCAAAATAAGTCCTGGATTTTCTAGGATTTTTATATGTAGAATATCCTGAACAGGATTTGGCCAAACGACAATACGGCTTTCATAATCATTTTCATCAATTATAAATTCCCTAATTATAGCATGCATTAATCTTTTTTGGCCTTTTATAACTTTAAATGTTATTTCGTTAGTTACATCGTAATCTGTATATGTATTTTCGGTTATTTCATTTCCATATATCGTAAGAAATAATTTTCTTTTGTCTCCAATTCCTTTATAAACATAAATTTGAGATCCTGGCGGAATGGGACAAATAAACAAATATTTTCCCGTAAATAAATCATCGCCAAGATTTGCCCTTCTTAATCCAATAAAATTGTAGTAATAATTTTCGTTATAAACATATTTGTATAAATTCAGATTTAACAATTCATTAGATTTGAATTCAAAAACAATAGTGTCATAATTTAATGGCATTATTTCGTAATCAACATTTTCAACCATTCCATCCCAAATTCCTGCCGCCATCAAAATTTTTGACTTGGATATTACTCCAATATTTTGAAAATAAGTATTAAGAATTCTTTCTTCTGGACCAACTTTTATTCTTCTCCAATAAGATTTGTTTCCTATAACTGCGTCATATACTACATCTTGAGATAATGCACAAAAACTAGATAACAACAACAGTATTAATAAAATTATTATTTTTTTCACAATACATAACTATATACTATAATTATGTACGATTTACATTAGTTTTTTAAAGTCAAGTAAGTTATAGATGATATTAGCGGCCGCTTTAACTGTGCCATTCTCCTCATACCATTTTCTACCGTTCTCGCCAATAAACTTAATAAAATCATCATCTTTTTTTATATCATCATATCTTTCAATAATACGATCACTTAGATCACCCCAATATTTTTGTTCTTCTCCTATAATCATTGGTATATCTTCATGTTCTACAGAAATATAGTGATAATTTGGAATCAAAGGATTATGAGTTTTTGTTGTTCTAAATTTTGGTCTGAATAAGGTGCTACCCAATCCCATAATTTCAACATCTCTTGGAGATATCTCACCGCCATTTAAGCCAAAGCATATTTTTTGTTTATATAAATCTTCGATATACTCTTGACAACCCAATTGGGCTTGTCGAACATCGAATCTGTCATCTTTTGACAAATAATTACGAAACCCATATAAATTTCCATAAAATGTGGGTTTATTATGAATATATTTTTTAACATCAGACTTCTTATAGCATTCTTCAACTATTTCTGCAGATAATATGGTTGTACACGTATTTGATATTGGCGTGGATGGTATGTCACTAGGATTAAAAAATTCCCAATGTTCGCCTTTGTGCGTTCCTGTCGTGGCAAGAATTTCTACTATTTTAGATACATTAAAATTTTCATGATAATATATGTAATCAAGACAATCCATATACGAAACAAGAATATATTTACCATTTTCGGGATTTTCCAAAGAAAGATTCCATTGACTGTATCTATTTCTTGAGTCATGTTTAGGATTTCGTAAATCATATGAATTGATTAACTTAAAATCATCAGGAAAATTCTTTGATAACATATCACAGACCGTGCCTAAAGCATCAATCTGACAATAATTTCTATTTGATGTGTCCTGATATCCGTATATCATTACTATAAGTATTATTAATGATAATTTGTGACGACAGATGGATTCGAACCACCGACCTCCCCTGGTATTCAGGATCGCTCTAACCGTCTGAGCTATGTCGCAAACGCCATTTTTAGTCCGGAATTATTTATGACGTTAATGTTACCTTCCGATAACAATGTGGAAGTGGAGGGATTCAAACCCCCGACCCTTTCCTTGTAAGGGAAACGCTCCGAATCAGGCTGAGCTACACTTCCAATTGAGCGCGATATCAGGCTCGAACTGCTTCTTCTGGTTGGAAGCCAGACGCTTTGCCAATTAAGCTATATCACGCGTTGTAGTGGAATGGGTTGAGAATGATTCAACGACTTCTTCCTCTTCAGGGAAGCACTCTACCAACTGAGTTACCATTCCATAAAAATGGTTCTAGTGTGAGCCTCATACTCACGACCCCCGATGCTATTTCAAGCACCTTAAAATGTCGCTCAGATTCATCTTTACTTATCGTGATGCCATTCACAAGTCTCGATGTCTCCCCTGAACATTAGGGCAGCCTATTATGCACCCAGAACCTTCATACTATAAATAATGCCGCGAACACTATTACAGTACACGAATCAATTGATTTATTCCAGTTCGATTGATTCTAAAATTTTTGTTGAGATATTGGTAGCGTGGCTACCAATTTTGGAACATTTTTAATGAGATGCGGAGAATAACCGATTTGGACGGTTGATACGAATTACTCCGTATGTCAGATTAGCAATCTGATGGTTTAGACCATACTCACCCAATTCTCCATTTGTTAATTTGGTGATACCGCAGAATTTAAATCGACGCCATTTATATAAACCTTCTTTTTCGGAACATCGATATAGAATGTTGTTATGGTATCGTTTCCTTCAGGAACAAAAAACGTATATCCGTATTTATTTCCCCAATCAATTAAAAATTCGGATAATTCATCTGTTTCATTCATATTAATTATTTTGTGGGTTAAATTCTGGTTTTATTTTTCCTTCTGCCACATCTTTTTGTAACTTAGGTATATAATCTTCATACAGTTGAGTTCTTGTTACAGACCACCCGATTTCGGGAAGATCATAATCTTCAAAATATGTGTATCTAATCATTCCACAAAGAACATGTCCTGCGCTTTTTATTTCGCCATTTTCTAATTTCACTTGGAATTTTCCTTTTCCGATGTGGACTACAGTATAATTTTCCATATTAAAGTTGTTTATATTTTTTTATGATGCAAAGTTAGTAAAAAAATTAAATAAACAAAATTTTTATCACAGCCGTAACCCGAATTCTGCTTTATGTAGTAATTTATCTAATGCACCGACCCGACTATCATTGAGTTGCTTTCCCTCTAAGTCTGTTTGGCTTGCACCCTCTGCGGTAGTAACGACATAATTCCGTCAAGTTCCGACATCAAGGACAAAATGTCCTCGATATTGTCCTTGAGAGTGTCGGAATTAATTGTCTCCCTCATTTAGCAATGGTGTTCGGAGTTTTCTCATGTTATAAAACACGCTACTACTCACTTATGATAAAAATTTTGGTGTTCTGAAGTTCCTCAATCTGGACATTAATTGAGACATAATGTCCATATTGCGATGAATCCTCTGAGTTATTGATTTTAATACCGTACAAGATACCGTACAAGATACCGTACAAGATAAACTTTCTATTTGTTGAGATAACATAGACACAATGTCCAAGTTTATGTCTATCTCGCCAAGATCTCGACAATTTGGTGAGATAGCATGGACACGATGTCCATGTTTTTGTCCATGCAAAGGGGGTAGGTCATAAAATGTATACTTTACTTGGACATCTGGAGCAGGAGACGGGTCACGATCCCGCGGTCTCGATCTTGGCAAGATCACGATTTTCCAACTAATCTACTCCTGCAATAAGAGCGGAGATACAAGTATCGAAACCTCATCCCAAAGGATGGCCGAGCTTTCGAGGCTCGTTATGCACCTTGCATGCGTATCTCCAATAAAATTTAGGATTGCTGAGAGTGTGGAAGTCGAATCCACGGAACACTTACGCGTCCACAGCTTTCCAGGCTGTTCCAATAGACCACTCTGGCAACTCTCAATTTTTAACGCGGAGAGCGGAGATGCCGACTCCCAATCCTTTCGGATCCACTTGGATTCAAAGCAAGGTTACAGGCCGCTGTAATTCACTCTCCATTAGTTGTCTCGGTCAGCCTCGAACTGACGGTCTCCTGTGTATCGGACAGACGATTTCACCAACTAATCTACGAGACAATAAAAAGGGCTCACCTGTGAGAGTGAGCCCTTGGTAATTAACCAAGAAACTAATCTTAGATTATAATCTTGCGGATTTCTTTTAGAACCGCTTTAGGATCCAATTCAGCAGATTTAACTGACTCATAAACATCAGCAGAGTAACCATATAGGTTAATCAGCTTATCACTCTGTTTAAACATCGTGTTGCCATAGCCAACCAAGTCAATTGAGTAAACATATGGCTGTCCATGAGTTCTGATGTACGACTGGTAACTTGAGTTTTTCAAGATAGAGTCACATCCCTGCATGTCAGAGATAACGAAAACACGGTCATATTTACCGTTCAATGTTCTAAAGATTGATTCGAACACAGTTGAACCTCCAGTAGCACGAGAAATAATCGAATTTTTGATTGTATTAATCGTATCAAGTGGATTGTAGTTCAAAACTTCGCAATCATATGCAAAATGGTAAAGGTCTGCACCGATACCTTTAACAAGTGTTGCTCCAATCAATCCAGCTTTGTCAACAGGACGAGAATTGATTTCAGTTCCTTTAATATTGACATTTCTTTTTGTCATAGAACCTGAAGTATCGACAACAACGGCAGTTCTACCGAAACTGAACAAGTCAGTCAGGTTTGGAATAGCCAATTCGTAAGCCTTGTTGACCGCAGTCAATAGACTTGTTTTACGATTTGGTGTGATCAAACCTTCTGTCAATAGAACTTCGAAAGCCAAGTCAATCTGGTGTGGAAAAACCAAGCTCTTACGAACTCTTTTTTCATCAGTCAACATATCCAAAGCTTTCTGATATACTTCATCTGAAGCAGTGTTTACGATGTTACGAAGATTTCTTAGCAATGCCAAGTAACCAAGAGTACCATCTTCAATCAACTGTTTCCAGTTTTCTGCTTTAGCTTCCTTCAATTCAACTTCAGCCTGTTCTTTCGTGATTTCTCCAGATTTTACTTTTTCAGCAACAACCTGTCCAGCCTTTGTGTTCTTGTCTTCAGATGTGTTGAACTGTTTCAATTCACCTTTCATCAATTTCTTGAAGGTATCCTGCATCTTTTCAGATGGGTGTGGGTGAACAAGATTAACAATATCAACCATTGAAATACTCTTACCTTTACCCTGGTATTTAGATAATTCGTAAGCATCTGCTGATTCAAGAGCACGCTTGAAACCACGCTTGATTGAGTTTGGAAGTGGTTTACCTGGATTACGCAAGAAGTAGTATGCTACTATTTCAAGCATGTCATCCAAACGATAAACAATACCACCACGGTTTTCTTTTCTATCACGCTTTGTGAAGAAACTTGTTGCTAATGGCAATCCTGACAACACACTAACTGCTGCAACAGCTCCAACATGTGTGACAGAACGCTGACCCATAACTGAACGAGCATAGACAAGAGCCTTAGCCACCAATTCTGGATCTTTCTTACCAACTGTTTTGATTACTTCAACCAGACGAGATTCACGGTCTGATTCTTTTTCATAGAAACGGCCATCTAGACCTGTAGCCAAAAGTCCAATCAATTCCAATTCAGGAATCAATTTTATACTCTGACCACCCTGTGCGTTAACGACTTCATAAGCCGTACCCGCGATTTTTGTGTTGTACTTTGTCATAACATCACTTTTTTAAATTAAACACTATTATTATTTAGGTAAAAAAATTTAAAAAGAAAAAAAGGGAAAGGTGAAAACGGTGTTTTCAAACATTTTTTGGCTAGTGCGAAGTAACCGTTTTCGTTACC
>Ga0315283_10004365_pt1 | contig 12308 bp, 5 predicted proteins | sample YL17G09_0_MG_FD_204541 | JGI IMG/M metagenome (GOLD analysis project Ga0315283, IMG submission 204541) | Sediment microbial communities from Yellowstone Lake, YNP, Wyoming, USA - YL17G09_0 | ecosystem: Environmental > Aquatic > Freshwater > Lake > Sediment | place: USA: Wyoming | collected...
GCATCCCCGCTGTGCGGGCGATGGGGTCAATGGTGAAAAGGATCATTGTGTCGGTGCGGGGGACATCACCACCTTGCCAATCACGGAGATCCAATCCCATGAAAAGGATATTGACACGACCTTTTCCGTCCCAGGGTTTTGATTTGACATTCTCCATCGACTGCATCGCAGGGTTGGATTCCCCGGTGACCGGGTCGATTATCGGGCTATTATTTGCGTTTAGCGCACCCGGCAGGCTGCTGATCGATTGACCCATCACCAGGTTGCGGATCATGATGAGCGCCATTGTTGATGTAACTCCGGCGAGCAGAACAAAACCAATAAAGATTCCGATGGCAATGCCATCTGGTCGGCGTTTCCTCTGGTGATTGATAATTGTTTTCGAGATGGGCATAAATCCCTTTGGGTGTGAGAATGAGAAATGGATTTCCCCACTTATGTTGCAAGGAATATACCAGCCGCATATTCGCGTTTTTTGAATTATCAAATAAATCCCCCCCCACTATTTGAGGAGTGAACAGTTTTGTGAATAATCCAGCGAGCAATTTAAGGAGTTATTCCAGCCCAATCTGCACCGATAAACAAGGTGACGTCGGATTGGGAGGATGGATCCAGGGCAAGTTGGATCCGCGAACTATCGATATTGAAAAGAGTTGCGATTGCTTGGATCGCATACGGTTTTGAATTGTTGATATAGAGAGTTGATTGCTGCTGATAATTACCATTTTCATTAACAGCAGCGATTGTCATCCCCCGCGATGCAAGGGTATCGGCAGCCTGTTGGCCGCGGCCGGAAGTTCCAGAAGCGTTGATCACACTAATCCGGGCACCCTCCTGTCGAAAGACGTCATCCCCGGTTAAGGTTCCGCTCAAAGGTGATGCTGACCCAGAGGTGGAGAAAACCGTTTGTTGGATGGTACGGATATCATCCGGAATCGGGATAAGGATGGACAAGCCGTCTGGTGAAGTGCCCTCGTAAACCTCTGCGGGACTGATCGCAAATTGCTGAAGTTTTTCCTTCGGTAAATTTACGATCGTCGATCCCAGCTGGATCATCTGTTGAAGGTCGAGATTGGTTTTAATTCCGGACGAGAATTCGTTGTAGAGCGCGGGGGCACGGGAAATTAATTTGGGCAGGTTATCGAATTGCAGCACCCTGTTCCGGATGGCCATGATCACTTCCTGCTGACGACGGGAGCGGTCAAAATCATCCATTGAAGTATGTCGTTCTCGAGCATACGAGAGGGTCAGAGCGCCATCCAGGGTGACCGGCTGCCCGGCTTTCAAGAATTGCTGGGAATTAGCGTTGCCGATGCGCTCTACTTTGACATCTTGATCAGGCACCACAATGACACCGCCAATCAAGTCGATCATCTTCACAAAGGTGTTGAAATCCACCTGGACAAAATAATCCACGGGTATCCCGAGAAACTGAGAGACGGTTTGCATGGCTTCAGCAGGGCCGCCGCCCGGCAAATGGTAGCTTTCCCCGAGGTAATAGGCGGTGTTGATCTTCCCGAAATCAAAATTCGGGATGTTAACCCACAGGTCGCGAGGGATGGTGAGGGTGGTTGCCAATCCCTGGACAGGATCGAAGCTGAAGAGGATCATCGTGTCGGTGCGGGGTGTACTGCCAGCTTCCCAGTCACGGAAGTCAAGTCCCAGGAACAGAATATTTACCCTGCTTTTCCCGTCCCAGGGTTTTACTGACGGCTTTTCCTGTGAGGGACCGGGTATGGGGGTTTCTCCTTCAACCGGTTGATTGCTTTCCAGGGGAATGGGCTCCCCGGGCAGGCTGGAAATGGACCAACTGCTCACCAGCTGGCGGACGAAGATGAAGGTAACCACGGAAAGCGCGATCGCCAGAACAATGAATCCTCCCAGGATTATCCAGGGAAGAGAGCGGTTTGAACCGGGGGTTTTGGAATTTTGAGAAGTCATAGATTATTTCGGAAAACGCCCTATTGATTCAATCGGGTTTGGGAGGAGGGATGGGAAGGGAATCCTTCTGTGTTGCTTTCCACTTATCACCCTCATCGATAAGCATGACCGGGATATCTTCCACGACTGGGTATTTCCTATCGCAATCTTTACAGATCAGCCAGGATTCCTTATAGAATTCCAGCAGACCGTCAGTCTCACGGACACAGGCCGGGCAGCGTAAGATTTCCAGCAAATCAGGATTTACCATTGTTCCTCCAATATTATCAAGACAAATTCTACCATATCGATTACCCGGTTAATTTTTCAAGGCGAGGGTGTTGGAGTGGGTAATTCGGTACCCGGTCCATATTCATAGATTGCCTGCCAGGGTTGGTAGTGCGTGAAAAATGAATCGTTGAAATAAAGTTTGCCATCTTTTATTACATCTCTGTTTACCGTAACATCCGCACCCTGGGCGTGGTATTCGATTTGTTTGATCTCCCCTTCAGGAAGGTCGGGATTTTCACGGTAGAGATCATCGGGCGGTTCGACGATATTTTTCGGACCTGTTGTGGACCAATCCACAGAACGACCATCACGGGTGGAATAGAACTTCCAGGTGAGGGTGCCATAGGTCGGGCTGGTGTAGGTTTCCATCAGCAGCCAGTAAGGTGTGTCATTTGTAAACTTGAAATCGACCAGTGGAACATACACCGTTGCATCCATCCCGGCAAAGGCGGGGTTATGACCACCGGCAATCTGTTCATAATAACCAACGCGATACGCATGAGGGTGGCGTTCTACGATCGGTAAGCCTGAAAAAAAAGCGGTCCTGAAAAGCGTTGTACTCACCTGGCAAACTCCACCACCGACTCCTTTGATCGTTTTATCGCCAACGATGATCAATGCTTCTGCGTAACCGTTATCCAGGCTGATATTCCCCAGCGCTGATGACATGGAGAAAGTCTGACCGGGAGCGATTAATAATCCGTGAAACTGGCTTGCAGCAGTCTTAATGTTTTGAATGCGGTCTGCGGAAGATCCCCGGAAAAACGAGGTTTGAGATTGCACCAGTTCAGTGATCCCAAGTTGAGAGCCGGTCATATCATCGGTCACTGGGGGTTTGGAGTAATTGAAGACAAGTTCAGAAGAATGTTGCCCGGTTTTCACCTTATCTTGGATCGCATCAATATTGCGGGTGATATCCAGTTCCCTGCCGATCACCGCGGGTTGAATGACCTCGAGTTGGTGGGTGGTGTCATTGAAAGTGAAACGTGTATTTACCGGTGCGAGCCGTAATTCTGATGCAAGCTGGGTAAGGGTTACGGCAAGCTTCTGGGATTCTAATCCCAGTTTGTAAGAAGTCTCCCCATTATTTTCCGTTTGCTCAAATTTCAACATGACCGCCAGATCGGCCGGTTGGAGGATGAATGATTGCTGATTGGAATTTTCCCCGGAAGGCATTTTGAGCGTGAAGGGTTCAGCAAGCAATGTGCGGGCAAGTTCCGCCTGTTCACCAACCTCTATAACGACAGGTTTTGTATCAATTACTTTGAGTGGGATAACCCCATCCGACAAGGTGTTTATCTGTTGCGTGAGTGATTTTAAGGAAGACTCGCGATCAAGACGGATCCCAGTGACTGCATCGGTGACAACTACTTCCGTTCCCTGGATGGTAACTCCTGCATCCGCGGCAGGGATATCGATCTCTTTCGCGAGTTTGGAGAGGTAATCAAATGACATTCTTTGATCGAGAATAATTGAAAGGGCTGCCGGGTGGCCATAATAGATCGATCCAAACTGCTCCGCCAGGCGGGTGATAATGCTTCCGGATCTTCCTACGGCAAAGGCGTTTTTCGCAGATGAGTCAAGATCAAGGAAGACACCAACATCTGCAGGAGACGATTGCCAAGTCTTCCCATTGTAGGAAAACACCAATCTCCCGGTTTGAGGGTAAGAGATCGATTCTCCGATCTTTTTAGATGCTCTCGTTGGGTTGAGTCCACCTACATCGATCCCGGATACTGATACACCGGGTAAGATCCGGCCAGCAAAGAATACCTGGAATGACAGAATCGCCAGGATCAGGATACCGAAAAAGGCTAGAACACCAAAAATTGCGGGCTTAATAATTTTTTTCATTTACCCAGGATTTACAGATTCACGGGATGAAATTATACAAGATTGGATTTGTGCGGGGATTAGAAGGCGGTGAGAATATTAATCGATTTGAACGAACAACTTTTAAGTTAGGGAGTAACCCTTCTATACAATGCCCAATCCGGAATTTTTCCGATTCGCTCCCAAAATTGTTTCTCCGGACGGTTCGATGAATTCGGATTTCGCGTGAGTATGAAATCGACCCCCATCGACTCCAGGAAGGAATTATCCTGGAGTCGTTTTTTTGAGAGCGGTACCAGAGTTCGTTGTAAATGTTCCCCAAAAAATGGGTATTCAAAAAAGTTACCATAAATCCCCAAAACTGCTTCTCCAGGAATTTTTTCATCTACCATATCTAAAGGAGCTAACACCCAACCATTTTGAAGCGCGAGTTTCTCATTTCGGGACAGACCCCAGATCGCGTTATCTCCAACTAATGCTTTTGCCGGATTATGCAGGAGCAAATTAAAAACGATATAAAGAGACAACAGAACAATAATTGATATTCCAAACCTTGATTTAAAAGAGGTTTGGTAAAGGGAGGAAACGAAAGGAATAATTGGGATAATCGCAATTGTAAAATTACGGCCGATATTTATATCCCAACCCGGACGAAATAGAAGCTCAAAAAGAAGGAAAGAAAAAGAAACAACTATCAATCCAATTGGGATCGGGTCTCTTTTTTTTACCGCTAAATATCCTTGGTAAAAGCTTAAAGGAATGAGCAATAACGGAGCAAAAAAACCAAACCATACAAAATCTTCACTTACCGGGTATCGAGTTAAAAAGTTGAAAGTAATCTTACTACTAGGATTAGATCCAATAGATGATTCCATAGGTAAATTGATTCCTGAATAAACCATTTTAGCTATATACGCTTTTCCCCTATACAAGTAACCCTCTAGGATGGGTGGAAGCCCCGAGGTATCAAAAGATTTGTATGCAATTCTGTTGAAATTTAACCAAAAATTTGAAAGCATCGATTCTCTTGAATGGACATTAGAAACCGCCTCAATTGCCTTTGATTCACCCATGAAATTTTTATACACCAATTGATTTTGAATATATATTACAGAACCAAAAAGAAGAAAGAAAATTAGAAACGAGATTCCAAAAATTTTCACAAACCGCCAAGTTTGTTTAACTTTACGACTGAGGAGAATCATCATGATTCCAAGCCCAGGAAGGATGAAAAACACGGTTTGCTTAGTTCCCAGGGCTAAGGCAAGCGATAGAGCCGAAAGGGGAATTGCATTATGTTTTGTGGTGGTTTTAGACCATTGCACCAGGAAGAATAGAGAGATGGCAAGGTAAGCAGCTGGAACAAGATCGTTTTGAACAGAGGTAGATTGAAAAAGAACCTGGGGTAAACTCAACCATAATAAAGAGGCGAAAAGCGACTGGGTTTTCCGGAATCCGAGCAGTCGTGCAATTCCGAAAACTGCCAGACTGGAAAATAAGGCAGCGAAATACTGAATGAATCCCGCCAAATGGTCTGATCGGGTAAACAAAACAGTCCAAAAAATTTGAGCTTGGGCATTCAGGGGGTAAAAAACCTGAATATTATAAAAAGTTGCAAAAGGAAGGAAGGATCCATTTTGCAACCAGTATCCAACCCTGGCCATATGGAGGTAAAAACCGTCTGTGTTATTCGGTGGAACTAAAATGATTAGAGCAACATTGATGACATATGCGACTACTAATCCTACAAGGAAAACTGACAGAATAGGATTCTTTCGCAAAAAAACCTTTGAGTCCCTCAGAATCGACTTAATTTTTATACTTAAAAAGGGCTCAAATAATGGTGGTTTCTTCTGAAGGAACCAGAGTGCAATGACAATAACCAGTAAAGATAATTGAAGTGTTAAAAATATAGATTTTTGATCTAAAACCCGAAGCAACCCAGCGATCTCAAAACACAGAATGATATGGGCCGTGAAGAACAGATAGAGTGATAAAAGAAAACCCAACCTGGTTAAGCCTCGTATCAGGGAGGCAATTAAAATGGAGAATATCACCGAAATCGAAAAGGATAATATAAACATAGATAAATATAAATCCGAAAACAAATCACATTGTTATTAGTAGTACTTTTTACGAGACGAATTAATCAGGTGTTGTTTTATGAATTTGTGATAATGGCTCCTTGGGGATACGACCAATATCCAATACAAGGAACTGGGTTAGAAACTGAACTGAAACAATGATCGGCAGCACGGCGATAAGCACTGTTCCTGTGGTGGCGGGGATTCCGGTCATCAGGGACTGATTCCATTTGACAACTCCCCATACAATGCCAAAAACCATTAGGATTAATCCGAAAAGTAATAGGAGAGACCCGGCGTTGAAATCAAACCAAAAGTACTCGCGGGAAATCCGCTGGAAAAAACCTTTTATCAATCTGAATGGAAAGGTAAATAATACTCTTGAAATTGAGAGAGAGCTTTTTTCATCACCATATCGGGAAGGGATCGGGACATCCCGGATAACAGCGTTTATGTGACGAAGCGCCAGTAGCATATTGGATTCGAAGAAATAATCCCTGGAGATCTGACCAGTGGAAAGCATGGATAAGGCGGTTTTTTCGATAGCGGTATAACCATTGGTTGGATCAAAAATATCCCAATAACCGGATGCGATCTTGGTGAAAAAAGTCAAGCCGACGTTACCCAATCGCCGCAGGAAGGGCATGCGCTGCAAGGCTGTCGTGTGCAGGAAACGATTGCCTTTGGCGTAATCGGCTTTTCCGCTAAGAATAGGATCAATAATAGTAGGGAGATAGGCGGGATCCATTTGATCGTCCCCATCCATTTTAATGATGATGTCCGCGCCAAGCGAGAGGGCTTTTGCGTACCCGCTAAGCACCGCTCCGCCCACGCCCTGGTTAGTTTCATGATGAATGACATGCAGCCGGTGGTCTTTGATTATCTTTAGGACCTCAGTTGTTTCATCCGGGCTGGAATCGTTTACAACGACGATAAATTTGACCCACTTTGGGATCCCTGCGATTACCCGGGCAATATGATCCTGGACCTTATATGCAGGGATTACCACAGCGATAGAGCATTTCCCAACACTTGGAGAAGAATTATTAATGTTCATATTTGTTCTCTAATAATTTTACTCGAGAAATAAAAATGGTCACTTCAATAATTAAATCCACAATTCCCCACAATTCAAAATACAATTCAAAATACCCCCTTGACAAACAGCTTTGGAGCGTTTAAAATAAGTGGCTGTTTAAGAAGAAAAGATCTTGCTCCTTAGGGAGTGGATCCCTAACAACTGAAGATGGTGGCTTGAAGCACCGGCCCCGAGGACACCGCAACGTCATGCCGATGTTGACCGGAAAGACAGAAAGAGAGGTTACCATCGGTTAATTTTGTCAGTAGGTCTTGACAAGATTCGGATGAGTGGTAAAATCTTGCCCTCGGAAACAAGCTGAACCTTGACAATTGAATAGTGATAGGAAACAGTAACCTGATTGATCCAGTCAATTAATTTCCGTACTAAACACCTGAAAAGGTGTCATTTTTGCGGAGAGTTTGATCCTGGCTCAGGATGAACGCTGGCGGCGTGCCTAATACATGCAAGTCGAACGGAACTGTTGTAGCAATACGGCAGTTGAGTGGCGAACGGGTGAGTAACGCGTTGGTGACCTGCCCCGAAGAGGGGGATAACAGTCCGAAAGGATTGCTAATACCCCATGTGGTTACCGGTTTTAGAATCCGGCAACTAAAGTCGTAAGACACTTTGGGAGGGACCTGCGTCCCATCAGCTAGTTGGTAAGGTAACGGCTTACCAAGGCTACGACGGGTAGGGGACCTGAGAGGGTGGACCCCCACAATGGCACTGAAACACGGGCCATACACCTACGGGTGGCAGCAGTAGGGAATATTGCTTAATGTGCGAAAGCGCGAAGCAGCAACGCCGCGTGTGCGATGAAGGCCTTCGGGTCGTAAAGCACTTTTTAGAGGGATGAGAAAGGACAGTACCTCTAGAATAAGCCTCGGCTAACTACGTGCCAGCAGCCGCGGTAAAACGTAGGAGGCGAGCGTTATCCGGAATTACTGGGCGTAAAGCGCGTGCAGGCGGTTCGGTTAGTTGGATGTGAAAGCTCCTGGCTTAACTAGGAGAGGTCGTTCAATACTGCCGAACTTGAGAGTGGTAGAGGGAGATGGAATTCCGCATGTAGTGGTGAAATGCGTAGATATGCGGAGGAACACCAGTGGCGAAAGCGGTCTCCTGGCCCACTTCTGACGCTCAGACGCGAAAGCTAGGGTAGCAAACGGGATTAGAGACCCCGGTAGTCCTAGCTGTAAACGATGTTAACTTGGCGTCGGTGGCTTCAAAACCGTCGGTGCCGCAGCTAACGCGATAAGTTAACCGCCTGAGGACTACGGCCGCAAGGTTAAAACTCAAAGGAATTGACGGGTCCCCGCACAAGCAGCGGAGCGTGTGGTTTAATTCGATGCTACACGAAGAACCTTACCAAGGCTTGACATGCAAGTAGTAGGAAACCGAAAGGCAACCGATCCTTCGGGAAGCTTGCACAGGTGCTGCATGGCTGTCGTCAGCTCGTGTCGTGAGATGTTCGGTTAAGTCCGCTAACGAGCGCAACCCTCACTGTGTGTTATACGTGTCACATGGGACTGCCTGTCTTAAACAGGAGGAAGGTGGGGATGACGTCAAGTCAGCATGGCCTTTATACCTTGGGCTACACACACGCTACAATGGCCAACACAATAGGTAGCCAACCCGCGAGGGGGAGCCAATCCTTAAAGTTGGTCTCAGTTCAGATTGTAGGCTGCAACTCGCCTGCATGAAGACGGAGTTGCTAGTAACCGCAGGTCAGCTATACTGCGGTGAATACGTTCCCGGGGATTGTACACACCGCCCGTCACGTCATGGGAGTTGGCAACACCTGAAGCCGGTATCCTAACCGAAAGGAAGGAGCTGTCGAGGGTGGGGTCGATGACTGGGACGAAGTCGTAACAAGGTAGGCGTACCGGAAGGTGCACCTGGATCACCTCCTTTCTATGGAGCTCCGAGCAGCTGCCTTTGGGCAGAAGCTCTACTCCTTGTTCATAGTGCCCTGACGCGGTGTCGGGGCAGCTGGGTCGATCAATTAAAAGTTTCCTGTCACTATTCAATTGTCAAGTGAATGCGGGCCTTTAGCTCAGTTGGTTAGAGCGCGCCTCTGATAAGGGCGAGGTCTCAGGTTCGAGCCCTGAAAGGCCCATTGCCTTAAAAGGACGGGGATGTAGCTCAGCTGGGAGAGCGCCGCCTTTGCAAGGCGGATGCCACGGGTTCGAGTCCCGTCATCTCCACTGAGCCAAATTACTGGACTGGAGAATTGGTGCAAAAAGATTTGAAAGTTTGACCATATAAAGGCTGGACCGCGCGGATCGTGATCTCGACCCGACGGAAAGCCGGGTCGAGTTTTTTGTTAATAATTGTAAAGGTTGACCTCCGCTGAGTGGCTCTGATTACTTGATGAGAGTCACCCAGCGTCGATCAACCGGCGCCCGGAAGTAAGTTTCCGGAAGCACCTTACCAACTGAATAGCATGTAGGCCAAGCATCAATTACTAAATATTTTGGATCTAAGTATTAAAAAAAAGTAGAACTACGAGAATCTCGAAAGAGTATCGTGTTCTCCGCATCACGCGAAGATACTAAGAGCTTATGGTGGATGCCTTGGCGTCAAGTGCCGATGAAGGACGTGGGTCACTGCGATAAGCCTCGGGGAGCCGTGAACAGGCTACGATCCGGGGATTTCCGAATGGGGAAACCCATTGACGAGAACCGTCAATATCACCTTTTGAATATATAGACTGGTGAGGGGCACCTGGTGAACTGAAACATCTAAGTAACCAGAGGAAAAGAGAGAATTCCCTGAGTAGTGGCGAGCGAAAGGGGAAAAGCCCAAACCGCGTCAGCTTGCTGCCGCGGGGTTGTAGGGCCTGGCACATGGAAGTTACAAAATTATTCGCTAGCAGAATGGTGTGGGAAAGCCAACCAAAGAGGGTAACAGTCCCGTACGCGAAAGTGAGTGATCTTCCGTCAGGTACCTGAGTACTGCCGTGCACGCTAATACGGCAGGAATCTGGGAGGTCCACCTTCCAAGGCTAAATACACTTGACGACCGATAGTGAACAAGTACCGCGAGGGAAAGGTGAAAAGTACCCCGGTTAGGGGAGTGAAATAGAACCTGAAACCGTAAGCTTACAAGCAGTTGGAGGGCTAATGGCGGGTCTGTGCTCTGGTGAAAGCCGGGTGCGCGCCGCTATGCCTAACAGCGTGCCTCTTGGAGAATGAGCCTGCGAGTTAATTTTTGTGGCAAGGTTAAGGGAGTTATACCCGGAGCCGTAGCGAAAGCGAGTCTTAATAGGGCGTTCAGTCGCAAGGATTAGACCCGAAACCGGGTGATCTACCCATGACCAGGGTGAAGCGAGTGTAAAAGCTCGTGGAGGCCCGAACCTACTAATGTTGCAAAATTAGGGGATGAGTTGTGGGTAGTGGTGATATGCCAACCGAACTCGGATATAGCTGGTTCTCCCCGAAGTAGCTTTCGGGCTAGCGCAATGCGTTTAGTAACGGAGGTAGAGCACTGAATGAGCTAGGGGGCTTAATGCTTACCGAACTCAATCAAACTCCGAATGCCGTTACTCCAGAGCATTGCAGTCGGACTACGGGAGATGAGTTTCGTGGTCGAGAGGGAAACAGCCCAGATCATCGGCTAAGGTCCCAAAATTCAAGCTAAGTGGGAAACGATGTGGGGTTACTGTAACAACCAGGAGGTTGGCTCAGAAGCAGCCACCCTTTAAAGAGTGCGTAACAGCTCACTGGTCAAGTGATCCTGCGCGGAAAACTTAACGGGGCTAAGCTTGATACCGAAGCCATGGGTCTCTGCGCAAGCAGGGGCGGTAGGGGAGCGTTCTGTTTGCAGTGAAGGTCGACCGTAAGGACGGCTGGAGCGGACAGAAGTGAGAATGCAGGCATGAGTAGCGTGAAACATGTGAGAACCATGTTCGCCGTAAATCTAAGGTTTCCGACGCCAGGTCATTCCGCGTCGGGTTAGTCGAGGCCTTAGCCGAGGCCGAAAGGCGTAGGTGATGGACAGCCGGTCAACATTCCGGCACCACTTTGATGGAGCGATGTGGGGACGCAGCGAGGTAGACCAGCCCGCGATTGGTTGTGCGGGTGCATGCGATGTCAGGCGTTGAGGACCGTAGGTAAATCCGCGGACTGAGCTGAGATCGTGTGGCGCGCCGTAAGGCATAAGTGAGTTAAGCCTTGCTGCCGAGAAAAGCCACTAAGCGTTGAAGTCAGAGTGCTCGTACCGCAATCCGACACCGGTAGATGGGTAGAGTATACCAAGGCGAACGGGGAAACCCTCGTTAAGGAACTAGGCAAATTGACCCCGTAACTTCGGGAGAAGGGGTGCCTCTTGATGTGAATGCATAATGAGCGTCGAGAGGTCGCAGTGAAATGGTTGTAGTGACTGTTTAACAAAAACACAGGTCTCTGCTAAGCCGAAAGGCGAAGTATAGGGGCTGACACCTGCCCAGTGCCGGAAGGTTAAAGGGAGAGGTTAGCGCAAGCGAAGCTTTGAACTGAAGCCCCGGTGAACGGCGGCCGTAACTATAACGGTCCTAAGGTAGCGAAATTCCTTGTCGGGCAAGTTCCGACCCGCACGAACGGTGTAACAACTACAACAGTGTCTCAACGAGGGACCCGGCGAAATTGAAATGGCTGTGAAGATGCGGCCTACCCGCAGCAGGACAAAAAGACCCCGTGGAGCTTTACTGCATCCTGGCATTGAATTTGGACATGATCTGTGTAGAATAGGTGGGAGGCTGTGAAACTGGAGCGCTAGCTTCGGTGGAGCCTTCAGTGAAATACCACCCTGATCTTGTTTAGATCCTAACCCCATTCCGTAATCCGGATGGGGAACCGTGCCAGGTGGGCAGTTTGACTGGGGCGGTCGCCTCCCAAAGAGTAACGGAGGCGCCCAAAGGTTCCCTCAGGCAGAATGGAAACCTGCCAAAGAGTGTAAAAGCATAAGGGAGCTTGACTGCAAGACCAACGCGTCGAGCAGGGACGAAAGTCGGGTTTAGTGATCCCACGGTACTGAGTGGAAGGGCCGTGGCTTACCGGATAAAAGCTACCCCGGGGATAACAGGCTGGTGAAGTCCAAGAGTTCACATCGACGACTTCGCT
>Ga0315283_10004366_pt1 | contig 12307 bp, 14 predicted proteins | sample YL17G09_0_MG_FD_204541 | JGI IMG/M metagenome (GOLD analysis project Ga0315283, IMG submission 204541) | Sediment microbial communities from Yellowstone Lake, YNP, Wyoming, USA - YL17G09_0 | ecosystem: Environmental > Aquatic > Freshwater > Lake > Sediment | place: USA: Wyoming | collected...
GCGTAGATGATGTACTTGGGCTGTTAGGGTGTTGAGAGAGAAAGAGGTAGATTTTGTTTCGTTTCGAGGAGTGGGAAAGTGAGCGGGAAGAGAGAAAGAAAGAAAGGAAGGAAGGAAGGAAGAAAGCAAGGAAGGAAGGAAGGAAGAAAGACAGAAAGAGAGAAAGAGAGAAAGAGAGAAAGAAAGAAAAGAGGCAGCTTCTTCGCTTCGCTTTGCTCGCTTGCTCGCTCGCTCGAAGAAGAAAAATAGAAAGCTTCTTCGCTCGCTTCGCTTCGCTTCGCTCGCTCGAAGGAAACAACAAAAAGCCTCTTCGCTCGCTTCGCTTCGCTCCGCTCGAAGGGACCAAAGAAAAAAAAACGCTCACCTTGAAGAACGTGTACTTGCGGTTCTTCGTCAGAAAGCCCAGGTCGAGCGCGAGGTTGAAGTCACTCATCGCCTTGTTGAGGAACCCGGCGTGCCTCGCCTCGTCGCGCGACATCAGCGTGAACACCTCCGCGACCGCGGGGTTGCTCTTCTTCAGCCTGCGGCCGAGCTCCTTGTAGAGGAGGAAGCCGGAGAACTCAGCGGTGCACGACCGCTCGAGGAACTCGATAAAGATCTTGCGCGCCGGCCCCTGGATCGAGTCGGCCGCGGCCTTGAACGAGGCGTTGCGGACGAAGTGCGTCTGGTTGTAGTCGGTCTTGAACTCGTTGAGCGTCGAGATGAGCTCGTCCATCTGTTTTTTGGGGTCGGGGTTGGGGGGGGGCGGGGGGGAGGGGATTGGAGAGAGGGGGGGAAGAGAGAAGAAAGAGGTGAGAAAGAGGACAAGGGCGGCGGCGCGAAAGATAGCGTTGGGGCGACGAGCTCTCGACGATCGCGGCGGCAGCGGGCAGAGCACCAACGATCTCGCCCCGTCCTCCACTCCCCCAAATCCCATCTTACCGGCAGGTCAGGGTTCTTCTCCAGAGAGAACATGTCCTCCATCTCGTCAAAGTCCGTGGTGTAGAAGCGCGGCGTCAGGATGGTCTCGTTGGCGGCCTCCTAACCAATTGTCATTTTTTTTTCGTTTTCGTTTTTTTTCTTTTTGGATGAGAGGAAAAGAAGCAGTCGGAGGAGGGGGCGGTCGAGCCTCAATTGTTGCTCAATTTCGCAGGGGAGCATTGAGTGCGTCGTCCCACGGCCGTGAAGTGAGCGGTCAGAGGCGGAGCGCGCCCCGAGAACGACAAAGGGGAAGGGATAAGGTTCGGGAATGCCGCATTCGACGTGTCGCGGGGAAAGGGCGACGGCGGACGCTGTCGCAAAAGAGAAAACATCGACGCCGCCGACCCCCTTGGGAATCGCCTTTCCTTGAGAGCCGCAGCGCTTCCCTCTCCCATGTCGACCACTGCCAAAGGCACACAAAACACCGTCGACCGAACGCACCTTGACTCCCTTGCGCATCTCCTTGAAGCCCAGCTCCTCGGCGGCCTGCGCCTGCGAGAGCACCGACGGGCGGCGGGCAGAAGTCAAGCCGCTCGTGCGAGCGAGCGAGAGGCGGCGCGCCGCGGGCGGGGCGGCCGCGCGCGACGAGGTGGACGCGCGCATGGTAGAACGCATGGCGGTCGACGCCATGAGGGAGTGAAGGGGGGGCGTGAGGAACTTGGAGAGGGCGGCGCGCGGGGAACCGACGGGGGCAAGAAGGAAGAAGAAAGTGAAATGGAGTGAGAGAAAATCCTCGAGGAAAGAAAAAAAATCATTATCTCTCGACCCCTTCCTCGAGGAGGAAGAAGAGGCGGGTGCCGGGGCGGCGACGACGCAGGCCGCGATCGCCGGCACGGTCGCCGCCTCTCCCTCTCTTTTCTCTCTCCCCCGCCCCGTACACGATCCAACGCTCGCGCTCAGACAAAAACAAACCCCCTTCTCTGTTTACATGTTTCTTCTCTCTCTACTTTCTTTCATTCACTCATCTCGAAACCTTCCTCATCAAAACCAGGGGCCCGCCGCTCGACCTCGCCCCGACGACGCCCTCCTGCTTCTGGAACCCGAAGAAGCGGTACACCCTGTCGCCCTTCTTGTTCGCCAGCTCCTTGTCGATAAAGGGCGACTCGGTGCCCCCGATCCCGACCTTCTGCCGCGTGAACTGAAACGTGATCGCCTGGTTTGTTGCGTCCCAGCCTCCGGGCCGCATCGGACCCTGGAACTCGAAGAACAGCGAAAACACGTTCGACCGCAGCCCCACCTGCTGCCCCAGCGCGACGTCGAAGAACTCCGGCACAGGGATGTACCTCCAGGCCTTGATCGGGGCGATCGAGGCCCAGGGTAACTCCCACGAGCCGTCGACGTCTGCGGCGGTGACGAGATCGGAGCTCGTCGCGGCGTCGCCACGCGAGAGGAGGTGGGCGAGCGCGCCGAGCAAGAGGTCGCCTTCGACTTCCTGCTTTTTTTTGTCGTCGTCGTCGTTGTTGCGATAGAGGGGGGTGAGTTGCGGGTTTGGAAAAGCGCAAGGTCCCCGAGAAACAACGGAGGAAGGCATCGACGGCGGCGACTGCAGGAAAGGTCGAAGGGATAGGGAAAGGGTCGAGTTTTTTGCGAAGAAGAAAGAAAAAAACAAACGATCGAAAAAAACGTACCTTTGTCGTCGCCGCCTCGACCATCAGCGCCTTGGCCCTGTCGTCGTCGCCGCCCTGGGACAGGAAGGCCTCGAGCGCAGCCTTCTCGTCGTCACGGAGCGAGGACGACAGCGCGTCGCGGGCGTCCGAGGGCGCGGCTCGAGGGACGATGGTGAAGGAGGCCGAGGAAGAAGAAGAAGATTGAGTCGAGGGACTCTGCGTCTTACAAAATCCACCCAAGGCACAAGCTGTGAGCCTTTTTCCGACGAGAGGTGAAGAAAATCGTCGAGAGGCTCCGAGAGGCGCAGCGAGGGCAGCAGAGGGCACCATGGAGGCCCTTGACGGCGATGCGAGAGGGGTCTTCATTTTTTTTGGTTTTTATTTTTCCCTTTTTTGTGTGGGACTAGTTTTTTTTTCATTTTTTGTATCATTCTTTCCAACAAACGGCAAAGCCATGGACGCCGACGTCGGCGAAGGCAGCGACGCCTTCGCCGCCTCCGTCGCTCCAACCGTCCCGCGCCTGGAGGCTCTGGACCTTTCGAGCCTTGTCGATGGATCCAGCGATCCATCGCTGACTCAAATCATGATGAAGAACGCCCTCGAGGGGCAAATAGGAGGCGCGGCCGTCGACGTCGCTGCAACGTCCCCGACGCCAGCAATGCCCGCGCACCAACCAGCGATCGCCCCCCTCTCCGAGGAGGAGGAGGAGGCCCAGGGCCCCTCGACGCCCACCTCTGCCCGCGCCGCACCAGTCGAGGCTGACACGTGCACGATTTGCACTGGCAACCTGGGCGAGAACGGGGGCACGCTGTCCCTGTTGTGCGGTAAGAAGAAGGGGGATGGAGAGAGAGAGTTTTTTCTCGGTAAAAAAAACCGACAAAACAGATGGGCGCTAACCTTGGGCGACCCCGGGGTTCTTTCTGTTTTTCTTTCCTCCGCTCGCTCACTCCCCCCCCCCCCGAAACAACAACCCCACCACCCCCTTCAAAACCTCAGGCCACCCCTTCTGCTCCCGCTGCATCCTCCGCTGGCGCAAGCAATCCCGCCGCTGCCCGATCTGCCGCGAGCGTGACGGCCGCGACCTCGGCACGGGAGCGGCCGCCGCGCTGCGCTCGGCCGCGCGCTCGCTGCTCGCGCAGTCGGGAGGGGACGTGTTGGATGTGCTCGCGACTCTGGTAGAAGGCGTCAGGGAGGGTCCCTCGGCGGCGCTGCTGCTACTGAGCCCGAGGGGAGAAGGAGAAGAGGCGGAAGGGGGAGAGGGAGAAGCGAGCGGTGCTTCTGCTGCTGCGGCTCCCTCGAGCTCCTCGTCGGGCGCGGCGGCGGCGGCGGCTCTCCCGGAGCTCGACAGGGAGCTGCTCGCGCAGCTGGTCGAGGTGCTCAAGGCCGCGAGGGACGCAGCGCCGAGCGGGAGCGGAAGTGGAGGCGGAAGTGGAGGCAGCGGAAGCAGCGGGGCGAGCGACGCAGGCGCTGCCGGAGCAGCGACGGAGCCTCCTTCGTCGTCTTCTTCTCCTCCGCAGCGAGCGCGACCGGCTTCGGCTCCCGCCGCTGCTGCTGCAACGGCGAAGGCAGCTTGTGGGGAGGCCGCTCCCGTCGTTGTCGCTCCCTCTCCAGCTCAGGGAATCGTTCGCAGGCCGCTCCCGACCCCTCTCGACGAGGCGGAAGCGGCGGCTGCAGCAGCCCTCGAGGAACAAAACGGATCGAGCGATGACGACGATGACGACGGCGCCCTCCCGTCGCCGTCGTCGCTCGCGCCGGCGCAGGGCATCGTCGTCTTGCGGAGGCCGAGGCCGGGGAGCGCTCCTCCTTCGAGGCAGGGATCCGCGGCCCTGCCCGAGGCGGCGAGCTTCACGCCGCCGCAGCTGGTCCGCCCGGCGAGCGCCGGAGTGGGGCCTCTTGCCGCTGCCGCCGCGCCGCCTCCTCCGACGACGACGACGACAGACGAGCAGAGAAAGACGGGAGCAGCAGCAGCAGCAGCAGGAGCGGGAGAACCGCCCTTGCTCCTCTCCACTCCCGCGCAAGGCGTCGTCGTCCGCAGGCTGAGGATCCCTGCTTCCTCTTCTTTCGGTTATTCCTCCTCGCTGGCCTCATCCTCGACGGGGTCCCTGAATCTTTCGATCCAAGAAATAGAGAGGGAGCGGGGAAGAGGAAATGACGACGACGTCGGAGAAGAAGACGACGACGAAGAGGACGAGGAGGACGAGGATGAGGAGGAGGAGGAGGGCGACAGGCGCCGCCTTCTTGCCACGGCCTTCCCTCGAGCTGCCCCTGCTCCTCCTCCCCGCGCCCGCGCTTCCACCCACGGCACGAGGAGCCCCACCCCGCTCCACCGCGGCAGCGGCAGGAGCAGCGCCGGCAGGAGGCTGCACGAGGCGGCGTTCGGGAGGCGAGGCGGCGGCGGCGGCTCGAACGCCGCCGCCGCCCCCTCTCTCTACCTCACTCCTCGACCCCGCGCCTGCGGCCCACTGCTGGCCCCCTGCCTCCGGCGAGCCGCGCTCCTCGACGACGTCGACGCCCTCATCGAGGACGCCCTCTCTCGCGCGAGCCGCGTGAGCCCCGTAGACCGCACCGCGGACCTCGACGACGCGGCGCTCGAGCTGCACCTCGCGTCGTCGGCGCTCGAGGCCGTGCGCACGTGCGAGGTCGACGCCGCCGGAGCGCGGGCCGCGATCGAGGGCGTTCTCCGGAGGCAGGCGGTGCTGCAGGCCGAGCTGGACGCGGCGTCGGCTGCGAGGAGGTGCCGGAGGCGCAGGGCGGCGGCGGAGGCAGCTGCGGCAGCTGCCGGAAACGGAAGCGGTGGCGATGCTCCCCCTCGCCCCGCCGCCGCCGCAGACGGCGACGACGCGGAGACCCCTCGCGTGACCCCTCAAGGCGGCTCCCAGGCGACCCCCCGCCACCGCAGGCAGCAGCAAATCAGCAGCAGCCGCCTCAGGCAGCAGCGCTCGAGGTCGCCGGGAGAAGGAGGCCGAAACTCGAGCAGCGACGGCGGCGGATCCACCGCGACCTCGGCCGCCGTTGGCCGCGCGCTCTCCAAGATCGACGCCTTCGACCGCGCCCTGGGCAGGGCACGCGGGTGCATCCTGCCGCGCACGCGCCAGGTCGCGGACCTGGCGGTGGTGCTCGCGAGGATGGCCGTGGCCATGGGCGAGCGGAGTTGAGAAAAGAAAAAGAAATGAAGGAATGAAAAAAGTACACCAAAAATTTGCAAAAAAAACAAAATGAAAATGAACCAATTTTTTTCCCCTCGAAAAACTGAAGAAAAACCCTCTCTTCTCCCACCAACTCGAAACGCATCCCCTACCTCGCCGTCCACCCGCCATCCACGCTCAGGCACGCCCCCGTCACGCTCGCGGCGTCATCCTGGCACAGGAAACGGACCATCGCGGCCACCTCTTCGACTTTGACGAACTTCTTCGTGGGCTGGTCGACCAGCAGGACGTCCTCGATGACCCTCTCCACGGGGATGCCCCGGGTGCGCGCCTGGTCCGCGACCTGTTTTTTTATCAGGTCGGTGTACACATACCCCGGGCAGACGGCGTTGACCGTCACGCCGGAGCGCGCCGTCTCCAGAGCTGCCGTCTTAGTAAAGCCGGCGACGCCGTGCTTTGCCGCGTTGTACCTGTTTTTTTTTATTTGGTTTTTTTTCGCGGGTTTTTCGTTCTGTGAGTCGTGCCTGCGTGTCAGGCGCGTTTCCGTCTCTCTCCGCACGTGACAGTTGAGGGTTCGAACAGCGCGTTCCGCGGGAGAGACAGGGTAAAGATTGAAGAAGGAAAAAAAAAACGTACGCCGACTTGAACGGCGACGCGACCAGAGCGTGCATCGATCCCGTGTTGATGACGCGGCCCCAGCCCTTTTCGATCATGAGAGGCAGCGCGGCCTTGGTGGCGTGGAAGGTCGAGGAGAGGCAGACGGCGATGATGGCGTCCCATCTGCGGAAAAAGAGGAAGAAAGGTTTCGGTTTTTGAAAGGTTCGACGAGAGGTTGAGATGAAGATGATGATGAGAGGGAGGTTTGAAAAACACAGACCCCTCTCCTTTCCTTTCTTCTCCTTCGCTTTCTTCTCCTTACTTGTCCTCGGGAAAGTCCACCACGCTCTCGACGTGCTGGATGCCGACGTTGTTGCACAGGATGTCGAGGCTTCCCAAGTCGCCCTGGGTCTGCTTGATCATCGCTCGGATCTCGGCCGGTTTTGTGACGTCGGCGCTGGAGAAGAGCGCACGGACGCCAAACTCCTTCTCGAGGGCGGTGGTGGCCTTGGCGGCATCTTTGGGGTCCATGAGGCCGTGCATGACGACGTCTGTTGAGGAAGAAAGAAAGGAAAGAGAACGGTGAAAAAAGGGAAGAGGTCGAGGTCGAGGTTCGAGGTCGGGGGTCGAGGTCGAAGTCGACAGGGGAAAAAACGCTGACGACGACGTCGTTTCGGGGTCGATCGATGGAGGGGCATCGCTTTGTCACTCTACCTGCTCCTGCCGATGCCAGCGCGCGGATCATCCCCTGCCCGATACCCTGGGTCGACCCCGTCACGAGGGCGACGCGCCCTGCCAGGGACATTGAAGCAGAGGGAGAGTGGCAGAGAGAGAGAGAGAGAGGGAGAGAGAGGGAGAGGAAGCAGAGAGAGAGCCGAAGAAACAGAGAGAGAGAGGGAGAGAGAGGGAGAGAGAGAGAGAGAGAGAGAGAGAGAAAGGCAAAAACTTTCAAAGCGAGAGAAAAAATGACGTTCGAGCGAGCTCTCGACCTCTCAAGCTCACTCAACATCTTGAAAAACCCTCGACCGAACCCCCTTGTTGTTTTGTTTTGCGTTACGTCCTCTGCCTGCTTTACCATGACGATTCGCTCCCATTCGGACGCCGGGACCATCGCGGAGATCCCGCACTATGGCATCAGGTGAGGAGGGAGAGCTGGGGTTTGGAAGCGCAGGGCGACAGAGAGGAGCATTGAGTCTCCATTGTCGGGGAGGAGACCGACGCCTCCCCGACCTCCCGGGCGATGATTGCAAAAAAACGCCAAAGTGATAACGCGCCTCTCGAAGCCCCCCCTGTGCTCTGTTCGAAGCCACAGAGCTCGAGGCTAGGAAGCATCTGGGCGCACTAGGCGGGGAAAGAGGGGAATCGTGCAGTTTTGCACGTCAATTGGACGAGCACGCTTTCGTTTTTTCCGTCCGACGCCGGGCCGCGCGCTATCCTTTGAGGCTAGAGAGAGACCAAATTCAATGCGACCGCACCTCCAAATCCAAAAACCACCGCCACCACAACCACCACAGCGGCCTCCACCTCTTCGAGCGCTCCGGCGAGCTCCAGAAGTACAACCACACCAGGACGACGCGCGCGCTGACCGGGGCCTCGCGCGCGACGAGGAAAAAAATCGCCGAGGCGGCCATCCGCGACGCCAACGCCGCCGCCTCTGCCGCGGCCGCAGCAGCGTCCGCCGCCCGGCGCCGCGCCGCGCGCCTCGCGCGCGAGGCCGAGGCCGCCGCGCGCCGCCAGAGCGCCCCCGCGCTGGCCAGCCTGCTGCTGGAGGCCCGCACGCGCAGCCTCCTCGCCGACCAGCGCGCCGCGGACGCGAGGTCGAGGGCCGCGCTCGCGGCGGCGGCGGCGCGGCGGGCCGCGGCCGCGGCGGCCGCCAGGGAGGCGTGGCACGAGTCCCTGCGGCGCGTGGCCGCGCAGCAGGCCCTCGACGCGGCCGCCAGGGCCCGGCTGGCCTCCAGGAACGGCGCCAAGGCCGCCAGGGCAGAGGCCGTGGCGGTCGCGAGGGCCGAGGTCCTGGCCTCGCTGCGGGCGGCGGCCGGCGCGTGCTCGCGGTCGCAGGAGGCCCTGAGGCTGCGCCTCTCCGCCGAGGAGCTGGCGCTGCGGAGGAGCCCCGAGAGGATGCGGCAGGCCGCCGCGGAGCTTGTCGCAGAGAGGAGGAGGATTCTGTGTCTGCCCGACGGCAGCTCCGAGAGCAGCCCGAGGGAGGAGGTCGGGGTGGAAGCGGAGGTCGCTCCCTCGGTCGGCTGCCTCCCGCTGGTGCGAACAGCAGCGGAGACGGCGGCGACGCCGCAGCAGCCCGCTGCCGCTCCCGCCGCCGCTCCCGCCGCCGCTCCCGCCGCCGCTCCCGCCGCTGCCTCTCCGCTCCCGGCCCCGCCGGCACAGTTTCGGGAGATTTCCTCTGGGGGCGCGAGGAAGAGCAGGGGGAGGAAGATTTCGTGCTTCGGGCGCTCTCCGGCCACCGAGGGCGAGGAAGTGGAGCAAGGAGCGGAGGCCACGGGCTCTCCGTCGCCTCCAGCCGCCGCTGTTGCCGCAGCAGCGCCGGCGCCGGTGCTCACCGCCGCCTCGACGTCGAAAAAGGCCTCCGCCGCTTCCGCTGCCCCGAGGAGGGTCGACCTCACCGCCACGGCGACCACGGCGACAGGCGCTTCCTCCCCGGCCCGCGACTTTTTCATGTTCGCGTGCGCCTCCCCTCCCAAGACCGGCGGAAGAGAGGCGAGGAACGGCGGCGCCTTCGCGAGCGCGTGGGCCGCGACGGCCGAGGCGTGAAAGAAGAAGAAGAAAAGACTTCGGTTCAAGAACGAAAATCATCTCTCTTTCACTCTATCTTTCACTCTTTCTTCTTCCCCCTTCTTCCTTTTATCTCTCTCCCTCCCAATCCGTGTGCTCGCGCTCTAGAGGCTTTCCGGAAATACCTTTCGCTAGAATCGAAAGTGTGCGCGCGCAAATCTCTTTCCATCAATATTTCTTCATTCGCGTTTTTTTGTGCTGGGGTGCCTGTTGGCGCTTTTCCGTCGCGCGTCGGGGCGGGCTCGAGAACAAAACAAGAGCCCGTCATCACCACCACCAACAACAACAACACATCCGATCCTGAGCAAACGAATGTATGCTTCCCAGTGAACGCTCTCTCTCCCGAGGGCTTTCCTCGAATGTCCTCTGTAAAACGCAGTAGCCGCTGTCCCTTTGTATTTTGGGTTTTAGGCCCAAGCAAGAAAAAGTTTGTCTGTGTCTGTTTCTCTCTCTGGCTTTCTCTTTCTCTCTCTTTTCAAACAACATAAAAGGTGTGACTGCTCGAGAGAGAGGATCTGATAGAGCTCGGAGAGGAGGTGACGATTTTTTTCTTCTTCTTTTTTTCTTTTCCTCCTCCAACAAACTCAGAACTTCAAAACCTCCAATCTCTTCCGGTCCCGCCGCCCTCCCTCTTCCCGCTTCCCCGTACCCCCCTTTTCCCCGCACTCCGTCACAATGTTCAAGGTCATCACCCTGCTGGTCCTCGTGATCGCTCTGATCGCCGGCGCCATGGCCCAGGAGGAGCGCGCGCCCGTTGCTGCCGCCCCTGCCTCGGCCCCCCGCCGCGCTGGCCCTCCTTCTCCGTCGGCCGCCCCCGCTGCCAAGGTGGGTAGTCGTTTTCTCTTTCGTACTTATTTTCCGAATTGGCTGTCGTTTCTGCTGCGAGATCTATTACCTGCTGGGGGGTTCGAAGCGTGCCCCGACTAGCTGCGATGGGGCGGTGATCCAAAAAAAAACTCGACGCACACTTAGGGCGTTGCCTTCAGAAAAGAAAAACCGCCTTCATCTCCGTCATTCCTCCCTCGGCCGCAGCTTCCGGGCCTCGAATTTCGATCTGAATTGTTCTTTGAGAACATTGGCACTCGCGATTCGGAGGCGCTGCATTGAATGGAGCTGCGCGACGCGTTCGCACTGGGGACGGAATAGATCATCAATCTTATGCCTACAACCTTATGCTTTCTCCAAGGAGAGAGAAAGCATCCAGAAGAAGAAAAAAAACTCGGAAAGCACGGGCGGCCCTCTAAGCTACTACTATGGTTTTTTTTGGCTGCTGGCTCTGCTGCTGCTGCTGGTGGAGCTCTCTCTCTCGTGGCTGGTTGAAAGAGAAGTTCGCGGGGCGAGTTCTTCTTCCTCTTCCTTTTTTCCCCTCTCACCCCGACTCCCTCCCTCCTCGACCTCCTCAAAAAAAAAAAAAAACCTCCCTCCTCTCAACAGAGCAAGGGCTGCTCCAACGCCACCGAGCCCGAGATCGCCGCCCTCTTCACCAAGTGGAACGACAAGCTCAAGACGCAGGACCCGGACCAGATCGTCCCGCTCTACGCCGAGAAGAGCGTGCTGCTGCCGACGCTGTCCAACACGCCCAGGCTGACCCCCGAGACGAAGCACGACTACTTCGTCGAGTTCATGACCAAGAAGCCCGCCGGCACCATCCTGACGCGCACGATCTTCGTCAGCTGCGAGACCGCGATGGACACGGGCACCTACGAGTTCACCCTCACGGACAAGAAGACGGGCGAGAAGTCCAAGGTCCCGGCCCGCTACACCTACACCTACGACATCTCCGCCGAGGACAAGAACGACTGGAAGATCACCTCGCACCACTCCTCGGCCATGCCCGAGCAGCCCGCGCCGGCGTCGGCCTAAGGAAAAAAGAGCGTCGGTTTTCCCTCTTTTTTCCGCCGCACTCTTTTTTGACAGAGAGCGATTGTTTCCTACTTTTTCGCTGAAAAGAAGTAACCTCCTTAATTCCGCGATTTCGTCCAATAATTCCCCTCGATTGGCTTGTTTGTTACTCTTCGTCTTCTCCTTCTTCTTCTCCTTCCTCTATCGTGTTTGTAAATGGGTGTTGACGATCGAGAGAGAGAGAGAGACAGAGAGTTGGCACACCTAAATTTTCGGGTTGGAAGAGCGGTTTTTTCCACTTCTCATTTTTTCGTTTTTTTCTCGCCAACAAAGAAAAACGCGACATGCCTGGTCCCTCTCGCGTCTTCCAGTCGATTGAGATAGGGGATCCCGATGAGTACTCCGAGGCTCTGGAGGAGTATAACCGCGCCGAGGCCTTCCTTGAAGCGAACGGCGCAATGGTAAAAAGAAAGAGGTTTGATCGAATGAAAACAAGGGGGGGGGCAAGGCAAAGATCGGAGCGAGCAAAAGAAAAACTCTCGACCCCGGCCTCATTTCCTCCTCCTCCCTCTCTAAATAAAACAGCTCGGCCTCTCCCCTCCGCTCTCCGCGCTCGACAAAGAGTCGGCCTCCTTGCTCCTCGAGAGCTACAGCGCCGATCCGAGCTGGTCTGCGGCCAAGGGCCCCGCCCGAACCGAAAAGCCCGCGCCCCTCGTCGCCGGGCGGCTCGTCATCGAGCTCTTTGACGCCGCCGCCCCCAGGGCCTGCGAGAACTTCTGCGCGCTCTGCACCGGCGAGAAGGGGATCAGCAAAGCGAGCAAGAGAGCCCTCAGCTACAAGGGAACCGCCTTCCATCGCATCGTCGCGGGGTTCATCTGCCAGGGAGGGGACCTCGTCCGCGGCGACGGCTCCGGCGCGGAGTCCGTCTTTGGCGGCAAGTTCAAGGACGAAGCCGCGGGCCTCAAGCTGAGGCACGCCGCCGCCGGCGTCGTGGGCATGGCCAATAGCGGCAAGAACGGCAACGGGTGCCAGTTTTATTTTACCCTTGCCGAAGCCCCGCGGTGCGACGGCAAACATGTCGTCGTCGGGAGGGTCGTCGAGGGGCTGGAGGTTCTGCAGAGGATAGAGAGCGAGGCCGCGAGCGAGAGCGGGGTGCCGCGGGTTCGGGTCGCGGTGGCGGACTGCGGCGTGTGCGAGTGATCGATGTGGTTCGAAAGGGGGAAGATAAGGGGCGAAAGGCGCTCTTTTTTGTAATTTTACAGCAGCTGTGGCGGCGACGGCGGCGGCGGCAGCAGCAAGAGCAGCAGAAGCAGCAGCAGCAGCAGCAACAGAAGCAGCAGCAGCAGCAGCAGCAGCGACGAAGACGAG
>Ga0315283_10004367_pt1 | contig 12306 bp, 5 predicted proteins | sample YL17G09_0_MG_FD_204541 | JGI IMG/M metagenome (GOLD analysis project Ga0315283, IMG submission 204541) | Sediment microbial communities from Yellowstone Lake, YNP, Wyoming, USA - YL17G09_0 | ecosystem: Environmental > Aquatic > Freshwater > Lake > Sediment | place: USA: Wyoming | collected...
TGGTTCGGCTACGTGCCGATACTGGAAGGATGAGCTGGCGCAGACGCGGGCATTGATGCCAAGCTTTTTTACGACAGTGCCCAATCAAGGCCCACTGGAAAGGTGCGATGCTTGGCCCGGGTCATGCCGTTCGAGGCGACACACTACAACACCGACAGGTTCGGCAGGGACATCACGAGGCTCGCCGCGCCTCCGTACGACGTCATCGACCAGGCCGGGGAGCGCAAGCTGAAGGACGACAGGCTCAACATCACGCACATCACGCTCGGTGACGAGCGCGACTCGTACGCCGTCGCATCCAAGAGGCTGAGGCACTGGCTCAACGACGAGGTCATGGTCAGGGACAAGGGCGAGGCGTTCTACGTCTACGAGCAGACCTTCAAGTCCCCCGACGGTTCCCCGAGGGTCAGGTCGGGGATAGTGGGGCTGGTGCGGCTCGAGGAGTTCTCGAAGGGCATCGTCATGCCCCACGAGAACACAATCCCCAAGCACAAGGCTGACCGGCTCTCCCTCATGAGCGCGGTGTGCGGGGACACCGAACAGATATTCATGCTCTACGACGACCCCACGGGCGGCATGGAGAGGCTGCTCGCGGAGAGCAGGAGGCGGGAGGAACTGCTCAGGTTCGTCGATGTCGAGGGCGTCCACCACAGGATACTCAGGATAGACGAGCCCGAGGCCGTGCGGACCATAGCTTCCCTGATGGAGCCCACGAAGCTCCTGATCGCGGACGGGCACCACAGGTACGAGACATCGCTCGAGTACAGGGACGCAAAGCGGAAGCTGGACGGGGACAAGGGAGACGCGCCGTACGACTATGTGATGGCGACCCTGGTCAGCTTCAGGAACCCGGGGTTGGTCATCTTCCCGACGCACAGGCTGGTCAAGGGAGTGGCCCCGGATGCGCTGACCTCCCTCCGAGGGAGGATGGAGCCGGAGTTCGTGCTCGAGGATCTCAAGGGCCCCGAAGAGCTCGTCCGGGCGGTGGATGCTTCGGGGGATGAGGCGTTCGGCGTGTGGATACCTTCGTCGGGGACTGCCATGATGGCGACCCCGAAGGCGTTCTCCGGCCGCGGCGCGTCGCTGGAGACGCTCTCGGTGTCGCTCCTGCAGGAGAAGGTCCTGAAGAAGCATCTGTCGTTCACCACCGACATGCTCGACAGGAAGATCGACATCGAGTACGTCAAGGGCACCCCCGCCGCAAAAGTGATGATGGGGACGGGCGAGTTCCAGGCGTGCTTCTTCGTGAAACCCCCGACGGTCGAGCAGGTCATGGCGGTCGCGCAGGCCGGCAGGAAGATGCCCCACAAGTCCACCTACTTCTTCCCCAAGATATGGTCGGGCACGCTGCTCTATCTCTTCGAAAGATGATCATCTGGCCTAAACGGTAAATATGCGCATCCCGATACGCCGCGCAGTGGGCATCATGAAGTTTGATCTCGGCATCTTGAACGGGCGCGTGGTCGACGGCGCGGGCAACCCGTGGTACCACGGGGACCTCGGCATCGTCGGCAAGAAGATCGCGAAGGTCGGCAGGGTTGAGCGGAAGGACTGCAGGGAGACGATAGACGCGAAGGGGATGTACGTCTGTCCCGGGTTCATAGACATACACACACACTCCGACCTGACAGCGCTCGTGTTCCCGGGATGCGACAGCACCCTGAGGCAGGGCGTGACCACACATCTCATAGGCAACTGCGGTCTGGGGATCGCCCCTCTGCGGGAGCCGTACCTGGACCTGGCAAGGACCTACTGGGGGGGCTGGACGGGCTCCGATATCGAGGCCACATGGCGCACGTTCGGCGAGTACTTGAGGACTCTGGAGAAGAAGGGCATAGGGCACAACATAGCCGCGCTCATAGGTCACGGGGCCGTTAGGACCGCGGTGCTCGGTGCCGAGAGGCGCGCCCCGAAGCCTGCGGAGCTCAAGCTCATGAAGGAGCTCGTGGACGAGGGGATGAGGTCGGGGGCGTTCGGGATGTCCACCGGGCTCGTGTACCCGCCGGGCTCCTTCGCGAAGACGGACGAGATCGTGGAGCTGTGCAAGGTCGTCGCGAAGTACGGCGGGATGTACGCGTCGCACATCAGGGGCGAGAGGGAGACCATCGCCGAGGCGATCAAGGAGGCCATACTGATAGGCCAGAGGAGCGGCGTCAGGGTCCAGATATCCCACAACTGTCCCAAGTACGGCGCGTGGGGCAGGACCAAGGAGACCCTCGGGCTCGTGGAAGCAGCGAGGAAGAAGGGGCTCGACGTCACGATAGACAACGACATGCACACTGACCTCGCCCCGAAGCTGGGTCATGCGCTCCCGCAGTACCTGCACGAGCTGAGCAAGGAGGACATGCTGAAGCTCATGAGGTCCCCCGCCGACAGGAAGAGGATCCGGAACGAGATAATCGAGGACAAGCTCCCGGCGTTCGGCCCCTGCGGGCTCCTGAAGCACGGCAGGTTCGACAGGATATTCCTCCTGCACTGCCCGAAGGACCGCACGCTGGTCGGGAAGACGGTCGCCCAGATCGCGGAGATGCGCGGCAAGGACAAGTTCGAGACGTACTTCGACCTCATCCTGGAGCATGAGGACGAGATCGTGGCCATATTCGACTACATCAGCGAGGATGACGTGGCCGCCCTGATGCGCGATCCCAACATGATGATATCATCCGACTGCTCGACGCGGTCCGAGAAGGGTCCGATGACGGACCCGGCTCCGTACGAGCCCTGCGCGTTCGGGGAGTACCCCGGTATACTACAGAGGTACGTAAGGGACGAGCCCATCACGACCCTGCAGGACATGATAAGGAGGATGACGAGCTTCCCCGCGCAGAAGATCGGGCTGTTTGACAGGGGGGTTCTGAGACCTGGCATGAGGGCCGACATCGCGGTCATCGACCTCCCCAGGCTGAAGGACAGGGCGACCAACAGATGGCCCCACGAGTTCCCCTACGAGAACTGGCCGCACAGGTACCCCGAGGGGATACCGTACGTGGTCGTCAACGGGACCGTTGCGGTCGACAAGGGCAGGCAGAAGAAGGTGCTCGCGGGCGAAGTGATCAGGTACAGGCCGGGCTGAGGCACTGACCGGGCCTATATCTCGTACCTCTTGTACTCGCCCTCGCAGGGGTTCCCCGCGCATATCCATGCGACCTTGTTGGTCAGGTCGAACACGACCGAGAAGATCGACATTGTCTGCTCCTCCTCGCTAAGGGCGGGGTCGGGGTGCCTGCAGATGCTCTCCGGATATCCGACGTGGTCCGAGAACACCTTCTTGAATGTCGAGACATCGACCTGGCCGAGCTCGTGCTTGAAGAGCTTCTTGGCGCGGTTGTACCTGACGATCGACGAGAAGCGCGTGTGCATGTTGTCCTCGAACTTCCACATCTTGGGCGACAGGTAGTGGTTCGTGTGCACCATCCACCCGTCCTCGGCGTAGAGGGCGTCGAAGGTCGTGGCCGACCCCTCCATGCTGTATATCTCGCCGTTCGGATCGCACACGATGTTGTTGAAGCTGTGCCCCCTGCCCTCGGGCATGGACGCCATCAGGGCCTGGTAAATCCCCTTCTCCCTGAGCACCTTCCTGACGGGGATCATCTTGGGTATCCCCAGCCGGGTGTCGTTCGGGACGACGGCGTTGCCCGTGAGGCTTATGCCGGCGGAGTTGAGCCCGACCGTGGGCATGATGCCGCCGTAGTTCACGCCTATGTACCCGGGCTCGTCGTCGGGCCTGACATGCGCGATCGCGACATCGTCGAAGTTGAACGGGGACACGTCCTCGTTGTGGGCCGCGTAGACGACATCGTCCTTGGTCCACTGCGCGTTCACGGCTATGTCAGTGCATCCCCTCCTCCCCAGCTCGGGCACGTCGCAGAGCACGGCGTAGGCGAGGTCGAACTTGATCCCCGAGCCCTCCGCGTACCCCCTCATCTCCTCGATGAACTCCGGGTAGTACTTCTCGGTCACGGGCAGGGTCTTGTGGCAGTGCGCCAGGGCCGTCTCAAGGGTCAGGCCGTGCGCGGCCTCCACGTTCTTCCGGAACCTCTTCTCCATCCTCAGCGCCTGGTCCCTGCACTGCCTGCCGATCGACACGCCGATCTGATGGTGGCTGCCCGAGGCCGAGACCTCCCTGATGACCCTTCCGTCGCCCGTCTTCAGCACTACCGTCCACTCCCTCTAAGCCTGACGGGGAGCTATCTCTGCGGTCAAATACCTTCCCGAGGAGACGGGGAACCTACAACCGGACGGCGTCTTCGAAAAACTATATCGCTCCCGCAGGACGTTCCACGGGCGATGCCGAAGGTTGAGCTTGAGTACAGGTGTAAGAAGTGCAAGAACTCCTACCCCGCGACCATCAACTATTCGGGGAAGATCGAGGACATCGAGTTCGACGACAACCAGTCGAGGTGCCCGTTCTGCGGGGAGTGGAACTGCGCTGACCCCAAGGCCGTCGAGCAGGTCATGAAGGAGCACCGGAAGAAGTAGGGCGTGCGGAGCGCCGAGAGCGTGTCTCCGAGTCCCGGGGCGGCCGAGGCTGCAGACGACGGGCAGGCAGCCGTTCAGACCGCACAATCCGAATATAAAGGCCCATTCGATTTGTCAGTAACGACGAGAACCGGTTTTCGTTTTATACCCAGCATGCTACAAGATTCACGCAGCAATAGCCCCCAAGTTTCATATATGTACCAATACCTTTGCGTGTTTGAGTTTCTAACCTGGATTTAGGGGTTACACGGAGGATGAGATAGACATGAAAAATAGAACCATGCTAGCAGGATTTGTGATGCTGCTGATGGTCCTGACGACGTTCGCGGCCATACCCGCGAGTGCGACGGCAGCGACCGCGGCAGCAGATGATGATGTGTTGTATGTTGCCATGCAACAGGACATGCCAGATTTCAACTGGTGGAACCTGAATTCCAACAGTGTCTGGAAATCGAACGTGATCCAGTACGCTTTCGAAGCAATAGCTGGGCTCGACTACAACTTGCAGCCGTACCCGCTACTGGCCGAGAGCTGGACATTCGACGATGCCAATCTGACGGTGGACATAACCCTCCGTCAAGGGGTCCTGTTCCATGACGGAGTCGAATTGACGGCGGACGACATCGTGTTCTCCTACACAATGGCCAGGGACAGCACGACCTACGCGTCGCCAATCATCGCAGCGTTCGATGCCGACTCGAACAACACTGTTGACCTCGATGAGATCAGGGCAGGGGTTCAGAAGACGGGCGAATACAGCGTGAGGATGGTCATGGCCAAGCCCTACGGCCAGTTCTTCACATCGACCCTTGGGGTCGCAATCGCCCCAGAGCACATCTGGAACCAGACCGATCACTTGAACGCGGACTATCCAGGCGATTACCTGATGGATGTCAACTACAACGAAGTTGATGCGGTCATCGGCACCGGCGCGTTCTACTACCTCGAGGGCGTTACGAACTCGTATAGGGTGATGGCGAAGAACGAGGACTACTGGGGAAAGGATTTCACCACCCCCACAGGACACCCGAACTTCCCGCAGACGATAGACAAGATACACTTCAAGATCTACGCCAACATTGACACTGCGATCTTGGCCTTGCAGGCCGGCGATGTGGACTACATCGCCTGGGCAATCACCGCGGGGAGAGTCCCCGCGCTGCAGGCAGACCCGAACATCGGCCTGAGGTATCTGTCTGACAACGGCTACTTCTACGTGGCATTCAACATGAAGAAGCCGCTGATGGGAGACCTGAGCTTCAGGCAAGCAGTCTCGCACCTTATCGACAAGAATCAGATTGTCAACGTCTACATGAGCGGGTTCGGACAGGCCGGCTCTGCGGTTGTTCCGCCGTTCTACCCGGACTGGTTCAACCCGACGGTGACGACCTATCCGTTCGACCTCACGACCGCCGCAGGAATACTGGACGATGCGGGCTATGCGGATATCAACGACGACGGCTGGAGGGAGATGCCCGACGAGAGCCTGATGGAGAAGATCACCCTCATGACACCGCCGGCGGACTACGACCCGATCAGGATCAGGGCCGGCCAGATGATCGCGACCAACATGAGAGAGGTCGGGATCAACTGCGAGGCGAAGGCAATCGACTTTGACACTCTGGTCGCCAAGATGACCGCGTTCGACTATCAGATGCTCGAACTCGGCTGGAAGTTCTCCGGTCCGGAGGCAGTCGGCCTCGTGTTCGACATATACGCACCCAATGCGTCCTCGAACAGCTGGGGGTTCTGGTCTGAGGAATATCCGAACCCGTGGTACAGCGGACTCGGCGGAGTCAGCACGAGCGCGGACGCCGCGACCCAGGAGATGGCGAATGAAGTCGGCTCGCTGGAAGCCCTCGCCAGAGGAAGCTTCGTCGTAGCTGACCAGATCAACTACACGAAGCAGGCTCAGGCGGTGCTCGCGGATGCTATCCCATGCAACATCCTGTACTACAGGGTGAACGTGGAGGCCTACAGGAACTCGTGGACGAATTGGACACCATTCATGGGCACGCTATGGAACGGGTTCACCGTTTGTGAGTTGGGCTACTCGGGAGAGGGCGGCATATCCGGCGGCACTGTCACTACGGGCATCAGCGCGGGCGTGTCCACGCCTGGGAAGCTGATGTTCGGCGAGACCGGGACTGCCTCCGTGGCAGTCGTCGACAACACGGGCGCGGCAGTCTCAGGCGCCAGCGTGGAGGTCGACCTGGTCGGTGTGGTCGGTGATGCGACCGTCACCGCAGACCCCGCAACGGGCACGACTGATGCTGCGGGCATGTTCTCGTTCGACCTGACCGGAGTGGGAATCGGCCAGACAGTGGTCAACGTCACGGTTACATCGGGGACGTTCACTGCGAATGACGCGTCCACGGTGCTCGTTGTCTCTGGCGGCATGATGGGATTGAAGGTCATGCCCGAGAAATTGGCACTGGTGGCCGGTGAGACCATCGATGTGACCATGACCGTCATGAGCCCTGTCGGCGATCCCGTCGAAGGGGCGACCATAACGGTCGATCCGTACCTGCTAGGCTACGGCACCGTTGACCCGGCTACGGCCACGACTGACGCCGATGGCGTCGCTGTGATCACATACACCGCGCCTGCGGACCCGGGCATGAACATGCACTATCTGGCGACCATTTCGGCCACAGCCAGCATGGAAGGCTTCACGAGCTCGAACACGGCAGCCGTCGGCCTGCTGGTCTACAACGACGCGGCTCCGGACTGGAAGCTGGTCATGATAGACTCGGTCGGCACGACAGCGCTCAGCACCCCGGCCAACACGACTACCATATCAGTGATGGCGGTCGACGCTGCGGGCACCCCCCTCGTTGGCCAGACGCTCGATGTCTGGTACAGCGACGAGACGATGGTGTACGCACCTGTGACGACTGTCGACACCGACCCCTCGGGAATGGCCGATGTGACCGTGCAGATCAAGGACCTGCCGGACTCCGGCGCAGTCTGGGTAACCATAGGAAGCTTGACCGAGGCGAATGTGATATCAGAGGTGGTCACCCTCACCTATGATGCGACCGGCTCTCCGCCCGCGACCGAGATCTACGGTGGATATGTCACATACGCTCTGCCCAAGTTCGTGGAAGCCCTCGGAAGCGTCGACGTGACGTTCCATGTCTGGGACAGCCAGGGGAACGCGCCAGAAGGGTTGAGCGCGAGCGTGGTAGTCGCAGCGACCTCCTACGGTCAGCTGGTTGACTTCACCGACGCCGAGTACAACTCCCTGTGGGACTACGCTGGGATCAACATCGTGACCGATGCCGACGGTGCGAACATCGTCACCGCGGGATCGTTCGCGATGAACTACCCAGATTGGGACCTGTACGGCGTGACCCTGACGGCCGGCGAGTACTCGACCACCTTGACTGGGGTGAGCATTGCCCATCTGGATGTCGTCTGCGACCTGTTCATCGTACCTGACGGAGTGGGCACGTACAACATGGACACGTGGAACTACGACATATACGGCGCCACGACCATCTCCAGCCACTACGGCTACGGAAGGTCATACGCCGCTGCGATGGTGTCCTACGACATCAGCAAGCCAGCCTTGACTGCGAAGGCCGCAGAGTTCGACACCGCCGTCCTGACGGTGACAGTCACCGACCAGGACAATGTGGCCATCGAGGGCGCGACTGTGGATCTGTACCAGTTCGGAAACCGTTACAACATCCAGGACTACGCTGTGCTCCAGTACGAGTTCGTGGGAACACGGGCGTACTTCGTGTCCGCATCCACGGACGCGGATGGCGTGGCGAGCGCGACCGTTGTAGCCGCTGCCCTCAGCGCGGCTACGATGACCTTCGACTCCGTCTGCAGGGTGACCCCAGCAGACCTGTTCGTCAAGGCGACTGTCGACGGTGCGATCACCATAATCGACCAGACGCAGCTCGTGATCGAGGCTCAGAGGGCGTTCCTGACGGTGGAGCCCATAGAGGGCGTGCAGGCGATCGGAAGCACGGTGGCCATCAAGGTCACGGCTGTCGACGCATATGGCGCGCCGATCGCGGCCCTGCCCGTCCAGCTGACCTCGAACATCGGGACCCTCGCGGCCTCGACGATGGCGACTGGCGAGGATGGCGTGGCGGTGTTCTCACTGGACACCTCCGGCATCTCCGGCACCATGGCGGCCATGATCTCGGTGAACGCAGTAACGGGCGGCGACCTCTATGAGGCCGCCACGGCCAGAACCATGATCGCTGCGGCCAACGCGGCCCCTGCGATATCCGTCCTGACCCCCGAAGCGGACGCTGAAGTCGTGGGCAATGTCTCCGTGCTGGGTAGCATCTTCGACGCTAACGGCATCGCAGAGGCGACCATCGCGGTCGACGGCGGCACGCCGGTGGCCCTGACGGGCACCGAGGGCGCGACTGTCTGGGACATCGCCGACGTCCTCGGCGCGCTCGACGACGGTGAGCACACAGTTGTGGTCTACGCGAACGACACGCTCGGGGTCTCGAGCGAGCTGGAAGTGGCCTTCACGACATCCACCGCAGACACCGGTGGAGGCGCTGACGTGCTCGCCTGGGGTCTTGCGGCGGTCGGGTGGATCATCGCAGCCGTGGTCATCGTGCTGCTGCTGATGAAGAAGCCAAAGGCGCAGAAGACCGCGGAGCCCGAGGTCGGGCCAGAGACCGAGGAGAAGAAGGATTAGGCGATCGGCCTAAACGCTTTCTCTAAACCTTTTCCCCATCATTCTTTTGAAAATCGGGTTTCGGGGGCATATATGCTGGCGCCCTGATTTTCCCATGAGCGACTCGAACCCACTACCTACCAAAGATTTAATAGCCCGTTACATCTTCCTACAGTTAAGCTTCTTAGGGGAGAGACGCGAACCATGGCCAGCATGACTAGATATGTGGTGGCCCGGAGCATTCAGACCTTCGTTACGCTACTCATAATCCTCACGCTCATTTTCATCATGTTCGAGTCCCTGCCCGCAAAGCCTCAGGACCTGCTCGCCCTCAACCCCAACATCAACCAATCCCAGCGCGAGGCGATGGCGACTTTCTTCGGGTACGACAAACATGTCGAGGAACGGTACTTCCTGTACATGAAGAACATGCTCACATTCAGCTTCGGCGACTCTTTCAGGTACGCCTCGCCCGTGTGGGACATCCTTTCCGAGAGGATACCTAGGACCATGCTCCTGTTCGGGATGGCGACCATACTCGCGTATGTGATTGGCATCTACCTCGGAGCGTTGATAGCCTGGAAGAGGGGGGGGATCACGGACGGCAGCACGGTCGTCGTCAGCCTGGTATTCTACAACATGCCATCCTTCTGGATCGGGCTCATTTTCCTCGTCATATTCGCCTCAGAGCTCAGATGGTTCCCTTTAGCGGGGTGGTACGATCCCACGGACGGACTGCCCTACCTGGTGGACGTCTTATGGCACCTCATGCTGCCCATGATTGTACTGCTCCTGCTGTCTCTGGCGGGCACGGTGCTGCTCATGAGGACCGCCATGCTCGACGTGATCGGGGAGAACTACATGGTCACCGCGAAGGCCATCGGCCTGCCCGAGAGGCGTGTGCTATACTCGCACGGCGTGCGGAACGCGATGCTCCCGGTCGTGACCTCGTTCATCATAGCGTTCGTGTTCGCCATCGGCGGGGCGGTCGTCCTAGAGAATGTGTTCAGCTTCCCAGGGATGGGCGCCCTGTACATATCCTCCCTCTCCCAACTGGACTTCCCAGTGGCTGAGGCCACGCTGTACATCATCACGCTGATGGTGCTTCTGGGCAACTTCCTTGCCGATCTCATGTACGGATACCTTGACCCGAGGGTGCGCATTTGAAGGAACGGACCGACGAGAAGCCCGAAGCGGAAGGGCGGAAAGAGCTTGACTTCCAGGCGCAGGGCCAGAGGATCCTCGTCAGGGTCTGGAAGAGCACGAAGGCCACATGGAAGATCTACAGGGGCTCGAAAACCGGCCTCGCGGGGCTCGCGATAGTCCTCGGATTCCTCCTTATGGCAGCCTTCGCCCCGTTCATCGCACCGTACGGCCCCGACTTCAGGGCGCCTTCGGTGGACACATTCATCGCGGACTCGGCGAACAGGGACCTCGGGGCGGACCTTAACTGGACGAAGACCATGGGGCTAGTAGCATCCTGGCCCAGCACCGAGAAGGCTCTCGAGAGGATCCTCGTATATTCGAGCGAGGGCGTCGCGAAGGTGTTCCCAGTATCGCCCGGTCTGGAGCAGAAGATATTCGTGGGCACGCCGGTGACCGCATTCCTGCCCCAGAACGCAAGCTACATGGAATATGCGAGGTTCGGCAACTCGCTTTTCCTGATAATGAACACGACTTACGAACCTGACACGGGCAACTACACGACGAAGCTCTTCGAGTACACCTACGGTCTGGCATTCGACTCGGAGCACGTCCTGCCGTTCCAGCCCAAGTACCACTCGAACCTCTGGGACGGATACTCGCCGACCCTGAACACCATGAGGCTCGACATCGCCTTCGCGGACGACCACAATGTCTGGCTCCTGACGAAACGCCCGTACTCGATCTACGACCCCGTCGTGAGGACTTTCGAGAACCTGCTGAGCATCGACAACGCGACGATTGTCGGGAACCCCTTGGTCGTCGACGGGACCTTCGGCCTCAGCAACCTCCTTGTGGTCCCGACCGATGCGGGATTGAGGTGCTACAGACTGAACATCACGACGACCAATGTTACGAAGATAGTCACCGACGTCAAGATAGGCGACCTCCTCTGGGATGTCAACTACTCCGTCGAGAACGAGACTTTTGAGCCCGTCACCGGCGAGAACATGATCACATTCCCATACCCGTACGGAGCGGTCGACGAGAGCGGGAAGAAGGTCATCGTGCTCGGCACGTCGGACGGCAGAGTGGTCGCGTACTACCGCGTGAACGGCACCATCGCTTGGGCGAACAAGCTGATCATGCCCTCCATCAGGGACTTCCAGATAGACGGCGTGTACCCGTCCCCGCAGGTTGTGGTGGTGGCGGGGAAGGCGGGGACGCGCACGATGTTGGCCGGTGTCGAGCCCAAGACCGGCGTGATCTGGAACAACCAGACGGCGTACACGAGCGTGGAGGGGTACCTCAACAGCGACCCCCAGTACGTCGAGGGACAGAAGATGTTCGTGTTCAGCACGGACATCCAGACGATCTACCTCGTCAGCGACGTGATGAGGCTGAATGCGACCTTCGGGGTGACCGGAGGAGGGATGAAGACCCCTGTCTCGTACCTCGGGAACATATACATCTCCACCAGCATCGCTGGAAACTACTTCGGAGCGGTCCAGATGAACAACAGCGTCTTCATAGAGACCCTCTCGGGAGTGAACATCGCGCCGCTGCCGCCAGGGACCTACCCCTCAGGCAACAGATACATCCTCGGGACCGATTACGAGGGTCATGACATCTTGACATGGATCGTGTACGGCACCAGGTCCGAGCTGATGGTCGGCATAACCGCCGCGTTCTTCTCGGTGGTCATCGGCACGATCGTGGGGCTCGTCGCGGGGTTCTACGCGGGTTTCATCGACGATCTGCTCATGAGGACCACGGATGTCGTCCTGAGCCTGCCGTACCTCGTCATAATGCTGCTGTTCGCCGCGGTGTTCGGACCTTCCCTCTACAACATCATCATCATCATCGCCATACTATCCTGGGCGGGCATCGCGAGGGTCATCAGATCCGTCACCCTGTCCATCAAGGAGAGGGCGTTCGTGGACGCCGCGATCGTGGCCGGGGCCTCCCAGAGCAGGCTGATATTCAGGCACATAGGCCCCAATGTGCTGCCCTACGCATTCCTCTAC
>Ga0315283_10004369_pt1 | contig 12305 bp, 7 predicted proteins | sample YL17G09_0_MG_FD_204541 | JGI IMG/M metagenome (GOLD analysis project Ga0315283, IMG submission 204541) | Sediment microbial communities from Yellowstone Lake, YNP, Wyoming, USA - YL17G09_0 | ecosystem: Environmental > Aquatic > Freshwater > Lake > Sediment | place: USA: Wyoming | collected...
CTCTCCGATTCCCGCCTCTCTTCTCATTCTCCCCTCCGTCCCAGTGCGCATCGATGGCGCAGGCGCATCCCGATGACGCGCAGCGCATGCCCGCAGCCCGGGAGCAGCTGAAGATGCTCCTGGAGATCGTGGAGGGCGGCAGCGCGAGCCCGCGATTGGCAGCTGCATTTCGGGCGACAAAGGCTTCGACGACAACGACGACGACAAACGCGACACCTTCCTCTTCCCCTTCTTCCTCCGCCGCCACCGAGGCTCTCCGCGCCCTCCGCACCTTGCCCATCTCCGGCTACGATCCTGCCTACGCCGCAGCCTGCTCTCGGATCATCGATGCGCTCCGGAGCGGCAAAGAGGAAGAGAGCTCGACGGAGGTGCAAGAGGCCCTCTCCGAGCTCTTCGACGCGGGAGCCAAGGTCGAGATTTGCGGGTTTGCCGTGACGTCGGGCACGAGCGGCGCGGCCCGCAAGCTCTTCCCGCAGGTGCGCGAGGCCATGCGCCGAAGGAACGAATTTTTCCTGCTGAGGGAGCCGCTGATGGCCCCCAGGGATTGCAGGCTGACCCTTTTTGTTCCCGCGCGGCCGGAAATCCTCAACTCCCCCGACGGCGGCTGCGGCAGGGACAACGCCTCCGGGGACAGAGTGCTCGGCCCGGCGACGGCAGTCATCTTCCACTCTTGGATGGGCCAGCTGACGAAACTCCTGAGAGCAGAGGGAACGGATCCCGCGATCGACTTTGACCCCGTCCGCCACGAGCAACAGAGCTACCCGCTGGCCCTGGTGACGGCCGAAAACCTCAGCGTCGAGCAGCGGCTCTACCTCATCTGGCTCTGCACGCTGGCAAAGGGAGGCGACCGCATCGCGCTGGTCGTGGACACGTTTGGCGGGTCCGTGCTGAGCGCCGTGCGGGTGCTGAGGACGCGCGGCAAGGAGATCGCCGCCGACCTCCGCGCCGGGAGGCTCGTCAACGACTCCCTCTTCGCCTCTCCTTCCTTTTCTTCGTCTTCTCCTCCTTCTGCGACCTCTTCTTCCGCTCCTCCTGCTCTGGCGCCAGAGGTGCGCCGCGCGGTCGACCTCTACGTCGGAGGAGAAGGAGGAGGCGAGCCCAGGCTGGAGGCGGCGGAGCAGCTCGAGGAGGCGCTGCTTCTCGAGAGGGAGGAGGGAGAGGCGGCGGCAGCGGGCGAGAAGAAGAAGGAAGCCGCCGCGGCGGGTCTGCTGGCCCGCCTGCTGCCCAACCTCGAAGTCGTCTCTGCGATCTTCACCGGCTCGATGGCCAAGTACCTGGCCCCGATGCGCGCCCTGGTGTGCCCCTTGGACGCGGCCGTCGTCACGGAGTTTTTCGGAGGGAGCGAGGGGACGTACGGGATCAACGAGGCGCTGCTGCTGCACTGGCGGTGCCTCGGCGGCCAGGGCGGAAGCGAAAAAAGCAAAAGCAAGCCGTTCCCGCCGCTGCCGGAGCCGCAGCGGTTTGTGGCTCTGACCGGCGCCGACGTCTTCATGGAGTTTCTCCCGATCGACAGCAGCAGCGCTTCTTCTTCTTCTTCTTCTTCTCTTTCGGGCGGCGGGGGCGGAAGGGGAATGCTCGACGGGAAGGAGGTCGAAAGCAACGGCGGCCGGAAAGAGGAGAAAACCACCGCGCTCTCGGTCGCCGACGGGCCCGTGCCGCCAGGAAGGTACGAGCTCGTCGTCACCTCCTTCTCGGGCCTCGCGCGCTACCGCGTCGGGGACGTCGTCAGGGTCGTCGGAGCTTTCGAGCCGCCGCTGCCGGAGAGCTCGGAGGGAGGAGACGGCGAGGGCGAGGGCGAGGGCGAGGGCGAGGGCGGCAAGAGCGCGACCGAGCGGGAGCGCCGGCGCGCCGGCGCGGCGAAAGTCGAGCTGTTCCGCGGCGCGCCCGTGTTCGAGTTCGTCGGCCGCGCCGGCTCGGCCCTCAACCTCGTCTGGGAGAAGTTCGACGAGGGGGCCATCCTCGCTGCGGTCGCGGAGACTGCTGCGGCGATCTCAAGCTCCGGCGGCGGCGGCGGCGGAGGAGGAGGAGCGGGGGCTCCGTGGAGGGACTTTGCCGCCCGAGAGGACCTCTCGCCGGCCGGGGGCGGCGCGCCGAGCTACGTTTTCTACGTCGAAAGCAGCGACTCCGACGAGCAAGGCGCCGGCGCCTCCTGCCCTTCCTTGCAGTCCTGGGCGAACGCCCTCGAGGCCTCCCTGCGGTCGCACAACGCCGTCTACGAGATGCTCGTCGTCAAAAGACAGATCTCGCCCGTCAAAGTCTGCCTGGTCTCGCGGGGCGCATTCGACTCGCTGCGAGACGCGGCGGTGGCCTCGGGGACGGCGCACGCCCAGTACAAGACGCCGGTGGTCGTAGAGGCGGACCCGAGGGGGGGCGGGAGGACGGGCCTGCTGGAGGCGCGGGTGGCTGGGACGGCGCAGGCTTCGGTGTAGGGAGAAAGAAGAGGAGAGAGGTTGAGGAAAAAAAAAAAGTTTCTGAAATTACAAAAAAAAAGCACCTCTCTGTCTCTCCCTCTCTCTCTCTTCCCAATCACGCCGCCTTCTCCTTCCCCTGCCCCCTGCCCTTCCCCTTGGTCGAAATCAGTGCCACAGCGGCCAGGGTCACCCCCGCCCCGACCAGCTGCAGCGGCGTCAGCGTCTCCCCCAGGAGGAGGTAGCCCGTCGCGACCGCAAACCCGGGCGTCAGGAAGGTCAGACTCGACAGCCTCGTCAGGTTGCCCTCGGACGCGTTGTAGAAGAACACGCCGTACGAGGCCGCGGATCCCAGCAGCGACACGTAGGCGAGCAGGGCCAGGTCGGAGGGGGTGATCCCTGCCAGCTTCGACGAGAGCAACCGCCCCTCGTCGCCGGCGAGCGCGAGGCCCAGGAGCGGGACCCCGCCCAAGAGCATGTGGAACCCTGTCGCCATCACCGGGTCCGCCCGCTTCGAGACCCAGGGCACGAGCAGGGTGCCGGCGGCCATGGACTGGGCGGCGAGGAGCATCCAGAACTCTCCAGAGTCCCAGACGGAGGACGGGGGAAGAGCCGGCGAGTTTGCTGCTGCTGCTGCCGCCGCTGCCGCCGCTGCCGCCGCTGTCGCCGCTGTCGTCGTCGCTGCCGCCGCCGCCGCCTCGACGACTCCTTGGCCTCCTTCGCCTCCTCCTCCTCCTCCTCCCGCGCCGAGCAGCAGCGGCCCCAGCGCGGGCAGCGACTCCGCGAGCTTCTCCGGGGGTACCTCCAGCAGGCAGAGGCCCGCCACGCCGACCGCGAGCCCCAGGACTCCCAGCAGCGAGAGCGACTCCCCGTAGAAGAACGCCGACAGCGCCGCCACTGTCAGGGGCTGCGAATCGATTATGACGCTCCCCAGCCCGGCGCTCGTCCTCCGAAGCCCCTCGGCGAGAAAGCCCTGGAACATGGCCCCGTCGACGAGCGCGAAGACGGCGATGGGACCCCAGGCGGCGAGCCCGCCGGAGGGGAAGGGGCGTTTTTTGGAGGCGGCCCAGGCGACGAGGACGGCTCCCGCCGGCAGAAGCCTCACGGAGGCTACGAACAGCGGCGTGGTATGCGGCTCGAGGAGCTTCATCGCGGACATTGACGACCCCCAGAAAAAGAACGGGGAGATGAGGAGGAGCGTGGAGAGGAGGGAGTCGAGAGGGGATGGAGTTGGAGCCGGAGAGGAGGAGGAAGTCGAGGTCGGAGGGTCTTCGTTTTCATCTCCTCCTCCTTCGACGACGAGGCAGGTGGCTTCGACGCCCGTGCCCAGGCACTCGACGCTGCTGCTGCTGCTGCTGCTGCTGCTGCTGCTGCTGCTGCTGCTGCTGCTGCTGCTGTTGTTGTTCTTGCCGCTCGCCGATGGCTGCTGCCCGGGCGCTTCCGCGACGCCGCCTCCCCCTCCTCCTCCCCCTCCACTGCTGGAGCTCTGCTCGCGGTCGGCGCCGCCTTCGTCGCCGAGGGCGGCCGCGGCGGTGCCGTTTTCTTTTCGTCGCTGCCGTCGCCTGCTCATCTTGTTCCGTGGACGCGCAGAATCGGCAAGCGCTTCCCAACCAGAGAACGATGCTCCCGCAGCGATGGCAATCGGAGCAGTTCGGCGAGGAGGCGAGAGTGCGGGCGACGCGAAAGATTGAACGGCCGGCATCGAGACCGTCGTGATCGATGGTCGAGGAAGGCGACGGCCGCCGAGGGCGTTGCTGCTGCTGCTGCTGCTGCTCGCCGCCGCCGCCGAAGGTGATGCTCTCATCGCGGATGATTCGAAGAGTGCGCTCTTGATACCAGCAGTGACGGACTCGCTGCGAGATGCGACCTCGGCTTTGGGCGAGAGAGCGAAAAGAAAGAGTGAAGAAAAAAAGAAGAAAAAACTTTCTTCTCTCACAACGACTCTGCTCTCGAGAGCAATGGCCTCGTCCAATCCGCCTCCCTCTCCGGAGGCGGGCGCGAGGGGCGCTGTCGCCGCGGATGATGTCGAGACAGTTGACGACGCCTCTGCCGTCGCCCCCGTCAGCGACACGACTGCCTCGAATGGCGCCCACGAGCCGAGAGAACAAGAAGCATTGCCGCCTCTGACGACGACGGCACCTCCTCCGCCGCCTCCTCAGCCTCGACCGCCTCAGCCGCTCCCTCCCTCCTCTCGCCCGCTCCTCCCGCCCTCGACATACGGCACCGTCTTCACCAACGCAAAATCAGGCATGGATGCCGTCGACTTTGACCGCGTCAAGAAGGTAGTGTACGAGGCCTCGGTCAACTCGGCGCACGGCGCGCACCAAGCAAAGAGGGACGCGCAGCTCTCGGCCCGCGTCGAGGCCCTGCGAGAGAAAGCCCTTCACCTGAGGAGGCTCGAGCCGGGCGCGGTCGCGGCGGCGGAGCGCTCGGCCGATGCCCTGGCTTCGAGGCTCATGCACGCCAGGGACAGGGGCAGGGCGTGGGTCTGCCTCGACATGGACGCGTTCTTCTTCTCTGTCGAGGCGCGCGACGACCCCGAGAGGCTCCTTTGCGCCAACCCTCCGAGGCCGTTTGCCGTGGGGTCGACGTCGATGATCGCGACGGCAAACGGAGAGGCGAGGAAGTTCGGCGTGCGTTCGGCGATGCCAGGGTACATCGCGCTTCGGTAAGAAGCGGGGTTTCAGGAGGAAAGAGAGAGAGAGAGAGAGAGGAAAAGAGACAATGAGAAATGAGAAACGACGGACGCCCAACTCTTGACACGCTTTCAAAAACTCACCCCCCTTCCAAAACAAAAAAAAATCAACAGCCTCTGCCCGCACCTCCAGTTCATCGCCCCACACTTCGACAAGTACGTCGCCGCCTCCAGGCAGGTTATGGCCTGCCTCGCGCGGTTCGACCCGCGGTTCGAGGCCGCGGGGCTCGACGAGGCCTTTGTCGACGTCACCGAGTTTGTCACCGAGAGGCAGAAGGAGAACGAGGGCTTCTCGGCCCTCGATGCCGCTAACGAGATCCGCGCCGCGGTCCGCGCTGCCACCTCGCTGCCTTGCTCCGCCGGCCTGGCCCCGAACCGGATGCTGGCCAAGATAGCCTCGGACCTCGCGAAGCCCGACGGCGCCTTCGAGGTTCCTTCCTCCCCTCCCTCTGCCCTCGCGGCGTGGGTGTCGGCGACAAGCGTTCGGAAGGTCCCCGGCGTTGGCCGCGTCACGGAGCGCATCCTTGACGGCGCCCTTGGGGTCAAGACCTGCGCGCAGCTCTATGAGAACCGCGGGCTCGTTTTCTGCCTTTTCGGGCCGGCCACCGCCGAGTTCCTGCTGGCCGCGAGTCTGGGCGCGGGCTCCGACGAGCACTCGATCGCGGACGGCGAGAGTGAGTTTCAGCAACGCAAGGGCCTGAGCGCCGAGAGGACCTTCTCCCCCACCTATGACCTTCATTTCATCGACGCCAAGCTCTCCGAGATCGCGGAGCGGGTGGCGGAGGGGGTCAAGGCGGAAGGGCTCAGGCCCAAGACCCTAACGCTCAAGGTCAAACTGGCGACGTTTGAGGTGGTCACGCGCGCCGTGAGCGCCGGCGGAGGAGGTGGAAGCAGCAACAGCGACCCCGCCGTCTCTTCCCTGTGCGCTGGGCTTTCGAGCTTCTCCGACGCTGGGAGGATCGCCGCCGTCGCTGCGGCCTTGTTCCGCGCAGAGTGCTTCCACTTCTCCTCTCTGTCTCCTTCTACCGCCGCTACTGCTGCTGCCTCTCCAGCGAAAGAGAAAGAGAAAGAGAAAGAGAAAGAGAAAGAGAAAGAGAAAGAGAAAGAGAAAGGGAAAGAGAAAGAGAAAGAGAAAATCAAGAGAAGCAGCGACCACCCTCCCCCTCCTCCCCCTCCCCCTCCTGTCCGCCTCCTCGGCATCCGCCTCTCGAACTGGGAGAACGCGGTCGCCCCTGTCGAGCGCGGCCAAAGGAGGCTCGACGACGTTCTGGCTGCGGCGGCCAGTCTGGCGCTGCGCAGCAAGGAAGCGGGAGGCGGCGGCGGCGGCACCGAGGCCGCGGCCGAGGCTGCTCCTCTCGCGTCGTCCGATGCCGCCGCCGCCGCGACGGAAAACAAGACCTCCTCCTCTCCGGCGACGTGGACCTGCTCCCTCTGCACCTACGCAGAGACGCGCAACTTCTCCCTCCGCTGCGACGTCTGCGGCACGCCGCGCGGCGCGACGGGCTGTGGAAGCCTGCTGGCGGAGGGGGCGGTCGCGGAGGAGAGGGCCGTCGCTCTCGCGGGGGGTCGCTCCTCGTCGTCGTCCAATGATCGCCAGGCGAGAGCCAACAAAAAACGCCCGCTGGCCTCTGCCGCCCTCGACGCGTTCTTCGTCAGGAAGAAAACGAATTAGAAAAAAGACTCCGCCTTTGTATCAACGAGCACTTGCCTTGTAACTCAACTGTATAAATGAAATGCCAAAAACTCATCATAGAAATTTACACTTTTTTCTTCTTTCAAGGTATTTTTTTTTCTTCTACCCTCCCCCTTTTAAAAAAACCACAAAAAAGGCAAAAGCGTGCTGAATCAACTCTACTCGCCGCCGCCTGTGCCCGCAGAAGCAGCCGCCTTCTCCCTCTTGGTCTTGATGTCTTTCACAGCGGCCTTGATAGCGTCCTCGGCCAGCATCGAGCAGTGCAGCTTCACGGGCGGAAGGCTGAGGTGCCTCGCGATGTCACTGTTCTTGATGCCCGTGGCGTCGTCGAGCGACCTCCCCTTGACCCACTCGGTCGCGACGGACGAGCTCGCGATCGCGGACCCGCACCCGAAGGTCTTGAAGCACGCGTCGGTGATCTCGCCCGACGAGGGGTCGACGCGGATCTGCAGCTTCATGACGTCGCCGCAGGCCGGCGCGCCGACGAGGCCAGTGCCGACGTCGGGGTCGAGCTTGTCGAAGGCGCCGACGTTGCGAGGGCGCTCGTAGTGGTCAACGACCTGGTTTTCGTTGTTGTGGTTGTTGTTGGGGTTTGCCATTTTTTTTAGGGCTCGTGAGGTTTCGGAACAGGTGTGTGTGGGGTGTGTGTGGGGGGGGGGGTAGGGGGTGGAGGGGGTCCGGCGAGAGAGAGAGAAAATCAAAGCAAGCCGTTGAGAGATAGAAGAGCGTCGTGTCGGCGCTCGTCGAATCGCGCCTGTCTCTCTCCGACCGAGCACTCTCGTGTCGCGTTCGTCGCTCTGAGCGCGTAGACGAGAAGGCGTAGTCTGCTCCCGTCGAGGCGAAAGCGGAAGAGAGCGCGGGTAGGCTCGTGGATGCAGGAGAGCCTGAAAGCACAAAAAAAAAAAGAACCTCGAACAAATGCCAAGTCCTTCGCTCGCTCTAGCGAACTCTCTTCTTACGTTCTTGTGGTATCGCCTGAATCCAGACAAAGCGGCGGCGGCAGCAGAGGCGCACGCCGAGGAAGAAGATAAAGAAGATGCGCTGGCGGTCAGCGAAGATGCGCTGGCGGTCAGCGAAGACGCGCTGCGGAGCGCGAGGAGCAAAGACTGCGACCTCATGGTGACAGCGATGCTTTTTCTTTTTTGGTTTTGTGATTTTCTTCTCTTTTCTTTTTCTTCACTTCCTCTTTTTTTCTTCGGTCCTCCCTCTTTCCTCTCTCCCCGACACATGCTCCGCCGCCCGCTCACGCGCGTCGAAATTTCGTCAGACGACAAGGAGCTGGTGAGAATAGAGAGAGATATAGGGAGAGAGAGGGGACGAGAAAATATATATGACAAGTGCTTTTTGATTCCCCGATTCCCCGATCGAAAAGCACGCCATCGGTTGGTTGCTCAATAAAAAAAAAACTCGACCTCAACCTGCTCGAAAACTCCGAAAAACAAAAAATAGCTTGACACCATCCGACGCGAGCGCGCCGCGGCTAAGCAAGCCAAGAAGGAGCAGGAGCAGCAGCAGCAGCAGGCCCTGGCAAATAATCAGCAGCAACAGCAAGTAAGTGAAGGCAGAGGAAGGGGAAAAATGATTGAAGAGGAAGAGTATTGTCAACCTCTCTCTCGCGCGCTCACCTCGTCCTCCTTTTTCTCTCTCTCTCTCTTTCCACCACACCAATAGCCCGCCGCGCCAGCAGCTCCAGCGCCAGGAGTACTCACTACAGCGCAGCGCATCGGCCTCTTGTAAGAGGAAGCCGAATGCTCTTAGCGTCGCTCCTCTCCCGAAGCAGCCTCAGATTCGTCGTCATCTCGGCGACAACAACAGCTCGGGCCCTTCCTCCCTCTGCTTCCCGTCGCCTCCTCCGACGCAACAGCGGCACCGCTTCCGTTCCCATCCCTCTTTCTAGCCCCCCTCCTCGACCTTTCGTCAAGATCATGGGAGGTCAGGGAGGGAAGATTGGCTCCACCAACCCCTCCGCGGCCACGGGCATGGAGGTCGAGGTCAAGCTCCGCCTTCCCAGCAAGCAGGCCCATGACGCCGTCGCCGCTGCGCTCGGCCGCGCCAACAAGGGCGGGCCCCTCGCGACGCATCAGCAGGAAAACTTCTTCCTCGATGGCCCCGGCAAGGAGCTCTCGTCCAGGATGGCGGTGCTCCGCATCCGGTTCTACGACGTCGACAGGCGCGCCCTGGTCACGCTCAAGGGGAAGCAGAAGCTCGTCGACGGCATCGGGCGCGGCACCGAGGTTGAGTTTGATTTCCTGGACGCCAAGGCGGCGCGCAAGTTCGTTTCGCCAGCAGAGAGTTCCTCCAAGCCCTCCTCGGCCTTTCTCGACGAAGCCCCGCAGGACAACCCGGTGCTCAGGAGCCTCCGAGAGGACTACGAAGCAAAGGAGCTCGTCTGCATCGGCGGCTTTCGAAATGTCCGCAAGGAGTTTGCGTTCGAGGGCCATACCTTGGAGCTCGACGAGACGCGGTTCGACCACGGCACCGTCTACGAGATCGAGGTCGAGAGCGCCGACCCTGAACGCGTTAAAGAAAAGCTGGAGGCGTTCCTGAGAGAGAACGGGATCGAGTTCGAGTACTCTGCGACGACCAAGTTTGCAAACTTTATCAACAAGACGCTTCTGTAAATGATTCAACAGACGACTCGGAGAGAGAGAGTTTTTTTTTTCTCTTCAATTTTTTTTCTCTTCAGAGTTCAGTGTCACCTCCTCCTTTCTCTTTCCTTCTCTAGACTTTCCCACCGACGGAAGACCAGCTCCTAAAGACGTGCACCCTCGAGCAGATCGCGGCCACCCCTTCGCTGATCGGCTCGTCCCTCGATCTGCCGCCGCTGCTGCCGACGAGCAAGCCGTGGACCTGCAGCCCCAGGTCCTCCTTCGCCCGCGCCAGCCGGGCCCCGACGTCGGCGCTCGGCGGCGGCAGCTCGCCGTCGGTGACCACCAGCACGTCCGCGGCCGCCCACTCGGCCTCCTCGAGGCGCTCCAGCGCGGCCTCGAGCGGCGCGTCAGCGTCGGTGCCGCCGCCGAACGAGCAGCGCAGGAAAGACAGGAGGTCGCGGGCGCCGGCGGCCGAGGACGGGTCGAGCTCGAGCTGGCGCAGGTCGCCGGGCCCCCCGAACGCGAACAGCAGGCACCGCCTGCGCGCCCTCCGCGCAGACCGCGCCGCCTCCAGGGCCACCGCCTTCGCGACGCGCTCTCGGGCCCCGGCCATTGACCCCGAAGTGTCGAGGCAGAGGAGCAGGGGGCCGTCCTCGGCTGCCGGCCGGATCTCGAGCCGCCGCGTCGGGCGCGTCGCCGGGTCGTCGAGCCAGCCGGCGCGCTCGTAGCTCATCAGCGTGCGCTCCGCGCGCCGGGCCATGTGGAGGAGGCGCGCGGGCCTGGACCCCTCGACCAGGACGGAGACGGTGGCGGTGGCGGTGTCGCTGCTCTCGTCGTCGGCGGCGTCCTCTTCGTCGACGGAGGCCGACACCTCCACGCTCCTCGTGGTCACGCCCCTCCCCCGCGGCCACCCCGCGGCCACGAGGTGCGCCTCCGAGGGGAGCATCCGGCTGATGTCGCCCGACCTCGCAAGCCCCGCCGTCTCCTCCGGCTGCAAAGGAGATCTCAGCACTCCGGGGCCTCCCCTCCTGTCGGCGACCTGCGCAGGCGCCCTCCTGCGCGGGCCCCTCCCGGCGCTTCGCCCGAGCGACCGCACGAGGTCGCGCAGCTCCCTGCAGGTCGACAGCATCTTCGAAAGAGAAGCGACCTCCCTCCAACCCGCGTCCTGCCAAAGCCCCGAAGTGTTGTCGAAGCCGGACGGGTCTTCTGAGATCAGCGACTCGAGCGCCTCTGGGTCCAGGGCCGCCTCCGCGGCGCGCAGCGACTGCGCGGCATCCCTCCAGTCCTTGGAGAGCTTGTCGGCGAGCTCCTTGGCGATTTTAGAGGCGACCTCGTCCGAGGAGCTTTTTTTGCTCTCTTCGGACTTGAGCTTCTGCTGCTGCCTGCGCAGCATCTCCGCGAGCTGGTCGTCTGATAAAGCCTGCTCGAGCGAGGCCTGGAGGTCGAGGTCGCCTGATTCTGCACTGCTGCTGCTACTTTGGCGGCGCTGGCCGCGGCTGCTGCTCCCGTTTTCGTTTTCGTTTCCGTTTTCGCCGTCGTCGTCAAAAGACTCGGGGTCGCAGTCTTCGTCTCCGTCTCCCTCTTCCTCCCCGCCTTCGCCTCCTCCCCCGCTCCCGCCGCCTCTCCCCGACGAAGAGGAGTTGATTGACTCGGCGCTCTGATCTTCCTTCCCAAAGTCCTCGTCGAATCCCTGCTCTCCTCCGCCGTCGTCCTCCTTGGTCTCTTCCTCCTCTTCCCGGATCCTGTTGCCCTCCTCGTCGAGCAAGCCCGCCTCCGCCAGCGCCCTCTCATACTCGTTCACCAATCCGACGAGCTGCTTGAGAAGCGCATCCAACAGGGCCGGGTGCTTGGAGCAGAAGCGGGGCATCTCCAGGTCCCGGAGGGCGGAGACGAGGGCGGAGGCGAGCTCCGGGTCCGGCCAGGGGTGAGAAGAAGAAGAAGAAGAAGAAGAAGGAGAAGAAGGAGAAGAAGAAGGAGAAGGAGAAGAAGAAGTCGACGTCGCTGTCGCTGTCGCCGTCGCTCCGACGTCGGGGAGGACCCCCCTCGCCAGCCTCGCCCTCCAAGCCGACAGGGCCGTGGCACGAGCGGCGAGCGCTCGTGGTGTGCGGGTTCCTGGGAGGCCGGTCAAGAGCTCCATGGTGGCCCTGTCGAGGCGGAGCCTCCTCGCAAAGGACGGGTCGAAGACACTTGGAAGGGGTTTGGGTTTTTGATTGGAAAAGAGAATGAGCTTCAAACAAACTCTCTCTCATGAATTTCTCTGCTTGTTCCGTTTCAACTGCTCCAAACTCACTCTATGATTTTTTCTCTTGTCGATGCTGGGCTCGAAGGCACGTCATCTGGAGAAGCCGAAGAAACAGAAGCAGCGACGGAAGAGAGGAAAGCGAGTCGTTGCCTTTGTCGTCGGCTAGATGGTGATGTTTTTTTCGATGCGTTGAAGGTTTTTTTCGCGTCGCCACGGGAGCGGGGTCCTCGAATCGGCCAGCTCTGCAGCTTTCGAAATGGCGGCGGCAGTGAGTAACACGCACGTGTGATTGGAATCAGCGAAGCAGCTGGTGGCATGATTCGAGAGGGAGAGAGAAAGGGCGACACGCACGGAGTCGCTCTTTCTCTTTGGAGAAAAAATGGGAGGAAAAAGCTCGCTCTCGACAAGTTTTTTTTTCACTCCGCATTCGAAAAACCTAGTTTCTTCTAAGCGCATTCAACCGTCCCTCGAACAGTTCGACGGAGTTGTTTGGTACCGTTCACATCTCCCGCTTGTGCTCACGGATAGCAGCGGACATCGACGATCCCTCACGCGACTCACAGAGAGCAAAGAAAGCCAACGCACTCCACCGCGAGCGACCGATTGAATCGGCCGAGTCCGACGCAGAAAAAAAAAACTCTCGCTCTCGGCGGCTCGACCTCCCTTCTTTTCTTCT
>Ga0315283_10004370_pt1 | contig 12305 bp, 10 predicted proteins | sample YL17G09_0_MG_FD_204541 | JGI IMG/M metagenome (GOLD analysis project Ga0315283, IMG submission 204541) | Sediment microbial communities from Yellowstone Lake, YNP, Wyoming, USA - YL17G09_0 | ecosystem: Environmental > Aquatic > Freshwater > Lake > Sediment | place: USA: Wyoming | collected...
GGAGTATCTGCAGGCGTTCAAAAGCAGCCGAACGATACACAAGGACGAAGGTTATATAGATGAGCAGTCAGGAGCTCTGACCAGGTCGATGAAACAAAAGCTGCTGGCTATGGGAATGAGCGAATCGGAAATAGCGGAGCTGGAAAAGCGGGGCAAGCCACAGCAGAATCTGTATCTGCCTACCAGCGAAGACAAAAACGTCTGGGTATATGTAACCATTTACGAATACGAGGCGGAACTGGTAAAGACGGGAACGCCCGTCGAGGTCCGGGCTATTGCTTATCCGGGAGTGTCTTTCGAGGGCAGCGTCATTTCCGTCACCCCTATACTGGAGGCAGCGACGAGAACGCTCAAGGTCAGGGCTTTGGTCGATAATCCCGAAAACAAGCTTAAACTTGAGATGTTTGTCAACGTGGTGATAAAGTATGACCTCGGCGACAAGCTTGCTGTGCCGGAGGAGGCGGTAATGCACGCGGGGACACGAAACATTGTTTTTGTCGCCAAGCCGGACTCGCCTCGCGTTGCGGGCGAAGCGGGCGGCTACTTTGAGCCGAGGGTTGTAACACTCGGGTCAAAAGCACAAGGATATTACGAGGTATTGCGAGGATTGTCGGAAAATGAGGAGGTCGTTACTTCGGGCAACTTCCTGATAGATTCGGAGAGCAAGCTGAACGCGGTTTTGAACAAGGCAGCGGAACCAAACAAGTGAAGGCCTCGGTGCGACGATGATTGGCAGAATAATAGAATTCTCCGCGAAAAACAAATTTATCGTCATATTCTTCGCGATTGCCGCGATAGTTGGGGCGGTATATTGCATAAGGATTATGCCGTTAGACGCGATTCCCGATTTGTCGGACACACAGGTGATAATCTATTCTCAGTGGGATAGAAGCCCGGACATCATCGAGCAGCAGGTTACGTATCCGATTGTGACGGCGATGCTTGGCGCCCCGAGGGTCAAGGCAATACGGGGCTTTTCGGATTTCGGTTTTTCATACGTTTATATAATTTTCGAGGACGGCACCGATATTTACTGGGCTCGCAGCCGGGTAGTTGAATATATGAGCAAGATTACGGCCCGGCTGCCGCAGGGCGTGCAAACCGAAATCGGTCCCGACGCGACCAGCGTAGGCTGGGTTTTTCAATATGCGCTGGTCGATAAGACCGGCAACAACAGTTTGGCGGATTTACGAAGTTTTCAGGATTGGTTCCTGCGATACTCGCTGCAAAGCGTACCCGGCGTCGCGGAGGTAGCGACGGTCGGCGGTTTTCAAAAGCAATACCAGGTCAATGTCAACCCCAATGCGCTGCTGGCGTACAATATTCCTCTTACGAAGGTCGTCGAGGCCGTCCGGCAAAGCAATAACGACGTGGGCGGCCGGCTGCTTGAGATGTCCGGCACGGAATATATGATTCGGGCGAAAGGGTATGTAAAATCGCCCGCGGACCTGGAGAACACGGTCATAGGGACAGACGGTTCGGGGACACCCGTGCTGGTAAAAAACGTCGCTGACGTTGTAATCGGGCCTGATATACGACGCGGGGTAGCGGATTTGGACGGCGAGGGGGACACGGTCGGCGGAATCGTGATAATGAGGCAGGGGGAAAACGCGCTCAACGTAATCAATAGCGTCAAGGCCAAAATCGAGGAGATAAAGCCGTCGCTGCCAAAAGGCGTCGAGATAGTTACGACATACGACCGCTCAGACCTGATTAAGCGGGCAATCGACACACTGAAGCATCAGCTCATCGAGGAAATGATTATAGTCAGCTTTGTAATTCTTCTGTTCCTTTGGCATTTCCCCTCGGCAATCATACCGATAGTTACGATACCCATCGCGGTGCTGTTGTCGTTTATCCCGATGTATGGCCTCAAGCTGACATCCAATATTATGTCCCTGTCGGGCATCGCGATATCGATAGGCGTGCTGGTCGATGGCGCGATAGTGGAGGTTGAGAACGCTTACAAAAAACTGCAATTGTGGGAGGCGGGCGGGCGAAAAGGCGATTTTCATATTATCCGGTTGAATGCTTTAAAAGAAGTTGGGCCGTCGGTATTCTTTTCGCTGCTGGTTATAGCGGTTGCGTTTTTGCCGATATTCACGCTCGTTGACCAGGAAGGCCGACTGTTCAAGCCGCTGGCATACAGCAAAAACCTCGCGATGGCAATCGCGGCGCTTCTGGCGATAACGCTCGACCCGGCTATACGGATGCTTTTCACGCGGATGGACTACCGGCATTTTAAGCCGGCGTGGCTTTCGAAGTTATACAACGCTGTCACAGTCGGTAAATACTATCCTGAAGAGCAGCACCCGGTGAGCAAAAGATTATTCGCGATATATGAGCCGGCGTGCAATTTCGTTCTTGAGCATCGTAAGTTCACGCTGATTTGCGCCGCGGTTTTGATGGCAGCGACGGTGCCGGTGTATTTCCAGCTTGGGTCGGAGTTTATGCCGCCTTTGAATGAGGGGACGATTTTGTATATGCCGACGACGCTGCCGGGGATATCGGTTACGGAGGCGGCGAACCTGTTGCAGATACAGGACAAGATTTTTATGTCGTTCCCCGAGGTTGAGCGGGTGTTCGGCAAGGCGGGACGGGCGAACACGCCGACAGACCCTGCGCCGTTTTCGATGATGGAGACGACGGTTGTTCTGAAGGATAAGCGGTATTGGCGGCCCGGTTTAACGTGGGAAAAACTGATTGAGGAAATGAACGCCAAAATGCAGATACCGGGCGTAACGAACGCCTGGACAATGCCGATAAAGGCGAGAATAGATATGCTATCGACCGGCATACGAACGCCGATAGGGATTAAAATTTACGGCGCGGAGTTGAGTGAGATTGAAAAAATAGGAATGCAGCTTGAGCAAATAATCAAGCCGCTTGAGGGGACACGCAGCGTATATGCGGAACGAGTGTCGGGCGGGTATTTTGTGGATTTCAATTTGAAGCGGGAGCAATTGGCGCGGTATGGATTGAGCATCCAGGACGCTGAAGAAATTATAATAAGCGCAATCGGCGGGGAAAATGTTACGACGGCAATCCAGGGGACAGAGCGATACAGCGTGAACGTGCGATACGCCCGCGACTACCGCGACGATTTGGAAAAGTTACAGCGGGTGCTTGTGCCGACAATGTCTGGTGCGCAGATACCGCTTGGCGAACTTGCGGAGATAAGCGTTTCGCTTGGGCCGTCGATGATACGCGATGAGAACGGGATGTTAGCCGGCTATGTTTACGTGGATATGGCAGACATAGACATCGGCGGTTACGTCAAGCAGGCAAAAAGAGCGGTCGCCGCGCAACTGCAATTACCGGCAGGTTACGCGCTACAATGGAGCGGGCAATTCGAGAATATGCTGCGGGTGAGAGAACGGCTCAAGGTCGTAATCCCGCTGACGCTTTTAATCATTTTCATACTGCTTTATATGAACACAAAAAGTATCGTCAAGACCGGCATCGTGATGCTTGCGGTGCCTTTTTCGCTGATTGGAGCGATATGGTTCCTTTATATCCTGGGCTATAACATTTCGATAGCGGTATGGGTGGGGATGATTGCCCTGATGGGGCTTGACGCGGAGACGGGCGTGTTTATGCTGCTGTTCCTCGATTTGTCTTACAATGATATGGTGACGCAGGGCAGGATGAAAACCTTCGCGGATTTGAAAGAGGCGATTATTCACGGGGCGGTCAAACGTATTCGGCCAAAGATGATGACGGTGATGGCGATGTTTATGGGCCTCATACCTATTATGTGGTCGATGGGGACAGGTTCGGATGTGATGAAGCGAATAGCCGCGCCGATGATTGGCGGTATTCTCACCAGCTTCATACTCGAACTGCTGGTTTATCCGCCTTTGTACGCAATGTGGAAACAGCGAGAACTAAGTAAAGCGGGATGATACGTCAGCGCTTAATGAGGGGAGAAATAATGGGCGTTTACATTCAGAACATCGATTGCCGGGTGCCTAAGACGTGCCATTCACAGCAATCAATTAAAGAAAGAATCAAACGCCTGCTTAACTCATCGACGAGAACAAATCGCTATATCGACAGCATTTACCAAGGCAGCGAAATCGACCAGAGATATAGCTGCATTTCAAACCCTGATGATTTCTTTCGAGTTTCGCAATCAGGTGAAATCTCGAATCCGACAACGAAGATGCGAAACGACTTATTTACAGCAGAGGCCAAAAAGCTGTTCGTTGACGTTGCTCGAAGCACAATCGAGAAATGCCCAAACGCGGATTTTGGCGATATAACTCACCTTGTTACGGTTTCCTGCACGGGCTTTTTCAATCCCGGCCCGGATTACGCAATCATCGAAGGACTAAACCTGAATAAAAACGTTCAGCGATACAATATCGGCTTTATGGGCTGTCACGCGATGTTCCCGGCGCTGCGACTGGCAAATTCGATTTGCCGGGCAGAGCCCAGCGCTACGGTCTTAGTTGTCAGTGTCGAGCTTTGCACGCTGCACATCCAGCTTAAAGATGACCTCGATTCCATTTTGGGCGGCGCTCTTTTTGCGGATGGCGGCGCAGGGGCAATAGTCAGCGCAAAAAAACCTGTTCCCGGACAAAGCGTGCTTGAGATGAAGCATTTCGAATCAACGCTGATTCCTAACAGCCGGGATGAAATGGCATGGACCATCGGCGACACGGGATTCGAAATGATACTTTCTCAATACATACCCAAGATAATTCAGTCCAATATCCGCGAAATAATCGAGCCGATACTCGAAAGGCAGGATACTACCATATCCGATATTGACCACTGGGCGGTCCATCCGGGCGGCAAAGCGATATTGGACAGAATCGAGAAGTCGCTGGGTATTGAGGGCAAATGCGAGGCATCAAGGGCAATTTTGAGAAAGTTCGGCAATATGAGCAGCGCAACAATTCTTTTTGTGCTGAAGCACATACTTGAAAATGCCGGCGACAATGGAAATGGGCCCGTATTGACGGTTGCTTTTGGCCCCGGGCTGACCATAGAGCTGGCTATGCTCGAAAGATTGACCACATGGGTAACTCATCACAAAAGGACAATCAAGGGCTTTGCAGGCCAATTAAGATGAACGGCAGATTCGATTTGAATATGCACGATTATATTCATCAGGCCGAGGGGAAGCTGTTTTTCAATCGGCAGATGTTCGGCACAATCGCCCCAAGATATGATTTTATTACCCGCGTTCTTTCCTTTGGGCGAGACATCGCCTGGAAAAATCTATTAGTTAAGGAACTACCCGACGTTAAAGCCCCACACTGCCTCGATATTGCCTGCGGAACCGGCGATATAACGTTTCGCCTGGCGGCCAAATACCCTGCCGGCCATATCATCGGGCTGGATGTGACTGAACCAATGATTGATTACGCGCGAGAGCGAAACACATTTGGCAACATTACCTTCGCCCTTCAGGATATGTGCCGAATGGAGTTTGCCGACGAGAGTTTCGATATCGTTACAGGCGGCTACGCCCTTCGCAATGCGCCAAATCTTGAACTGGCACTTATTGAAATCCGGCGAGTTATGAAGCCGGGGGCAACTGCGGCTTTCCTGGATTTCTCGAAACCGCCGGAACGCTTCCTGCAAAAAACCAAAGGATTGCTTCTGGAAATCTGGGGCGGCTTCTGGGGAATCTTGCTGCATCGCAACCCGCAGCTTTATACCTACATCGCCGAAAGTTTAAAACAGTATCCCGACAGGAACGCTCTTAAGCAATTAATTACAAAACTTAGCTTCACAAGTATCCGCTCCCGCAAACACTTCCTCGGTTTCGCCGAAACCTTATTTTTCCAAAAACAGTGAACACCTCAAAAGTTGTGGAGTTTAAAGCAGTTAACCGTATAATTTAGCTTTACACTCTTCCAGGAGAGCAATATGAGAATGAACGATAACACAAGACGGATTGTGCTTGTTGTCCTTGCAGTGATTTTGCTGTCAAGCATCATATTGTCCCTTGTTACGGCAAGATTCGAAGAGCAAAAGGCAACATTGAGTACCGGCACAATAGAATCTTTATGGTGGGCTGGGAAAATCGTATTTTTCATTTCAATGCCTCTTATGGTTTCTTTGGTGGCACTATTTTTTTATGCAGACTGGCTTCGCAGCAGAGTCGATACGATTGAACTCGCCGCCAGAATGCGAGTTGTTGTTTCAGTTACGTGGTGGGCCATCATCGCCTTGTTAGTATTGCTGGGAGTGGAATTTTTAATAGATTTGTATCGCGGTTCACACAGGATTATCTTTGCTGCGATTCAATTCCTGTTTTTAAGTTTATGTCTTGGGTTTTTACTGCTGGATTCATGGGCCATGCTGAGCTACTTTCGCACACACACCTTGCGCAATGTGGTTGCTGTCTGCCTTCTCGAACAGCATGACAAATCTGTCAAAGCCAACAACTTCGACAAGGCGTATTCTGCATTGCTCAAGGCATGCGAAACGGATCCGGACGGAGTTTGGCTTTTTTGTAGATTGGCTATTTTCTGTGAGCGAACCCGCAAAAACTCGACTGAAGCAGATACCTATATGGCCAAGGCGAACGAATTGATAACAACAACCAAGGCAAATAATATTGGTGATAAGGCCTGCTATCTTGATTACCTCGGCTTGATAAATTATGTGAGAGGAGAACACGACAAAGGTTTAACATACATTAAGCAAGCCATTGATATCGAGCCCAAACCGTATCGGATTAAAACGTACGAGGAACTGCTTTCGGATTCAAAAAATACGCAATCAAATACCAATCCGCCTGATTCCAAAACAGTTACATAATCAATCATCAATAGAAAATGCGGAGTCCCAGTCCTTCCAGACCGGTTCGAGACCGGATTGCTTTAGCATAGCGGCGATTTGGGCGGGGGAGCGGGAATCATCGATATCGAACTGGCCAACTGAGTCGGCGTGGGTAGAGTAGCCGCCGGGGTTGGTTTTGCTGCCTGCGCTCATCCGGGTAATGCCGAGTTTAACAAGCTGGTCTCGCAGGTGAGCGGGTTCTCGTGTTGAAATGGTCATTCCCGCGTCGGCGAAGCACAGCCGAAGGGCAAGAATCATCTGGACGAGATTCTTATCGGAAAGAAGATTAAACTGTGCGCTGTCAACATCCTTGGCGGGACGCAATCGCGGGAAAGAAAACGACACGCGCGACTTCCAGTAGCGTTTCATCAGGTAATGGGCGTGCTCGGCAAGGGCCAGTGTTTCAAGACGCCAGTCATCAAGGCCCAGAAGTGCACCAAGCCCGATTTCCCGCATACCTGCCTGGCCGAAACTATCCGCTGCGCTCAGGCGATAACCATAGTTGGCCTTTGGGCCTGCGGGATGATACTTGCGGTATGTTTCGCGGTCGTAGGTCTCCTGATACAATGTTACGCCCTCGATGCCGGCGGCAAAAAGCTTCGCGTATTCATCGGCGGACATCTGATAAATTTCAACGGACAGCGAGCTGAATTTGGGTCGTAACTTCGACGCTAATTCGGCCAGGTAATCGACAGTGATAAATTTTTTGTCTTCACTGCTGACTAAGAGTAAATCTTTGAAGCCCTCCTTGGCAATTGTTTCGGCTTCGGCGAGGGCCTGCTCGATGGTGAGTCGGATTCGGGGAAACTTATGTGATTTATTGAAGCCGCAGTAAACGCAATCATTGACGCAGAAATTTGAAACGTAAAGCGGGGCATACAATCGGACGGTTTTGCCGAATCGCTGGAGCGTGAGCTGATGGGCGATTTGCGCCATTTGCTCGATGTAATTTTCAGCGGCGGGCGAAATCAGCATCAGTAATCGGTCGAGGACATAATATCCCGGCTTGCGAGATAACGCCCATTTGACTTCGTCTTCCGTAATTTCACCGAGACGCTTAGTCCAGATATCCCTGCCGGAGCCATCGAGTCCCCTGTCGGCCAAAATGGTCTTTACATCTGTGCCGGTATGTTCTCTCGTTTCAGTCATATTGACGCTTTTCTATTGATTATTGATAATTGATTGTTGATGATTTTAGCGGAACGGGTTTTATTATTAATCAATTCTCAATCATCAGTTATCAATCCTTTATTCATTTCGCAGAAAGTCGGTGAGAGGGCTTGAGGCGGAGGCCTTTTTTGTTTCCGCGGCAGCACCGGAAAGATAAGCGATTCTGCCCGCCACAACCGCGAGCTTGAACGCCTCGGCCATTTTGGCCGGCTCAACGGCTGTCGCGATTGCGGTATTTACCAGCACGGCATCCGCTCCCATTTCCATCGCCTCGGCGGCGTGTGAAGGCAAACCCAGGCCGGCGTCAACAACGACGGGGACATTGGCCTGCTCGATAATTATTTCCAGTGCGGCTCGTGTTTTTAATCCCTGGTTTGAGCCGATGGGGCTGGCTAAAGGCATTACGGTCGCGGTTCCAACATCCTGAAGACGCTTACTCAATATCGGGTCAGCGTTGATATATGGCAAAACGATGAAGCCCTCTTTGACGAGAATTTCGGCGGCCTTTAATGTTTCGATTGGGTCTGGCAGCAAATAATACGGGTCGGGCGTAACTTCGAGTTTGACCCAGTTGATACCTGTGGCGGCCCGCGCGAGGCGCGACAGACGAATCGCCTCATCGGCAGTGCGCGCTCCTGATGTGTTGGGCAAAAGCAGGTATTTGTTCCTGTCGATTGCGGAGAGCATATCGTCGTCTTTGTTTGTGATATCGACTCTGCGTAGAGCCACGGTAACGATTTCGGCGCCGGCGGCCTCTATCGCCTGTGCCATTGCCTTGCTGGACGAGAATTTTCCCGTGCCGATGAGCAGGCGTGAATTAAAACGTTTACCTGCGATAATCAATTCACTGTTTTCTGTCATCTGTCTTCCGTCCTCTGCTCTCTGTCATTGCGAGCGCAGCGAAGCAATCTCTTTTTAAATCCGCAATTTTTCAGCCCCCGGGGACAAATCTGACGAGTTCGATTGTTTGCCCGGCGAGCAGCGGCGTAGTCGAGAAGTTTTTCCGCTCGATGATTTGACCTTCAAGTTCGGCAACGACGGTTGTGGAATCGACGCCAAGACGTCTCAATAAATCCGTTATCGTTGCGGGCATTTTGTTGTCAGAAAACATTTCCTCTTTGCCGTTTATTTTTAATAAGCCCATACATAATCCTCGAAAATCGAGGCCATAAACAAAAAAAACGCTCCCGCAAAAGGAGCGTTTCAAAACCAAATCAATCCGCCTCCCTTCGCAGGTCTTAACCTGAGCAGGTTCATAGGGTCACCCCGACAATTCGGGATTTCTCAGCCACAAGCTCAATTTCGCCCCGGCTCCCCTGGCTACCATATTCAACAAAGTGAGCATATCATAGATTTGCCTTAGGGTCAAATGTTTGTGGATGGCGTACACAGGGATTTTGCTGGGAGAGACGTTTTTCCCGGACCAAATGAGCGCAATTGCCCTTTCTGATAAAGTCGAGGGCTTTGTTGAACGAAGTTCTATTGGTATATTTTGTTTATAGGTGTAATAAATGATAGCTACTTGTCCACATTGCCAGAGCGGATTTTACATTTCTTCCGAAATGGCCGGCGCAGTTATTAAATGCTCGAAGTGCAAGAAGGAAGTTCGAGCGCCGGACAGACGCGGCTGTGCCCCCGGTCCGCTTTCTCAGGCCGACGACGGAATACCAGCGGCGGTACTGGCGGAGACCAGGGCGGAGGCGGAAGAGCACCTCAAAAATGAAACCGAGGCGAGATTTGAGTTAGAGAAAAAAATCAAGGATGCACTGGACGCAAAGACAAAGGCGGAGCTTCAGGCAAAAATTGACTCGCAGGCGAGGCAGGAGGCGGAGGAGCGGCTCAAACAGGAGGTCATGGCACGTGCAGCGATTGAGGCGAAGTTTTTGACGGAAACCGACGCCGGAACAAAGGCCGAAGAATCGGCAATGGCGGAAAAGCAGGCGAGAGAGAATTTCGAAGAAAAATTAAAAGCGGAGACCGAAGCGAGGTTGAAGGCAGACGCGCAGATAGATACTATCAGCCGGGATCTCGCTGAGGTCAAGGCGAAACTGAAAGAGACGGAAGAGGCTCGAATGGAGGCGGAAACGCGTGCGGTTAAAGAAGCCGAGGTCAAGGGCCAATTAGAGCAGCGACTACAGGCGGAGACAGAAGCAAAGGTTAGGGCGGAGAGCCAGGCGAAGGCGGAGGCGATTGCGAAAAAGAAGTACCAGTCCCAGGCGGAATCCGAGGCATCAGCGAGAATAAAGATGGAGCAAGAGCTGGAGGCGGTGAAGACAAGAACCAGGGACGCGGAAACCGCGGCAAGAGTGCGAAAGCCGATTAACCTTACCAAGGGGTTGGCGCGGCTGACATTTATTCTGTCGTTTGTCGCGGCGGGAGTCGGAGGGTACATTGCGTATATCAACGGCTACGTAATCAGCAGTCACTTTGACAGACCGATGCATTTGCCGATGTTCAGCAGGCCGGTTTATCTGCCGGTAAATTTAATCGCGATTAGTATTGGCAGCTTCATCGCGGCGTGGGTCGCGTACCTGATAATGTTTTTCGTAATCAAAGGATTTAGCCGGTCGAGCGCTGCGAAGATAAAAACGATTACGCGGTCGGAGCCAATGGTCGAAGAAGCTGTTTCCGCCGGCGAGGGCAGGATGTGGAGGTCGTCCTGAGGGGACGGAAAGTCCGAGAAATTCCTCTCTAAAGAATAAGTTTCGGCGGTTTTGAGCCAATTTGCTATTTGTTGTAAAGTTGATAATGCGGGCGGGCGAAACAGCCGAAATAAGAATGTATGCAAACGTGACTTACGCAAAATGGGACCGGACAGGGACCCCGTAAGTATAAATTAAATTCAAACAACCACACAGTTAATAGGAGAATGACATGACTCCGGTAAAAGTAGTTGAAAGACCGATGACAATGGGCGAGATAAAGGACAAGGCCAAGAATCTCGGTATTACGCCCGGGAATATGAAGAAGACGGAACTGATTCAGGCGATACAGCGGGCCGAGGGCAACAGCACCTGCTACGGCACGACAAACGGGACCTGCCAGTGGACCGAGTGCTGCTTCAGAGTTGACTGCCTGAAGATAAGAAACTAAGAACTACGGCACTTAAACTGGTAATCGAGCATTGCTCGATGATAAGCACATCAAAACGGGGCGCGGTGCGCCCCGTTTTCGTTTGGCTTAATATTATTACGGACACTGGGGGTTATAGGGGTCAGCGCAGTCAAGCCAGTAAGCCGCCATAACTGCAAAGTCGGCCAGGTTTACGATACAATCGCCGGTCAAATCGCCGCTCAGCAAACATTGGTATATAAAGAAGACGCCGTTGCTCGTATCGTAAACAGGGAGATTGTCTGCGTTGGTAATGCGCACAAGGCAATGTTCGGAACTAACCATCGGGACAAGCCAATCGTAGTTTCCGGTATTGCCCGCATTGGGCGGGTAAACCTCCGACCAGGCATTGCCGTTATCAATCGAGAATTCGATGAGGATTTTATTAACGGTGCCGGTGGTCTGCCATTCAATCGGATACGTAGTGCCGCCGATGATAATTTCTGAGGCGTTGGGAGACAGCAATATCACCGTGGAAGTCGCCGGAACAACCGTTCGTAATTGATTAAAGTCCTGGATGCCCCATTTATTGGATGAGCCGAAAGTGCTGAAGTTTTTACCATCGCCATAGTCGGGCGAACTCGGAGTAATCGAAGCGCTCGGGTCGGCCTTAAGCCGAAATATCTCTGTATCGCTGATGCCTCCCGTGGGGCTGACGCCTTCACCCGCAGGCCCGAATATAACAGCACTTGCGGCGTTTCTTATCGTGAGCTGCCAGTTGTCTTTGCTTACAGAAAAATTTGTGGCTTCGATATAAACCCCGTTGGCGTTGTTGTTCGCCTGGACATTTATCCACCAGTCGCCCGCAGCCGGATTGTAGCTTATATCGCCTGGGACGTCCTCAGAGACCGTTATAATTGTTCCGCTGCGCAAATCAGCCCAGATGCTGTGATTGGTAAGGTCGATCGTTTCAGTGGCGCCATTGTCGTTAATTCCAAGTTTCCAGTTTCGCATATCGAGGTGGTCGGTAATGACGACCAGTTCGAACCAGTCGCCGCCGTTGCCCGCAACCCTTCCAAAATACGAATCGGACGCCCTGCCGCCGTCCGCGTCAGCGGACGAGTTTCCTCCGTTAAGAAATACGCTTCCTGCTACGGCATTATATTCGTTGAGAATAACATCTGCGCCGAAGGCATATCCTGACAAGCTCAGGACTATGCAACCGGTTAAAATTTGTTTAATGCGGGACATTTTTTACTGCCCTTTCCGAGTTAATTGCATTT